>Ga0335081_10001570_pt1 | contig 36394 bp, 33 predicted proteins | sample Lox_Sample_35_FD_206713 | JGI IMG/M metagenome (GOLD analysis project Ga0335081, IMG submission 206713) | Soil microbial communities from Loxahatchee National Wildlife Refuge, Florida, United States - Lox_Sample_3.5 | ecosystem: Environmental > Terrestrial > Soil > Wetlands | place: USA...
TTTATCAGTTTAGGCGCGCTCGTCTCGCTGTACGGATACCTCAGCGCCAACATGCTCAACACTCCGCGGCTGACCTTTGCCCTGGCGGAGCGCGACGACTTCCCGCCGCAGTTTCGGGCGATCCACGAACGCTTCCGCACGCCGCATGTTTCCATCGTGATTTTTGCCGCTCTCGTGTGGCTCATGGCGGTGGTGGGGAATTTTCGCTGGAACGTGAAGCTCTCAGCGGTAGCCAGGCTGTTCGCCTACGCGGCCGTATGTCTGGCGCTGCTGGTGTTGCGGAGCCGGGAGCCGGGCAAGGCGCGCTTCCCGCTGCCCGCAGGAAAGCTCTTTGCTTTTCTTGGAATCGGCTTCGCGCTGGTGCTGGTGAGCAGGATGGGCCTGGACGAGCTGAAGATCATAGCCGCGACCATGGTGATCGCTTTCGCCAACTGGCTTTGGGCGCGGCGACGTGCCGGGGCCGAACCCACTCCCGCGGCAGATTCATACGGATGAAGAATTTCGGGGTTCAGAGTGCGATGGAGGGCGTGACATTACCGTTCGGTGAGCGTCGCGTTTCGACATCTTCTATGCGCTCGGCCAGCCACCTGCTCAGCGCTTTCTTGCTGTCGCTCGGCACCTGGAGGAAGCGAATCCCCGCGTTGCCCTTGCCATCGGACCAGGCGAACTCCCCTCTGGCTTCCAGGCTGCCGGAGAGTCCGGGCAATTCGAACTGCACGTCCACTGTCCAATTGGGGCTGATCTGCTCGCTGAGAGAAACCGCCATGCCGCCATCGCTGATGTTGGTAATTTTGCAGGTCAATTGTTTGACCGCGCCGAAGCTAAGGCGGCCTTTGGCATCCACCGCATGGCGGAAGTAGCGGCGCTGCTCGGTGACCATGAAGCCGTGAGCGGCGCGGAGCGAGCGCACCGCCCGCTCCAAAGTAACAGGCTTGTCGAGCGCGAAGTGAGCCCCCATTTCAAAAGCGGATCGCATGTTGGTGGTGCCGTTAATTACCGCAATCACGACCGCGCGCTTGTTGGAGGGGGATTGCTGAATTCCGGTCAGGACTTGCCTGCCGCCAGTCACGTCGTCGCAATCTACGACTATGGCGTCGAACTTGGTGCGGTCCAGCCGCGCCAGCGCTGACTCGGCTGTCTCCGCCACTTCCACCGCAATCCCCAGGTCTTCCAGCGCACGGCGAGAAACCCGCACCGTCGCCGGGTCGCGGCACAACAGGAGGGATTGCAGGGCCATAACTTGCATGGTAGTCCGCAACCGTGGCTGTCCCAAGTAACCAAAGTAATCCCGAACGCAAAGGCGGCGGGTCAGAGCCTTGGGCGGCGGCAAATACGCATTCGCGGCCTGCCAGGCTGCGGGACAGCCTGCCGCAGTTCCTGTCCCGCGGCGCGACGGCGGGTGTGTTGGCGTTACGGCAGTTATCCTCCAGAGTCCCGGTGGTTATCTTTTCCCTCGCTTCGGCCCAGCTTAAGCTTCGTTTGTGCCGTGAGTACGGCTCCTGGTTGAGCGCAATGGAAAGCCTGGACCTGGAAATTCGCCGCCTCGCCCGCGAGATTCGCGCGGTGGAGCAGTTGCTGATCGATACCTGCGGCCTGGTGCCGGTCGACGCGCCGGCTAAGTCCCGGGGCGGCTACCGGTGGCTCCGCAGAGCCGGAGGGTGGTTCCGGCGCGCTCTCCACTCCGCTTCCCGCATGTTGGGGAGCGAAGCTAACCTGGCCGTGCGCGTGCCACAACCAGACTAGAGGTGGTCCCGACTGCCCCGTTTGAGCGGCGAGTTTGATACACTCGCGGCGGGTAGGTCCTCTGGCAACAGGTACGATATGCGGGGGTGGGTGGGGACCAGCATGCAGGACGTAATCGTAGTTCAAGAATGGGATGCAGACAGTTTCCACCGGCGGGTGCTGGAACTGGAATCGCAAGGTTACGAAGCGAGGCGCGATACCTACCGGATCGACCCGGATATGGATCCGGCAAGTGGGAACATCGTCCACCTGCACTCCATTGAGATGAGTCGGGCTGCTGGCTCGTGATTTGCCGGCCTCTTTCAATTTCGACCGCTTCCTTAGCGGTTTTGAGTGATATATTTAAGAAACTGTGCTCTCGCCCTACGGTCTGGAAATTATCGAAAGCTGTGTCACCTGCAAGCTGCGGGCGGACAAAATTTTCTGCAATCTGCCGCCCCATACCGTGCAGGCGCTCGAGGCGATCAAATACACCACCGCCTATCCCAAAGGGGCGGTCTTGTTTGTCGAGGGCCAGGCCCCGCGCGGCGTGTTCATTCTGTGCCGCGGACGAGTAAAGCTCTCCATCTGCTCCAGTGACGGCAAGACTCTTATCTTGAAGATCGCGGAAGCCGGCGAGGTGCTGGGTTTGAGCGCGAGTGTCTCAGGCAAACCTTATGAACTGACGGCTGAGACGCTCGATCCCTGCCAGGTGAATTTTGTAAAGCGCGAAGATTTTCTGCGATTCCTGCGCGAGCACAATGATGTGTGCCTGCGCGTCGCCGAGCAACTCAGCGAAAAGTACAACACTGCCTGCCATGAGATCCGCTCGCTCGGCCTGTCGCATTCGGCGGCGGAGAAGCTGGCCAAATTGCTGCTGGAGTGGTCGGTGAAAAATGGCGGCTCTCGCCAGCCCGACCGTTTGAAGCTGACGCTTACCCACGAAGAAATTGCCCAAATGATCGGCACTTCACGGGAAACCGTGACTCGCCTTTTCGCCGACTTCAAGAAGCGTCAACTGATTCAACTCAAGGGATCCACGCTGGTCATTCGCAACCGTGCGGCGCTGGAAAACCTTGTTAGCCCGTAACTTCCACATCCCCGTCCCAATTTGGGCCACATTTTCGGGCAGATCATCACCAAAATCCGTGACTCGGGTCACAGCCTTAAAGCGGGGTTGAACTCTACAGTTACCTGCATGAACCGGGACCATCATTTGTCGAGTATGCTGGGTGCAACGCAAGCGTCGGAGCGCGTTTTCGCAGGGTTGCCAGCCCATGCTTTGCGTCAGCTTTGCGATCGCAACAGTGTGCGGGATTATCCGAGTGGCTCGATTTTGTTTCAGGAGGGATCGCCAGCAGAGGGGATTTTCCTCATCTGCAGTGGAAGCGTAAAGCTCTGCGTCGGTTCCAGTCACGGGGACTCCATGTTGCTGCGGGCCGCCGGCCCGGGTGAGATTCTGGGATTAAGCGCGACTCTGACCGGACAGGACTACGAAGTAACCGCCCAGACCACTACCCTGGCGGAACTGGTGTTCATCCGGCGCAGGGACTTCTTACGCTATCTGAAGGAGCACAGCGAGGTCTGCCTGCAGGTAGTGGAGTGCCTGAGTAACGACGTGCAATCGGCCTACGACCGGGTGCGGACGCTTGGACTGGCGCGCATGCGCCACATTCACAATTAGTGGCGTCCCCAGGGTGGCAGCCCGGGCGAACTTCGGGCCTTACAGCAGGTGCCGCGCTGCAAGGGTGTGCGCCGGATCGAACGTTGGACGATCCAATTTCTGGGGTATAGTAAGCAAAGCGCTTCCGTCATGCTGAGTGGCGACGGAGGTTGTTGGTGTGCGCAATCGTCCGCCGAGGAGGCCTGCCATGGCTCAGGACGACCGTGACATACTTGAAGTTCTAAAGTTCGAACTCGCTTTCTTGGAGCAGGGAGGTTATGGACGCTCCGTCCGCACTCCCTGGAAGCCGACCTCCATTTTTCAGGATTCAATCAGCTGCCTGAACTTCGGCGAGCAGGAGAAAGTCCATCCCTGCGCGGAATGCCTGCTGATTGATTTTGTCCCGCCCGAGGAGCGCGGGACTGAGATTCCTTGTCACCATATCCCTCTTAATCCCGGTGGCGAGACGGTGGATGCAGTGAACCGTTACGACAACCAGCAGGAGTTGGAAGAGAAGGTGAAGCAATGGTTGCGAACCACTATTCAGCGCATCGAGGCCCAGCGGGCAGCCGGCGGCTCTAATCCCAAGTAGTCTGGCGTTTACCATCCGTTGTTTTCATCTTCAGAGTAAGGTTGCTCTCTTGCAAACGGGGTTCAATCGCCCGCCAGCGCGCGTGTTGTGCGCCTCAGAAGAGCGGTTCCGTTCCGGCACCATGACGCTAGCGATGGCTATCCAAGAGCTATTTCGGTACCACAGTAATAAGCTCCCTGTGACGAACGTCACAGATTTCCATTTCTAACTAGGGCAAAAGGGAGTCTACTCTCCGACGGACCCCGGGACTAACAGGCCAAAAATCTACTTACAGGGGGCAGGCGAAGCCGGCCATGAGACTCCGAGCAGCAGGTTTTCTTGTATTTGTAGCGGCGCTGGCGGTAGGCGCTAATGCCGCGTCGCTGCATCCGGCGCATGCGGTTTCCGGCGCGTTTCTGATGGGCGCCTATCCGGGCGCGGCTGAGGACAACGCCAAAGCTGCAACGCCAAAGGGGGACGGTGACTATGTGGGTAGCGACACCTGCATAGGGTGTCACGAAGATCAGAACCGTCGCTTCAAAAATACCGTGATGGGCAAGGCGATGGCACACCCGCGGACTGCCGACGAGCGCCTGGGTTGCGAAGCCTGCCACGGCCCCGGCAAGGGGCACGTCGAAGCCGGCGGGGGCAAGGACACGATTCCGGTTCGCTTCACCCGCGATTCCAGGAACACGGTGGCCGAAAAGAACGCTGCCTGCATGCAGTGCCATAATCGCGGGAACCGTTTGTTCTGGAAGGGAAGTCCGCACGACTCGCGCGCCATGGCTTGTGTGGACTGCCACAACGTGCATCAGGTGCTGCATCCCACGTTGTCCGAGGACAGCCGTTTCAACGCGCCGCTCACGGAGAACCGGGGGCTCAAGAAGACGCAGCCCGAGTTGTGCCTGGACTGCCACCAGATGCGGCGCGCGCAGTTGCAGCGCTCCTCGCATATGCCCTACCGGGAGGGTAAGGTAACCTGTACCAGCTGCCACAACCCGCACGGCTCACCCAATCCCAAGCAGCTCATTCAAGCCACCACCAACGAAAACTGCCTGAGCTGTCACACCGAGCGGCGCGGCCCCTTCCTCTGGGAGCATCCGCCGGTGATGGAGAATTGCGCCAACTGCCACGAAGCCCATGGCACCAACAACCCGCAGTTGCTGAAGATGCGCATGCCGCGCGTGTGTGACTCCTGCCACATCAGCAGCCGGCATCCCACGACCCCGATCCTGCTCAACTCCATTCGGGATTTCAATCGCGGGTGCACGAACTGCCACTCCGCCATCCACGGGTCGAACAACCCGTCGGGCAACTTCTTCTTACGCTGAGGACAAGGAGAGCGAAATGAGAGTCAACCGATCAAGACTGTTTGCAGCTTTGGCAGCACTCGCGCTCCTGCTGCTCCCGGCAGTACTTTTTGCCGAGGAGCCGGCGCCTGAGCGCGGAATGATCGAGCTGGGCGTACGCGACACCTGGGGTGACGTGTATGGCCGTCCCGATCTTCAATCCGGTCCCAGCACCACCGGCAACCCGGCCACTCAGCTGGGTTGCGTGGGCTGCGGAACCCCGTTCGATCCGCTGCTGAGAACTTCGAAGTATGAAGAGTACCGCGACCTGCGCAACGGGTTCTTTATCCGGCGCATGAACGCCCTGTTTGATAACGTGCTTAACTCGCGAAACTACGTCAGCGTGCAGACCCAGAAGGCGATCTACCGCGATCAGAGCTACCTGGTGACCGTGGGCCAGTATGGCAGGTATAAAATCCAGTTCCGCTACGACGAGATTCCGCACGTCTATACCGACACGGCTCGCACGCTCTATAGCGAAACCGCGCCGGGCGTGTGGAAGTTCCCGGCGGCGGTACGGTCGACGATACAGGCCAGCACCGCTGCCAACCTGCCCTCGCTGCTCGCGGGAACGGGTGCCAATGCCGCCAACGGAGTGGTGACCGACTTCAACTTCATTACCCCCAGCATCCTTCGCAAGGCGGGAACCATAGTGGCGTCTTTCAACGTAACCCCGGACCTGATTCTCAATGGCATGTTTCGCCGTGAAAGCGAGAATGGCACCCGGCCTATGGGGTTCATCATGAACTCCAGCCCCAGCGCCAGTGCTACCAGCGGATTCGGTATGGAACTCCCCGAAACCATCAGCTACTGGACCAACCTGGTGCAGGTAGGCGGCGAGTATGGCAAACACGATTGGGGAGTCCAGGCGGCCTACATTGGTTCCTTTTTCGAGGAAAACATCAAGTCCATGACCTGGGACAATCCCTTCCTGCTTACGCAGCCGGCGGGCGCTACCGGAGTCACCAATCCTATTGCCGGGCGCAACACGCTGTATCCGACCAACCATGCTGACTATCTCAACCTGGCCGGGGCCACCAATCTCGGTAAGTATCTGCGATTCATGGCCAGCGTAACCCCGGGATGGCTGGATCAGAACGAACCCTTCCTGCCGTACACGATTAACGCCGCGATAACCGGATGCGGGGGCGCGCCTGCCGGCACGCCTAATTGCACCGTCACCAGCAGTCTGCCCACGCCCAGCTTGAGCGGAAGCAAGCAGACGCTGGCGATGAACTACACGCTGGTCACTCTCCCCTGGAAGAGTTTTCAGATCAAGGCGGCATACCGCCACTACGATTACAACAACAACACCCTGAGCCATAACTACACTCCAACGGAAGGCGATGCGGCGCTGCCGAGCCCCGACTCCAATACTCCCTTTGGCTATAACCGGAAGAATTTTGAGCTCTCCGGCAACTGGTTTTTTGCCAAGCGCAGCTCTTTGAAAGCCGGCTACGAAGCGGAGTGGATGGACCGCTCGCACCGGGATGCGGACCATTCGCTGGAGAATTCGTTTGTGGGTGCGGTTGACGTCGGCTACTGGAAAGACCTGCTTTTCCGAGTTTCTTACCGGCATTCGGACCGCAAGCCGGATGCATATCAGGACGATAACTCCGTCGATGGAGCCGGCAACCCCGTGCTCTGTTCCGACACGACGACGACCTTCTTTACCGCCGATCAGCGGTGCAGCCGCCGCTTTGACGAGTCGGCCCGCATCCGAAACCGGGCCGACGGGCTGGTGCAGTACAGCCCCACCGGGAAACTGACGCTCTCGGCTTTCGGGGGAACCGTCCAGGATGATTACAACCGCCCGGGCGGCACGAACAGCCCTACGCCGCTGAACTTCCTTACCGGCGGGGCTGCCACCACGAGCCCCTATTACCTCTATGGGATTCTGAAAGACATTTCCTACAACTACGGCTTTGGCGGGGACTATGCCTTCTCGCCGCAGATGACGTTATTCGCCGAGTATTCCCATGAACACTATTACCGGCGGCTGATCTCGCGAGACCGGTCCCCAACCAGCGGCGTGCAGACCATCCTGACCTGCACGGGCTGCGATTCAGCCAACAACGATTGGCAGAGCACGACTCCGGAGCTGGTGGATATCTGGACGGTAGGCGCGGATACGTACGTCGGGAAAAAGGCGTTTTTCACGACCTACTACACGCTCTCGGCAGGGCGAGCCAATACGTTCTCCCGCTTCCTGGGCGACCCCACGATTACAACCGGGGCGAATGCGTTCATCTTGGTTGGAACCAGCGCGGCTACAAACTACCCGGAGGCGGTGACCCGCCAGCACGAGGTGGTGGCGGTCTTCAAGTACAAACTGACCAAGAACCTTACGCCCAAGTTCGAATTCCGCTACCAACAGTTCGATAACAAAGACCCTCAGACCTCGCCGATGGCCCAGTACATGGGCTGTGCCAGTGCATCGCTGGCGGCGCCGATCGCGGGCTGTCCGGTGGCGGTGGTAAGCAGCACGACCTCAGCCACCCCAACCCTGAGTCCCAACGGGCCCAGCCCGTTCTACCCGTACTTCCAGGTGGGCGATCCATCGGCGGCCAGATACCTGTTCCTGGGCGTGGATCAGCCCTCCTACCGCGCCTACTATGTCTCGGCCACGCTGGAGTACCACTTCTAAACCGCTGCAAACATAGGGATGGGTTTTCGCGACCCATCCCTTTCTTGTTATCGGCCCCGCAAGCGCAACAGAGTGCGATTGAACGTGTGACGTCAGTCACAATCAGTCGTGTACAGGGTCACAGCCGTTGGGTCTCCAGATTTGAAATCCTAGCGTCGGATTCCGGGTAGCAAGTCCGCAATTGCTATTGACAAATCCAGGTTTTGTGGAATTTTTAAACACTGCAAAATACCTCACCCAGGAGGAAGAATCATGAACCGAGTGTCTGGCAAGAGACTGGCAGTGGTGGCGGTGGTTGTGTCGATGCTCGTATTGCCGCTGGCTTCTTTTGCGGCCGATGCCGCGGCTGATGTGTACAAGTCCAAATGCGCGATGTGTCACGGAACAGATGGCAAGAAGATGGCAGGCACCAAGGAGTTCGCTTCGCCCGATATTCAGAAGATGAGCGACGCTGACCTGGCTGCCTCGATTGCAAACGGCAAAGGGAAGATGCCGGGGTTTAAGGGCAAACTGAGCGACGATCAGATCAAGGATCTGGCGAAGTACATCAAGACGTTGAAGTAATCAACCGGCGATCGGCCGGAATAGGGCAACCCATGCAACACGCGGAAACCGCAAACAGACCTGAGCCGGCACGCCGCCGCCTGATGCAGTTCCTGCTGGGGGGCGGCCTGCTGGCGTCCGCGGCTTCATTTCTGTACCCCATTGTGCGCTACCTGGTGCCGCCCGCGGCCGTCGATCTGGGCGGAGACAGCGTGGTGGCCGCCAAGGTCGGTGAGCTGAAGGTGAACAGCGGGAAGATCTTTCGCTTCGGCAGCCGTCCTGGCCTGCTTGTCTACACCAGCGAGGGCGAATACCGCGCCATGTCCGCGGTCTGTACCCACTTGAACTGCACCGTGCAGTATCGCAGCGACGTGCGCGAGGTGTGGTGCGCCTGTCACAACGGCTTCTACGATCTCAATGGGCGCAACGTGGCGGGTCCGCCCCCGCGTCCGCTCGATTCCTACGACGTCCACGTCAACGGCGATGACGTGGTGGTCAGCCGGCGGCGGGGGGCATGATGGCGAGCGCACCGGAATACGCCCGCGAGGACTCGCCGCACCGCAATCGCGTCGTGCAATGGTTTGACGAGCGCTTCGGCTGGGAGCGCCTTCTGGCGCCGCTGCGGCATAAAACTGTTCCCGTCCACAAGCTCTCCTACTGGTATTTCCTGGGTGGCATGACCCTGTTTCTCTTCATGATCCAGGTGCTGACCGGCATTCTGCTCCTGCTCTACTACCGCCCCAGCGCCAACGAGGCCTTCGAGAGCGTGCAGTACGTCATGACCCAGGTGAAGTTCGGATGGCTGGTGCGCTCCATCCATTCCTGGTCCGCCAATCTGATGATCTTCTTCGCTTTCGCGCACATGTTCAGCGTGCTTTTCCTGCGCGCCTACAGCAAGCCACGCGAGCTGACCTGGCTTACCGGCATGGTGCTGCTGTTTCTTGCCTTGGGATTCGGCTTCAGCGGCTACCTGCTGCCCTGGAACACGCTGGCGTTCTTCGCCACCAAGGTAGGCACGGAGATCACCGGGCAGGTGCCGCTCATCGGAAAACCTCTGCTGATCTTCCTGCGCGGCGGCGAGGAGGTAACGGGCGCGACCCTCACGCGCTTCTTCGGGTTCCACGTCGCTTTGCTTCCGGGAATTACCACCATGCTGATTGCCATCCACATCCTGCTGATCCAGCGGCTGGGGATGAGCGTGCCGCCGGGGCAGGAAGCGGCGTGGAACGCCCTGCCCGCAGAACGGCGCGAAATGCCGTTCTTCCCCAATTTCTTCCTGCGCGAACTCATGGCCTGGTACATCGCCCTGGGCGTGCTGGGCGTGCTGTCGGCGGTCTATCCCTGGGAGCTGGGAGCCAAAGCGGATCCGTTTGTGGCGGCGCCGGCGGGCATCAAGCCGGAGTGGTATTTCATGTTCATGTTCCAGACGCTGAAGCTCATTCCTGCAAAGGTGGGCCCGATTGACGGCGAGTTGCTGGGAATTCTGGGCTTCGGACTGGCGGGATTGATCTGGGCTCTGCTGCCTTTTCTCGGCGGCGACCGCTACGGCCGGCGGCAGGTCTTCATCCGCGGTCTTGGTATCTTTGCCCTGGCTTACATGCTCTCGATGACGATCTATGGCTACGTGGTGGCGAAATGATGACACAGGCGAGGGAGCGCGAATGATGACGAGGATCACGGCGCGCCCGCTCTTGCTGCTGATCGCTGCCAGCCTTCTGCTGGCTTCCTCTTCGTTTGCGGCGGAGGCGCAGTCGGGAACTGCCAAGAGCAGTTGCGTCGACTGTCACGCCTCGTTTCCCGCCCCAACCGGCGTCACGGAAGAACAGTGGGCCGCCGATATTCACGGGCAGAAGGGCCTGACTTGCTCTAGCTGCCACGGCGGAGATCCCAAGGACCCGTCGCCGGAAGGCGCGATGAGCAAGAAGGCCGGCTTCCGCGGCAAGCCCAAGCGAAATGAGATTCCGGCAATGTGCGCAAAGTGCCACGCCGATGGTGCTTATATGCGCCAGTACAATCCCTCGCTGCGCACCGACCAACTGGCGCAATACCAAACCAGCGTTCACGGCAAGCGCCTGGCCAAGGCAGACACCAAGGTGGCGGTCTGTATTGACTGCCATAGCGTGCACGGCATCCGCCCGGCCAAGGACCCACGCTCAACCGTCAACCCGCTGAACGTGGCCAACACCTGCGCGCGCTGCCACGCCGACGCGGCTTACATGAAGGAGTACAAGATCAAGACCGATCAGTTCGCCGGATACAGTGCCAGCGCCCACCACGACGCCATGACGGTCCGCGGCGACCTGAGCGCGCCCACCTGTACGACCTGCCACGGCAACCATGGCGCGGCGCCGCCCGGGGTGGCATCGGTGGAAAACGTGTGTTCGACGTGCCACGTCTTCCAGGCGCAACTGTTCGATACCAGTCCGCACAAGGCGGCATTCGCGGCTATGGGCGCCGGTTCCTGCATTACCTGTCACAGCAATCACCGCATCACCCACCCGACCGACCAGCTGATCGGCACCAGCAATGAAGCGGTGTGCACCAACTGCCACGCCGCCGGCGATCCCGGTTTCGCCGCAGCTGCCCGGATTCACGACGACCTTGGCAAGCTGGATGACGCCCTGAAAAGCTCGGAGCAGGTTCTGGATCAGGCCGAACGCTCGGGCATGGAAGTCAGCCAGGCGCGGCTTGAGGAAGCGCAGGGGCGCGACTCGCTCATCAAGGCGCGGGTCACCATACACAGTTTCCAGCCCGGCAAAGTGGAGCAGGACACGCAGGCGGGCATGAAGATCGCGGAAAAGACTCATCAGGCCGGGCTGCAGGCCCTGGCCGAGCGTGACTACCGCCGCAAGGGGCTGGGGTTGTCGCTCATCACGATTGTTGCAGTCCTGATCGGGCTGCGCATGTACATTCGCCAGATTGAATCCCGCAACCAGTCGGGAGGCACTTAGGCGATGGGAGTCTCACTATGGCAGCGGGCTATCGAGTACGGCAAGCTCCGTGGCCTGGCATTCGGCGCATTGAATGGCTGTTTTTATACGTAATCATATTTTTCATGGTTCCCGCCTGGGCGGCGGATACGCCCAGCAACGCCGACTGCCTGGCCTGTCACGAAGATAAGAGCCTGACCACCAAGCGCGGGGCGAAGACCGTCTCGCTTTATGTGGACGGAAAGAAATTCGCCTCTTCCATTCACGGTTCGCTCTCCTGTACCTCATGCCACGCATCGCTTGAAGGCAAAGACTTGCCACACGATACGCCTGTGGCCAAGGTGAACTGCGGTAGCTGCCATAGCAGCGAAGCGGAGCTTCATGCCAAGTCTCTGCACGGTAAGGCCGTGGCCCGGGGCGACGCGCTGGCGCCGCGCTGCGTCAATTGCCACGGCAACCACGACATCCTGCCGGTGAAAGATAAGCGTTCCCCGGTGGCGCCGCTCAATATCCCCCTGCTCTGCGGCCGGTGCCATCGCGAGGGCACTCCGGTGCAGACGCAACGCCCAATCGAGCAGCACAACATCGTGGAGAATTACTCGGAGAGCATCCACGGCGAGGGCTTGTTGCGGAAAGGGCTGGTCGTGGCGCCCAACTGCGCGTCCTGCCACACCCCGCACAGCATCCTGCCGCATACCGACCCGAACTCCTCCATCGCCCGCAAAAACATCGCGGCCACCTGCACCAAGTGCCACGGACTGATCGAGCAGGTGCACCGCAAGACCATCCGCGGCGAACTCTGGGAGAAAGAAGCGAATACTCTGCCTGCGTGCGTGGATTGCCACCAGCCGCACAAGATCCGGAACGTCTTCTACACCCAGGGCATGGCGGACGCCGACTGCCAGCGCTGCCACGCCGACGAGCGTCTGAAGGCCTCGGATGGGCGTTCACTGGCGGTCCATGTCGCGGAACTGGCGGGTTCGCGCCACGCCAAGGTAGCGTGCAGCCAGTGCCACTCCCAGGTGAACGCGTCGCGAGTGCGCCCCTGCGAGACCATTAAGAACAAAGTTGACTGCAGCTCCTGCCACGCCGAGATCGCGCAGCAGTTCCAGCGCAGCAAGCACGGGCAGCTACTCGCCGCCAGCGATCCCAACGCTCCTACCTGCAAGGAGTGCCACGGCTCCCACGGCGTCCTCGGCCGGCAGAATCCGGTATCGGCGACCTTCGCCACCAACGTACCCACTCTGTGCGCGCGCTGCCATCGCGAAGGCCAGAAGGCGGCGCTCCGCTACACGGGACGCCAGCACGAAATCATCCAGCATTACACCGAGAGCATCCACGGCAAGGGCTTGCTCAAGAGCGGGCTCACCGTCACGGCTACCTGCACCAACTGCCATACCGCCCATGGTGTGCTGCCGCGAAGCGACCCCGATTCTACGGTGAATCCCAAGAATGTACCGGCTACATGCGGCAAATGCCATCACGGAATTCAGGAGCAGTTTGTCGAAAGCATTCACTCGGCGAGCGTCACCAAAACCGGCCAGGAGCTGCCGGTATGCAGCGACTGCCACAGCGCCCATTCTATCCGTCGTACCGACGAAGATGGTTTCAAGCTCGACATTATGAACAAGTGCGGGCGTTGCCACGGCGAGATCGCCAAGACTTATTTCGACACCTATCACGGCAAAGTCTCGCGTCTCGGCTACACCAAGACGGCCAAGTGCTACGACTGCCATGGGGCGCACGATATTCAGAAGGTTTCAGATCCCAGGTCGCACCTGAGCCGCGCCAATGTGGTCGCTACCTGCCGCCAGTGTCACAGCGACGCCACCCGGCGTTTTGCCGGGTATCTGACCCATGCCACTCACCATGACCCCAAGAAGTATCCGTTCCTGTTCTGGTCGTTCTGGGGAATGACGGCGCTGCTGCTTGGGACTTTCGTCGTAGGGGGAGTGCATACGTTGTTGTGGCTGCCACGCGCCATGGAGATGCGACGCGAGTTGCGCGCTGAAGAAGCAGCCGAACAAGATTCGCGCCCGCCGGAGGAAAACGATGCAAAACGCTGACGAGCTGAACCGGCCGCTGCAGCGCGGGGGCGAGGCAACCGTTGCCGGATCATTAGGGAGCAGCGCCGCAGCCGCACCGGCCGCAGCCGCGGTTCCGGCAGTGGCGGCAGAGCGGGAGTTCGTCCGCTTCAATCGCCTGCATCGCACCCTGCACGCTTGCATGATCATCAGCTTTCTGAGTCTTGCTACGACCGGACTCTCGCTGAAGTTTTCTTACACCAAGTGGGCTGTAATGCTGTCACGGCTGCTAGGAGGATTCCAGACCGCGGGCTACATTCATCGCTTCGCGGCGGTGATTATGTTCGGTGTGTTTGCCACGCATCTCGTCGACCTGTATCGCGGCAAGAAGCGCAACCGCCAGTCTTGGCGATCCCTGCTTTTTGGGCCGAACACTCTGATTCCCACGGGAAAGGATCTCCACGAGTTTATCGCCACGATGAAGTGGTTCCTTCACCTGGGGCCGCGGCCCCAGTACGGACGCTGGACATATTGGGAGAAGTTCGACTACTTCGCGGTGTTCTGGGGAATCTTCATCATCGGATCCACCGGGCTGACGCTGTGGTTCCCGGTGTTTTTCACACGATTTCTGCCGGGATGGTTCATCAACGTCGCCACCATCATTCACAGCGACGAGGCTCTGCTGGCAACCGGATTCATCTTCACCGTGCACTTCTTCAATACCCATCTGCGGCCGGAGAAATTTCCCATGGACACCACCATTTTCACCGGGCGTATGCAGCTGGCGGAATTGAAGCGAGACAAGCCGCGAGAATATGAGGCCCTGGTGGCGCGCGGCGAACTGGAAAATCAACTTGCGGAGCCGCATCCGCCCATCGTGGTAAAAACCATACGGGCATTTGCCTGGACCGCGCTGGCAGTCGGGTTCAGCATCGTGGTTTGGATTATCTGGGCCATGTTGTTCGCCTATCGGTAAGGTGGAGCGCCCCAGGGGCAAAAATTCCCGCGCGAAGCGAGGGAATACATGAAGTTCATCACAGGAGGTTCGAAATGCCAGCGAGGAAAGCGGTGTGCGCGATTACGCCTCGCGGTCGGCGCGCTTGCGGATTGCTGTTGCCGGTCTTCATACTTCTCATAAGTTCCGCATGGGCCGCTAAGAAGCCTGCGAATGCCGACTGCCTGGCCTGCCATGCCGACGCCACTCTGAGTCACGAGGTCAACGGGAAGCAGGAGAGTTTGGCCGTGGATGAGGCGAAGTTCAACGCCTCCATGCACGGCTCGATTCTGGGTTGTGTGGATTGCCACGACGATGTGAAATCGGCGCCCCACGAAGTAACGCCGATGAAGCTGTCGTGTTCCAAATGCCATGCCGATGCCGACCACGGGTATGCCCTCAGTATCCATGCCCAAGCGCGGGCGAAGGGAGATGCGAACGCTCCCACTTGCACTTCCTGCCACGGCAATGCGCACGAGATTTTGCCTCCTGGCGATCCCAAATCCAAGGTTGCACACGCCAATATCCCTGCGACATGCGGCTCCTGCCACGGCCAGAAGTTCGTCATGGAGAAGGAAGGCCTGAGCGCGGCAACGTTCGTCAACTACCAGGAGAGCGTTCACGGCAAAGCCGTCGCGGCCGGTTCCACCAAGGCCGCTGTCTGTACGGATTGCCACGGCAGCCACGAGATCCGTCCCGCCAACGACCCCAGGTCGGGGATCTACCAGCCCAATGTTCCCGCCACCTGCGCCAAGTGCCACAACAACATCCGCCAGGAGTATGTGCAGAGCATCCATGGACAAGCGGTCGCGCGAGGCAACACGCAGGCGCCGGTCTGCACCGACTGCCACGGCATCCACACCATCAAGTCACACCTGGACCCCAAGTCTTCCGTATTTGCCGGCAACGTCGCACGCGCTACCTGCGCGAATTGCCACGAGAGCATGCGCATGTCGCAGGAATACGGATTTTCCGGCCGGCGCATGACCACCTATACCGCCAGTTACCACGGGATGGCCGCGGAACTGGGCTCGACGGTGGTCGCCAACTGCGCCAGTTGCCACGGTGCCCACAACATCCTGCCTTCCTCCGATCCGCGCTCGATGATCAACAAGGCCAACCTGGTGAAGACTTGCGGTCAGTGCCACCCGGGCGCCTCGGACAAGTTTGTGCAGGGCAAGGTGCACATCGACGTGCCGCTTTCGGCTGACATCTCCAGCATTGCCATTCGCTGGATCCGGCGAATTTACATCCCGCTGATCATCGCCGTGATAGGCGGAATGGTGCTGCACAATTTCCTTATCTGGTACAGGAAGGCCTTGGCCAAGCGCAAGCCGCACGGGCAAACCGTGGTCCGGCTTAGCCTGCAACAGCGCATCCAGCACTGGTGCCTGCTGTCCAGCTTCATTACCCTCTCCATCACAGGCTTCGCTCTCGCTTACCCGGACAGCTGGCTCGGAATGGCCTTTGGGGAAAGCGTGCGGCGCTGGGGACACCGGGTTGCGGCACTGGTACTGCTCGGGGTTGGTTTCTATCACTTCTTCTATGCTCTGTTCACCCAGGAAGGCCGCCGCGCTGTCAAGGATCTGTTGCCGGTGCTAAAGGATGGTTTCGACATCCGTGACAATCTCGGTTACTATCTCGGCCTTGGATCCCAAAGACCGGCATTCGCCCGCTTCAACTACGCGGAAAAAGCGGAGTACTGGGCGCTGGTGTGGGGCTACATCGTTATGGGCGTGACCGGGCTGATGGCCTGGTTCAAGGTGGGGGTAGGGCACTGGTTCCCGCGCTGGTCGGTGGACGTCGCCCTGGCCATTCACTTTTACGAAGCGGTGCTGGCTACGCTGGCCATCGTGGTTTGGCATTTCTACCAGGTCATCTTCGATCCCGATGTCTATCCGCTGAATTGGGCATTCTGGGACGGCAAGATGCCGGAAGAGCTCTACCACGAAGAGCACCCGCTGGACGCGCTGCGGGCAATGGAAGCGCATTCCGCGGCCGCGGGGTCTGGCGGAGGGCCGGCAGCCGACACCAAGATGAAGGGAAACAACTAAATGGCGGAACAAGTCAAGCCGCGGATTCCGGGCCTGATTCGCAATTATGTCAGCCTGATCGGTCTCATCATCATCGCTCTGTGCCTGGCCAACCTGCTGTTCCTGCTGCTGGTGGATGTGATTGCCGGCGGCTCGAATCCTTATTTCGGCCTGCTCACTTACATGGTCCTGCCCTTGGTGTTAGTGATCGGCATAGTGGTGCTGATCGTGGGCATGCTGCGCGAGCGGGCGCACCGCCGCAAGCTTGCTCCCGACCAGGTTCCTGCCTATACCAGGATTGACCTGAACGTACCGCGGCAGCGGGCTATTTTCACCTTCGTCGGCAGCTTCCTGGTGGTGTTCGTTCTGCTGACAGCGGTGGCCAGCTATCGCGCATACGAGTTCACTGATTCCACGCAGTTCTGCGGGCAGCTCTGCCACAACGTGATGAACCCGGAATTCACCGCTTACCAGGCGTCGCCGCACGCGCGCGTGCACTGCGTGGAGTGCCACGTGGGGCCGGGCGCGAGCTGGTATGTGCGGTCCAAGATGTCCGGCCTGCGCCAGGTGTATGCCGCAACCTTCAACACTTTTCCGCGGCCTATTCCCAGTCCGGTGGAGAATCTCCGTCCCGCGCAGCAGACGTGTGAGCAGTGCCACTGGCCGGAGAAGTTTTACGGGGCGCAGTTGAAGACCATCAATCACTTCGGCTATGACGAGAAGAACACTCCTCGCCAGATCAAGATGCTCATCAAGACTGGCGGCGGCAGCCCCACCACCGGCATGACAACCGGCATCCACTGGCACATGAACATCAACAACGCGGTCTGGTACGTTCCCACCGACAAGCAACGGCAGAAGATCGCCTATGTCAAAATCAAAGACCATCAGGGCCGGGTTACGGAGTACTTCGCCAAAGACTCACCCATCAAGCCTGAGGACATCAAGAAAGTCACCCTGCGGCGCATGGATTGCGTCGATTGCCACAACCGGCCTACGCATATCTACCAGCCGCCGGATAAAGCGGTGGACGACCTGCTTACCGCCGGGCGTATCGACATGTCGCTGCCCTTCATCAAGAAGTACGCGGTCGAGGTCCTGACCAAAGACTACAAAACGTCGCAGGAGGGTCTGGAAGGCATTGCCACTGACCTTGACAGCGACTACCTGACTAAGCACCCTGAAGTGCATGAGAAGAAGCTGCCCGCGATCAGGCAGGCGATCACGGAAGTGCAGCACGTCTTCTCAACCAACGTCTTCCCGGAGATGAAGCTCGACTGGCGCACGCACCCCAACAACATCGGGCACCTCTATTCGGAAGGCTGCTTCCGCTGCCACGACGGCCAGCACGTCAGCAAGGAAGGCAAAATAATCGCGCGCGACTGCAACAGCTGCCACACCATCATCGGGCAGGAAAACGGCGGGTCGGCCATGGCCAAGGTGCAGACCGCGACCTTCGAGCATCCGGGTGGTGAGATGGACTTCACCGCTGTGAATTGCAACGATTGCCACAGCGGCGGGGTGGGACCGTAGGATTGATTCATTGCGCCATTGAACCATTGATTCGTTTCAATGGAACAATGAGTCAATGAATCAATCTTTCTTCCGTCCCGGTCCATAGACCACGCGCCCCGGCGTGGCTCCGGTGTGCTCACCGTCTTTCAATACCTGCACGCCGTTGACCCATACGTCGATCATCCCCTTCGCATACTGGTGGGGCTTTTCATAAGTTGCCGGCGCTTCGATCTTCGCCGGATCAAATACAACAACATCAGCGTAATAGCCTTCGCGAAGCAGGCCGCGGCGGTCCAGGCTTAGATTTTGCGCCGGCAAAAGAGTCAGCCTGCGAATCGCCTCGTTGAGGGAAATGATTTTTTCTTCGCGCACATAGGTCGACAGAAGGCGCGCGAAGTTGCCGTAGGCACGGGGATGAGGATTCGACTTCAGAAACACGCCTTCGGGGGCCTGCGATTCCTCGTCCGCGCCAAAGCTGACCCACGGCAGCCCCACCTCGCGGCGGACATTCCCTTCGCTCATGAGGAAGTAGATGGTGCCCACGCGGCTTCCATCCTCGATGACCAGATCCATTGCCGTCTCTTCCGGCGACTTGCCGCGCATCTTCGCAACTTCAGCCAGCGTTCTTCCGGTAAGCGGTTTGAGTGCGTCGTTCTTGAAGCTCACCAGCAACACGCGATCAGAAGAGCCCGTCGCCAGCAAAAGGTTCTCCCACTGGTTGGAGGGCGTGCGCATCTCGCGGACCACTTTCTCGCGGATGGCGGGATCGCGCAGCCGCTTCGCCCATGCGTCGTAGCCGCCCTCCTGCACCCACGGCGGCATGGAAGCATCAAGGCCGGTTGCGCCAGCCGTATACGTGTACATGTCGGCTGTGATGTGCAGCCCCTGCGCGCGCGCTGAATCAACTTTCTTGATCACGCTGTCGAGCTTGCCCCAGTTTTCTTTCCCTGCGGCCTTGAGATGATAGATTTCCGCAGGCACCTGGGCGCTGCGAGCGATCGTGATCAGCTCATCGACTGCTTCCAGCAGTTGATTGCCTTCGCTGCGCATATGCGAGATGTAAATTCCGTGGTACTTGCCAACCGACTCTGCAAGCGCAATCAGTTCGTCGGTCTTGGCGTAGGCCCCGGGGGCGTAGATGAGCGCTGAAGCCACGCCGAGCGCTCCTTCCCGCATGGCCTGCTCGGCAATCGCGCGCATACGGTCGAGTTCCTCCGGCGTGGGCGCGCGGTTGGCGAAGCCGAGCACATTTTCGCGAACGGTTGCCGCCCCAACAAATGAGGCAACATTGCAGGAAATGCCGTGCCGCGCCAGGCGATGGAGTCCCTCGCCCAGCGTGCTCCAGTCCAGCGGATACTTGATGTCGCCCTGAAGCTTCTGGAAATAATCCCGCATCTCCGGCGTGAGCGGGCCCATGGATTCGCCTTCGCCGAAAACTTCAAGCGTCACCCCCTGGCGGATATCGCTTTGCGAGCGTCCATCGGCGAAGAGAGTGTCCGGGCCGCTCATCATGTTGATGAACCCCGGCGCCACCGCCAGGCCCCTGGCCTCGATCTCAACTTTTGCGTGAGCCTCGCGCACGCGGCCAACGCGCGCGATCCGGTCGGCGGTTAGAGCCACATCGGCGATCAAGGGCCTTCCCCCCGAGCCGTCATAGACTGTCCCGTTGCGGATGATGACGTCATACTGCTGAGCGTGGGCGCCCATGCAGATGACGCCAAGGCAGAGAATCGCAAAGGCGGACCGTCGCATCGAATGTCCCCCGAGTCCTGTTTGGAGCCCTGCATCATAACTGCTTGAACGCCCGGGGAAAACCTCCTGCCTCCTGCCCCCTGCTTCCTGCCCCTGTGACTCCTAACCGCTCGCCTGTGACATCGGTCACATCCCGGTGCCAGAGCGGAAACTATCCTTGTTGTTGTTAGCCAATGGCTTACGTGGGGAGAGCCAATGCACACCGAAAACACAGCACGCCTGGTCTTCTGGGAAGTCACCAAGGGCTGCAATCTGCGTTGTATCCATTGCCGCGCGACAGCCACCGAGCTGTCATCGCCCACCGACCTGCCCACGGAGAAGGCGCTTGAAATCATCCGCCAGATCGCCGATTTCTCGAACCCGATTCTGGTGCTGAGCGGCGGTGAGCCGCTGTTCCGCCGCGACATCTTCCAACTTGCCCGTTACGCCACCGACTGTGGCCTGCGCGTGGCCCTGGCCACGAACGGCACGCTGGTAACGAAAAGCTTGGCGCAGAAGATCGTCGAGTCGGGCGTGCGCCGCGTCTCCATGAGCCTCGACGGCGCGGACGCTGAAACCCACGACAGCTTCCGCGGCATTCCCGGAGCCTTCGAAAACACGCTGCAGGGCTTCCGCAACCTGCAGGAGCTGGGCATGTCACTGCAGATCAATATGACGGTCGCCCGCCACAACGCGCACCAGCTTCCGGCGGTGCTGGAACTGGCGCGCAACATCGGCGCCGATGCGCTGCACACCTTTCTGCTGGTGCCGGTGGGCTGCGGCGTGGATATTGCCGCCGAGCAGATGGTCCCGCCGGATGAGTACGAGCGCATGCTCAACTGGTTCTACGATCAATCGAAAGGCGGCGACATCGAGCTGAAGGCCACCTGCGCGCCGCATTACTTCCGTGTCGCCAAACAGCGGCAGGTGGAAGAACGTAAGGCAGCGCAGGCTGCGGCTGTCGTGCAAGCGCAAAACGCTGATCCCAACGCTATCGGACCGGCGGAGATGCTGATGCCCAGCGGCACCGGGATCGTACTTAAGCCGGCGAAGCATTCCGGGGGCCATCCGGGCGGACATCCCGGTGGCCATCCGCAAGGCATGAATGCCGCGACCAAGGGCTGCCTGGCCGGCACGGGTGTGTGCTTCCTTTCGCACGAAGGCGAAGTTTTTCCCTGTGGCTACCTGCCGGTGAAGGCCGGCGACCTGCGCCAGCAGACCTTTGCCGAAATTTGGAACGATTCGCCGGTATTCGGGCTGCTGCGCGATACCGGCAACCTGAAAGGCAAGTGCGGGTGCTGCGAGTTCCGCAACATCTGCATGGGATGTCGCGCGCGCGCTTTCGCGGCCACCGGAGACATGCTGGACGAAGAGCCGTTCTGCGTATACGAGCCGCGGAGTTTGAAAAACTAGTACTCAGTACTCGGTACTCAGTACCCAGAACTGAGTACCGAGTACTTCCCAATGTCAGAAACCGTTACCGATCTCCGGACCTTCAACGAGGCGCGTCTGCGCTCCTTCGTCCTGCCGCGCGAGCACGGCGCGTGGGGCATCCTGCTGGTGCCGCTCGTCACCAGCGCCACGGTGGCGCTTCTGCGCGGCGGCGCTTTGCTGCCGATTCTGCTGTTCCTGCTGGGATCGATCTCGCTGTTCTGCCTGCGTACCCCGGTGGAAGCGCTGCTGGGAACCTCGGTGCAGCGCATCGATACTCCCGCCGAGCGGCGCCTGGTGATGGTTGCGATTGCCGGCTATGCAGCCGTGGCGGCCATCGCGCTGGCGGCGCTGCTCTGGAAAGGAAATAACTCCGGCCTGCTGGCCCTGGGCGCGATCGCGGCGTTGTCCTTCGGAGCGCAAGCCGTGTTGCGCCGGCTCGGACGCAAGACGCGCATGGCCTCACAGATCGTCGGGCTGGTGGGCCTCACGTCGACTGCTGCGGGCGCTTATTACGTCTCTATCGGCCACTTCGATACCACGGCCTGGATGGTCTGGGCGGCCAACTGGCTCTTTGCCGCCAACCAGGTGCACATGGTGCAGTTGCGCATTCGCAACGCCAAAGTCGTGGGATTGAAAAACCGGCTGGCGTGCGGATGGAAGTTTCTCGCCGGCGAAATCCTCACCGTCGCTCTTCTGCTTGCCTTTTTCTACCTTCGCCTGCTGCCGAAAATGAGCGTAGTTGCCTTCCACCCCATGCTGCTGCGCGGCGCGGCATGGTTCTTCAAGAAGCCGCGTCCTCTGCGAGTGCATCGCCTGGGCTGGATGGAGCTTGGCTTCGCCTTGATCTTCGGGGTGATGTTCGTCTCCGGCTTCCTGCGATAAAAAAACCGGGCTGGTTAGCCCGGTTTTCTCACCGTGCGGGTTTGTTTTGCGGCTACATCACCAGCGCCAGGTGCTCCAGTTCCTGACGCGCCGCCTCCAGCGAGCAACCCAAGCTGCCCAGCCGGCTGGCGACAGCGCGCGCCGCGTCCCGCGAGACCCCATACCCATGGCCAATCAGGAACATCTGCAGCAGCTCACCAGACTGCTGCGAATCCAGGCCGCCCTGGATCAACTCGCTCCTCAGATTCGCCACATCCGATATGTTGAACTTTTGTCCCATCTGTCACCTCCGACCCTGGGATCACCTCTTTCTTCTATCGTATTGGACACGTTCCGGCGTTAGTTGTTGCGCACAAAATTTTGATCGAAGCGTGCAACCAAATCCGGAATCGGGAAGCGCGCGGTTGTCCGGAAGCGCACTTCCCGGTTTTCCACCGCTCTTCTCTTGTTACTTACGTGCGTGTGGCACATCATGTTCCCGCTACTCCGACATCTTGCTGACGTGAACGTCGAAGCCGGTCTTCGGCAGCAGCGACGCCAGTTCGAAAGCGCGGAAGCCGGTGCCCGCGATCTCGGTGTGGCGGAAGAGTCCGGGCTCGGTCTCGACCATCTGGCGATTGCCGCTGAAGTCATCGAGAAACGCCTGCGCCGATTTCACATCGGCTGAGCCCTTCACGTTGTGGCGCGTAATGGCTTCGGTGGCGTAGGAGCGCACCAGCTTGGGCCAGTATTTTTCCAGCAGCGGCGTGCTGGCGAAAATGTCCGCCCAGACGATGTTCCCGTTGATCGCCACCACCACGCCGACCGCGTTCTGATTTCTCAGTTGCTTGATTACGCTTTCGTAGGAGTGCTCCATGGGCGCGGCAACGGCATCCACCTTTTTCTGGACTTCGTCATTGCCCATGACTTTTGCGTACGAAGACGTACCGGCAACCGGGGCCGCCGGCGCCGCCTGCGCCATGGCGCGCGTTGATTCACCGACCTCGGACCATACTTTCTGCTGATTCTTGTCTGCCATGGCCCCAGCGCGGACGCTGGGCTGCGCCATCTGGGTGACGAAGGCGCTCTTGCCGCTGCCGCCGCCCATGCCGGCGAACTGCGCGGTGCTTCCGGTCCAGCGCCCGGGTTCGACGCAGAACACGCTCAGATCCACGGGGTCGCTGTTGGGCGCCACAATGCGGTCTTTGCCCACGACCCGGTCCTGCTTGCCGCCAGTCACGATCTCTCCCGCCAGCAGCAGCAGCGGCTTGTCGGAATTGTTCACCAGCACCAGCCGGTTCACTTGCGCGCCATCGTGGCGAACCGGTGTTGGCCCGCGACGGATCAGGCCCTGCACCTGTCCGGCCTCACTTACCACCACCGCACCCGAGCGCAACCCCTCGTCCAGAGTGATGAAGAAGCTGGCATCGTGGCGGCGATCGCTGACCACGGGAAAGATGGTGAGGCTGCCGTGCGTAATCGGCGCGAGCACGCGATACTCGCCGGCAGATATCTCCTCGGGCTGCCGGCCGCCCCAGGCGATTACCTCGCCTGCCATCAAAGTGAACATCCCCAAGGTTGCAATCCAAATGATTCGAGCTAACGTCATTCGTTCCTCCCCGAGGCCGGCGTGGAGTGCCGGCCTTCCGGGATAGAACGGCTCGCCGCTGTTTTCTTGCATCCAAGTTGATACCATTCCCCAATTGCCGGAGTCTGACTTTACCTGAGGGAGTATGAGCGGCACCGCCCAAATGCCCGGCCCCATCGCAGGTGGACTCCGCGCCAGCGCGGTGGCTGACCTCTTCGAACGAAGCCACGCCGCTGATTTCGCGCTCTCCGAGCAGGAATTCGCGCGCATCCTGGGTGAGATCGCCGCCAAGTCCCTTCCCGTGGGAGCTGCGGAGAATGATGCCGTAGCCTTCTGCCGCGGGCTGCGCCTTGAAGACCTGGTTCTGGCGCGCGCCTGCGCCGCCGGCCATGAGCGTGCCTGGGAAATTTTCCTGACGCGCTATCGCGAGAGGCTCTACGACGCGGCGCGCTCCATTACTCGGGAGGACAGTTCCGCGCGCGAACTGGCCGACTCTCTCTATGCCGATCTCTACGGCACGGAGACGCGCGACGGCCGTCGAGCCTCGAAGCTGAATTACTACGCCGGTCGCGGCTCTCTCGAGGGATGGTTGCGCGCCACGCTGGCGCAGGAATACGTCAACCGCTACCGCCGGGGCAAGCGCGAGGTCAGCCTGGAAGAAAAAACCGAGGCAGGCGTGCAGTTCGCCGCTCCCGATCGGCCTGTGGAGCCGGCATCCGATCCGCGGCTGGCTCAAGCGACGGATAGTGTTCTGGCGGCGCTCGCGGCCGAAGAGAGGTTTATCCTTGCCTCCTACCACCTCGACGGGCGCACACTGGCGGAAATCGCACGAACACTGGGAGTGCACGAATCTACCGTCAGCCGCAAGCTGGAGAAGGTTGTGCGTGCAGTGCGGGAAAGAATCATGGATGAATTGCTCCAGCGCGGCATGAGCCGCAGGCAGGCGGAAGAGGCGCTTCAGACCGACGTGCGCGATGTTGCGGTGGACATCCGCGGGCGCCTGGCGCAAAAAGATGCCGCCGGCGCGTTCTATAGGAAGGGCAGCGACTGATGGCTGAAGTTCCCAGGATCGTGCGCGAGCGATTGCGCAGCCAGGCTGTGTCCGGAGAGCATCCTGACGCAAACCTGCTCACGGCTTTTGCCGAACGCACGCTCTCGGACCCGGAACGGGCGCAGGTGCTCGACCACCTCTCGCACTGCGCCGACTGCCGCGAGGTGGTAGCTCTGGCGGCGATACCCCAGGTCGAAGAAGAGCAGTTGGAGGTGGCGTTCGTCGGGCCCCGGCGAGCAACAGCCGCAGCTAGCCGTTCCTGGTGGCGCTCGCCGATCGTGCACTGGAGCGCGCTCACGGCAGCGGCGCTGGTGGTGCTGATTGCGGTCGGGGAACGAATGCGGCTTCGCCGGGAATACAGCGCGAGTGCGCCTGCGATCGCCAGCTATGAAGCGGTCCAGAAACCCACCGCCGCGCCACCCGCGCCCGCCCAGCCCCCGGCACAACCGAAGGAATCCGAGAAAGTGGCCGAGACAGCGCGAGCGCCGCGCCAGGTTGAGACTGTCAATCGTCCGGCAGTGGCAGGCGCGAGCAGCGGGAGAGTTTCCGGCAGATCTGCGTTCGAGGCGGGCCTTGCCGGAAAGCCGGCTGGTGCTGCTCCAATTCCGCCTGCGGAAGCAAATAACCTGCAATCCCCGGCGGCATCCGATTTTAGCTCCGGTTCGACCGACGGTCCACCGCTTGAGAACCAACGAAAGATCGATCAGGCCCAGGTGAAAGCGCTTCCGGCTCCCTCGGCGGCAGCGAAGTCCGCGCCCGGGGCTGAAAGCTCGACTGCAGTTGCAGGCGGCGCCTCCGCTTCCCCGGCCAGAAGTCAATCCACGACAACGACCGAGCACTCGGCGGGCCTCGCCCGCCGGGCATTCGTCGGGCCACGCTGGAGCGTTTCCCCGTCCGGCGCTGTGCAGCGTTCCTGGGATGGAGGGAGAAGCTGGCAACAAGTGCCCATCGCCGAAGGCGTGAACTTCCGCGCGGTTGCCGTGGTGATGGCTGAGGTCTGGGCTGGCGGATCTGAGGGCGCGCTGTTTCACTCGCCCGATGGCGGGGCACACTGGACGCGGGTGCAGGTTCAGGCGCAGGACAGCGCTTTAACCGGCGACATAGTGCGCATCGAACTCACCGACGGGCGTGACCTTGCGATCACCACCTCGACCGGCGAGACCTGGAACAGTTCCGATGCGGGCGCGACCTGGCAAAGGCAGTGAGCGGCGATCAATAAACACTTCTCGCCTGTACCATCGCCTTGCTGGCGTAGGCAAAGCGCGGCTCCGGGCGCGCCTCTTTGCAGATCAGCTTTGCGACGTACTCGCCCACCGCTGGGGAGTGCTTGAAGCCGTGCCCTGATCCGCCGCCGGCGATCCACACGTTCTCAATGTCAGGATGGCGGTCGATCAGGAAGTCGCCGTTCGAAGTGTTTTCGTAAGCGCAGACCCGGGCTTCCGACAGTGCCGAATCGCGCAGCTCGGGAAAATAGGCGCGCAGGTGTTTGCGCATGGCGCGCAGCCCGCGCGGGCTGACGATCCGGTCGGCCGTTTCGGGATCGAATCGCGGGCCATGCCCATCGAAGCCGATCTTGATTCCGCGATTCTCGATGTCTGGCGTGCCGTAGATGTTATCGGCGTAGCTGTACCATGCAGGCATTTTTGGCGGCTGGTAGCTGCCACCTCCGCGGGCCACTGAGAAGAAGAAAACCTCCTGGCGCGAGGGGAAGATGCGCTTACCAACGCAGTTTGGGAAGAGACGCGGCAACCATGCGCCACAGGCGAACACGAAGTTGCCGGCGGCGACACGCCGCCCGGCGTCGGTAACGATGGCCTCGAGCCGCTTGCCGTAGGGAGAGACTTCGACGCCTTCCCCCATGTAGGTGACTCCATCCGCAACTGCTTGTGCCGCGACAGCCTGGACAGCGCGCCTCGCCATCAGGACTCCAGCTTCCGGCTCGAGCAGTCCCCAATCGGCGCCGCGCAGAGAGAACTGAGGAAATCGGCGCGAAACCTGCGCCCGCGACAGCTTCTCGCAGGGCACGCCCAGCCTCGACAAAGTGTTCAGGCCCTGCTGCGGATAGCGATCGGTGTTGCGCGCCAGCCACAGCATTCCAGTGGGCAGGAAAAGCTGCTGCCCGGTGCGGCGAATAAGCTCGCGCCAGAGCTTCATCGATCGCAAAGCGAAGCGCGTGTACAACTCGTCGGGGCCGTATCCCATCCGCATGATGCGCGTCTCGCCACCGGAACTAGAGCGGCTGTGACCGGGACCGCAAGCGTCGAGCAGCGCAACTTTTTTCCCGCGCCGGCACAGATGGTATGCGGCCCAGGCGCCGAAAGCCCCCGCACCGATGACTGCGACGTCATATTGTGATCGTGTGCTCATGCGCTTGCGCGCTGCTGCGCATTCCGATAGGCCAGCGTCGCCGCTACCAGGTCTTCCAGGGCGCAACCCAGGTTCTTGAAGACGGTAATCTGATCCGGCAAAGTGCGTCCCGCCCTCTGGCCGCTCGTGAGCTCGTGCAGGTCAGCGGTCACGTGTTCGCGCCTGATCACGCCTTCGCGCATCGGAATCAGCAGGTCGCCGGCTTCGGCGAGCGCGCTCTCGTAACCCTCAACCACGATGCGCGCGCGCCGCATGGTTTCACTGTCCGCTTCCCGCTTCTCCGGCTGGAAAGCTCCGACCAGATTCACATGCGTGCCCGGTCGCAACCACTTTCCTTCCAAGACGGGAGTGGAAGATGAAGTGCAAGTGCAGATCACGTCCGCTATGGAAGCGCAGGTGCGGGCATCGGCAGGTTCGACCGCCAGGCGCAGCTCAGCTGCAAGGGCGGCGGCAAAACTCCTGCTGCGTTCCGGCTTCGATCCGCAGACGAGCACGCGTTCGAACGGCCAAATGGCACTGAGAACTTCGATGTGCGAGCGCGCCTGCCGTCCGGTACCGAACACACCCAGCACTTTCGCGTCCGGGCGCGCCAGGCGTCGGGTTGCGACCGCCGAGGTCGCGGCTGTTCTTATGTCGGTCAGATAATTGGCCGCCATGAGGGCCAGGAGTTTGCCGTCGGCTGGATCGAGGAGAATATACGTCGCCTGCAAGCGCTTGGCGACATTGTCGAATACCGAAACCAGTTTGGTCCCCAGACCCGGCACGGCGCTGTCATAGCAGGGCATTACCAGGAGCACTCCGCGGCCATCCACGGGCACATGCGTGCGGATGGGCATCACGGCGCCAGCCTGGACATTGCGCGCGAAGGCAGCCTCGAGGGCATTCACCACCTCGGCCGGCGCAAGCAGGGAACGAACCTGGGAATCGTTGAAAACTTTCATCGCGGCCGTTGTTTCGGAGCTCAAAGCGCGGTAGCATACCACTTCAGGCGATGGAGTTCGCCTTTAACCGCCCGCCGTTTGGCTGATGACTCCTACCAATCCAGTAGGAGTTTTTCTGTGCTCGAAAATTTAGTGTATCTCGCTATCGGCGCGGTTCTTGGGGCATTTGCCCGCTTTGCCTGCACGCACTTCTCGTCGCAGCTTTCGCACCATCACGGCTTTCCCTATGGCACGTTGCTGGTGAACGTGCTGGGATCGTTCATCGTGGGATACGTGCTTACCTGGACTGCCGACCACGACCACGATCGCTGGCGTTTGTTTGCCGCCACCGGATTCTGCGGCGCATTCACCACGTTCTCAGCGTTCGCCTACGAGACCATTTCCTACTGGCACGAGCGTCAGTTCCTGCAATTAGGCTTGAACGTCATGCTCAACAACGTGCTCGCAATCCTGGCCGTCATGGGCGGAATTGCCTTTCGCAACGGGCACGCGCGATGAGCCCTACTCTCGCTCAAAGAGTTTTTCCCACTGCTCGCGGGGGGCTGGCGAGAGGCTGGCTACTTTGAGGTTTTCCGCTACGTGCTCCGGCTGGCCCATGCCAACCAGCGCCACCGCCAATCCGGGAGCAGAGCGCGCGAACTGGATGGCGTTGGCGCCGTCGCTGCCCGCTCCCAGCCGCTGCTCGATGAACTCCGGCAGGTGGCGCGTGAGTTGTCCCTGAGACAACGTAGCACTGCCCACCACCATCACACCGGCCCGCGACGCCGCCTCCAGGAGCGAGACATTTTCTTTTTCCCAGGTCTGGTTGTGGTAAGCAAACGCTTCCGGCGCTCCCAGGCTGAACGGCAGCTGCACGAAGCGAAAGTGGTGCTGCTCGCCGCCGGCCTCGCGGGCGATCTCGGCCGTTTCTTCCAGGCTCATGGCGTCGCGTGCGGCGGGCGCGATGCGGAACGCATTCCACGTTGCCACGCCGTAGTAGCAAATCCTGCCTTCTTTTACGGCCTGTTCGAGCATTGCGAATGCCTCACGCAGGCGCTCGTTGAAGCGTTCGCGGGGGATTTCCCCGAGTTGCGTCTCGGGGTTATGAATATAAAAGACGTCGATAGTTTCGAGGCCGAGGTTGCGGCGCGAGCGTTCCAGTTGGTCGGCGAGATAGCCGGGGGACATGCAGTGCATGCCGCCGGCCAGGTCGGCGGGTTTCAAAATGCCTTTCTCCACGAATTCTGCCCGGAAGTAGGCGCTGGGGTTAGGCGGGACATCGTTGTCAAAACTGAGATATCCCGCTTTGGTACAGATCACCACCTCATCGCGCTGCAATTTTCCATCGGCAACCATTCCCTGGATCGCGGCACCGATGTTACGTTCCGACCGCTGGTGACGGTAGTTGATGGCTGCATCCAGCAGATTGATGCCGGAAGCGATCGCCAGGCGAACAGCTTCGGTGTAAGCCGCGTCGGCCTCGGCCGTGGCTTCGCCAAGATAGGTACCGAGGCCGATCGAAGAGAGCCATAGGTCGCCCGCGCCTGGAACGTTCGAGTGCTGTCGGAAGTGTCCGGCCTGGCTGAGTGCGGGAAATCGGCTGCGATAGCGCACTGTGCCTTCCGGAGTGGCGAACTCGCTTAACATAGCGGGGTAGTGTACCAGCAGGAAGATTTGTGTGGCTTCCACGACGAGGCGAGATTTCCAGAGTTGCACATCAATGGATGCAGCAACCAACCGCCCCGGCATGCATCTCTAACATGGTCTGGTGTGTGTACATCAATTGGAGAAAAATCATGAAGAGCTTTCTGGCAGGACTGGGCCTCGGCATTGGACTGGGCGTTCTGTTTGCGCCCATGAGCGGGGATGAAACCCGCAGCAATCTCCGCGGGCGTGCGAACGATCTCGCAGACACGGCCCGCGATACTATCGAGCGGGGCCGCGCGCGTGTTCGCAGCGGCGTGAGTGCTATCCGCAATGCGGCCGAGGCGGCGACGGGAACCGAGAGCAGCCGCCCCACCGGCAGCACCGGAACTACTTACTAGAGTCATTCGCGGCTGCGGGGACACAACGAGCGGCTGCCGCTGTCCGTTGTGTCCCTCTACCCGGTTCCTTGACACCTCTTTCACGCTCCCTTTATTCTTAAGATTCGTCGACGCAGTCGAGAACGCGTCTGTGCGTGCGGCGCGGCACGCACTTCGCGGATTCCAAGCACTGGGAACGGCGCAATGTTCATCAGTCTCCGCGATTTGGAACTCCATCAAGTTGAATTTTCCCAAGAGTTTGGGGCGGGAACAATCGACTTTGGCGCGGACCTGCGGCAGCACACATGCCTTAAAACGCGGGGACGGGCGGAACTGGTGGAAGAGCGGCGCGGACACGGCGCGGCGCTGGAAGACATTCGCCTGGTCGGCGGTTTCTCGACGCAGCTCGAGCTGCGTTGCGCTCGCTGCCTTGATCCGGTATTGCGCGATGTCGCCGGCGAATTCGACCTGATTTATCGTCCGCTGGGAGCCGACGCCGGCGTGGAAGAGCGTTCGGTCCGCGGGGCCGAAGCTGATATCGCCTACTACCAGGGCGAGGGCTTGCTGCTGGAAGATGTGCTGCGCGAGCAGGTGCTGCTTGCAGTTCCCCTGAAGGCGGTCTGCCGGGAAACTTGCAAGGGACTGTGCCCGCAGTGCGGCAAGAATTTGAACGCTGAAACCTGCGATTGCCGGCCCACCGCGGGCGACCGCTGGGGCGCGCTGAACCAGATTCGAGAGAAGCTGAAGCACTAATTGAGGTCCCATGGCCAATCCAAAACGCAGACATTCCCAGGCACGCACCAGCACGCGCCGTGCCCACGATCATCTAAAGACGCATTCACTATCTGAATGCCCCAACTGCCACGAGCGCAAAATGCCGCATCGCGCCTGCCCCAAGTGCGGGTACTATAAAGGCCGCGAAGTCCTGGAACTCAAGACCGAGAAGTAATTCGGCCGGCCCCACGCGCGCTTCCCGTGGTGAGAAGCGAGGCCGGTCGAACAGTGCCTGCGGAGGCCGATGCCGACCGTCATAGCGCTCGACGCGATGGGTACAGACCGCGCTCCCAAGCCTGAAATCGAAGGCGCCATACAGGCCGCTCGCCATTACGACATCCAGGTGATGCTGGTCGGACGCGAGGCCCAGCTGCGCCAGGAACTCGCCAGGTACCCGGCCGCCGAAGCTCTGCCCCTCGTGATCGTCAATGCCACCGAAGTGATCGGCATGGGCGACAAGGCCGCGCAGGCCATGCGCGCCAAGCGCGATTCGTCGATGCGTGTTGGCCTGCGTCTGGTGCGCGAGCGCCGCGCCGATGGCTTCGTTACCGCCGGCAACACCGGGGCTGCCATGGCCACCGCCAAAGTCGTGCTGGGGACGCTGCCCGGTGTCGATCGTCCCGGCCTGGCCGCGGTTTTTCCCACGGCGAGCAGTTCTGCGGCCATCATGATCGACGTCGGCGCCAACGTCGATTGCAAGCCGCACAACCTCGAGCAGTTCGCCGTGATGGGCGAAGTGTATTTCCGCAGCATCTTCGGCAAGCAGCGGCCGCGCGTCGGTCTGCTCTCCATCGGCGAAGAAGAGACCAAGGGCAACGAGCTCACCTTCCAGGCCTTCCATCTGCTGAAGGCGCTGCCCATCAACTTTGTGGGCAACGTCGAAGGCCGCGATCTCTTCAACGGCAACGCCGACGTCATCATCTGCGACGGCTTCGTGGGCAACGTGGCGCTGAAGGTCTCCGAAGGCGTGGTCCAGACGGTGCGCTACATGCTGCGTGAATCGCTGAAGTCGACCATCGTTTCCAAAGTCGGCTCGCTGCTTTCGCGCAACGCCTTCCAGCGCATGAAGCGCCGCCTCGACTACTCCGAGTACGGCGGAGCGCCACTGCTGGGCGTGAAGGGCGCGTGCATCGTGAGCCACGGCTCGTCGAATTCCAACGCCATCAAGAACGCGCTGCGCGTGGCCGCCGAATACGCGCGCGCTGAAATCACCCGCAAGATCGAGCACGAACTGGCCCAGGTTCAGCATAACGGCGTCCTCAGCCCAACCACATGAGCATCGCGTTCCTTTTTCCCGGACAGGGATCACAGTCCGTCGGCATGGGCAAGGACCTGGCGGCGCATCATCCCGTCGCGCGCCAGACTTTCGACCAGGCGGACGCGGCGCTCGGGTTCAAACTCTCCGAACTCTGCTTCGAAGGCCCGGAAGAGAAGCTGAAGCTCACCGAGATCACCCAGCCCGCGATCCTCACCGTGTCCGTGGCCGCGTGCCGCGTACTGCGCGAAAACGGCATCGCGCCCGCGTTCGCCGCCGGGCACAGCCTCGGCGAATATTCCGCCCACGTCGCCGCCGGCACGCTGAGCTTCGAGGACGCCTTGCGCAGCGTCAGCCGCCGCGGCCGCTACATGCAGGAAGCGGTGCCCGTGGGACAGGGCGCCATGGCCGCCATCCTCGGCATGCCGCTCGCCGAATTGAGCAAGGTGTGCGCCGAAGCCGCGCACGGCGAAGTGTGCTCGCCCGCAAACATCAATTCTCCCGAGCAGATCGTGATTTCCGGCAGCAAGGGTGCCGTCGAGCGCGCCGCCGAACTGGCCAAAAGGCACGGCGCCAAGCGCGCCATATTGCTTCCGGTCAGCGCGCCGTTCCACTGCTCGCTGCTGCAGCCGGCGCAGGACAAAATGGCTGCCGATCTCGCTCAGTTGTCCTGGCATCCCATGCAGATTCCGGTTGCCTGCAACGTGGACGCGCATCTGATACACACGCCGGAAGCCGCGCGCGACGCGCTCATCCGCCAGGTGACCGGCGCCGTGCGCTGGGAGCCCTGCATGCACCATCTGATGGCGCACGGCGTTGACACCTTCATCGAGGCTGGTCCCGGCAAAGTGCTCTGCGGACTCATGCGCCAGATCGACCGCCACAAAACCTGCCTCAACGTGGAAGACGAAGCCTCGCTGCAGAAGACGCTGCAGCAAATCTCCGCCGCCAAAACTGGAGCTGCGTAGTAAACCGTTTGCTGGAGGGGGTGCTAATGTCAGCGTCGTCTGCCCAGCCGGATGGCGAGAAACTCGCAGAGCTGAGGTCGCGGGTTGACGAACATTTCTTTAGTAGAGATACGCTCGACGCTCTCGACTTTGTATTCGATACGAGGAACCGACTTCGCGGGAAGAGTCGCGAAGTCGGCGATGTCTTTGCCCACAATCTCATTGCCGTTGTCACGACAGCTTCCTCCACATGGGTTTTCGCAAGGCGCACCGCAATGACCGCCGCTTATTACGGTTTAATGGGCGTTGAAATTGGTCTCAGAAAGAAGTACGACCCTGCCCTGGATCACGCGGAGGTGCAGAAAAAGTTGCATGAGGCGCTTCAAGAAGGAAAATGGAAAGAGACCCTTGAAAAGACAGCGGCAAACCTGGCAATAGGGAATCTGGCGGACTTCTTGGAGGACGAGATTGGACGTAATTGCGCAACGAACGTATTGTTGCAGTGCGCAGTAATGACCTGGAGTGCCCTCGAAATACTGACTGCTGACCTGTTCGTGGCTTTTCTGAACCAGAATCCTAAGATGACCGCCACATTGTTCGCGGATGAACACACTAAGAAGCTTTACTCCCCAAAGGAAATCGCGCTGTCGTTGGAAGAACATTCCTACGACCTTTCGAACAAGATGGGCGACGTGCTACTCGGACTGTGCAGAATGGATGATCTCGTTAAGATGCGGGCGATTTACGAGGCCTTGCTAAAGAACGTCGTGATTCGGCAGCAACTCAATACTGTTGAGTTATGGCGTTTGTTCAAATCGCGCAACCTCATTGTGCATCGAGCTGCCGTTGTGGACGAGCTGTTTCGCAACAGTACTGGTCTGGACGTGAAGGTTGGAGACGCTTTAAAAATCACCCCCGCACAACTGGAAGAATACATTCTTATCGTCGGTCACGCCGGCGTTGAGATTCTTCGCGGAGCTGAACAATTCTTCCCTCCTGACAAAGGCGGAGCCACTTGAATCCCGCCAGATTCTACGCGCGCCGCGTTTTTCACATACCCTGCCGCATTTTGACTTCCGCGCCGTCTTGACAACTCACGGCCGCTCAGCGAGTATCGGCCCGCTTCTTCATTTCGCATGGGAGGCACAGCAATGCTCAAAGAGTTCAAGGAATTCGCGCTGCGCGGCAACGTTCTGGACATGGCGATCGGCATCATTCTGGGCGTGGCCTTCGGCAAGATCGTTACTTCATTCGTCGAGGACATCCTGATGCCCCCGCTGGGTCTGGTGATCGGCAAAGTGGATTTCGCCAGCCTCTTCGTCAGCCTGACGGGCAGGCATTTCGACACGGTGGCGGCAGCCAAGGCGGCGGGCGCGCCTACCATCAATTACGGCCTGTTCGTCAACAACGTGCTGAATTTTGTGCTGGTGGCGTTTGCTATCTTCCTGCTGGTAAGGCAGGTGAACCGCTTCCAGCGGCAACCTGCGCCGCCGCCTCCGAGCACGCGCGAGTGTCCGTATTGCCTGGCGGCGATCCCGCTGAAGGCGACGCGCTGCAGTTCGTGCACCTCCGAGGTTCCGAAGGCGGCCTAAGATCGGTTGACGGCTGCCTTGCAACGCAGAACGGGCGGATTTTCTGTAGACTAATGGGTTGGGACATTTCTCCAAGGAGCGCCTATGGGTTGCTGCAGCACGCCGCCGGGACCGCCGATGCCCGAGGCTTCGGGCAAGCGCAAAGTCTTCTGTGTGAAGTTCCAGCGCGAGATGCCGGGCCTCGACGAACCACCTTTTGACACCGAACTCGGCCAACGCATCTACGAGACGGTCTCGCAGGACGCCTGGAAAATGTGGGGCGAGTACTGCAAGATGGTGCTCAACGAGTACCGGCTGAATCCCGCCAACCCGCGCGACCAGGAGGTTCTGGTCAAACACCTGGAGGAATTTTTCTTCGGTGAGGGCGCGGCGCTGCCTCCGGGATACGTGCCCCCCAAAACCAAGGGCTAGTTCAGATTCGCGGAAGGCTTAGCCGCAAGGATGGGCCTTCAGGCCCGGAGGCTAAAGCCATTTCTATTTGAGATTTTCTTTCGCCGGGCTGAAGCCCGGCGTTCCACCGGCTACACTGAGGCCTCGGTCCCGATCATGCGCAATCTCGAGGTGCTGCTCGTCTCGACGTACGAATTGGGACGGCAGCCGTTTGGGCTCGCCTCTCCGGCAGCCTGGCTGCGCGCCGATGGCCACTCGGTCCGCCTGCTCGACCTCTCACGTGAAATGCTGGACGAAGCTGCCATCCGGGGCGCCGATCTCGTCGGCATTTTTCTTCCCATGCACACGGCGACGCGGCTCGGCATGCGCGCGCTGGCAAAGATGCGGGCGATCAATCCCCGCGCACACTTTTGCGCGTATGGGCTGTACGCGCCGGTGAATGCCGATCTGCTGCGCGGGTCAGGTGTCGCAACGATCCTGGGAGGCGAATTCGAAAGCGGATTGCGCAGCCTGGCGCGGCGGCTGGCCGCGGTGGAACGCGACATTGCACAGCTTCCGCAACTCGAGCCCGAGATCTCGCTAGCACGCCAGGAATTTTTCGTGCCCGACCGTGCCGGCTTGCCTCCGCTCGACAAATATGCGCGGCTGACGCTGCCCGATGGCTCGACCCGCGTGGTCGGCTACACGGAAGCCAGCCGCGGATGCAAGCATCTCTGCCGCCACTGTCCCATTGTGCCGGTGTACAACGGCAAATTCCGCATCGTGGGCGGCGAGGTGGTGATGGAAGACATCCGCCGCCAGGTGGCGGCCGGCGCGCAGCACATCACCTTTGGCGATCCCGATTTTTTCAATGGGCCGGCGCACGCGATGGAGATCGCCGGCCAGTTGCATCGCGAATTCCCCGAGCTCTCCTACGACGTCACCATCAAAGTCGAGCATCTGCTCGAGCATCGCGAGTTGCTGCCGGTGCTGCGCCAGACCGGATGCGCCTTCGTGACCACGGCGGCTGAATCGGTGGACGACCGCGTGCTGCACATGCTGGATAAAAGCCACACGCGCGCTGACTTCATCCATTTGGCGAAGCTGATGCGGTCGCTCGGATTATTCCTCGTGCCGACATTTGTGCCGTTTAACCCATGGACTACGCTTGAAAGCTACGGCGAATTGCTGAGCGCCGTTGCGCAGCTGGAATTGGTTGAGCACGTGCCGCCGGTGCAGCTTACGATTCGTTTGCTGATTCCCGCGGGCTCGCGCCTGCTGGAGATCGCCGATCGCTGCGGCATCGAGCTGGGGGTGTTCGAGCCGGAGCGGCTGATTTATCCCTGGCGCAGCCCTGATCCCCGGGTTGATGAACTCCAGCGTGAGCTGGAAGAGATGGTCCAGCGCGAGAGCAAGAAGGGAGCTGGGCGTGGAGAGATTTTCGCGCTCATCTGGTCGCTCACGCAGCGCGTACGCGGCGCCGATCGCGA
>Ga0335081_10001573_pt1 | contig 36365 bp, 27 predicted proteins | sample Lox_Sample_35_FD_206713 | JGI IMG/M metagenome (GOLD analysis project Ga0335081, IMG submission 206713) | Soil microbial communities from Loxahatchee National Wildlife Refuge, Florida, United States - Lox_Sample_3.5 | ecosystem: Environmental > Terrestrial > Soil > Wetlands | place: USA...
GGCGGCTCCCGGCCGGTGCGCCGTATCGGCGGGCTTCGTGGTCGCCCAGGCCACCCCTCCGGCCACCGTGACCAGGCAACTTGTGAATCCGACCAGGGCACACGTGTACCTGCGCAGGCTCATGCCGTCTATGCTCGCGCTTCGGAACCAATACGGCGTGCTGTTTGAAGATAACTGTGTGTAGTCGAGAACTGTCTTTGGCATCCGAAACGGCTCGCACGGCGCGATCGGCGCGCCAGGGCCGGTGCCCGCTCAGGCGTCCGGCTGGAACCGGTAGCCCATGCCGGGCTCGGTGAGCAGCCAGCGCGGCCTGGCCGGGTCGGGCTCCAGCTTGCGCCTCAGCTGGGCCATGTACAGCCGCAGGTTCCCCGACGCGTCGGCGTAACCGGGCCCCCACACTTCCTGGAGCAGCTGCCGCTGGCTGAGCAGCTTGCCGGGATGGCGGAGCAGCACCTCGAGCAGGTGCCACTCGGTCGGCGTGAGCCTGATGTCGGGCTGCCCGCCGCCGGGACCCGCCCCGGCGCCAGGCGCGGTGGCGGCTCCGGCCGGGCCTGGCGCCGCCGCCGTGCTCGCCGGGACGCCGCGGATGACCCGCTTGGCTGCCAGGTCGATGGTGAGGTCGCCGAGCTTGACCTGAGGCTCTGCCTGATCGGCCGTGCTGCGCCGCAGTGCCGCGCGCATCCGTGCGAGCAGCTCGTCCATGCCGAACGGCTTGGTGACGTAGTCGTCGGCCCCGGCGTCGAGCGCCTCGACCTTGTCGGTGCTGTCCGCGCGGCCGGACAGCACGATGATCGGCGCGTCCGTCCAGCCGCGCAGGCCGTCGATTACCTCGATGCCGTCCAGGTCGGGCAGGCCGAGGTCGAGTATCACCAGGTCGGGTGGGTGGTGCGCGGCCTCGGCGAGTGCCTGGGCACCGGACTGCGCGGTGAAGACCTCGTAATGCCTGGCCCGCAGGTTGATCCGCAGCGCGCGGACAATCTGCGGCTCGTCGTCGACCACGAGAACCCGGGTCACGCGGGCACCGTGCCGGCTCCAGGCTCGGTGTGCTCGCCCGGCAGCGTGCGCGAGGTGCCCGGCACCGCGGGCAAGGAAAGCAACATGGTCAGCCCGCCGCCCGGGGTCTCCTCCGGCTCGAGCGTCCCGGCCATCGCCTCGGTGAGGCCCTTGGACAGCGCAAGCCCGAGACCGATCCCAGTGGTGTTGTCCGTGTCGCCGAGCCGCTGGAAGGGCACGAACAAGCGGCTGGTCTGTGTCGCGGGGATGCCGGGCCCGCGGTCGATGATGCGCAGTTCGATCCGCTCGCCCAGCGAGCTTGCGGACAGCAGTGGCGGCGAGTCCGGCGGGGAGAACCGGATCGCGTTGGCGGTCAGATTGGAGATCACGCGCTCCAAGATGCCAGGATCGGCAAGCACCTCGGGCAGCTCCGGCGGTATCTCGACCAGAACTTCCTTGCTGTTCTCGCCAAGATCGTCCAGCGCGCGGGCCACGATCTCGCCGAGGTCGGCCTCGGTGGGGAACACCGACATCGCCCCGGCTTGCAGCCTGCTCATGTCCAGTAGGTTCTCCACCAGCCTGGTCAGTTTGTCGAGCGACTCGTCGGCTGTGGCGAGCAGCTCGGCCTGGTCCTCGGCGTCCCACTGCACGTCGTCAGAGCGCAGGCTGGTCACCGCCGCCTTGGCCGACGCGAGCGGCGTACGCAGGTCGTGGCTGACCGCCGCGAGCAGTGCCGTCCTGGTACGGTCGGCTGCGGCGATCTCGCGGGCGGAGCCGGCCGCGGCGCTGAGCCGCTGCTGTTCGAGCGCGGCGGCGGCATAGGCGGCGAACGCCCCGAGCACGCGCCGGTCGGCGGCAGGCAGGGTACGGCCGCGTGCGGCCAGGCACAGGTCGTCGGTGACCGGCATCTCCACGTCGGCCTCCTCCGGTCTGCGGATCTCCCCGTCGCCGGCCTGCGCCACGGCCCGCCAGGCTCCAGCGGGAGCCGGTGTGCCGTCGGGCCCGGTCCCCCGCTCGAGCAGCGTCACGGTGTCCATGCCGAACGCCTCGCGCACCCGGTCGACGACCGCCTGCAGCGGTCGCTGCCCGCGCAGGATGCTACCCGCGGTGGTGACCAGCAGGTCAGACTCGGCACCGGCCCTGGCTGCCTGCTTCGAGCGCCTGGCAGCGTCATCGACGATCGTGCTCACCACCACCGCGACGATGATGAACACGGCCAGCGCGAGCGCGTTGTTGGCCTCCGAGATCGTGAACGTGTGGATCGGCGGCGTGAAGTAATAGTTCAGGAAGACCGAGCCGATCACCGCGGCGATCACCGCTGGGATCAGGCCCCCGACCAGCGCCACCGCGATCACGCCGAGCAGGAAGACGAGCACGTCGCTGGTCAGGTTCAGGTGGTGCCGCAGGCCGGCGAGCGCCAGCGCGAGCAGCGGCGCGAGCACTACCGCTAGCGTGTAGCCCGCCACCTTGCGCGGCAGCGAGAGCCCGCCGCGCAAGGACGGCAGCCCGCGGCCGCGGCCCATCCTCGCGTGCGTGACGATGTGCACGTCGATGTCGCCGGAGTCCCTGATCGTGCGCATGCTGACGCCAGGGCCGGTCAGCAGGGACGAGAGCCAGCCTCGGCGGCTGGCGCCGAGCACGAGCTGGGTCGCGTTTTCGGCGCGCGCGAACGCGAGCAGCGCTTCGGGTACGTCGTCGCCGACGACCTGGTGATAGCTGCCGCCCAGCGACTCGGTCAGCCGCCGCTGTACGGCCAGTGCGGCAGGGTCGGCGCCGGTCAGCCCGTCCGACCTGCTGACGTAGACCGCGAGCAGGTCACCGCCGACCGACCTGGCGGCGATCCTGGCGGCGCGGCGGATCAGCGTCTCGCCCTCGGGCCCGCCGGTCAGCGCCACCACCACCCGCTCCCTGGCCTCCCAGGTGCCGTGGATGTCGTGCGCCTCGCGGTACTGCTGCAGCCCCTCGTCCACCTTGTCGGCGAGCCACAGCAGGGCAAGCTCGCGCAGCGCGGCCAGGTTCCCCGACCTGAAGTAGTTGTTCAGCGCCGCGTCGATCTTCTCTGCCGGGTAGATGTTGCCATGCGCCATCCGGCGGCGAAGTGCCTCGGGCGTCATGTCGACGAGCTCAACCTGGTCGGCGGCCCGGACCACCGCGTCGGGTACCGTCTCCCGCTGCGGCACTCCGGTGATCTTGTAGACGACGTCGTTCAGCGACTCGAGGTGCTGGATGTTGACGGTGGTGATGACGTCGATCCCCGCGGCCAGCAGCTCATCGACGTCCTGCCAGCGCTTCTCGTTGCGCGAGCCAGGCACGTTGGTGTGCGCGAGCTCGTCAACCAGGGCGATCTGCGGATGCCTGGCCAGCACCCCGTCGACGTCCATCTCGTCGAAGTAGGTGCCGCGGTAGGCGACCCTAGCCCGCGGCATGACCGTGAGCCCAAGCATCTGCTCGGCGGTCCGGCGCCTGCCATGCGACTCGACGAAGGCCACCACGACGTCCGCACCGCGGGACTGCCGCCGGTGGCCCTCGCCGAGCATGGCGAAGGTCTTGCCGACCCCCGCGGCCGCGCCCAGGTAGATCCTGAGCTGGCCGCGGCGTGCGGGGGCTGGCGTGCCGTGATCCGGTTTCCTGGCGATCTGCGTCATCTCTCGATCAGGTTACGGGGTACTTCTTGTCTAGGGCGATGTTGAGCAGGAGCACGTTCACCCCTGGCTCACCGAGGAAGCCGAGCGGCCGGCCGAAGGTGTACTTGGCGACCAGCGTCCGGATGGCGGCCGGGCTGACGTGCCTGGCGGCGGCGACCCGGTCCACCTGGATCGCGGCATTGGCGGGCGAGATGTAGGCGTCAAGGCCGGATGCCGATGCGGTCACCGCATCCGCCGGGATCTTGGAGATCGGGACGTGGTCGAAGGCGGCGACCGCCTTCTGCCGCGCCCTGATGTCCTGCACCAGGATCAGGTTGTCCGGCCCGAGGTTAGTAGCGCCAGTCGCGAGCATGTTGCAGCCGCCGGTCTGGTTGGTGGCTGAGGTGTCCGACGCGGATGGCCGCGGCTGGAAGTACTGCGGCAGCGGCTGGCCCTTCGCGTTCAGGAACTCCTGGCAGACCAGGGCGGAGCCGACCACGCGGCCGCCGTAGTGCACCAGCGAGCCGTTGGCCTGCTTGTTGAACAGGCCCTGGGCCAGACCGAACATGACCAGCGGGTAGATCAGGCCGCAGATGATCGTGAAGATGATCCAGCCCCGGATGGCCGCCAGGAACTGGCGAGCGGTGGAAGGAAGAGGTGACATGACGATCAACCGCCGAATCCTGGAATGAACTGAATGATGAGGTCGATCAGCTTGATCCCGATGAACGGGATGATCAGCCCGCCGACGCCGTAGATCCACAGGTTCCGGCGCAGCATCGCTCCCGCCGACGACGGCCGGTAGCGGACGCCGCGCAGCGCCAGTGGTATCAGCGCGACGATAATCAGCGCGTTGAAGATGATCGCCGACGTGATCGCCGACTCCGGGCTGTGCAGGTGCAGGATGTTGAGCTTGGCCAGGCTGGGGATCACGGCTTGGAACATGGCCGGGATGATCGCGAAGTACTTCGCGACGTCGTTGGTAATGGAGAAGGTGGTCAGCGCACCGCGGGTGATCAGCAGTTGCTTGCCGATCGCCACGATCTCGATCAGCTTGGTCGGGTTGGAGTCCAGGTCCACCATGTTCCCGGCCTCCTTGGCGGCCGAGGTCCCGGTGTTCATGGCCACGCCGACGTCGGCCTGGGCGAGCGCGGGGGCGTCGTTGGTGCCGTCGCCGGTCATCGCGACCAGCTTGCCGCCCTCTTGCTCCTTCTTGATCAGCGCCATCTTGTCTTCCGGCGTGGCCTCGGCGAGGAAGTCGTCCACGCCTGACTCGTCGGCGATGGCCTTCGCGGTGAGCGGGTTGTCGCCGGTGATCATGATGGTCCTGATGCCCATCTTGCGCATCTCGGCGAACCGCTCGGCGATGCCTTCCTTGACGATGTCCTTGAGGTGGATCACCCCAAGTGCCCGCGCCGTGCCGTTGACCCGCTCGGCCACGACGAGCGGTGTCCCGCCCGCTGACGAGATGCCGTCGACCAGCTGGCCAAGCTCATCGGCCGGCGTGCCGCCTGAGGTTCTGATCCAGTCCCGCACGGCGCTCGACGCGCCCTTGCGCACCTGACGCCCGTCCGCGAGGTCGATGCCGCTCATCCGGGTCTGCGCGGTGAACTCGACGAACTCCGCGTCGCGCAGCTCGCCTTCGTGCCGCTCACGCAGGCCGTACCGCTCCTTGGCGAGCACCGCGATCGACCGGCCCTCCGGCGTGTAGTCGGCCATGCTGGACAGCTGCGCTGCGTCGGCGAGCTGCTCGGCGGTCACCCCGCCGACCGGCAGGAAGTCGCTAGCCTGCCGATTGCCGATGGTGATGGTGCCGGTCTTGTCCAGCAGCAGCGTGTTCACGTCGCCAGCGGCCTCGACCGCGCGGCCCGACATCGCCAGTACGTTGCGCTGCACGAGCCGGTCCATGCCGGCGATGCCGATCGCCGACAGCAGCGCGCCGATCGTCGTCGGGATCAGCGCGACCAGCAGCGCCACCAGGATCACCAGCGTCTGCGGCGCCTTGGAGTAGAAGGCCATCGGCTGCAGCGTGACCACTGCGAGCATGAAGATGACGGTCAGTGCGGCGAGCAGGATGTTGAGAGCGATCTCGTTGGGCGTCTTCTGCCGTTGAGCACCCTCGACCAGCGCGATCATCCGGTCGATGAAGGTCTCGCCCGGCTTGGACGTGATCTTCACGACGATCCGGTCGGACAGCACCTTGGTACCGCCGGTGACCGCCGAGCGGTCACCGCCCGACTCGCGGATGACCGGAGCGGACTCGCCGGTGATCGCCGATTCGTCCACCGAGGCCACGCCCTCTACGACGTCACCGTCGCCGGGGATGGTCTCGCCGGCCTCGACCACGACATGGTCGCCGAGGGTGAGCTGGGTGCCTGGCACCTCCTCCACGCGTACCTGGGTCTGGCCTGGCGCCCACTCGATCAGGCGCCGGGCCATGGTCTCGCGTTTGGTCTTGCGCAGTGTGTCCGCCTGCGCCTTGCCGCGGCCCTCGGCCACGGCCTCGGCCAGGTTGGCGAACACCACGGTGAGCCAGAGCCAGACCACGATCGTCCAGTTGAAGACGGTCGAGTTGGTGATGGCCGTGTAGGTGGTCAGCGCCGCACCGACCTCCACGACGAACATGACCGGGTTCTTGAGCTGGACCCGAGGGTCCAGCTTCTTGAAGGCGTCGGGCAGCGACCGCCAGAGCATCTTGGGGTCGAGCAGCCCGCCGCCGATTCGGCTCTGCTGGACAGCGGCGTTCTTGCGCGCCGTGCCCGGAACTTCAGGCGTGGTTGTGACAGGCATGTCAGTGCAGTCCTTCTGCGAACGGGCCGAGCGCGAGCGCCGGGAAATAGGTCAGGCCGACGAGGATGAGGATGACGCCGACGAGCATGCCCACGAACAGCGGCTTGTGCGTCTCCAGCGTGCCGGCGCTGGCCGGCACCGGGGTCTGTCTCGCCAGGGACCCTGCCAGGCCGAGCGCAAAGATCTCGGGCGCGAACCTGCCGAGCAGCATCACGATGCCGCCGATGGTGTTGTACCAGTCGGTGTTGGTGGTCAGGCCGGCGAAGGCGGATCCGTTGTTGTTCGCCATCGAGGTGAAGGCGTACAAGATCTCAGTCAGGCCGTGCGGGCCAGGATTGAGAATCGACGCCTGGGGTGTCTTCATCCCGATCGACAGACCCGTGGCGGTCAGGATGACCACCGGCAGCGTCAGGAAGTACAGCGCCGCGTACTTCATCTCAACCGGCCTGATCTTCTTGCCGATGTACTCCGGTGTCCGGCCGACCATCAGCCCGGCGACGAAGACCGTCACCATGGCCAGCACGAGGATGCCGTAAAGTCCGGCTCCCACGCCGCCGGGCGCGATCTCCCCGAGGGCGATGTCGAAGTCCGTGATCCCGCCGCCGAACGCAGTGAAGGAGTCGTGGAAAGAGTCCACCGAGCCCGTAGACGTTACGGTCGTCGATGCCGCGAACAGTGAGGACCCCGGAGTTCCGAAGGTGGTGTTCTTGCCTTCCATCGCGGCATGCGCCAGCTGGGGGGCCAGCCCGGCGTGCTGCGCCTCGAAGAAGCTGATGCCGCCTACCGCGCCCAGCCAGATGATCACCATGACGGCCAGGAGCGCGTAGCCCTGGCGGTTGTCCTTGACCATCTTGCCGAATGTGCGGGGCAGGCAGAACGCCGTCAGCAGCAGGAGGAAGATCTCGAACCAGTTGGTGAACGGGTTCGAGCTCTCGAACGGGTGTGAGGAGTTGGCGTTGTAGAAGCCGCCGCCGTTGTTCCCCGCGTCCTTGATGACCTCCTGCGAGGCAATCGGGCCGCCGGTGATGGTCTGGTGCCCGTGCACCACGGTGGTGACGACCTGGTTGGCGTGGAAGTTGTCGATCACGCCCGCGGCGACCAGAATGAGCCCGCCCACGACGGACAGTGGAATCAGGTACCGCAGCGTGATTCTGGTGACGTCGACCCAGAAGTTGCCGAGCTTGTCGGTCCTGGACCGGACGAAGCCGCGGACCAGCGCGATCGCGACTACGATGCCGACGGCGGCGGACAGGAAGTTCTGCACCGCAAGACCGCTCATCTGCACGATGTAGCCCATGGTGGTCTCGCCGGAGTAGTTCTGCCAGTTGGTGTTGGTCACGAACGAGGCGGCGGTGTTCCAGGCCAGAGGCGGTGGCACGCCCGGCAGGCCGAGTGAGAGCAGAATGTAGTGCTGCAGCCGCTCCAGGCCATACAGGAACAGCACGCTGACGGCTGAGAATGCGAGCATGCTGCGCAGATAGCTCGACCACTTCTGGTCAGCGGCTGGATCGACACCGATCAGCTTGTAGATGCCGCGCTCGACTCGCCAGTGCTTGTCGGTCGTGAAGATGTGCGCCATGTAATTGCCCACAGGCACGTAACACGCGCCAAGCGCGACTATGAGCAGGCAAAGTTGGAGCCAGCCGGCAGTTGCGACAGACATCAGAACCTCTCGGGGAGGACGAGGGCGGCGAACAGGTAGATGACCAGGCCGATACCGACGATCAGGCCGAGCCAGTTGCTAGCGCTCAAAGCGCTCAACTCCCTTCACCAGCAGGAACAGGACGGCGAAAACCAGGATGGTAAGCCCGATATAGGCCAGATCTTCCATAACTTCTCCTTCGGGCGCGTCTCGATCGGCTCAGTTAACATCGGCGGGTGCGCGGAGTGCTGTTCGCTTGCGACGCTTATGCGACGCCAGCGTGATCCCTAACGAAGTCCATGCAAGGATCAGGGCGTCGGCCTGGCGAGAGACTTTCGTCCCGATACGCTCGGACCTGATCCTCTTGACACCGTGCGCCACCGTCCTGCCAGGCTGTGTTCCCCGCTGCCAGCCGCGCGAAGCGGTAGGTAAGGGCGCCGCCAAGATCGCGGCTAGGGGGTGAGCCTGACCGAGGACCGGGAATAACCCATCGACTCGTGTCGGGATCGCGGAACGGGGATCGGCCATGGACGGGTTCGGCTCGTATGTCGCGCTCGGTGACAGCTTCACCGAGGGGGTCGGCGATCCCGACCCTGAAGGCGACAGATGCCTCGGCTGGGCCGACCGGTTCGCCGGGTACCTAGATGCGCACCGGCCTGGCCTGCGCTACGCGAACCTCGCGATCCGCGGCAAGCTGGTTGGCGAGGTGCTCGCCGAGCAGGTGCCGGCCGCCGTCCGGATGCGCGCCGACCTGGTCAGCCTCGCGGCCGGCGGCAACGACCTGCTGCGGCCGCGCACCAATCCCGACGACGTCGCCGCGACGTTCGAGACGGCCGTAGCCAGGCTCACCGCCGCGGGCGCCGCCGTGCTCGTGTTCACCGGCTTCGACCCCAAGGCGTTCCCCGTGCTGCGGCTGATCAGGGGAAAGTCGGCCGTGCTCACCATGCACGTCAGGGATATCGCCTCCCGGCACGGCTGCCTTGTCGCCGACATCTGGCAGATGCGGATACTCACCGACCGGCGCCTGTGGACCCCGGACCGGCTGCACCTGACGCCGGACGGGCACCGCAGGGTGGCACTGCTCACCTGCGAGGCGACCGGGATCCCCGCCGACGGCGACTGGCGGGCACCGCTTGACCCGCGGCCTGCGCGGCCGGGGCCCGGTGCCGCGGCGGCCCGCTGGATCGCCGCGCGCTGGAACGACGTGGAATGGGTCAGCGAGCACGCCGCGCCGTACGTGAGCCGCCGCCTGCACGGCATCTCGACCGGCGACGGCCTCGCTCCCAAGCGGCCCGAGCTGACCGTGCTGAACCCGGCGGCAAGCTCAGCGCTCGCCGTCGCCGAGCCTGGCGGCCTCGAGGTCCAGGCTGCGCTGTAGCCGCTGACGGGTGGTCTCGCTGATCGTGCCGTCAGCGGCGAGCCTGGCAAGCTCGGCGTTCTCGGCCGTGAGCAGATCGCGGCGAACGGCCCGCTCCGTCGGCAGGTCAGGCCCGCGATCCCTGGCGCCTTCCATGCGAGTACGGGCGGTCTCGATCCTGGTATGCAGGCCGTCCCGTACCCGGTCGATCACCGGGTCGGGCGCAAGGTTGTCCGCCGCGAGCTCGTCCAGCCTCGCCAGGCTTGCCTCGGCCAGCCGGATCTGGGCGAGCGTCTCCTCGTGCCGGGCGGCGGCCGGGCGGCCGATCCCGGCGAACCTGGCGAGCGGCTCGAGCGTGAGGCCCTGCACGACGAGGGAGATCACGATCACCGACGCGGTAAGCACCAGCATCAGGTCACGTCCGGCGAGCGGGGCGCCGTCGGCCGTCACCAGCGGCACCGAGAGGGCGGCGGCCAGCGGGACCACACCGCGAGTTCCGGCCCACGAGACCACGGCGGGCACCGGCCACGACGGTCGCGTGCCGCCGCGCCACTGGAAGAACGCCGTCAGCGGGAACACCCAGACGATCCGGGTCACGATCAGCGTCCCGGCGATCGCGAGCGCCTCGGCAGGCCACGCGTAGGAATGGGTCAGGCCGCGGATCAGGGCGGGCAGCTGCAGGCCGATCAGGCCGAAGACCGCGCTCTCCAGCAGGAAGATCAGCGTCTGGTACACCGAGTGCAGCTGCAGCCGCGTCTGCGCTGTCGTGATCCGCCCGCGGTACGAGCCGATGATCAGGCCGGCCACGATCACCGCGAGCACGGGCGATACGCGGAGCGTCGCGCCGAGCACGTAGGCCCCGTAGGGTGTAATGAGAGCCACCACGGCTTCGAGCACCGGATCGATGATCTTGCGCCGCACCGCGATGACGACAACGGCGACCGCGGCGCCGACCGCCGCGCCGCCGATCGCGAGCACGGCGAACCGCCACGCGCCGTACAGCAAGGCGCCGGTCACGCTCGGGTGGGCGGCAGCCCCGGTCACCGCGAGTGCCACGGCGATCTGGAAGAGCACCAGGCTAGTGCCGTCGTTGAACAGACTCTCCGCCTGCACGAGCGCCTGGATCCGCGGTGGCAGCGACAGCCGCCTGGCGAGTGCGCTCACGGCCACCGGGTCCGTGCTGGCGAGCACCGAGCCGAGCACGAAGGCCTGGCTGGCCGGAATGGAGCTGACCGCGGCCGCGACGGCGGCGACGGCGCCAGCCGAGGCCAGCACCAGGCCTACCGCGAGCACGCTGACCGGACGCCACACGGCCCGCAGGTCGCGCCAGGGCAGTTCCTCGCTGGCCGCGTAGAGCAGCGGCGGCAGCGCGACCAGGCTGACCGCGTCCGGCGTCACGTGCACGGTCGGCACGCCGGGCAGCAGCCCGATCAGCAGCCCGGCGATCACCAGCAGCGAAGGGGCAGGCACCCGCAGTCGCCTCGCGAACGACGCGACGATCGCTCCCAGCAGCACCAGGAACAGGACGTTCTCGACACCGCGCACGCCGCTGACCCTCGCCGCTCGATCTCGTCGTGAGCCGTGGCCCATGGCCCGCACGGCCTATGGGCAGGAGCCTACTGCGCGCGCTGCCGCCGTGTCCCTGGCCAGGACGATGACATGGTCCCCTGGCTGGAGTACGAGGTCGGGGTCGGGGCGGCGCGGTCGGTTGTGCCTTCGTACCGAGACTGGGGTGCAGTCGGGCGGCCAGACGATCGCTCCCAGTGCCGCGCCCTCGGCGGGGACGCCCCGCGCGACGAGGACGTCGAGAACGCGGAAGCCGGGTACCGAGACCGCTGAGATGGCCTGATCTTGGTCGGCGGCGTGGCCGGCGAGGACGGCGTGGCTCGCCGTCGCGTGGTGGACCACGCGGGTGATCGCTCCGACCAGGCTCGCGTCGGTAAGCCAGCCGAGGATGGTGCTGCCGTCGGCCGACAGCACGGGCAGGCCGTCCGCGTCGTGGGTGCCGAGCTGGCGCAGGGTCTGTTCGATCGATTCTGTGACGAAGAGCGCCTGCGGCTCGCGCTGGCTGGTCAGCAGGCCGGGGAAGGCCGGCAAGTCCGCTTGCTCGGGGTCAGTCTGCTCGGCATCCCTCGGCCCGGCGGTGTCCAGCGGGCCGTCGACAGGCAGCGGGGAGGGGAACGGCCGCATCGCATCGGCGACCTTCATGGTAGCCAGCGCCTTCCATGGCGGCGGCCGGTCGATGTCGGTGCCCCGGCGCAGCAGCTTCGTGGTGTAGATGGTGCCGTACGACAGCGCGCGGGAGACGGCGGTGGCGATGGCGACGGCGAGCATGACGGGCAGGGTGAGGGTGAAGTCGCCGGTCATCTCCACGACGCTGGCTAGGGAGGTCAGCGGGGCCCGGGCGGCGGCGGCGAAGACGGCGCCCATCGCGACGGCGGCGTACAGCGCGGGCTGGCCGACGGCGGGGCCGAGCAGCTTGCCGGCGATCTCGCCGAACGCCATGCCTGAGGTGGCGCCGATGAACAGCGACGGTGCGAACACCCCGCCGGATCCGCCGATGCCGATGGTCAGGCTGGTTGCCAGCATCTTGCCGCCGGCGAGGATAATGAGGAACCACAGCACGTAGTCGCCGGCCACGGCCTTGTACATGACCGGGTAGCCGACTCCGTACATCTGGGGCAGGGCGAGCAGCAGCAGCCCGAGCGCGATGCCGCCGACGGCCGGCCTGGCCCATTCCGGCCGGTCCTTCCAGAGCCGGTCGCACAGGTCCTCGGTCTTGTACAGCACGGTCTTGAAGCCGACGCCTAGCAGCGCGGCGATGACGGCGAGCACCGCGACCAGCAGGTAGTTGCGGGGGTTGTGCAGGACGATCCCGGCCGGGAAGCCGGACAGGAACCGGCCGCTGCCGAGGAACGCCTGGCCGATCACGTCGGCGACCATGGCCGAGAGCATGACCGGGAACAGCGCCTCGACGGAGAACTCGCGCAGGATGATCTCGACGCCGAAGAACACGCCGGTGACCGGTGCGTTGAACGTGGCGGCGATCCCGCCGCCGGCTCCGCAGGCCACCAGGATCCGCATCCGGTTCTCCGGCATCTTGACCCACTGCCCCAGGCTGGAGGCGAGCGCGGACCCGATCTGGACGATCGGGCCTTCCCGGCCGACCGACCCCCCGGTCCCGATGCACACCGCCGATGCGACTGCCTTGACCGCGCTGACCTGCGGCCGGATCCGGCCGCCGCTGTCGGCGACCGCGATCATCACCTCGGGGACGCCGTGGCCGCGTGCCTCGCGGGCCCACCGGTAGATCACCGGCCCGTAGACCAGCCCGCCGATCACCGGGATCACCACCAGGAAGCCCAGGCCCAGCCACGGCAGGTGGGCGCTGCCCACCCGGCCTTGCTGGCCGAACGCCACATGCCCGGTGAACAGCCAGGTGAACCCCGCGATCAGGTACCTGAACACGACGGCGCCAAATCCCGAGCCCACGCCCACGAGCAGCGCGAGTACGAACAGGCCGCCGCGTGTCCCGCGGAGCCAGCCGGCCACCCGGCGGACCGGCGGAGTCCTGAGCCGGCGCCAGGCGGCACGGCTGCGCCGCGGGTCAGCGGTGGCACCTGGCACGGTCATGACTGGCCCGCGTTGGTGGCCTGCCGTTCGGGCAACGGCTCCGCCGGGTCACCGTCGTCGATGACCTCGGCCGAGTCGTCGGCGTGCGGGTTCGGCCCCGGCACGGCCCAGTCCCGATCCGGGATCTCGCCTGCAGCCTGCGCGAACGCGGTCAGGGCCTCGGCCACGGCTCTCTGCCTGGCCGCAGGAAGCCTGGCCAGGATGACGGCGATGAGCTCGCGTCGGCGCCGCGTGGCCTGGTCAACGACATCGCGCCCGGCGGAGGTGAGGGACACCTGCACCGACCGGCGGTCCGCCCGGGCCCGCTGGCGCCTGATGAGGCCCTTGCGCACCAGGCGGTCGCACATCCGCCCGACCGTCGACGGCGCGACACCGAGCGCGATGGCCAGGTCCACCAGGCGCTGCGGGCCGCGCGACGCCAGCACGACCAGGGCGCGGTACTGAGCGATCGTCGTCTCTTCTGCGGCCGCCCCCAGCGAGCGAGTCGCGACCGCGATTATCGCCCGGCTTGCGCTCAGTACCGCCTCGACCGCACTCTCCTCGGTTTCGTGTTCAGGCATGACTCCTCGGTAGCTTGCCTAGTGCAATTATAAGTTGTAACTATAGTAGCTGTATGCAAGTAATCGGCGTGCGGAGCGATGGCCAGGGCTATGCTGCGGCCATGGCGCTTGACCTGTCGGCCGATCCGGCCGAGCTCACCGCGCGGCTGGTGGACATCGAGTCGGTGAGCGGCGGCGAGGCCGCGCTGGCCGACGAGATCGAGGTGGCCCTGGCCGGCCGCGCTCACCTGACCGTGACCAGGGACGGCAACGCGATCGTGGCCAGGACGGAGCTCGGCAGGCCAGGGCGGGTGGTGCTGGCCGGCCACATCGACACGGTGCCCGTCGCGGCGAACCTGCCGTCCAAGGTCGAGGGCGGAGCGCTGTACGGCTGCGGTACTTCCGACATGAAGTCAGGCGTGGCGGTGCAGCTCGCGCTGGCCGCCGGGGTGACCGAGCCGGTCCTGGACACGACGTATGTGTTCTATGACTGCGAAGAGGTCGAGTCCGAGCGCAACGGCCTGCTGCGCCTGGCCAGGAACCGCCCCGACCTGCTCGCCGGCGACTTCGCCATCTTGCTCGAGCCGACCGACGGGGTGGTCGAGGGCGGCTGCCAGGGCACCATGCGCGCCGAGATCAGGGCCACCGGCGAGCGCGCGCACAGCGCCAGGTCCTGGATGGGGCGCAACGCCATCCACGAGGCGGCCGGCATACTCGACGTGCTGCACGGCTACCAGCCGCGTCAGCCCGAGGTGGACGGCCTGACCTTCCGCGAGGGCCTGAACGCCGTGGGCGTGCGCGGCGGCGTGGCAGGCAACGTGATCCCCGACGAGTGCGTGGTGACGGTCAACTACCGATTCGCGCCCGACCGGTCGGCTGAGCAGGCGGCCGAGCACGTGCGCGAGGTCTTCGGCGGCTGGGAGGTCACGGTCATGGACGTCGCCGGCGGCGCCCGCCCCGGACTGTCGCACCCCGAGGCCGCGTCGTTCGTCGCCGCGATGGGCGGGACGCCGCGCGCCAAGCTCGGCTGGACCGACGTGGCCAGATTCGACGCGCTTGGAGTACCCGCGGTCAATTACGGCCCGGGCGAGCCGACTCTCGCGCACACCAGAGGAGAGCACGTGCGGCTGGACGCGGTCACCCGCTGCGCGGCCCGGATGCGCGGCTGGCTGGGCGGCTGATCGCCGGTCCGATCAGCCGCCCTCGCCAGTCCGTCGTCGGGCCTGGTCAGTGCGGCGGTGCGGAGATCAGCATGAGCGATGCGGTGTGCGTGCGGCCGGCCGTGTCCATCCAGACGACCTTGACCGTCTGGCCGGGTTTGAAGCCGACCATGACGCTGGTCAGATCCTCGGGCGAGGTCACCTTGCGGCCGCCGACCGAGGTGATCACGTCTCCGGCGACGATCCCCGCCTTGTCGGCCGGGGTGGCGCACAGCTGGCCGAGTATCAGCGCGCCCGAGGCGGCGGGAGCCACCTTGGACGGGACCCCGGCCGTGAGGTCGGTGGGCAGGCAGGCGGCGGTCGCCGGCGGCGCCGTGCCGCCAGCCACCCCGAGGTCCTCGGAGATCTGCCGCTGCCGCTGTAGCCGCGGGTTGCTCGCCTGGCTCGCGGCCTGCGAGGGCACGAGCACGCCGAGGAAGCCGCTCGAGCCGATCTGGACGGTGGTGCTCGACTGCCCGGCGATGATCTGCCTGGCGATCCGCAGCGCCCGGTTGATCGGGATCGCGAAGCCCTCGTTCTGCGGGGTGGTGCCGAGGCTGCCGGTGGCCGCCGCCGTGTCCATGCCGATGACCCGGCCCGCGGTGCTGACCAGCGGGCCGCCCGAGTCGCCCTGCACGATGCCCGCGTTGGTCTCCAGCATGTCGTGCAGGGTTTCCTTGGTCGCTGCGCCGCTGTCGCTGGCTGTGATGGACCGGTTCAGGCCGGTGATGGAGCCGGCGAAGGCCGGGTTGCGATCCGCGCCGTAGGCATTGCCGATCGCGATGACGTGGTCGCCGATCTTGACCGTGTCCGAGTTGCCGAGCGGCACCGTCCGCAGGTTGTGGGCGCCGATCAGCTTGATCACCGCGACGTCGTCGGTCGCGTCATAGCCGAGCCAGCGGGCGGCGAACCTCTGGTGCGTGTCGAGGACCGTGCCGTAGAGCTGAGTAGTGCCGTTGATCACGTGGTTGTTGGTCAGCACCAGGCCGTTGCTGCTGATGATCATGCCGGTGGCCGCCGCCTGGCTGCCCTGGTAGGCCAGGTTGCTGGTGATGTCGACCAGGCCCGGGCGCACCTTGTTCACCACCGCGCGCACGGTCGCGCCGCTGACTCCGCTGGTCGGCCCGCCGGGGACGACGCCGCTCGGCTGGTGCGAGCCGGTGGCGCTCGGGGTGGCGTTGGAGCTGCCGCCCATGGCGTAAGCCGTGAGGCCGGCGCTCGCGGCGGCGGCCACGACCGCGACGGTCAGGTAGGTCAGGAACGTCCGGCGCCGACGGGCCCTGATACCTGGCTGCGGAACGTAGCCGGGCATGCCATAGCCGCCTGGCTGGCCGTAGCCCGGATAGCCGCCGTATCCGCCTGGCTGATCGTAGCCAGCGGGCGGGCCGAAGCCAGCGGGCGGGCCGTAGCTGCCAGAGGGCTGGGCGTAGCTCCCAGGAGGGGGGTAGCTGCCGGGCTGACCGAAGGCCGGGCCGCCATGGACCGGGCCTGGCTCGCCGGGCTTGGCGCCGCCAGGTCCCGCGGTGCCGCTGGCCCCGGGCTGGTCAGCGCCTGGACCGGCACCGATCTGCTCCGGCTCCTCGCCCTCGGGCAGCTGATCCTGGCTGTTGCCCTGGTCGTCCTGCATCTACACCACCTTCGCCCCGGTCGGAGCCAGCGTACTGTGCGGCGTCCGCTGGTCCGATCTCGACTGATCTACCGACGCGCCCGGGCCGGCTGGCCTGCGGCTTGGCCTCCGACCCGGGCGACGCCGTGTGCTGGGGTCCGATCCGCCCGGACCCGCTAGCTCCAACCAAGCACTGCCGCCTGGAGGCTGGCTGAAGGCCCGCTGAGGATCGGCTTCGTTGATAGCGCCTCCCGCCGTCTGCCAGGCACCGGTCCCCGTATCTGCATGCCCGTTATTTGCCCGCCTAATGGCGTCATGCTCCGGTCCGACGGGGAGATCGCAGCTGGTCCGGCCGACGCCGAAGAATTTACCCAATTTCGGTTAATTAGTTCTCCTGACCCGGAAGATAACTCACGTGACATACGTCTCTTCAGCGGAACCTGCCGCACTATTGGCTATGGTGCATTAGCGCAGCCTGCACCAGGATGCGAGAAAACGCCGGTTACTGGGCGGCCTGATCGGCGCCCGGAGCGAAAGGGACGCCACGTTGGGCTCGCCGCGGCGCCGGGCACTTCTCGTGCCGGGATCCATCAGCACTGGTCATCAGACGGCGGCGATCGCCTGCGCGACCACGCTCGAGGCGCTCGGCTGGCGTACCCATACCTTCGACGAGATGCGGCCGTCGGGTCCTGGCCTGCGGCCGGCCTCCGCCACGGTCCGCACCGTGCTGGCCATTCCCGGGCTTTACGACGGAATTCACTACGCCGCGCTGCGCACCGGCGGCAGGCTCGCCGCCCGCGCCGATTCCGCCATACGGCTGCGGCTCGCGCGCAGGCTGCGTGCGTATCTGGACCAGAACCCGGCCGAGCTGGCGATCTCGATCAGCCCGGCCGGGGCCTCGGCCGTCAGCGCCGTAGCCGCCCGCTATCCATCGATGCGGCACATCGTGTTCTGCACGGACGCGTCGCCGCACCGGCTGTGGATCCAGCCTCACGTGGACCTGTACCTGGTCATCTCGGCCGCCGCCGAGCCGTCGGTGCAGCGGTTCCAGCCGCAGGCGCGGGTCTGCCTGCTGCCGCCGCCGGTCCGGGCCGAGTTCTACCGGCCGCCTGCCCAGCGCTCGGCGCGGGCCGGGCTCGGCGTGCCCGAGCAGGGCCGCTGCGTGCTGCTGATCGGGGGCAGCCGAGGCCGCGGGCCGCTCGCGGAGATCGCCGACAGCCTGGCCAGAGCCGAGCTGACGGTGCTCGCCGTGGCCGGGTTCAACGCCAGGCTGGAGCGCAGGCTCCGCGCCGCCGCCGGCTCACGGCCCGGCGTGCAGGTATTCGGATTCACCGACCGGATGCCCGAGCTGATGGCCGCGGCTGACCTGGTGATCACCAGCCCGGGCGCGACGTGCATGGAGGCGCGCACCGTCGGCCGGCCGCTGCTCCTGCTCGACCTGATCCAGGGGCATGGCAGGGACAACCTGCAGCATGAGCTTGAGCTCGGCGATGCGGCGGTCACCTCCAAGAATCCGACGGACGTGGCCAGGTCGGCGCTGGCCTTCCTCGACCGGATCAAGCCGGTCGCGGCAGGTCCGACCAGGTCGCTGGCTGACTGGGAGGACCAGTTCAGGATGGCGCTCGAGATGGTGGTCCCCTGAGCAGCGAGTGTTTGCGCTCCTTACCGAGCGGGCCTGGGTAGGTTGAACGGGGGCGGGTCACAGGGAACGGGACCACATGAGCGAGCCGGAGAACTCAACCAGGCGCTCCTTCCTCGGGAGGACCGCTGGCGCCGTCGGCGCGCTGTCTGCCACGGCGGCCGTTGGCGGGCTGGCCGGCTGCGCACCGGGCGGTCCGGGTGCCAGCGCCGGTGGTAAGGCCACGCCGAAGGCGCCAGCGCAGCGCACGGTGCGGGCCGAGAACTCGCTCCCCGGCGACCCGCAGTGGTGGATCAAGCATCTCGGTGCACCCGACGCGATCATGGGATATGCCGGCCAGGCGAGCGTGCTGCCCGGCGCTCACGTGGACCTGTACGTCTCCACCACATCGCGCGAGTTCTCGGTCAAGGCGTTCCGCATGGGCTGGTACCGCGGTGATCTGGCCCGCCTGGTGTGGCAGTCCGGCCCGGTGCGCGGCCACCGGCAGCGGCCCTCGGCCAGGACCGCGGCCACCAACACGGTGCACACCGACTGGGGCGTGTCGCTCACCGTGCCGACGCAGGGCTGGCCCGAGGGCTCCTACCTGTTCCGGCTGGATGCCGAGTCGGGCGCGCAGCGGTATGTGCCGCTCACGGTCAGGTCGGGCCGGACCGCCGGCAAGGTGGTGATCAAGAACGCGGTGGCCACCTGGCAGGCCTACAACACCTGGGGCGACTACGACCTGTACCTCGGACCCGGGGGGTACGACAACCGGTCGTACGTGGTCAGCCTGGACCGGCCCTATGACCGCGAGGGCGCCTACCTGTTCATGGTCTACGAGCGGAAGCTGATCAACCTGGCCGAGCGGATGGGCCTGCCGCTTGCCTACCTGGCAAGCACCGACATCGCAGATGACCCGCACGTGCTCGACGGGGCGAGCGCCCTGATATCGCCGGGACACGACGAGTACTGGACCGTGTCAGAGCGCGCGAACGTCACCGCGGCCAGGGACGCCGGGGTCAACCTCGCCTTCCTCGGCGCCAACTGCATGTTCCGCCGGATCAGGCTCCAGCCGAGCGGGCTGGGGCCGAACCGCGAGGTGGTCTGCTACAAGACCAGCTACGAGCTGGATCCGATGTACGGCAAGGACAACAAGGTCGTCACCAACGACTTCAGGGAGCCGCCGGACCCCGACCCGGAGTCGTCGGTGATCGGCACCCTGTACGAGGGCTTCCCTGCCGTGGCCGACTTCGTCGTGGCCGCTCCTGGCGCGTGGCTGTTCAAGGGAACAGGCGTGCGCAAGGGCTCCAGGTTCCCCGCGCTGATCGGCATCGAGTACGACAGGGTCAATCCCGGCTATCCGCTGGAACGGCCGATCCAGGTACTCTCCCATTCCCCGCTGACCTGCAACGGCGTCAACAGCTACGCGGATTCCGCGTACTACACGCACCGGGGCGGCGCCGGCGTGTTCAACGCGGGAACGATGCGCTGGGTGGAGGCATTCGCGCCGCCGCTTTACCACTGGGGCCTGACCGCGGCGTGTACGAGGTTCACCAGGCGGGTGACCCAGAACGTGCTGCGCGCGTTCGCCGACGGCCCGGCAGCGGCCAGGTACCCGGCGCACGACAACCTGGCGGCGATGCACGAATGGCCTGGTGATCCGCTTGCCGCCGGGCACAACCTCTGGCCGCCCGTGGTGCTGTGAGTCCGTGCCGCCCGATCGGACGAGCCGTTTCGCCGCGTAACGGCGGGTACACTCCGACGTGAGCGGCATCGGGAGGTGCACGATGAGCCAGAGGCGATTTTTCGGCCGCAAGCTCAGGTGGGCCGTGCCGGTGGGAGCAGTTGTCGCGGTCGGCGGAGTGCTCGCCGGAACCATGCTCGCCAGCGCCGCTCCGCCATCGCTGGCACACCGCACCCCGGCCCAACTGCTGGCCGGGATGCGACAGGCGAAGCTGCCGGCGTCGATGACCGCGGTCGTGTCCGAGAGTGCCAACCTGGGGCTCCCCGCCCTGCCGAACATCGGCGGGCTGCAGGTGTCTGGGCTGTCGGCGCTCTCGTTCCTGTCCGGCACCCACACGGTTGACATCTGGTACGCGGGACCGCGGCACGTGCGGATCGCGCTGCCGGTCTCGTTCGGCGAGACGGACCTGCGGGTGAACGGTGACCAGGTATGGCTCTGGGACAGCCAGGGCCAGACCGCCACGCACTACATCCTGCCGTCCCGCGGATCGGTCGCCCCCCGAGTACCTGTTCCGGCGCGGCACGCGGCGTCGAGCAAGGCGGCGCCCGATCCGTTCGCATCGCTCAGCCCGCTGCAGGCCGCCGACCGGCTGCTCGCGCTGATCGGGCCGACCACCAGGGTCACCGTCTCCGGCACCACCCTGGTGGCCGGCCGGGCGGCCTATGAGCTCGCGATCGCGCCGCGCAGCCAGCAGTCCCTGATCGCCAGGATCGTGGTCGACGTCGCGGCCAAGGGCTACCTGCCGCTGCGGGTGCAGGTCTTCGCCCGGGGATCGGCGAGCCCGTCGTTCTCGCTCGGCTTCACCTCGCTGAGCCTGGCCAGGCCCGCCATGTCCAACTTCACCTTCACGCCGCCGCCCGGCGCGCACGTCAAGGTGGTCAGGCTGCCGTCGCAGCTTGCGGCTCCGAGCTTCGGCTTCCCGATGATCCCGAGCAAGCCCGGCGGCCCCCGGCCCGAGATCAGGCGCCTGCCGGGTGCGCAGGTCCCCGCCCTGGGGGTGCGGACGCTGGGCAGCGGCTGGCTGACGGTGCTTGTGCTGCAGGCCAGCCAGGCCTCGGCACGCGGCGTGCCGCGCAGCCCGGTTGCGGCTCCCGTCCACGGCGCCGCGCGCGTGCGGGTGCTGCGCATCAAGCCACTCCAGGCCAGGCGGGCCGTGCATCGCAAGGGCGTGGCCGCCCAGTCGGTGGTCGGCAAGAACACGGGAAACAACGGCGGCGGCTTCTTCAACACCGGCCCGCCGATCCCCGCCAGCCCGCTGCTCGGTGTGCTGCTGAAGGCCACCAAGGCCGTGCACGGCCGGTGGGGATCGGGCAGGCTGCTGCGCACCAGCCTGATCTCGGTCCTGATCACCAGCAAAGGCCAGGTCCTGATCGGTGCCGTCACGCCCGCCGTGCTCTACGCCGACGCGGCGAAGGTCACGTGACGCTGGCCGATCAGGCGACCGACGCCAGGGCCGCGGCCGAGTCCGGGCTTGCGATCACGTCAGCGGGGCTGGCCATGCGGTTCCGCGGCGGCCAGCTTGCGGTCGATCACATCGACCTCGCGGTCCCGCACGCCAGCGTGTACGGGTTCCTCGGGCCCAACGGGTCGGGAAAGACCACGACGATCCGGATGCTGCTCGGCCTGATCCACCCCACCGGCGGCACCCTCGCGCTGCTCGGCACCGACCTGCACCACGGCCCGGACTCGGTGCTGCCGCGAGTCGGCGCGCTGGTGGAGGGCCCGGCGTTCTACCCGTTCCTGTCCGGCAGGCAGAACCTCGCTCGGTGCGACGCCGCCGATCCCACCGCTGACCTGCGCACTGCACGGGTCAGGATCGACCGCGCGCTCGACCAGGTGGGCCTGCTGGCGGCCGCCGACAAGCGGTACCGCGCGTACTCGCTCGGCATGAAACAGCGGCTCGGCATCGCCGCCGGGCTGCTTCGGCCGCGTGACCTGATGATCCTCGACGAGCCGACCAACGGGCTCGACCCGCAGGGCACCAGGGAGATCAGGTCGCTGATCAAGCAGATCGCGGCCGACGGCACCACCGTGTTCGTCTCTTCGCACCTGCTCGCCGAGGTGGAGCAGATCTGCTCGCACGTCGGGGTGATGAGCACCGGCCGCCTGGTCTTCCAGGGCACACTCGGCGAGCTGCGCAGCCGTGGCGAGCCGCGGATCCTGATCCGCACCGCGCAGCCCGCGGCCGCCGCCGATCTGCTCGGCAAGTTCGGGCTCGCGGACGTCAGCGCCGAGGACGGCCAGGTCAGTGCGGTGCTCGGCGATCGCGCTCCGGAGCAGATCAACGCCGACCTGGTGCTGGCCGGGATCGGGGTGGCCGGCCTCGAGACGGTGCGGCCCAGCCTGGAGGACCTGTTCGTCGAGCTGACCGGTGAGGGCTTCAATGTCAACGGCTAGCACCGCCGAGGCCACCGCGAGCCGGCCGGTGCGCCGATCCGCCCCGGTGCGGCACTGGCTCGTGCTGTTGCGTTCGGAACTAAGGAATGTCTTCCTCAGGCCGCGCAACCTGCTGATGCTCGCGGTGCTCGCCGCAGCGCCCGTCTTCCTCGGCGTGGTGCTGAAGATCAACACTCCGCCGCCCGGTGCCGGCGGCGGCCCCGGTGCTGGCGTGTTCATCGGCCAGATCGCAGAGAACGGGGTGTTCCTCTCGCTGTTCGCGCTCTACGTGCTGCTGACCGTCTTGCTGCCGCTGACCGTGTCGGTGGTGTCCGGGGACTCGGTGGCCGGCGAGGCTGGCCTCGGAACGCTGCGCACGCTGCTGACCGTCCCGGCCGGGCGGATCAGGCTGCTGGTCACCAAGTACGTCATGATCGTGATCTTCTGCGTCGCGGCCACCGTGCTGGTCGCCGCGCTCGGCCTGGCCGTGGGTGCCCTGTTCTTCCCGATCGGCCCGGTTACGCTGCTGTCCGGCAACACCGTTCCGCTCGCCGACGGCCTGCTGCGGCTGCTCGTGATCGTCGGCTACGTGGCCGCCGGGCTCGCCTCGCTCGGCGCCGTCGGCCTCGCGCTGTCCACGTTCACCCAGCACGCGATCGCGGTGATGGCCGCGATCCTGGTGATCGTCATCGTCAGCGAGATACTCGACGCGGTCTCGCAGGTGGCCGTCATCCACCCGTACCTGCCCACGCACTTCTGGTTCTCGTTCGACGCGCTGCTGCGGATGCCGATCGACTGGCCGGCGATCGGGCACGGTCTTGCATCGTTCGCCGTGTACACGGTCATCTTCGGCGCGCTCGCCTGCGTGCGCATGCTCCGCGCCGACGTGACCTGCTGAGCCTGGCCGGGAGCGGGCGCGTTCATCCCCGCCGCGTCGCAGCCTTCGCGATACGTTGTCAGGCATGCCCCCATCCGCCGGTACGGCAGCGGACGCGTCGGCTCAGTCGGGCGCGGCGGGAGTGCCTGGCGTGACTGACGTGTCTGCCGGTGCCGGTGCGGCTGGTGAGGCGGTGGCCGACCTGCTGGCGGTGGCGGTCGCCGGGATCGGCGGTGCCGAGCGGTCCGGTCAGGTCACGATGGCCGGTGCGGTGCAGCGGTCGATCCAGACCGGCGAGCACCTGGCCGTCCAGGCGGGCACCGGGACTGGGAAGTCGCTCGCTTACCTGGTTCCCGCCGCCATGCACGCCGTCGAGCAGGACGCCACCGTGGTCGTGTCCACCGCGACCATCGCGCTGCAGCGCCAGCTGATCGACCGCGACCTGCCGCGGCTGGCCGCGGCGATCGCGCCCGCGCTCGGCAGGGAGCCGGTCTTCGCGATACTCAAGGGCAGGCGGAACTACCTGTGCCTGCAGCGGCTGCGCGGCGGCCCCACCGAGGACCAGGCCGATGCGCTGTTCGATCCCGGCGCGGTCTCGGCGATCGGCCGGCAGGTGCAGCGGCTGCACGAGTGGGCCGCGACCACCAAGACAGGCGATCGGGACGAGCTCGTCCCCGGCGTTGGTGACCAGGCCTGGCGGCAGGTGTCGGTCAGCGCCCGCGAGTGCGTCGGCGTGCAGCGCTGCCCGTTCGGCACCCAGTGCTTCGCCGAGCTGGCCAGGGAGGAGGCGGGCCGGGCCGACATCGTGGTGACCAACCACGCGCTGCTGGCCATCGACGCGCTCGAGGACTTCGACGTCTTTCCCGAGCATGACATCGTGATCATCGACGAGGCGCACGACCTGGTCGACCGGGTGACCTCGGTCGCCTCCGACGAGCTGTCCGCCGCCGGGATCGAGGTGGCCGCACGCCGCTGCGGTCGCATGATCGACGAGAAGCCGGTTGCCCGCCTGCGCGATGCGGCCGCCGCGGCCGAGCGGGCGCTTGCCGAGATCCCCGCAGGCCGGATCGACGTGCTTGACGAGGCGTTGCGGCTGACGCTCGAGTCGGTCAGGGACGCCGCGGCCGGATGCGCGGCCGAGTTCCGCGCCAGCGCGAGCAAGACCGAGGACGAGGCGGACCGGATCGCCGCCCGCCGAGCGGCGCTGGCCGCGATCGGCGAGGTCTTCGACGCGACCGAGCGGATGCTCGAGGCGTTCGACCCGCCGATCGCCGACCGCTGCGATGTCATCTGGATGGACCGGCCGGCCGGCGAGGAGACGGGCAGGCCGCCGACGCTGCGCGTCGCCCCGCTGAGGGTGGGCGGGCTGCTGGCGAGCCGCCTGTTCGGCAAGCGCACCGTGGTCCTGACCTCGGCCACGCTGGCGCTCGGCGGCTCGTTCGAGCCGCTCGCCAGGCAGTGGGGCCTCGCGCCCGCCGAGGGCGAGCCGCGCGAGCAGCGGCTGGCCGGGCAGCGGCTGGCCGGGCAACCGCCGCCCGATGAGTCCGGCGGCGGGCAATCGCTGGCGGCCAGAGCTTCCCGCGACGGTCTGGGTGCGGATGAGTCCGGCGGCGGACATTCGCTTTCGTGGTCGGGGATGGACGTGGGCTCCCCGTTCGACCACCCGCGGAGCGGGATCTTGTACATCGCCAGGCACCTTCCGCCGCCCGGCAGGGACGGCCTGGCCAAGGCCTACCTGGACGAGATTGCCGAGCTCATCGACGCGGCCGGGGGTCGCACGCTTGGGCTGTTCTCCTCGATGCGGGCTGCCAGGCAGGCGGCCGACGAGCTGCGCGACCGGATCGCGTTCCCGCTGCTCTGCCAGGGTGACGACCAGACCTCCCAGCTCGTCACCGAGTTCGCCGCTGACGAGCCGACCTGCCTGTTCGGCACGCTGTCGCTCTGGCAGGGGGTGGACGTGCCGGGATCGTCGCTGCAGCTGGTGATCATCGACCGGATCCCGTTCCCGCGCCCCGACGATCCGCTGGCGTCGGCGCGGCAGCGTGCCGTGGCGGCGCACGGCGGCAACGGCTTCATGTCGGTCGCCGCCACCCAGGCCGCTCTGCTGCTCGCGCAAGGTACCGGGCGGCTGCTGCGTACCGTGACCGATCGCGGTGTCGTCGCCGTGCTCGACCCCCGCCTGAGCACGGCCCGCTACGCCGGCTTCCTGCGTGCCTCGCTGCCCCCGTTCTGGACCACGACCGACCCGCAGGTCGTGCGCGGCGCGCTGCGCAGGCTGTCGGAGTCGGCAGATTAGGCGCCGGGTCGTGCGAGTGAGGCTGGCAGCGTGAGGTCGGATTCCCGCCAGACTCCGGGGCCGTGCCTGCCGCAGGCTTGAACCATGACCATCACACATGCGAACACGGCCACCTTCGAGGTCCTGGCGATCCCGCATTCCGTCGTCGCCGGGCTGCTCGCGGCGGACGACGCCGGGCACGCGCCGCGGTTCATCGTGGACGAGGCCGGCGGAAGCCCGCTGAGGTGCTGCCTGCGCCGCAGTTCACCGGGGGAGCGGATCGCGCTCGTGTCGTACGCGCCGCTGCGCCGGTGGGCGGCGGAGACGGGGGCCAGGCCCGGCCCGTATGACGAGGTCGGCCCGGTCTTCATCCATTCCGAGACGTGCGGCGGCCAGCGGGACGGCGGGTACCCCGCTGAGTTTCTCGGCTCTCGGCGGGTGCTGCGGGCCTACTCGGCTGACGGCCGGATACTCGGCGGGCAGATCGCCGAGCCCAATCAGGTGCGCGATCAGGCAGCGGCGGCCGGCTTGCTTGACGAGATCCTCGCCGACTCGCGGGTGGCGCTCGTGCACGCCCGGGCCGTCGACTTCGGCTGCTTCACCTTCGAGATCCGCCGTCACACCGGCGCCCAGGAGAACGTGGGCGCCTAGCCGTCGCCAGGGCAGCGACGTGGGCACCTAGCTGTTGCCGGCGCCGTGCCGGGGCGGCGACGTGGGCACCTTGCTGATGCTGGGTCGTGCCGTGGCGGCGATGTGGGGACATCGCTGTCGCTGGCTCGGTCTTAGAGGACGTCGTGTCCTGGGTGCGGGTCGGTCGGGATCTCGGTGCGGCGGGCCGGAATGGTGCCGAGACGGCCGGCCTGGTAGTCCTCGAATGCCTTGACGAGCTCGGCTCTGGTGTTCATCACGAACGGGCCGTACGCGGCAACCGGCTGCCTGATCGGCTCGCCGCCGAGCACCAGGACGTCGAGTCCCTCGCTGGGGCCGTCGGCCCGCTGGCTCGCGGTGAACGTGATCGCGTCGCCTGAGCCGAACACCGCAAGCTGACCGGTGCGCGCCGGCCGTCGCTCGGCGCCGACCGTGCCTTGGCCAGCCATGACGTACCCGAGCGCATTGAAGTCCGCGCGCCAAGGCAGCCGCAGCTGCGCTCCGGGCTGGAGCGTGGCATGCAGCAGCGTGATCGGCGTGTGCGTGATGCCGGGGCCGGCGTGTCCGGCCACATCGCCGGCGATCACGCGCACCAGCGTGCCGCCGTCGGGCGAGCTGAGCAGCGCCACCTGACCTGCCCTGATGTCCTGGTAGCGGGGCGGGGTCATCTTCATCGCGGATGGCAGGTTCACCCAGAGCTGGAAGCCGTGGAACAGCCCGCCGCTGATCACCAGCTCCTCGGGCGGTTCCTCGATGTGCAGGATGCCGCCGCCGGCTGTCATCCACTGCGTGTCGCCGTTGGTGATCAGGCCGCCGCCGCCATTGGAATCCTGGTGCCGGAACGTGCCGTCGATGATGTACGTGACGGTCTCGAAGCCACGGTGCGGGTGCCAGGCAGTGCCCTTGGGCTCGCCGGGCGCATAGTCGACTTCACCCATCTGGTCCATGTGGATGAAGGGGTCGAGCGCTCTCAGGTCGACGCCGGCGAACGCCCGCCGCACGGGGAAGCCCTCGCCCTCCAGGGCCGACGGCGCGGTCGTGACCGCGAGCACCGGCCGCTCACGGCCGCCGGCCGGGTCGGGTTCGGCGATCCGCGGCAGCAGCAAGATGTCCTCGACGGTTACCGCTGGCATGTGGCCATCCTCTCAGCAGCCCGGCCGCTCCGCTCTGGGGCACTCTCGCCGAGCTGCGTCCCGGCTACGTACAACAGTAATTGAACGCGCAACATTCCGCCCGCGCTGGAGCTCAGAGTTCGGGGTTAGGGGCTCGGGACTGGCGCGTCATCAGGGCGTGTCCGGCAGATTTCCGGTGGCGCGGTTCGGCGCCCAAGCGACGGCCGGCGGCCCAGTCATTTGCCGGTAGCGCCGCGATCGACTTTTCTTCCTCTCCTCCTCCTCAGCTGCCGCCCTTGCCTGGCGCCGCTTGGGTCACCGCCCGCGTCTGCCAAGATCTGCGGGATGCGCCAAGGGTCCGATGCGAGGCCGATCCGACCGCAGGCTATCGAGTGCCGATTGGGGGACGTCTGGCCCGCTACCTCCCGGTCGGCTGGGCCGGGGTCGGCTCGCGGCCCTGTCACACGGCGTAGCCGATCGCGAACAATCCGGTGCAGCACGGCCCACTTCATCACCGTACGGTCGCTACCGCTCGGGCCAACGCGGCGGTCCGGTGGACCAGATCCCCCGCATACCACGCAAACCAGGCGTGATCACCTGAGTGGTCCTGGAATGAATGCCACACTCACTGCGTATTCTGGGACTTTCGTCACATCCATCAAGATCATCTCTGGAGATTTGAGCTCGCGTCTCATGGAGGCTGTGCGATTAGACTGTTTTGTCCGATATTGGCTGGGTCGCGGTTCCTTGCGGTGGAGCGCCGGGAGTTCGTTCTGGCTGCGCTGCCGCCATTGGGGAGCAACGGACCGGGGGCGCTGGGCGGGTGCGAGCAGGGCCGGCGCCGAGTGCGCGGATCTGAGAAGGCCGTGGTCGCACGTTGCGTGGCCGCGAGCAGGCGGCGCGATTAGCTCGTCGGCCCGGTATCCCACGAGCCCGGCCGGCCCGGTCTAGCTCGTCGGCCCGGTATCCCGCGAGCCCGGTCGGCCCGGTGTCCGGGCGATCCCGTCGGCCCGGTCGGCCCGGCGGAGCTCATCGGCCCGGTATCCCACGAGCCCGGCCGCCCCGGCTATCCCGGCGTCTGGCTATCCCGCCGGCCCGGTGTCCCGGCTATCCCGGTGATCCCGCCGGCCCGGCTATCCCGTCGGCCCGGCCGTCCGGCAGCTGGTTAGAGGGGGAGGCCGGCTTCTAGGAGGGCTAGGGCGGCGTCGATTCTGGCAAGCATGTCCGGCCTGGTCTGGTCCTCGGCCCACTCGCTCCATGGCATGGTCGCGGCCATGATGACGCCGACGATGGCGCCCGCGACGGTACGGGCCGCAAAGTCGTCCGGGTCGCGTCCGGAGCGGCGGGCCGTGGCGCTGGCGATGTCCCCGATCGTCCTGGAGAGCTCGTCCATGGCCCTGGCGCGCAGCTCGGGGACGGTCAGGGTGAGCGCGGCGGTCTCCTGCAGCTTGGCCAGCTCGGCCGGGTCGAGCGCGGCGAAGGTGTCCCTGGTCGCGGCGCGGAACGCGGCGACCGGGGAGAGCTCGGCGGGAAGGTGCTCGAACTGCCCGATCGCGAGGACGTCGAGCTCGTCCTGAAGTACGACGTCCTCCTTGGTGGGGAAGTACCTGAAGAACGTGCTCGGCGAGACGTCCGCCGCCTCGGCGATCTGGTCGACGGTCGTCGCGTCGTACCCCTGCTCGCGGAACAGCCGGAGCGCGTGCTCCCTGATGGCAGCACGCGTTCTGGCCTTTTTCCGCTCCCGGAGTCCGGGGCGCTCGGTGACGGGCACCTCTCTCATGTCGTCATTCTGCTCTTATCGAAAGGCGATGTCGCGGGCTCGCCGCGGTCGCGAGACGGCGTGGCGCCGTCCGGCATGACGGCCTCACTCTCCTCGGCATCGGCGGGGGCGCGTCGGCTCGCCTTGGCAGGAACGCCAGCGCGAGGACCGCCGAGGCGATCGCGATCCCGGCGCACACCCACAGCATGACGTCCATGCCGTGCACGTAAGCGCCACGGACGACGCCGAGCAGGAGCGTCGAGTGGGCCGCCCGCGCCGTGGCGATGCCCTCGGCGACCCCGAGCCTGACGACCTTCGCCGCTGCCGCGGGCAGCCCGGCGAGGTGCAGGTGAGAGCGGTAGACGTTGGCCAGGACCGTGCCAAGGACGGCCACCCCGATCGTCCCGCCGACCTGGCGCATCGCCGTGATCAGCGCCGAGCCCGATCCGCTCCTGGCGGACGAGAGCGCGCCGATGGCAACGTTCAGCGCGGTCGGCATCGCGATGCCGAGGCCGAGCCCGGCCACGGCGAACCAGGTCGCGGCGAATCCGGTACCGCTGGCGAGCGAGGTTCCCGTCCCGACGGCCAGGGCGGCCGCCATGATCGCGAACCCGACGGCAACCAGCACCTTCGGGCTCACCGGCGGCGTGCCCGGCCGCGCTTGCGCTGCGTTCGGCCCTGGCGCGGCGCGGCCAGCGGCGGCGGGGCCCGCCGGGGCATTGACCGGGCGCCTGTCCTTGCGCGGGGTCTGCAGGCGCTGGCCGATGGCAAGGCCTACGGCCAGGCCGCCGATCATCGGGAGCATCCGGATACCGGCGCCCATCGAGTCGAGCCCGCGAACGTCGAGGAAGTACTGCGGCATCGCGAAGACCAGGCCGAACAGTGCGAACGAGACCAGCGTGGCCAGCACGGTGCCCCAGAGGAAGCCTCGGGAGCCGAACAGGCCGAGGTCCACCAGCGGGAGCACGCCCGACCCGGTCCGCCGGGTGCTGACTCGGCGCTCCCAGGCAGCGAAGAAGGCGAGCACAACGGCGCCGACCGCCATCGTGACGATGGCCGCGAGGTTGGACCATCCGTCATCGCCCGCCTTGATCAGGCCGTAGGTGACCAAGGTCAGGCCGGCGCTGGAGATCGCGATCCCGATCAGGTCGATCCGCTGCCGGACGTCGCCTCCTGACTCCGGCATCAGCGTGGCGACGGCGACGATGGCGATGATCACGACGGGCACGTTGATCAGGAAGACCGATCCCCACCAGAAGTGGTCGAGCAGGTAGCCGCCGAGTATCGGCCCGATCGGGTAGCCGAGGAAGGTCGCGCCGCCGACGGCCGCGATCGCCCTCGGCCGCTCCTGGGGACTGAACAGCACCGGCAACACCGCGAGCGACATCGGCAGGATCACCGCCGCGGCGAGTCCGAGCACCGCCCTGGCCGCGATCAGTTCGCCGGTCGAGGTCGAGTAGGCGCAGGCCAGCGAGGCGGCGCCGAAGAGCACGAGCGCGCCGAGCAGCAGCCTCTTGCGGCCGATCCGGTCGCCGAGCAGTCCGGCCGGCAGCAGCGCGGCGGCGAGCACCAGGCTGTAGGCGTCGAGGAACCACTCCAGGTCGCCGGAGGAGGCGTGCAGGTCGGCCGACACGGTGGGGAGCGCCAGGGTGAGGACGAAGAGGTCGAGCGCGACGACCAGGACGCTGAGCGAGAGCGCGCCGAGTGCCCACCAGCGGCGGGAGTCAGATGCGGTCACGGAAAGTCACCTCCTTGCAGAAGTTACCGTCAAATTGATGTTAACCGCTGTTGATAGTTACTGTCAATTAGATGTTCGCGTCAAGTCAAGGGCGCGGGCCGACCCTGCCGTCGTTGACATCGTGAGGGAGACTTGTTGTCGTACGGTGGATCGGCGCGGCTGAGCCGACACCGAGTGACGACGGCGGATCCAGGAGACAGGTCATGCCACAGCCAGAGGGCAAGGAACTTGAGCGGGTGCGGGCGCGACGGGCCGAGCTGCGCGAGAAATACCTCAAGCCGAGGTCCGAGAGGCCGCACACCACGGTACAGGGCGTGCATCACCTGGCCCTGATCTGCCGTGACACCGAGGAGACGATCAAGTTCTACCAGGAGTTCCTCGGCTTCCCGCTGGTCGAGCTTGTGGAGAACCGCGACTACGCAGGCTCGAACCACTTCTTCTTCGACATCGGCAACAGCAACCTGCTTGGCTTCTTCGACTTCCCAGGGCACGAGCACCCGGCCTGGATGGAGACCATCGGCGGGGTCCAGCATCTGGCGATCTCGATCTCGCCCGAGCAGTTTGACGCCGCGAAGAAGAAGCTCGACGAGGCGGGGGTGGAGTACCTCGGTCCCGACCGCGGTGTCGAGGAGAGCATGTACTTCCGCGACCCCAACGGCGTCGGCCTTGAGCTCTACCGCGAGAAGCTGGGGATCTTCAACGGCAAGCCCCTGCTCGACGACTGAGCTGGGAGTCTTCCGCGGGTCCTGGGTTTCCTAGCGGAGCTCGCGGCGGATCACCAGGCGCAGGCCCGACCAGGTCTGGTCGATCGCGCACACCTTGTTGTCGACCAGGCCGGTCGGCAGGGCTATCTCGCGGATCACGTTGTCGGTGATGTCGGTCGGGATCATGGCCGTGCGCTTCGGCCAGGCGATCCACAGCCCGCAGGCCGGTGCCATGTGCGCGCGGAGACGGCCTAGTTCGCCTTCGAGTTCGGCCCGCCAGGTCATGAACGCCACAATGACGTCGAAGAGAGCCGCGGCGTCGAGGTCGGTGTGAATCTCGGCTTCACCGCCGAGTTGAGCGGCGAGCCGGTCGGCGAAGCCGTTCGGCGCGCCGATCACCACGACCTCGTCGTCCTCGCCGATGCCGAGCTTGCGGTACAGCGGCGTGCCCGAGTAGCCAGCTTCCTCGGCCATCTAGGCCACGTGCCCCTTCCTGGCGGACGGTTTCCGCTCGCTTGGCAGCATAGTGCGGGTCCGGGTGGCGAGTGGATGTGCCGGAAGTCCCAGAATGCGCAGTGGATGTGGCACCGATCCCCGGGGAGACCGGCTCGGGACGGGCTAAGGCGGGGGAACTGGGCGGTCAGTCGAACGTGAAGCCGCCGGGGCAGTCGTTCCGGTCCGCGATCAGGCCGGCCAGGGTGGAGATCGCGATCTCGGGCGGGGACTTGGAGCCGATGTTCAGGCCGATCGGTCGGTGCACCCTTGCGACCTCGTCCGGCGCGACGCCGAGGAGCGCGAGCGCCTCGATGTGCGGCGGCTCGACCCGCGGGCTGCCCATGATCCCGACCCAGCGGGCCGGCGTGGCCAAGGCGTCGCGCAGCATGACGCCGAGTTCGTCCCTGTGGTGATCGGTGACCACGACGTCGGTCTTGGCGTCCGGTACCGTCCCGATGGCGGTATACACATCGAACCCGGCCTCGCTGGCGCGTTTGGCGCGATCGGCGTCGGGTTCGACCAGTACCGGCCGGTACCCGGCGTCGGCCGCGTACTTCAGCAGGTACCTGGCCACCGGGGTGGAGAAGACCGCGATGAGCGTCCGGCCGTCGGACGGGGCCGCAACGGTTCCGTGCGCGACCTCGCACGCGGCATCGTGCTCGCCCGGCGGATGGCCGTGACCGTGACTGTGCCCGCTGCCGTGCCCGTGCCCGTTGTCGTGCCCGTGGCCGTGCTCGTGCGGGAGATCGTGCTCGCGGTGATGCCCGTGCTCATGCTCACTGGTCATACGACTGAGCTTGCCATGCCTTTACCGGCGGGGCCATGGCGGTGCCCGGGCGCCCCGCCTGTCAGCCGTTGAGCAGGTCGCGGACGGCTTGGCGCAGCGGGTCCATCCTGGCGCGGGCCGCCCGGCGGGCCTCGTCAAGCCGCCCGGCGATGACCGGCTCGACGACCTCCAGGTAGGCTTTCAGCTTCGGTTCGGTGCCGCTTGGGCGGATCACCACCCGCGCACCGCGCAGCCGGTACCTGAGCACGTCGGCGGACGGCAGCTCGGCGGTCCCGCCGGTCAGGTCGGAGGTGCCGAGCACGAGCTGGTCGGCCAGTTCCCGCGGCGCGGCGGCCCGGAGCCTGGACATCACGTGGACGGGCGCCGTGGTCGGCACCGTGATCTGCTCGGTCAGGTGCACGCCATGCGCGATCTCGAGCGCGTCGTAGGCCTCAAGCAGTGACTCGCCCCCTGACCTGGCCCGCGCGGCCAGGGAGAGCACGGCGAGCGCGGCACCGACGCCGTCCTTGTCCCTGACCGTGGTGCCGACGGTATAGCCGAGCGCCTCCTCGTAGCCGTAGATGAACCGGCTTTCCGGCCGCAGGTCGCCCGCCCTGGCGATCCACTTGAACCCCGTGAGGGTCTCGACGTAGCTGGCCCCCGCCGCGGCGGCGATGCTGGCCAGCATGGTCGCCGAGACGATCGTGGTGGCCACCAGCGGTGGCAGGTCCTCCCCGGGGCCTGCCCCGTCCCTACCGAGCAGGTAGGCGCCGAGCAACGCGCCAAGCTGGTCGCCGCTGAGCGTGCGCCAGCCGCCTGGAGCGGCGTCGTCGGGCACGGCCACCGCGAGCCGGTCGCCGTCCGGATCGTTGGCGAGCACCAAATCGGCCCCTGACCGCCGGGCCTGTGCCAGCGCGAGGTCGAGTGCGCCGGGTTCCTCGGGGTTGGGGAACGCCACCGTGCGAAAGTCCGGGTCGGGTTCGAACTGCGCCTCGACCACGTCAGGCGGCGGGAAGCCGGCCTGCTCGAATGCCCGCAGCGCCAGGTCGCCGGCTACTCCGTGCAGAGGCGTGTAAATGTACCTGAGCCAGGCGGCGCCCTTCGGTGCCGGCGAGACCGCGCAGATCGCGTCCAGGTAGGCGGCCGCGACCTCGCCGGCGTGCTGGGTGATCAGCGGGCTGCTCGGCCTGGCCACCGGGACGTGCGACAGCGGCCCGAGCGCCTTCGTGGCCGCCTCGATCTCCAGGTCGGCCGGCGGGACGATCTGGGCGCCGTCGCCGAGGTACAGCTTGTACCCGTTGTCGGCAGGCGGGTTGTGGCTTGCCGTGATCATGATCCCGGCGGCCGCGCGCAGGTGCCGGACGGCGAACGCCAGCAGCGGCGTGGGCTGGCGCGGCGGCAGCAGGTGCACGGGGAGGCCTGCCCCGGCGAGCACGATGGCGGCCTCGCGGGCGAACTCCTCGGACCGGTGCCGTGCGTCGCAGCCGATCACCACGCCGGTCTGGGGCGCCTTCGGGTCGACGTAGCGAAGCCAGTCGGCCAGTGCCGCGGTGGTGCCGCGTACGACCGCGCGGTTCATCCGGTTCGGTCCAGCGGCGACCGCTCCGCGCAGGCCGGCCGTGCCGAACTCCAGCCGCCCGGCGAACCGGTCAGCGAGCTCGGCGCAGGCCGCGGCCGTGGCGTCGTCGGACTTAGGGCCGTCCGCGGTCCGCAGCAGCGCGGACAACTCGGCGCGGTCGCGTTCGTCGGGGTCGTCGGCGATCCAGGCGGTGACCTGATCCGCTAGCTCAGGGCTGATCATCTCAGCCGCCGCCGTATCCGGCCCGGTCGCCAGGGTCGGCAGGCGCCGCGATACCGGGCAGGATCTGGCTGAGCAGTGCCCCGACCCTGGCTGCCGAGGCCTGGCCGGCCGCCACGACCTCCGCGTGGTTCAGCCCGGCGGCTGAGTGCCCGGCCGCAGGGTTCGTGATCAGGGAGATGCCGAGCACCTCCAGGCCGAGATGCCGGGCGGCGATGGCCTCGAGCGCCGTGGACATGCCGACCATGTCGGCGCCGGCCGCGCGCAGCATCCTGATCTCGGCCGGCGTCTCGTAGTGCGGCCCGGGCAGCGCCGCGTACACGCCCTCGGCCAGGCTCGGGTCGGCCTGCCTGGCCAGCGCCCGCAGGTTCGGGGAGTACGCCCTGGTCAGGTCGACGAACCTGGAGGCGTAGCCCGGCGGTGGCTCGGGCCCGGCCAGCGGCGACCGGCCGGTCAGATTTAGGTGGTCGGACAGCAGTACGGGCTGGCCGACCTGATAGCTCTCGTTGATCCCGCCCGCGGCATTGGTGAGCACGACCACGCGGCATCCGGCCTCGGCGGCTGTCCTGACCGCGTGCACCACCGCGCTGACCGGGTGGCCCTCGTACAAGTGCACGCGGCCCAGGTAGACGAGCACCCGGAGCGACCCGACGAGCACCGACCTGGCGGCCGGCACGTGGCCGGCGACCGCAGGTCGCGGGAAGCCGCCGACGTCGTCAAGCGCGAACTCGGCCGCGGCGGGCCCGAGCGCGTCGGCGGCCGGTGCCCAGCCGGAGCCGAGCACGATGGCCACGTCGTGGCTGTCCTGGCCGGAGAGCGATGCCAGGCTCTCCGCGCTGGCCCGCGCGGCGGCATAAGCGTCGTCGGTCACGTGTCCTCACCGCAGCAGGGTAACGGGGGCGCACGGGCGTCATGCCTTCACGTACGGTTGCCCGTCGGCGGCCGGGGCCCTGACCTTGCCGACCAGGCCCGCCACGGCGATGATCGTGGCCACGTACGGCGCCATCGAGAGGACCTGAGCCGGGACCGGCACGTTGAGCAGCCCGAGCGCCAGCCCGAGCTGCTCGGAGAAACCGAAGAGCAGCGCGGCGGCCACCGCGCCGAGCGGCGTCCACCGGCCGAAGATCATGGCCGCCAGGCCGATGTAGCCGAAACCGTTGCTCATGCCCGGGGTGAAGGAGCCGACCGACCCGACGGTCAAGTAGGCGCCGCCGATGCCGGCCACCATGCCGCCGAGTATGACGTTGCGGTGGCGGGTCCACAGCACGTTGATGCCCACGGTGTCGGCCGCGGTCGGATGCTCGCCCACGGCCCTGACCCGCAGCCCCCACCTGGTGGAGAAGAGGCCTATCTGGATCGCGAAGATCAGGAGATAGGTGATGTAGAGAAAGATCGTCGAGTCGAAGAAGATCGGCCCGATGATGGGGATGTCGCCGAGCACCGGGATCTTGAGCGTGCTGAAGAAGCTCCCCGAGTTGAGCGTGTTGGAGTACGGGGCCATCACCCGGTCGTACAGGTAGTTGGTCAGGCCGAGCGCGAGGGAGTTGAGCACGACCCCGAGGATGATCTGGTCGACGCGGAACCTGATCGCGAAGACGGCGAGCACCGCGCCGAGCAGGCCTCCGGCGAGCGAGCCGGCGACCAGGCCGAGCCACAGCGAGCTGACCGCGCTCGCGAACGCGGCGCCGGCGAACGCGCCGAGTATCAGCTGTCCCTCAATCGCGATGTTGATCACTCCGGACCGCTCGCACATGCAGCCCGACAGGGCGCCGAGCACGAGCGGAATCGCCGCGATCAGGGAGCCCTGGAGCAGCAGGACCAGGTTCAGCGAGCCGACCGAGTTGGCGGCGTCGGCCCAGCACAGCAGCGCGAGGACGAAGCACGTCAGGGCGACGCCGATGGCGATGCGCATGTTCCTGGCGGACAGATCGGTGGTCGCCCGCAGGACGGCGATGCAGATCGTGATCGCGCCGAGCACGTAGCAGGCGGGTGCGGCCGCGACGTGAATGCTGGCGAGATGGCTGCCCGAGGCCGACAGCGCGAAGACCGCGTCGCCGGGGCGGGCGTTGAGC
>Ga0335081_10001575_pt1 | contig 36345 bp, 24 predicted proteins | sample Lox_Sample_35_FD_206713 | JGI IMG/M metagenome (GOLD analysis project Ga0335081, IMG submission 206713) | Soil microbial communities from Loxahatchee National Wildlife Refuge, Florida, United States - Lox_Sample_3.5 | ecosystem: Environmental > Terrestrial > Soil > Wetlands | place: USA...
CTGCGCGCCACCGGGCCTTTTTCGGCGCTCGTGTAATTAAGATCGCGCGCCGCGACGGCGGCGATTTCGCTCGGGACTATGACCAAAAAGTGCGCGGCATGGCCAGCTGGTTCGTTTGGCTAAACCGTTCAAAACAAAGCGTGGCGCTCGATCTCAAGCAAGCGGAAGGGGCGGAGGTCCTGCAACGCCTGATTGCGGGTTGCGACGTGTTCATCCAGAACCTGGGCCCGGGGGCTGCGAGCCGCGCAGGCCTCGAAAGCGAGTTACTCGTTGCCAAAAATCCACGCCTAATAGCCTGTGAAATCAGCGGTTATGGTGCGACCGGGCCTTATCGCGATAAGAAGGCGTATGACCTCCTGGTGCAGTTCGAGACGGGCCTGGTTTCGATTACCGGCACCCCCGAATCACCCTGCAAGGCGGGAATCTCGGCGGCGGATATTGCCGCGGGAATGTACGCCTTCAGCGGCATTCTCATGGCGCTGTATCGGCGCGAGAGAACAGGACGCGGCGGCGTCGTGCGGGTGTCACTTTTCGATGCGCTCAGCGAGTGGGTGTTGCCGGCAGCCTACTATGCGGCCTACGGCGGGTCGCCACCGCAGCGGAGCGGGGCGGAACACGCGTCCATCGCTCCTTACGGGCCGTACTTTACGGGCGATGGCAAGCAAGTGAATATCGGGATTCAGAACGAGCGCGAGTGGAGGCAATTCTGCTCGCTGGTCTTGCTCAATACGAAAATCGCGGCGGACCCGAGGTTTGAGAACAACTCGAAGCGCTCGGAGAATCGAAAGATTCTGCGGACGGTGATTTCTGAAATTTTCCGGACGCTCACGCTGGATGAAATCGTCGAGCGGCTGGAACGCGCGGGGATCGCGCACTCGCGAACGAATTCGGTAGAGGATCTGCTGACGCACCCGCAACACGTAGAGAGGGGACGCTGGCGAAAGGTCGATTCGCCAGGGGGTCCTTTGCACGCACTGGCACCGGCGGCGCTGCTGGATGGCGTGGAGCCGCAGATGGGAGCCATACCGTCGCTGGGCCAACACACGGACGCGGTTCTTGCCGAACTGGGATATGCACCGGAGCAAATTCTTCAGCTGCGGGAACAGGGGGTGGTCTGAAGACGCTCTTTCCTTCAGCGCACGAAAAGAAAAGCCCCACCGGCCTTAGGGGGAAACGGTGGGGCGGGTACTGCGTCAGGGGTCGCCACTTAAGTAGATTGTTGAGCGAGCGTTGGCAGCTAGCCGCGAATTCTGTAAAGGGCAGGAGGTAAAGCCTGTAGCGTTAGAGGAAAGCAGCGACAAGCTAGGAAAGGCCAACGATGAGCAATATCCTCTGCAAGAACAGACGAGGAATGGGCGGGATTAGCCCGGCAGCGTCGTCGCGCAACCCAGGCGGTGCATGGTGGGAATGAGACGGGATCCCATCTCTTCTTTTGGCAAGAAGGCGTTGGCGCCACAGCGATCGGAGATTTGTTGATAAGAGTTCGAGGGTATCGCGGTGACAAGAATTACAATGATCCGCGGCCATCGCTCACGAATGGCGGCTGTAGCTTCCAGCCCGTTCATCAGGGGCATGGCGATATCCATCAGAATGAGATCGGGCTGCAGATGGGCCGTCAAACTGATGGCCTGAAGACCATCGCAGGCCTCTCCGACCACTCGAATTTGCAAATCACCTTCGAGGAGATCTCGAACAGCGGCGCGAAAATCCTGGTTATCGTCCACTACCAGTACTCTGATCATCGCTCACTCTTACTGAGCTGGGCCCAGAGGCGTTTCAAACCATAAATTCGATGCTTCATACGCCAACCGCGGCTTCCGCCCGCCGGGAATTATAGTTCAGGGCGCGGTACCGGCGAAGACGGGCTTGGCCCCGGGGCCTAGCCCATTTGGCTGAGCCCTCTCCCAAAGTAAAACGTGGCGGGAGTTTGATCGTCCCAGCCTACGTTGCAAAATGGTATCGACCACTTCTGCACTTTCGCTGGCTCGAGCACGGGTTTGCCCAACGCCGGTGTGGAGAGGCAGTAGGTACCTTCGTGCGTGCCGATCCAGATAAGGTTGCGATCCCATTCGATGAAAACATTCTCGGTGGTTCCGCGCCACCAGCTGGTGTAGCTGTCCATATTGCCGTCGCGAGGCGGGACGAACCAGGCGACTTCCTTGGGAGCGGTGGGATCGGAGATATCGAAAATGAGAACGCCGGCGTTGAACCAGGTCATGGCGACGATGTTGGGCTTCGCCGCGCCGGGTTGCAGCCAGCAATTGGTGTTGTGGGAACCAAAGCGGCCGCGAGCAAAGCAGAAGTCGTTATAAGGAGCATTTGGCGGAGCCGCAGGGCGCGGGAATAACCCGATAATTTTGGGATTGCGCGGGTCCTTTACGTCAATCACGTAGGGAGTGTGATAGTTCTCGCGGCAATCGGCTTCGAGAGCCTCGTGTGCGGCGACCACAATATTTTGCAAGCGAGGGTGGGCGGAATCCGTGGTGATCGGCAAACAGGTGTGGAAGGGAATTGTGCCGAACGTATCAAACTCATATTGCACGTGCCCGTAGGGCTTGGGGTGCTTGATGTCCGACAAATCCATGGCGTACATCCCGAAGGCACCGAAACCGCCGTAGCCTACAGTGCCTCCGTCTTCAACGCGTTTCGGAACCGTGATCGCGCCATGGTTGCCGGTCCATGACGTTTTGTCGCCGGCAAAGCGGTATTTCTTGTACTGCTCCTCTTCGCCCAGGCGTTGGCCAGGGACCCACCAGCGGGAAACCTCTTTTACGTTGGAAGGATCGGACATATCGACGATCATCAGGGCATTGCTATAAGGGCGCTCGAGATTTTCCAACCGCAGCTGGTCATCCCAGCCACAATCCAGATAGGCGTATTGACCGCCGTCGTAGAAATTGTGATGCGTGCCGTTTCCCTTTTCGCCGGTGTTGTATTCCTGAAGAAGCTTGGGAGAGCGTGGATCGCTGATATCGTAGTTGCGAATGCCGCGGAGGCCCTTGTAGGAGAGCACTTTGTCGCGCAGTTCTTTGTCGTATTGCCCGTGTGGATATTGCGGCGTCTCCATGGTGAGGGGCTGAGCGGCGGTGCACATCATGATCCACTTCTTGATTTTCGTGTTGTAGGTGACCGTGCCCATGCCCTGAGTGACGCCCTTGTTCAGAACGGCGGGGTTTTTGGCGTCGCTGATATCCACAAAGCCGCTGCCCGCGGGCAACAGGCGCTGCTTGCCGCGCGCATACATGACGCATAACGGCTCGCCGCCCGAAACCGTGGCGCCGGAGAGATGCGCCTGAATCTCCATGTTGTGAATGTACTGGTTCTTGTCCAGATAGGTGAGGGCGCCCATCGAGAGAGGGATCTCAGGCGGCTCATTGGTGTTATAAAGCCCGCCGACCTGGGCGCGCAACTCCTTTACGCCGATGATGCTGGCGGCTGCTGCTCCTAACGCGGCCCCGGCCGCAGTTTTCAGCAGCGACCGCCGGGTGAGTCCCTTTTCGTTTGGTTTTTCGGAACCGATTCGAGAATCGTGGCGACGTTTGGACATGCAGTTACCTCGTTTCGATCAAGATGCCCGGCTGGGAGCCTATTCCGACTCTGAAGCGTGCGATTGTTTGCCGCACTTACCTTCGCCGCAGCGGCAGCTTACCGACGCGATTTAACATAAGAGCTGGAAGCTGTCAAAGAAAATGGCAACAAAATAGGGGGAATACCTGAGCCGCTCGTGGAAAACGCGCCGTAGACTCGATTTCAATACCGCATAACCGTCTGGACCTGGCGAATACTTTTCCAATCAAATCAGCAGGATTGTAAAAACGCTGCTCAAAGGACCCGTCGATGCTCACCATCCTGCTGGCTATTCTCGTATTGGCACTCATCGGAGCACTGCCAGCCTGGCCTTACAGTCACGCCTGGGGTTACTACCCGAGCGGGGGATTGGGGCTTCTGTTGATCATCGTGATTCTCTTGATGTTGCTGTAGACGACGGAAACTCCGTTCAGCGGAGATTTCCGATCGAATAGTTCACTAACGCTAACTCCGTCTGATAGTCGTAGGTGGCGTTGACCTGTTCGATCTGCGCCTGCGTGAGGTTCAGCTGCGATTGGGTCAGTTCGACGATCGAGCTTAAGCCCAATTGATAACGCGACGTGGCCAAATTCAGGGCTTGGGTCGCCTGATCCACGAGTTGCTCCACCTCGGAGAGGCGCTGGTATCCGGAGTTTGCGTCGTTCCAGGCCTGATTGACGTCGCGAACGACCTGATCGAGCTCAGTGCGAAGGCTCTGTTGTTGGACGATAGATCGCTCGAGGGCCTCGTTGCGCAGAGCGCCGAACAGACGGCCGTTGAAGATAGGGATATTCATGTTGAAGCCGGCGGCGGCGTACTGGTCGTTTAATCCCGTGGTGGTCACATCCGCGTGGAATGGAATAAGGCCGGCGGCGCCGACCGCGGTGATGCTTGGAAACCAGCGATCGCGCTCGGAGGTAACGAAGGTTTGTGCGGCAGTGGCTTCCAATCGAAGGCTCACCAACTCCGGGCGATTCATGACGGCCTGCTGAATGAGCGCGTCAAGACTGGCCGGCGGCCCGGCAGCGGGGCCGGGCTCCATCAAGCTATAGGTCCGCTGATCGGCGAAACCGAGGGCGCGGGTCAGGTCCGCATAGGAGCTTTGCAGATTGTTCTGGGCCTGGATCAGCAAGAGCTGGGCTTGGGCGAGATCGACATTGGCAAAAGTCACATCCAGCTGCGATTTGAGCTGATTGGCGGCCATTTGTGTCACTTGGTTAGAAACGAGCTGGCGCTCGCTGACCGTTTGTTGGGCCACGCGCAGCAGGGCCTGTGCCCGCAAAACGCCGAAGTAAGAGCGATCCACCTGTAGCAGAACATCGGCACGGGCAGTCACGATGTTTTCTTCCTGCGCGCGCTCGTGGAGGTTGGCGCTTTTCACCAACTGGTAGGTACGGCCAAAGTCCGTAAGCAACTGGTTGACTTGGAAGCCCTGGGCAAATTTGGGAAAGACGCGGGGCGCATTGAGAACGCCGGCGCCGATGCGGTTGGTATCGTTCGCTTCGGCACCGGTGATGCTGCCATTGACCGCGGGGAAGTATGCGGCCCGCACCTCCCGGCGCTGTGCATCGGCTACGGAGGCTTGCGCAGTGGCGATCTGAATTTGCGGATGGTTCTGGATCGCGAGCTGTTCAGCCTGCTGCAGGGTGAGCATCTGCGGCGCTGGGCCCGGTGGAGTCCCAGGTGCCTGAGTTGCTGCCGGAGCCGGAGGCGCAACTTGCGCCAAAGACGATGAGGAAAGAAACGCCGCGGCAGCAATGAACAACAAGGGGCAACAGATTCTCATTGAGCCTCCCGCAGTGCCCCGTCTACCTGGGGCTGTTCGCGACGGCGATAGATGAGCAAGTAAGCGGCGGGGACGACGAAAATCGTCAACACGATGGAGGATAGCAGACCGCCGATGATGGCGCGTGCGAGGGGAGCGTAAGCCTCGCTGCCCGTTTCCAGCTTGAAGGCCATAGGCAGCAGCCCGACGACGGTGGCCAGGGAGGTCATGAGAATCGGCCGGAGACGGATGCGGCAAGCCCGGGCCACGGCCTCCGCCGCATGATGGCCTTCCCCGCGAAGAATATTCGCGAAATCCACGATCAATATACTGTTCGAAACCACCATGCCTTGCAGCATCACAATTCCCATAAGAGACTGAATGTTTAAAGTAGTGCCGGTCAAAACTAGAGTCACAATTACCCCCAAAATTCCAGTCGGAACCGCCAACACAATGAGAAACGGATCAATAAATGAACGGAATTGAGCTACCAGAATCAAATAAACGAGCACAATCGCCAAAAACAGACCCAGGCCGAAGCTCCGGAAGGACTGATTCATGGTGACAACGAGTCCCCGCAGATCAACGCGGATATTGGGCGGAAGCTTGGTATCTGCGATGATCTTGGACATGGCTGTGGAGATCTTGCCCAGGTCCTCCCCCACCGGAGCCACATAAATATCGAAATTCCTCTCCAACTGATAGTGATCGACCTCGGTGGGCGTGAGGATGGGATTAACCTCCGCCACCTGATCGAGATAAGTGGGAGACGTCAGCTTCTCACCACGTAAAGGCATAGCTTTCAAGTCATCCAGGCTGCTGACCTGGTTCTCGGGATACTGCACGGTGACGAAGTAGTTGTTGCCGGAACGAGGATCAACCCAGTAGCTGGGCGCGATCATGACGTCTGACGTGAGAGAGGTGATGATATTGTCGATGACTTCCTTGGGATTCAATCCCAACTCCGCGGCTCGGGTGCGGTTCACGTCGACTTGTAATCCCGGATAGTCCATGTCCTGCGGGATGTAAACGTCGGAAACGCCGGGGAGGGCGCGGAATTGGCGAGCGAGGTTCTGCGCGATGGTGTTATCTGTTTTCAAATCGATGCCACTGACCTGAACATCAATTGGGGCCGGCACACCCTGATTGAGCACGGCATCCACCAAGCCGCCGGACTGAAAGTAGGTGCGTAGTTCAGGAAGGTCGCGCGCCAACCGGTCGCGTACGGCGGCCATATAGGCGAAACTGCTCACCTTGTGATCCTGCTTGAGGCCGACTTCAACGAAGGCTGTGTGCATGCCCGAGTTGGGCGTAAATAGCGAAGAGAGGTCGGGCATGACGCTTATGTTGGAGACAACCGTGTCCAGTTCGGCCGGCGGGACGACCTGCCGCACGATGCTCTCGACCTTGGTGACGTAGTCGTTGGTGAATTCGATGCGCGTACCCGTGGGAGCTTTGAGATTGATTAGGAACTGGCCCGCATCCGTTCGCGGGAAAAACGAAACTCCCACGAAAGGAATTAACAAAAGGCAGGCGGCAAAAAACAACAGAAATGCGCCCAGGGTTGGCCACGGCCGATTGAGCGCCTTGCGAACCCATTTTTCATAGAAATTCAGCATCACATCGAAGTATGAGTTGAATGCAGAATGGAACCTGGCGATCCAAGACTTGTTAGCCGATTGATGGCCGGGGCCGCCGTGATGCTCGGCTTTCAAGAAATAAGCGCAGAAGAGGGGCACGACCGTAACGGCGTCGTAATAGGAGGCGAAAAGCGCGATGACCACTCCTAGGGCCAATGCGCCGAACAAGAATTTGCTCACGCCAAAGAGGAACGTGACCGGGAAAAAAACGACTACGGCCACGAGCATGATGGCCAGAACAGCCAAGGCCACTTCATTGGCTCCTTTTTCCGCGGCAACGCGGGGCTCCTCGCCTAATTCCAGATGGCGGTGGACGTTTTCAATCACCACGACGGAATCGTCGATCAGGCGGGAAAAAGCGAGAGCCAGACCGCTCAAGACCATGGCATCGATGGACTTCCCCATGGCATGCAGCACGAAAAAGGTGATCATCACCGAGATCGGTATGGAGAGAAAAACGGCCACCGTGGCCCGGAAGCTCCCCAGAAAAACGAAGATCATCACACCCGTCAGGAAAATTCCGATGCCGCCTTCCCGCAGCACGGTGGAGATGGCTTCCTTCACGAATACCGACTGGTCGAAAACCACGCTGGACTTCAACTGCGCGGGAATATCCCGCAGGTGCGCAATGGCCTGGCGGATTCCGTCGACCACGGCAATGGTGTTGGTATTTCCGCCCTGCTTCTGCACGCCCACATAAACCGATTTCTGGCCGTCCACCCGCACAATGTTGTACTGCAGGGAAGAGCCATCGACCGCCTTGCCCACATCGGAGACAAATACCGACTGCTGATGGTTCGTCTTGATCGGCACTTCGTCGAGCGCCAGTGCATCGGGCACCTGAGCGTTCGTATATAAGTTGTAATCCATGGGCCCCATGCGGACGTCGCCAGCCGGCAGGATCAGGTTCGAAGAATTCATCGCGCGCACAACGTCCATGGGGCTCAGTTGATGGGCTTGCAGTTTGACGGGGTCCACATAGACCATCAGGGCGCGATACTTGCCGCCAAACGGCGGGGGAACCGTGGCGCCGGGAACGCCCGCAACCTGATTACGAATCTGGTACTGCAGGTAATCGTGAAGCTGAGTCTCATCGAAACCTTGTCCTTGGACGGTCAACAGGCAAACAGGCAAACTCGAAGCATCGACTTTGAGGACGACCGGAGGGAGGGTACCTTGCGGCAATCTTCGCAGGTCGGCCATGGCAAGATTCGAAATCTGCGTCACGTCGGCATCGGCATCGGTGCCCGGCTGGAAATAGATCTTGATCAGGCTTACGCCGGGAAGGGAACGCGATTCCATGTGATCGACTCCGCCAGCCAGCGTGAAGAAACGCTCGAAAGTATCGGTGATATCCGCTTCGATCTGCTGCGGCGGCATACCGTTATAGAAGGTGGCCACCAGCACGACCGGAATATTGATGGGGGGGAACATATCCACGGGCATTTGGGCCACGCTGGTAATCCCCAGTACGACAACAACCAGACAGACGACGATGATCAGATAGGGATGTCGGATGGAAAAAGACGGCATAGCGGCCCCTACTCCCGTGCCCGCAGATCGATAAGTGACGACCCGATCTTTACCGATTGTTGAGGTTGAGCGACGGGCGTCATTGCGCCTCTCCCAGCGCGCTCTGAACCTGCAGCCGTTCGCGACGGCGGTAAATCAGCAAGTAAGCTGCGGGCACTACGAAAATCGTGAGCACCACGGAAGAAAGCAGACCGCCGATGATCGCGAGAGCCAGCGGAGCATAAGCCTCGCTGCCCGTTTCCAGCTTGAAGGCCATAGGCAGCAGCCCGACGACGGTGGCCAGGGAGGTCATGAGAATCGGCCGGAGACGAATGCGGCAAGCGGTGGCCACAGCATCAGCGGGAGTACGTCCTTCGCCGCGCAGGACATTGGCAAAGTCGACGATCAGGATGCTGTTGGACACGACCATGCCTTGCAACATGACGATGCCCATAAGGGACTGAATGTTCAGCGTGGTTCCGGTCAGAATCAACGTCAAGATGACGCCGACGATTCCTGTGGGAACAGCAAGAATGATCAGAAAAGGATCGGTGAAGGACCGGAATTGGGCGACCAATATCAAATAGACCAAGAGAATCGCCAAGAGAAGGCCAAGGCCGAAACTCTTGAACGACTGATTCATGGTGACAACGAGTCCTCGCAGGTCGACGCGGATATTGGGCGGCAGTTTGGCATTCGCGATGATCTTCGATATGGCCGTGGAGATCTTGCCCAGGTCCTCTCCCAGCGGGGCCACATAGATGTCGAAATCTCTTTGCAGTTGGTAATGATCGACCTCGGTGGGCGTAAGAATGGGATTAACATCCGCGACCTGGTCCAAATAAGTGGGAGTATTTATGCTCGATCCACGTAAGGGCATGGCCTTCAAGGCTTCCAGGCTGGTGACTTGGTCCTCGGGATACTGCACGGTGACGAAGTAGTTGTTGCCGGAACGAGGATCAACCCAGTAGCTGGGCGCGATCATGACGTCTGATGTGAGAGAGGTAATGATGTTGTCGATGATTTCCTTGGGGTCCAGTCCCAATTCTGCGGAACGCGTGCGGTTCACGTCGATTTCTAATCCCGGATAATCCATGTCCTGCGGGATATAGACGTCGGAAACGCCGGGGAGGGCGCGGAATTGGCGAGCGAGGTTCTGCGCGATGGTGTTATCTGTTTTCAAATCGATGCCACTGACCTGAACATCGATAGGGGCAGGCGCACCTTGGTTGAGTACCGCATCCACCAAGCCGCCGGATTGAAAATAGGAACCCAGTTGAGGAAGTTGGCGCGCCAGTCGGTCGCGCACGGCGGCCATATAGGCGAAACTGCTCACTTTGTGATCCTGCTTGAGGCCGACCTCAACGAAGGCTGTGTGCATGCCCGAGTTGGGCGTAAATAGCGAAGAGAGGTCGGGCATCACGCCGATATTGGAGACGACGGCCTGTAATTCGCCGGACGGCACAACGTCCCGCACGACGTCTTCCACCTGCTTGACATAATCATTGGTGACTTCGATACGTGTACCCGTGGGAGCTTTGAGATTGATTAGGAACTGGCCCGCATCCGTTCGTGGGAAAAACGATTCGCCCACGAAAGGAACGAGGAGGATACAAACGCTAAATGCCACCAGGAAACCGGCCACAGTTCGCCACGGGCGGTCGAGCGCTCTGCGAACCCATTTTTCGTAAAAGTTCAGCAGGCCTTCAAACTTCTCATTAAATGCGGCGTGAAACCTGGCGAGACGCGATTGACGGGATGGGTCCTCGCGGCCGGGAACATCTTGAGCGTGTGCTTTCAGGAAGTTCGCGCAAAATAGGGGTATGACGCTAACAGCAACGAAGTAGGAAGCGAAGAGAGCGATCACTACGCCCAAGGCGAGGGCCGTAAACAGAAACTGGCTAACGCCGAAGAGGAAAGTTACAGGGAAGAATACGACTACAGCTACGAGCGTAATGGCGAGCACAGCCAAGGCCACTTCGTTGGTTCCTTTCTCGCCCGCCACCGTGGGCGCTTCGCCCAGTTCCAGGTGACGGTAGACATTCTCGATGACGACGACCGAATTATCGATCAGGCGGGAAAAAGCGAGAGCCAGACCGCTCAAGACCATGGCATCGATGGACTTCCCCATGGCATGCAGCACGAAAAAGGTGATCATCACCGAGATCGGTATGGAGAGAAAAACGGCCACCGTGGCCCGGAAGCTCCCCAGAAAAACGAAGATCATCACACCCGTCAGGAAAATTCCGATGCCGCCTTCCCGCAGCACGGTGGAGATGGCTTCCTTCACGAATACCGACTGGTCGAAAACCACGCTGGACTTCAACTGCGCGGGAATATCCCGCAGGTGCGCAATGGCCTGGCGGATTCCGTCGACCACGGCAATGGTGTTGGTATTTCCGCCCTGCTTCTGCACGCCCACATAAACCGATTTCTGGCCGTCCACCCGCACAATGTTGTACTGCAGGGAAGAGCCATCGACCGCCTTGCCCACATCGGAGACAAATACCGACTGCTGATGGTTCGTCTTGATCGGCACTTCGTCGAGCGCCAGTGCATCGGGCACCTGAGCGTTCGTATATAAGTTGTAATCCATGGGCCCCATGCGGACGTCGCCAGCCGGCAGGATCAGGTTCGAAGAATTCATCGCGCGCACAACGTCCATGGGGCTCAGTTGATGGGCTTGCAGTTTGACGGGGTCCACATAGACCATCAGGGCGCGATACTTGCCGCCAAACGGCGGGGGAACCGTGGCGCCGGGAACGCCCGCAACCTGATTACGAATCTGGTACTGCAGGTAATCGTGAAGCTGAGTCTCATCGAAACCTTGTCCTTGGACGGTCAACAGGCAAACAGGCAAACTCGAAGCATCGACTTTGAGGACGACCGGAGGGAGGGTACCTTGCGGCAATCTTCGCAGGTCGGCCATGGCAAGATTCGAAATCTGCGTCACGTCGGCATCGGCATCGGTGCCCGGCTGGAAATAGATCTTGATCAGGCTTACGCCGGGAAGGGAACGCGATTCCATGTGATCGACTCCGCCAGCCAGCGTGAAGAAACGCTCGAAAGTATCGGTGATATCCGCTTCGATCTGCTGCGGCGGCATACCGTTATAGAAGGTGGCCACCAGCACGACCGGAATATTGATGGGGGGGAACATATCCACGGGCATTTGAACCATGCTGGTCAGCCCGAGGACGGTTACGACCAGGCATATGACAATGATCAAATAAGGATGTCGGATCGAAAAAGATGGCATGGGATTACTGCTCCATTTCTTGTGCCTGAACAGCTTTCGGTGCGACCAATTGTCCCGGCTGATACTGGGTTTGTGACCCGAAAATCACCCGATCATTTTCCTTCAGGCCAGAGACGATCTCGACCTGGTTTGACGTCTGAATCCCTAAGGTGACATCACGCTTTTCGATGCGATTGGAAGCGTCGACCAAAAGCACAGTCCCCTTGTTCCCAGAGCCGGGTTGCACCGCCTGCACGGGAACGCTCAGGGCCTGATTTGCTGTCCGAAGGGGAATCTCAACGGAAGCGTACATTCCGGGGACGAGTTGGTAATTGGGATTTGGCACCTCCACCTCGGTGTGCATGGTGCGGGTTTGCAGGTCAATCTGATCGGAGAAGCGAACGACCTTGCCTGAAAACGTCTTACCGAGACTGGAAACGTTGACGCTGACCGTCTCGCCAAGATGCAGATTTGGCACGGCCCTTTCCGGTACGGGAATGACCAAGCGAAGAAGATTGTTTTGCGAAAGCCGGCAGAGCGCCTGCGTGCCGATGTTCGAAGAGGTCCCCCCAGGCAGGAGGGCCCCTTTATATTCGTAAAGGCGGGTCACGACACCATCGAAAGGAGCCACGATATGCGAGTAGGCGAAGAGCGCCTTATCCTTATCGAGCGTGGCTTTGGCCGCGGCAAGCGCCTGTTCCGCGCCGGCGATGGCGTCCTTGGCTGCAGAAACGCCGGCACTGGCTTCGAGGTCCTTGCCCTCGGAAACGTCGAGGTCTTCCTGAGAGATCAGGCCAGGCTGCGATTTTTGGACGCCCTGGAGGCGCGTGAAAGTGAGGTGTGTAACTTTATAGGTGGAGCTGGCGCGATTGAGCTCCTCGCTGACCCGCTCCACATCGCTCTCGCTGCGGTGAACGGTGGCCATGTCTGCCTGTAGTTGCTGCTCTAATTCCGGGATTTCCAGATCGGCCATGGGCTGGCCTTCTTTTACGTGGGCGCCCCAATCGACATAGAGCTTCTGGATATAACCGGAAACCTTGGCGTAGACGTCGATCTCCTGAAAGGGCTCGAATTCGGAAGCGATTTCGAGCGTATTGGAAAGATCGTGACGAGTTACGTCAACCACAGCGACTACCGGAGCCGGGGCGGCATCGACTTTGGCCGAGCGAGCACAGCCAGAAAGGAGGCTGGCGAAGAACAGGAGAGCGAGCAGGCCGTACAGCCAAACGGATTCGAAGGAACGAGGCTTCAAGATCGTTGCCGGCACGTTTTGCAGCGAAAGCGGGCCCTTTTCGGAATCAGCAGCAGCGCTCATACGCTTAATCTCTCTTTCTCTTCTTCTTTCATGAGCTTTTGAAGTGTCTCCAGGGAAAAATCGGGCGAGCGGCAGAGTTCGATCAAACGCTTTCTTCGTTTTAGAATCTCGCGAGCGACAGCGGGAACTTCATCCGCGACTTCGAGAGGCACGGTGTGCACGCCATGAAGGTCGCCGTGGACCAGTTCCCCCGGCGCGATGTTCAATCCTCCTACGCGGACCGAGCCCCCAAAATCGAAGAGGTGAGCGTATGCGTGGGACACCGCCACATTGGAGGCGAATAGCTGGAATCCGGCGGGCTGGATGTCGCTGATATCGCGGACCGTGCCGTTGGTAACTACGGCAACACATCCCAGGGCCCTCAGAATTTGCGCGTGGACAACGCCTACGAATGCGCCCAATCCGGGAGGATCGTCGACGTCTTCAATAACGGCGACACGCGGAGGGGGGATCGTGAGGATATTCCTCCACCAGTCCGGGCGATCGTAATAAAAATAGGCATCGCCCCCCATCGGCGGATTCTGGCTGCGTATGCGCGCCGTGGCAGCGTAGCCTATGACCGGCGGAAGATCTCTAAACTGGCAGCGAACGGTGGAATCGGCAAAACCGGAGTTGTTCAAACGAATGCCAAAGGATTCAATGGCGCTGGATACGACACACGTACTTAGTTGGCGCAGTTCATCGAGTTGCGCTGGGGTCAAGGCGGTAACTTTCCCACTGTGAGCCATAAGCGACCTCCTGAATTCGACAGTCGGCCTAACAGGCCGGTCCATCAAGGCTCAAACGCTAAAAGGTACTGAACGGGGCCGAAAGGGGCCGAAAAGTTAAGCGAGAATTAAGGGAGGAGATCGATGTTGCAGGGAGACGGTTACAGCTATGGAACGTATGGGCGGCCCCACCTCGGATTCTCGCGTCCTGCGAGCGAGCGGCTGCAAGGGAACAAACCTTGCCACCACTTCCGCGATGACCTTGCCCAAAACCACAGGGCAGTGGGGGACCTGCATCTTGCTGGCGATGTTTAAGTAATGGCCGGGATCAGACTGAGGAAGATACCAACTACATTTTGCCAGAGTGGACAGCACGGGCACCGTGAGAATGAGCAGCGCGAGCAGAACCACCCGTATGGGCGGCCGCAAATTATTGCGCGATGGTGCCGAAAGGTTGATTCAGCCCCCTGTTCATACAGGACGTGCCCCTTAGCGACTGCTAAATTCTAGGCCCCTAAAAAGTTGAAATCAAGCAACCGCTGGTTTCGCGAGCGCGACATTCTTGCATTTGGGAAAATGGCGACTAATTTCCCGACTCGACGCGCTGGGCATAATAGCCGGTACGAGTGCGCGCGGAAATATTGCCGCTCCCCGCGGGAGGAATGATTTCCACGCGAACGGAACGAAAGGAGCCGTCCTTGCGGGTGTTCACGGGGTAATAGGCCAGAGTGTACTGATGGCGAATTTCGCGCGCGATCTGGTTGCAGCTGGCCTCGACATCCTCCAAGTTTTCCGGAAAGAGGGCGGCGCCGCCGGTGGCGCGGCTCAACGCCATAAGCGCCTGACGATCGCGCTCGGCCGATTCCGGAACTTCCTCCCTGAGCAAGCCGATGGCGTAAATCAGAGCGCTGGATTTTTGCGCTTCCTTCAATGCGGCCGCCAGGTTTCGCTGACTGGAATTGTCTTCGCCATCACTGACGATGAGGAGCACCTTCTTGTCCATGTAGCCGCTTCGGAGCCGATCGAGTGAGGCAGCGGCCGCGTCATAAAGGGCGGTGCTGCCGTCGGGCTCATCGTGCTGCAGGGCTTTGTCCAACTGGCCGAGGTCGTGGGTGTAGTCCTGATCGAAGAAATACTTATCGTTGAAATGCGCGACAAAGACTTCGTCCTCAGGGTTGCTGGTCTTCACAAAGGTCAGCGCGGCGGCGTTCACCTTGTCCCGCTTCGTGTCCATGCTGCCGCTGTTATCGATCAACAGGCCCATGCTTACGGGTACGTCTTCTTGCCGCAGCACCGAAATCTTCTGCTCGGAATCGTCCTCGAAGAGGCGAAAATTATCCGGCTTCAGCCCCGGCACAAACTGGCCATGCTCGTCGGTGACCGAGACATGCAGGACGACCATGTCCACGCTTCTTTGAATTGTATAGGCGCTTTGCAGAGGCGCCTGAGGAGCGCTTTCCTGGGGTTCCGGAGGCGGAGGCGGGGGCGAAGGACGCGCGGGTTGTTGAGCGCGGCAAAAAGCAAACCCGCTAACCATCAAACACAGCGTGGCCAGAACTCTCGAGGGGCATGCGCCGCGGTGCATTCGCCGGATTTTGTGCGTCAAGCGCATCTACTCTTATATTCTGATGGTTCCTTGCCTGCGAGGGGCTGATTTGTGCAGGCGGCGTGCCATACAAGGAACGTACCCTAATGCTAGCAGGCGAGCTGGCGCGTGGCTTGGTGAGTGGAGCGGAATCTGCGTTTCTCGCAAGCATGCCACGCTCGGTTTGCTGGGGTGGTAACATGCGATCTTGAAACCACGGGGAGGCAAGATGAACTTGCGAAATGCGACGGCCTTAGTTACCGGCGGAACTAGCGGCATCGGGCGAGCCATAGCCGAAAGCTTGGCTTCGAGCGGGGCGCGTGTAGCGATCACGGGGCGGGACAAACGACGGTTGACGGAAGCCGCCCAATCCATGAAGGCCGTGCCGATCCTGGCGGATGTCTCCAACGAATCGGACGTGGAGCGAACGTATCGGGAAGTTTTCCAGGAGTTCGGAGAGCTGGACATTTTAGTGAACAACGCGGGCGTGGGAGTGTTCAAGAGCCTGGTCGATTTCGACCGAGCCAGTTTTGACTCGGTTTTTGCCACCAACGTCACTGGGGCCATGCTCATGGGCCGGGAGGCAGCCAAGCACTTTGTTTCGCGGCAACGCGGCAACATTGTAAACATCAGCTCGACAGCCTCCTTGCGCGGAGCGCCCAATGGAAGCGCGTACTACGCCAGCAAGTTTGCGCTGCGCGGGATGACGGAATGCTGGCGAGCGGAACTTCGCCGCTACAATGTGCGGGTCTTCTTGATCAATCCAAGCGAGGTGCTCACGAATTTTGCGGCGACGGCGGGACTCTCCCAAAAGGAGAATCCAACCAAGCTGCGAGCCCAGGAGATCGCCTATATCGTCAAGGCGGCTCTGGAAATGGATGACCGAGGCTTTATTCCGGAACTTTCGGTTTTTGCCACCAATCCAAAAGACTAGGAGATCCAAACAGAATCTGAACAGAGGCCATCAACTCACGATAATCGCATCGCGATATTGGCTGAAATCGGAGATCAGTTTCTCAAGCGAAACCGAGGGATGCCAGACGATTGTGGGTGCGGGAATTACCGGAGCCGGGGCCGCAGCCTGCTTATCACCACGCGTCTGACGGCGCGTTTTTGGCTGAATTTTCTTCATGCAGCGTACGATACGCGACGTAACCTCAGCGGGCCATACGGGAACTAAACTAGCCTGTCGGGCAAAATCACTGAAAGGGGCCAAGGAGAATGGCGCACGCATAGGTGTTCAATGCGCCATGGCGGGTCACAAAAAAGAGAAGGCGGCCCAGTAGGGCCGCCTTCTAGTGGAATCGAGCCCAGCGAATTTACTTGGCTGCTGGAGAATCGGAGGCCGGCTTTTTGCTGCTCTTCTTCGTCGACGGCTTTTTGCTGGTCTTCTTGCTGTTGGCTTTGGCGCTTTGCGTGGTTTTGGTCGACGTCGAATTCGTAGACCCGGTGGAACCAGTCTGCGCAACGGCCAGACCGGCGCCGAGCATAATCGTTACAACCAACATCAGTAGCTTCTTCATGCATTCTCCTTCGGAGAATCAAATTCTCCGCAAAATCGTTTGTGTGCAGGGCGAGCTGCTCATCACAGGGTAGTAAGCATTATCGTAGAACGGCAAGACAATTTCCCGGCGCTGCCCTTAGTTAGTTATCTCCGTTCATTACCTGGCAATAAGGGCAGGCCAGCAGCAGCTCCCACAGCTTTGTCCACTCGATTTGGATGCATTCCGCATCGAGACTCGTTGCTCGCCAGCGCTAAAGGCGAAGGATCTGGCGCACCCGGGGAGACTTGAACTCCCAACACCCAGCTCCGGAGGCTGGTGCTCTATCCAATTGAGCTACGGGTGCCCGGCCTCATTGTAACGCAATCGACTTGTGCCTGGGCTTGCGGCTAATGTGTCAAAGGGGCTTTAACGGATGGGCGGGCATCAGCCGCGGACCAAGTCTCTTATGTGCTTGGCCAACTTTTCGATCTCTTCGGACTTGCGGAGCACGTCGAGGGAGAGGATCTCCGTCGTGTCGTTTTCCTTGAACTCCTTTTGCAGCTCATCCACCAGATCGGACATTCGTGCGACATCCTTGGCGATGGCCTCTCGATTGGCTTTGAGTATGATCTGGTCGCGTTTCGAATTACGGCCGGGTTCGGGCGGGGGCTGCTCTGGCGTCTTGGGAAATGGGGGACCAGGCGCCTGCTGCTGTGCGGATAAGAGAGCTTTGGCAGACGCAGCCAACGAGATGGAGGCAGCAATGAAAGCTTTACGTGAGAGGCGCATAGACTCCTTTCCAGGTGTCCCTAACGCAACATCCCTTAGGTGTGACAGGCGGCCTTCCGCTTCTCTTGAAAGTGCAATGATATAATGCGCCGTTCCATTCTAGTGCGAGAGGGTTTTCCTACGGGTTACGGTTGCCCAATGGAATTATGACAGACCACGTGTTCAAGTGGACGGAATTTGCGCTGGGGCACGGCACCCGGCTCCTCACCATTTTGTTGATCGCGCTGCTTCTGATTCGGGTGCTGCGAATCGTGACCCGGCGTTTGATCGCCGTGGCGGGAAGCGAATCGGCCGTGCGCGTGGCGCGGATGCGGGAGCAACAGACGCGCACGCTGGCGGGAATCCTGTACAGCGGCGGGACAGCCATCATCGTCGTCGTGGCCATATTGATGGCGCTCCCCGAATTTGGCTTCAATGTGACTCCCGTGGCCGCGGCGGCCGGGTTAGTCAGCTTATCCATTGGCTTTGGCGCGCAGCACTTAGTGCACGATTTCATCAATGGATTCTTCACGGTTTTGGAAGACCAGTACGTAGTGGGAGACATTGTGCGCATCGGAGACGTGGTGGGGCGAGTGGAGCACCTGACGCTTCGCCGCACAGTGTTGCGCGATCCGCAGGGGTCGCTGGTCACCATTCCGAACGGCGAGATTAACAAAGTGGCCAATTTGAGCCGGGATTGGGGACAGGTTTTTCTGGATGCTGTTGTCGCAAGCGATCAGCCGCTGGACGAAGCCCTGAACGCGCTGGAAGCCGTATCCAGCGAGTTTCGCGCGGATCCCGCGTGGTCGCCGTTGCTGTTGGACGGCCCGCGTGTGCTCGGGGTGGAGTCACTATCGGCCAACGGCACGACCGTGCGGCTTCAAGTGCGGACCGCCGCGATGCGACAGGACGACGTGGCCCGCGAGCTGCGCAGGCGCGTGCAGATGGAACTGACCGGCCGAGGCATCCGTCTGGGCGGTGTGCAGCGTATGCAGCTGGTGGTTACGGAGCCGGAGGCGAGGCCGATCGCTCGCCAGTAGCCTTTTCAACTTCGAATGGAGGAAGAGATGGGACACGTGACACACGATCAGGCGAATCTGCTTCTGCGGCTATTTGAATTGAGGCGCGAACCGCGGCTGCGCGAAGCGCGGGCCTGGTTTGGACAGAACTTCGATGCCAAGACGCCGGAGGAGATGAACCAAAAGTACCCCATGGGAAGCGAGGCCAACGCAAGCTTTCGCATGGTATTGACGTACTGGGATATGGCGGCGGGCCTGGTGAACCGCGGGCTGATCGACGACGAACTTTTCTTCGAGAATTCAGGCGAGGCTTGGTTTGTGTGGGAGCGTGTGCGGGCTCTCGCGCCGGCCATGAGGAGCGCTTCCAAGAACCCGCACGCCTGGAGCCAGCTCGAGTCTCTCGTCAAGCGCATGGAGGATTGGAACGAGCGTCGTGCTCCGGGCCACCTGGCTGCTATGCGGCAAAGGATCAATTCCGGACGAACTGCCGTCGCACAAAAATAAGCTGACTTCCGGACACGGCAGCGCTTCGAGTAAGCTTCAGCCTCTCTTCATTGGTGCCGGGCAGGGAACTAACCGACGAGCAGCCGGGCACAAAAAGCGGCTGTATCTGATTGTTTGCGTCTTTCTTGACACACTTGTTGTACGGTTCCCCAGGCCGTACATTGTTTCGATTAACCCCAGTAGGGACTATTCCCGATTGTGTACGGCTACCTCCAAAGTCCATAGTTGCAGCCACCTAGCCAATTCTCGCCCAGCGCTAGGAGAGGAAGCATGGAGGGGAACCGACCACCACGCGCGTATACGGGAGTCGTGCTTGCAGCCGGCCTTCTGCTCGTTGTCTCATTTCTAGGTTATCTGAACGTCCGGCTGGGCGTCAGCAATGGGTTCCGTTATGCAAGTGACCTCAGGCTCGCCTTTCTATTCATATGTCTCGCTTTCCTCGCTGGTGCGATCAGTGGTCTGAGTCAACTGAGTAAGCGTTGAACTTGACCGGTGCGCTGGCAGCCAATAGCGCCCGAGTGCGAAGCGTTTCGCCAAAAATCTGGGGTCCAGGATAAGGGGCAGGCCCCGCCACCCAGCCGAGTAGTTCGAGGGTACAAGCGCGTTTCAGATGGGTCTCGCAAGTAAATTGAGGGCACACGTGCGGCTTCCGGCAAGTTTGCGCCACGGTTGGGAGGAACGCGTGTCTGCGCTGCGGAACGTGCCCGCCGTGCTACGCATGTTCTGGGATTCAGCGCCGGCCTCCGTGGCTTTGAGCCTGGCTTTGCGCCTGATTATCTCCCTTGTGCCGCTTGGCATTTTGCTGACGACGCGGCTGATCATTAACGCGGTGGTCGCTCACGTCGCCCGGCACGAAGAGCTTCCCGCACACTTTTGGCTGCTCGTCGTGGCCGCCTTTCTCATGGCGGGTCTTTCGGTGGTGCTCACGCGCGCCATCGACTACCTCGACGAGATGCTCGCCGCCCGCTTCATGATGTACAGCAGCTTGCAGATCATGAAGCACGCGGCGGAGCTCGATCTGGCGTCGTATGAAGATCCCAATTTCTACGACCAACTGGAGCGGGCACGGGTCCAGGCGATCGATCGCGTGGGCATGATCCGGGCGCTCGGGCAACTGGTTCAGCAGTGCATCGTGGCGTTCAGCCTGGCCGCCAGCGTGTTTTTGTTTTCGCCGTGGCTGGTACTGATCCTGGTGGGATGCGTGGTACCGGCATTCCTGGGGGAAACGCATTTTGCCTTTCAGGGCTATGCGTTGCGCTTTCGGCAGACGCCCATGCGAAGGCGGCTCGATTACCTTCGCACTCTGGCCTCCAGCAAAGAAACGGCAAAAGAAGCAAAGCTATTTGGACTGGGGCCTTTTTTCACCTCGCGATTTGACACCTGTTCGCGGCAGCTGCTTGGCGAAGATATTTCTCTTGCGCGCCGCAAGCTTGCGGCGGGCTCGATGCTCAGCCTCATCAGCACGGCGTGTTATTACGGCTGCTACGGTTATGTGATCTACCGGACGATCAGCGGCGCTCTTACCGTGGGCGATATGGAGTTTCTGGCCGGAGCGATCGCCGGAACGAGCTCCAACATTCAATCGATCTTTTCAACTTTTTCCGGGCTGGCCGATCAGGCTTTGTTTCTTGGCGATCTGGTGCGGTTCTTTTCGATTGGGCCACAAATCCGCACTCGCGCGAATGCCCTCAAAGCGCCGAGGCCGGTTTTGCGGGGATTCGAGTTCCGCAACGTTTCGTTCACCTATCCCGGGCGGGTACAGCCGGTGTTCAAGGATCTGAACTTCCGTATCGAACCCGGAGAACGCGTGGCGCTGATCGGCGAAAACGGCCAGGGAAAAACGACCATCGTCAAGCTGCTCGTCAGGCTGTACGAGCCAACCGGCGGGACAATCCTGCTGGACGGGATTCCCCTGCAGGAATACGACCTCCAGGACTTGTGGAAAGAGATCGGCGTCATCTTCCAGGACTTCGTGCACTATGAAATGACCGCGGCGGAAAACATCGCGGCAGGCCGAATTGAAGATTTGGAGAACCTGCCTAGCCTGATCGTAGCGGCGAAGAAGAGCCGCGCGCACCAGCTCATCAATTCTCTGCCGGAAGGCTACACGCAGATTCTCGGCCGGCGCTTCGAGCGGGGGCTCGATCTGTCCGGTGGCGAATGGCAGAAGATCGCTCTGGCGAGAGCCTATCTGCGCGACGCGCAGCTTTTGATCTTGGACGAGCCCACCGCCTCGCTGGACGCGTGCGCAGAAAACGAAGTCTTCTCGCGGTTCGCCGAGCTCACCGCCGGGAAAATGGCGCTGCTCATCTCGCATCGCTTCTCGACGGTGCGCATGGCGGACAAAATTCTCGTGCTCGCCAACGGAGGAATCGTGGAAGAAGGCAGTCACACCGAGTTGATCAGCAAGGGCGGGCGCTACTCGGAGATGTTTGAACTGCAGGCGGCAAATTACAGGTAGGCGGAACGATGTTCGATACCCAAACAGGTCAATATTCAGGGCTGTTGAAGAAGTATTTTGTGCAGCACATTTCGGCGCTGACCAGCCCGGCATCGGCGGAACGTCAAAACCAGACTTTGGCGGACCGCAACGCGGAAAAGCTGGATCTGCAGAGCAGAGCGCTGGCTGAAGTTTCGGATTGGTCGGGGCCGAATCATTCGACTCCTTCAAGCTTTCTGCCGCGGCAAAGCTTCCTGACCGCATTGGGAATCCGCCAGCTATTCGGAGGACTGCGCCAGAACCGCCGCGTGGAATGGACGGAGTACCTGCTGACTAATGGACGCTTGCTGCATAGCGTGACATCCGCGTTTAGCGCCGCTCTCCGGAATGCGACGAAGCTCCCCAAAGTGAGGGTCTGCGGCAGCCGCTCTCTGCCGCGCGCGTATGTCGCCATGCGGAGCTATCTCTCCGCCGTGGAGAACTCTTTTCGGCAGGATACGTTAGTCGTATTCGTGAACGCGATGCAGGAGCGCCTGACATTCGATATCGACGAGCTATGGATCTTCAAACCGATTTTGCAGCTTCGGCTGATGCAGCGATTGCTTCAGGTGGGCAGCGAACTGAACCGCACCTTCGATCAGGAGGCCGTGCAGCAGCTATCCACCGAATTGAAAACAATTCTGGGGAGCCTGCGCGAACTGGACCATTCTAACTGGGACCGCATTTTCCAGAAGTTGAGCGTGGTCGATCAAATCCTGAGAGAGGATGCCGTATATGCTCAGATGGAACCCACCAGCCGGGATTCCTACCGGCGTGCCGTCGCCGAAATGGCTCTTCGCTCGCCGCAAGCCGAGGCCGAGATCGCCCGCCGAGCCATTGAACTGGGGCAGCAAAACCAGTCTTCGGGAACTTTGCACCACGCGGGCGGATATTCGAACCATGTGGGATATTTCTTGGTCGACGACGGCCGCGAACTGTTGAGGAAGCTCGTTCGCCACCGGCGATCTCCGCTCGGATGGCTCAGAGAAACCATCATCCGCCATGCGGCTTCGGCATACTTGCTGGGAGTTGAATTCGGCGCTTTCGTGCTCACTGCTTGTCTTCTTTTGGCCTGCGGGCGGACGATCTCGATGGCCATCCTTTTGCCTCTGCTGCTTGTACCTGCCACCGGTGCGGCCATCGACGTAGTCAATCAGTTGATCGCACTCGTGTTTTCGCCGCGCGTTCTGCCGAAACTCGATCTTTCGAAGGGTATTCCCGACGAATTCGTTACCGTGGTTGCTGTGCCTACGCTGCTTTTGAATGAGTCGCAGACGCGCCAGATGGCAGAGGCCCTGGAGGTGCGGTTCCTTGGGAATCGGGATAAGAACGTCCACTTCGCGCTGCTTACCGATTCCTTGGACTCGCCCGGCGGCCCAAACGCTACAGATCCCTTGATCCGCCTGTGCTCTCAATTGACCGAACGGCTGAACCGCAAATATGCTCCGCAGGAGCGCGGCACCTTTTTCCACTTCCATCGGCGGCAGATCTTTTGCGCTTCTGAAAACACCTGGATGGGATGGGAGCGGAAACGCGGGAAGCTGCTCGACTTCAACAGTTTTCTGCGCGGCGAGCGCGATGCTTTCCTGACGAAGACGGGCGATCTATCGCTGCTCCGAAACGTGCGTTATGTGATCACGCTCGATTCGGACACGCAGCTTCCCAGGGATACGGCGAGAAAGCTGATTGGCGCGCTTGCGCACCCGCTCAATCGCGCGGTGTTCGACCGGTCAGGCAAAAAGCTACAGCGTGGCTACGCGATCCTGCAGCCAAAGGCGGGTGTGGACCTGCAGTCGGCGCGCAAATCACGGCTTGCGGCCATCTTCTCGGCGGACGCCACTTTCGATGTGTACACTCGCGCCGTATCGGACGCCTACCAGGACCTCTTCGGCGAAGGCAGCTTCGTGGGGAAGGGAATTTACGATATCGACGCCTTCTATCGCCTGGTGGATACCTGGCTTCCCGAAGGAGCCCTGCTGAGCCATGACATGATCGAAGGCTCATTCGCCCGGGCCGCGCTGGTGTCGGACATTGAAATTGTCGAGGACTATCCTTCGCGCTACGCGGTTTACTGCCGGCGCAAGCATCGCTGGGCTCGAGGCGATTGGCAGACGGCGCCCTGGATCCTACCGCGGATCGCCGATCGGTTCGGCCGGGAGTTGCCCAACGCGCTGCAATTTATCTCTCGCTGGAAAATTGTCGACAATCTGCGCCGCGCGGTTTACGAACCCGTCATGCTTGCCTTGCTCTTGGCCGGCTGGCTTTTCCTTCCGCGCGGGCCCGTGTTTTGGACGGGCGCTGTTCTGGTGGTGGTGCTGCTGCCGAGTTTTCTCCAGCTGATTGGAGGCTTGACCAAAGTCAGGCGTTATTCGGCTGCCTATCTCAAGAACCTGGCCATGGGTTTCGCAATAGAACAGGTGCGCGTGGCGCTGTTTATTGCCACGCTGCTGCATCAGAGCATCATCATGATCGATGCGGCGGTACGCACGATCTACCGCATGCTGGTGAGCCGGCGAAACCTGCTGGAATGGGAGAGCGCAGCGCAAGCGGAAATGAGTTCCCGGCCGCGTTCTCTGGTGGACCGGTATCTCCAATGGATTCCGCTGGCGACTTTGGCGATCGCTGGACTCATCGCCATTGCGAGGCCCAGCGCATTGCCTATCGCCCTGCCGTTCCTGGTCTCGTGGTTCTTAACCGGCCGTATCGCCGCGTGGCTTGACCGGCCATGGGCGCAAAACAAGAGCAAAGTTGCGACGCGCGACCGGGAATTCCTTCGCGACACGGCTTTGCGCACGTGGCGCTTCTTCTCGGATTTCTGCAGCCCGAACAACCATTGGCTGATTTCCGACCGTCTGCAGCAGGTCCCGGTGCGCGTGGTGGAACGGCTCTCACCCACAAATCTGGGCTTGGTCTTGAATTCGCGTTTGTCCGCTTACGATCTCGGCTTCATCACCTTGCCGCAAGTCATTCAGTTGACCGAAGCGACGCTGGCTACGGCGATGAAGCTGGAGCGCTATCGCGGCCATTTCTACAACTGGTACGACGCGAGCACGCTGAAACCCGAGATGCCGTTATTCATCTCGTCAGTGGACAGCGGAAATCTGGCTTGTTCGTTGCTGACAACGAGCCAAGCGTGTATGCAAATGGCCAGCCAGCCGCTTTTCTCACCGCAATTGTGGGTGGGGATCAAAGATCGCTTGCGCCTGCTCAGGGAGACCGCCGAGGCCGCTGGCGCGACCTCGCTGCTGGAGGCGATCATCTCCGTCGAAGACGGCGTTTGCAACCTGCCGGAAGAGCCGGAGCACTGGATTAGCGAACTACACACGCTCGAAGCGAGTGCGCAGAAACTCGAAAAGACCATTCACTCCGTCGGCCATAAATCGCCGGATCTGGCTTATTGGTCGCACGACCTGGCTCGCGAGATTCGAGACTTGCGGCGACTGGCGGGCACGTTTGCTCCGTGGCTGGTTAATGGAAAGAAGGACCTGGTCGAGAAGCTGGATTTTCATCCGCAAGCCGATATTGGCCAACTGACGCTCGATGACGCGATCAGAACGCTCGAGGGCCTCGTTTCGTCTCTGCACGAGGCACTGGGCCGAGGAGGTTTAAGCAAGGAGGAGAAAGGAAAAGTTGAAACCTTGGCAACGGGAATGAGTGCCCGGTTGGAGCGCGCCCGCGCGTTGCGCCGAACAATGGAACGACTCGCCGAAAATTGCGAAGAATTGGCGCTGGAGATGGATTTCACTTTTCTCTACAACCGCCAGCGTAAGCTGCTTTCCATCGGCTACACCAAGAACGAAAACCGGCTGGAGAGCGCTTGCTACGATCTTCTGGCGTCCGAAGCGCGCATCGCTACTTTCGTAGCCATCGCCAAAGGCGACATTCCTCAGGAGAGTTGGTTCTATCTCGGCCGCGGCCAAACCCAATGTGAAAAGGATCGCGCGCTGATCTCCTGGGCCGGAAGCCTTTTTGAATATTTGATGCCCAGCCTGTGGATGCGCGCCTACCCGAATACGCTGCTGCACACCAGCGGCAGCACGGCAATCCGGCTGCATGAGGGCATGGAGGCTCTGAAAGGCCATCCGTGGGGCATATCGGAGGCCGCATTCAGCGACCGGGACCCCAACGGGCTTTTCCAATACGAGGGCTTTGGAGCGCCAGCCCTCTCGCTGCGCCGCTACACCATGCCGCGCTGGATCGTTTCTCCCTACTCGACGTTTCTCTCACTAGGAATAGAAACGCAAGCTGCGTTGAAAAATCTCTACCACATGAAAGGACGCCGATGGATTGGCCGCTATGGATTCTACGAATCGGCGGAGATCAGGATTAACGGAGGCTCAGGTTCCGGGGATCGCATCACGCAATGCTGGATGGCGCATCATCAAGGAATGATCCTTCTAGCCATATCGAACCTCTTGTCGCATTCGGCGATGCACCAACGATTCCACGCCGTGCCGATGGTCGCCGCCACGGAACGGTTGCTGCACGAAAAAATGCCCGCCGAGGTTGCGGTCGAGGATACGTTTGCCGAGCCCGAACTCGATCTTGCGCCGCCGGCGCCGGTCGAACTCGCCGCCGACACGCTCGTTTCCTAGAGCGCGCGATCCAGACCAGAGGTGTGACCTTGGCCGAGTCCAGATCCGTCGGCACCGCTTGCACCTCAGCGAATCACCTGTACCTGTCTCTGAATGTCCGGATTGAAGTAAAAGCTCGTGGAAAAGACTGGATTGGAGGCGCGGGTGGGATTCGAACCCACGAATGGAGGTTTTGCAGACCTCTCCCTTGGGCCTCTTGGGTACCGCGCCCGAGCCCGTCAGTATATCGAAAAGCGATGGAGTCTGTCAGCGCGGGGAAGAACGGACAGAATGAGGCTGAGGCTCAATTCACGCAACAGATGGCTCGGTGACCTGTGCTTCGCGAAGGAAACGAGCGGACTCCTCCGGCGGAGTCGGGCAGATGTAAAAGCCGGTTCCCCACTCGAATCCGGCCACCTTCGTCAACTTGGGCATGATCTCAAAGTGCCAGTGATAGTGGTCGTTGATCTCCTCGCCGACCGGCGAGGTGTGCAGCATGAAATTGTAGGCGGGATGATCCAAAACGGTATCCAGGCGGCTCAGGTTATCTTTCAGCATGCGGGCCAGGCTAGAGTAGACCGAGCTCTGATTATTCTCGAACGCCGAGCTGTGCTGCTTGGGAAGCAGCCACAACTCGAAGGGGAAACGAGGAGCGTAGGGAGCTATGGTAATGAACTGGTCGTTCTCCCCAACGATGCGGACACCGGACTCCGTCTCCTGCCGAATCATGTCGCAGAAAATGCAGCGCTCTTTCTCACGGTAATAGTGCTTGGAGGCGTCGAGTTCCTCCCGTACGCGCTTGGGCACGATAGGCAAGGCGATCAACTGCGAGTGTGAGTGCTCCAGGGAAGCTCCCGCGGCATCGCCATGGTTTTTGAAGATCAGAGCATAGCGAAAGCGCTTGTCGTTCTTTAAATCGAGCACCCGATCGCGATAGGCCCACAGGACGTCTTCAATCGCACGGACCGGCAACGTGGCCAAAGTGCTCTGGTGATCTGGGGTTTCAATGATCACTTCATGCGCGCCCACACCATTCATACGATCAAATAGTCCGTCGCCCTGGCGGTCGAGATCGCCTTCGATGCCCAACGCGGGAAATTTGTTGGGGACTACGCGAACCGTCCATCCCGGCGTATTCGGCCCTCCGCCGTTGCGCCCGTAGGCCAGAACCTCCGGGGGCGTCTTGGTCTCATTCCCGAGGCAAAACGGGCAAAAACCCTTGCCCTCGATGCGCACACTCTCGCGCACAAAGTCAGACGGCCGTTTAGCACGGTCGGTGGAGATGATCACCCATCGGCCTGTGATCGGATCCTTGCGAAGTTCAGGCAACGCTTCCTCCCAGACGACGGCCGGATCACCGGACCGTACGCACCTCTGTAATCCCTGATTGTATCCTGAGCAGCCCAATTTAGCTTGGTACGCACGGACCTGCAAAGGGATAGCCGCAGGGCGTGCGACCTATTGGTCAGTAAAGGCGCCTCTGTGTAGCCGTACAAGGGGACGCCTGCCTGTCTGGGATTCAATCGCCAGGACGTCGAATCGCCAGTGCGCTCCTGTGAGCTTGCGCTCAGCGAGGAACCGCTTGGCCATCCGCGCCAGAAAGCGCCGCTTATCGGTTGTGATGGCGTCTTCGGGCAAGGCGGACGCATTGGGCTTCCCGGTCCTGGTCTTGACTTCGATAAAAGCCAATACATCTCCATCGAACCCGATTAGATCGATCTCACCCTTAAGGCCCGGGGCGCGGAAATTGCGTCCAACCATGACGTAGCCAGCGCGCCGCAAATACCAGTAGGCAAACGTCTCGCCTCGTATGCCCATCAGATGCCGAGATTGCCGAGGGCGGTCGCCCGGGGCTGCGGGTTCGGGGGCGAAACCGTTCCTCGCCGCCCATTCAACCAAGCCAAAGATCAGAGTGGAGAAAACGCGCAACCGGTTGTTCTCCGAAGAATTTCCCACACCCAGAGGAAGATCGCTACCTCAGCGCCTTTGGTGGCTAGTTGGTTTAAGTGCCAACGGCTTCCGCCTCTCGCAGACAGGCTTCGAGCGTCTCGATCGCGAAATCCGCCTGCTCCTGATCGATCAGCAGAGGAGGCGCTAATCTCAAGGTGTTCGCGCCCGCGCCCAGAATGAGCAGCCCCTTCGCGAATGCCAGATTTTCGACCCAATCGCGAAGCTTGGGAGCCGGCTCTTTGGTCTGCTGATCTTGGACGATCTCGACGCCGATCATCAGGCCCTTCCCGCGAACGTCTCCGACAATGCGGAACTTGTTCCGCCATCCGGAGAGGCGGCTGAAAATGTATTCGCCCAGGCGACTGGCATTTTCCATGTACTTCTCTTGAATCAGCCGAAGCGTGACCAAGGCGGCGGCGATGGACACGGGATTGCCCCCGAATGTAGACGCGTGGGCGCCCGGTTTCCAGTCCATAACGCTGGACCGCGCGATCGTCGCGCAAAGCGGGAGGCCGGAGGCGATGCCCTTAGCAACGCACACGATGTCCGGTTCAAGCCCGGCATGATCGCCCGCCCACCATTTGCCTGTGCGGCCCATGCCGCTTTGCACCTCATCTGTGACGAAAAGAATGCCGTGCTCGCGGCAGATGCGTTGCAGGTCGAGCAGGAACTCCGGAGGACCGGGAACATATCCGCCCTCGCCTTGAATGGGCTCAACGACAATGGCGGCCACTTCTCGTGGATCGACGATCTTTTTGAAAAGCTCGCGCTCGATAAACTTCGCGCACTCCGTGCAGCAATCTTTCTCTTGGCGCCCGTAGGCGCAACGGTAAGGATTGGCATAGGGAACGTGGAAGATGCCGGAAAGCAGCGTTCCGAAGCCCTTGCGCTGCGCAGCTTTGGAAGCGGTCAACGAAAGCGATCCCATGGTCCGGCCGTGAAAAGCTCCGTAAAATGCGATGATCTTCTCGCGGCCGGTGTGGTATCGCGCGAGCTTGATGGCCGCTTCGATCGCCTCCGTTCCCGAATTTCCAAAATAGACTTTTTTCGCATCGCTGCCCGGTGCGATGGCCGCGAGTTTCTGGGCCAAGTCAACCATACCTTCGTAGTAAAAATCCGTGCAGGACATGTGGATAAGCTCGGTGGCTTGGCGCTGGACGGCCGCCGCGACTTCGGGATGGCAGTGGCCCGTTGCGACCACCGCTATGCCTGCGTTGAAGTCGAGAAAAACGTTGCCGTCTACGTCCTCGACCAAAGCTCCGCGGCCGCGGCGTGCCACCAAGGGATAGCTGCGCGTGTACGAGGGCGAGATGTAGCGGTTATCGAGATCGATCACCCGCTTGGCGTTCGGCCCGGGAAGCGGCGTAATCAAGCGCGGCAAGTTCGACTGCAGGAGGGTCTCACTCCAGGGAGACTCTTTGACCATAGGGAGATTGTACACGCGCTTTGAACCCGCAGCGCTCGGAGAAAACCCTTATCATTGCCGGTTCGGAGATTGCTTGCGCCAGGAGGGAGGGGGGCTTTGACGACCTTCGGAGTCCGCTACTTGCGCTTCCAGCGAACGACTCCATCTTTGCTGTCTTCCAGAATGACGCCTCGGTTCGCGAGATCCTGACGAATTTGATCGGCTTTGGCGAAATCGCGCTTGGTGCGCGCCGCCTGCCGCGCCGCTATGAGCTCTTCGATCTCCGTATTGCTCGTTGCGCCCGCGCGCGTTTCCATGCCGATCGAAGCCAGCTTCTGATCATCATCGTCTTTGAGCACTGCAAAAATATCGTCGAAGGTCTGCAAAACCTTTCTCACAGGCGCCACGTCGCCTGCCCGAAATTCTCCGCGATCCATAGCCACATTCGCTTCGCGAACCAGGTCAAAGACCGCCGCCAACGCCTGGGCCGTGTTCAGATCGTCTTCGAGTCCGCGTTCGAACCCCTCGCGTGCCTGCTCGGCGGCCTTGCCGAGAGCGGAGGCACCTTCCGGAAATTTGCCGTTGTCCAGGCGAGTCGCAAAATTTCTTAGCCGTTCCACCGAATTGGCGGCCTGCTGCAATCCCTCCTGCGTGAAGTTGAACTGACGGCGATAGGGAACCGAAGCCAGCAGGAATCGCAAGGTGGACGGCTTGGTTCCTTTTTCCAATAGGTCGCGCAGGGTGTAGAAATTCCCCAGCGATTTCGACATCTTTTGTGAATCGACCAGCAGGTGCTCGGCGTGAAGCCAATAACGCACAAAGGGCTTTCCCGTCGCGGCCTCGGATTGCGCGATTTCATTCTCGTGGTGTGGGAAGGCCAGGTCTATGCCGCCAGAATGGATGTCCAGCGTTTCGCCAAGATATTTCATGGACATGGCTGAGCACTCGATGTGCCAACCGGGACGGCCCGGCCCGATTCGCGTATTCCAGAAAAATTCTCCGGGTTTGGGCGCCTTCCACAAGGCGAAATCTCGCGCGTCAGCTTTCTCGTAGCGATCCACGTCCACCCGCGCTCCGGGTTGGATGCCTGTGGTATCCACGTGGGTCAGTTCACCGTAATTCTTGAATTGCGATATGCGGAAATAGATGGAGCCTTCACTCACATAAGTGAAACCCTTTGCTGTCAGCCGCTCAATGAGCTGCACCATATCCTCGATATGGTCAGTAGCACGTACTACATGATCGGGCTTTTCGATGCCGAGGATTCGCTGATCGGCGAGGAACGCCTCGATATACTTGGCCGTGTAATCGCGAATATCTACCTTTGCCTCGGCGGCCTTGGCGATGATGCGGTCATCCACGTCGGTCAGGTTCATGACCTGCACGAGATGGAAGCCACGCGAACGCAGAAAGCGCCGCAGAACATCCTGGAAAACGAAGGTCCGGAAATTGCCAATGTGGGCGAAATCGTAGACGGTGGGCCCGCAGGTGTACATTTTCACCTGGCCGGGTTCGAGCGGCACGAAGACCTCTCTGCGCGCTCCGAGCGTATTGTAAAAGAAGATGTCTCCCATGGATCCTGCGGGGTCCTCCACCTAACTCACCGCGGCGACGTAGCATTCTAGCCGAGGCCAACAATGGCAGCAACGAACCACCCACAAGCGATCTGCCGCGAATGTGCCGCCGGATCGAGCTCAGATCGTTGCTTAAGATTGGAACACTTCGGCTAGCTGGGCTTTACACGATTCTGGAGCCTGTGATATCGTCCCAGCCGTAACCGCCGATCCAAGCGCCGGAACGGCAGGGCCACTGCTCAAGGACCCGCCAAAGCTGTTGTCGCGTAGCCCCTCCTCTCGAGGAAAACGAACACGTATCTGCCGAAGGCTCGTTTAGTTGGCGAGCTCTGGCGGAATATAAAGGAATCCATTGCTCAAACTCCGCAAAGTCGAACTTGTTGGCTTCAAATCTTTTTGTGAAAAGACGCAGCTGACCTTTGGGGGCACCGGCCTGAGTTGCATTATCGGGCCCAACGGGTGCGGCAAGTCGAACATTGTCGACGCGATCTCCTGGGTGCTCGGAGAACAAAGCCATAAGTCTCTCCGCGCCGAACGGATGGCCGATTGCATCTTCAATGGAACGGCAAAGCGGCCTCCCTTGGGTTTGGCCGAAGTCACGCTGACTCTTGTGGATGCGGAGCTTGCGGAAGCGGCGCGCCGCGTGCTGGGCGATTCCGACCTGCCGGTTCCGGCCGAAACCGCCGTCGAGGTCGAAATAGTTGAAATTCCTCAGCCCGACGCGGAGGGCACAGACTGCGAAGAGGTCACCTCAATCGATGGCGGAGATGCGCAATCCGATGAACCTAATGGGAAGACGGCAAAGAGAAGGCGAGGTCACAAACAGATAGCACAAACGCGGCCAGGCGAAGTCGTCGTGGGCCGGAGGCTTTACCGCTCAGGACAAAGCGACTACCTAATCAATGGCCGCACCGCTCGTCTGCGCGATATCCAGGATCTCTTCATGGGTATCGGTTTGGGCCCGGACTCCTACGCGATTATCGAGCAGGGGCGCATAGGGCAGGTTCTCAGCTCCAAGCCGTCCGATCGCCGCGCCATCATCGAGGAAGCCGCGGGAATCACGAAATACAAAACAAAGAAGCGCCTGGCCGAGACGAAGCTCGAGTCCTCCAAACTTAACCTTTCGCGGGTCAACGACATTTTTGTCGAAGTCGAGAAGCAGTTGGCATCTCTCAAGCGCCAGGCGTCGAAAGCGCGGCGATATGCGGAAGTGCGGGAGCAGATGCGCACGCTTCTGCGCGCCGTGTTGGCGAGCAAGGCGTGCCAGCTGCAACGCGAAGGCGACCGGCTGTCCCAGGAACTCGCCGGCGCGGCTGAAAAGGAGGCGGAGCGGGCCCAATCGATCGCGGCAATGGAAGCGGAACAGGAGCGACTGGATCGCCGTGTCTACGAACTGGAGACCGAACTGAGGCAGAACCAGAACCTCGTTGGCCAGGCGGCCCTGGAACTGGATCGCGCGGAAAACCGCATCGTATTCAATCTGCGGCGCCGGGAAGAGCTCGCCGAGCGCGCGCGCCAACTGGCCGCGGAGCGCCAGCAAGTTGACGCGCAGATGGACCGGTTCGAATCGCGAGTGACGACGCAGGATACGATCGTGGCGCAGCTTCAGGAGGAGACGAAGCAGCTCGAGAATATCCTCGCTGAGCTGGCGGCGCGCTCTACGGAGTTATCCACGATCAACGTGTCCGCTGAAACGCGCATTGCCGAATCGCGCCGCCGCATTCAGGATCTCGATCAGGCGCTCGCTCAAATTCAGCAGACCCAGGCGCAAGCCGAACAGTTGCTCGCGCATCATTCGGGCGCGCTCGAAAAGCTGGAGAATTCCGAGCACGCGCTTCTGGAAGAATCGTTGCAGTACCGCGAAGGTTCCCTCGCAGCCGATTTGCGCTGGCAGGCGGAGACGGAGGCGGCTCGCGTTCTCGAGGTTTCCCTGGCGGACGCACAGCAGAGGCTTGCGGACTATCGCCGCAACTACGCGCAGACGGCTTCGCAGTGTGATGAGGTGCGCGATACGCTCGCAGCGGTTCGCGCTCGCCGCTACGCTGTGGAGCAAGTGTTGAGCGATCATTCTTACACCACGGAGACGGTGCAAAAGTTGTTCGCCAACGGATCTTCCGGTGCTGAGGGAAGCAGCCAAAATTTTCGCGCGGTTGGCTTGCTGGCCGACTACGCCGAAGTGGAGCCGCAGCACGAAACCGCCGTGGAACAGTTCCTCAGGGATGAATTCGAGTATGTGATCGTCGAAACGTTCGATCACGCCCGCGCGGGCATCGCTCTGCTGCGTGACGAATTCGGAGGCCGGGCGACGTTCTTTGTGGACTCGCTGCGCAGTTTGGAGCTTCGTCCTCATGAGTTAATGCTTCCGTTTTCCGCTGAGCCGGGAGTATCGCGGCTGGACCGCCTGGTCGAGTTTCGAGATCCACTGGGCCCGGCCGCCAAGCAATTCTTGCCGCGGCTTCGCTCCGCGTTTCTTGTGGATGCGCCGGAGACCGCGGAGCGGCTGGCACGCGACAATCCCTCGTACATCTTTTTGACTCCCGACGGGACCTCCTATCAGGGACGCGCCGTCACCGGAGGACGGCCCACGGAAGCCGGGCCCTTGGCCATGAAGCGCGAGCTGCGAACCTTGACGGCCGAAGCTGCACGCCTCGAGAGTAACCTCACGGAATTGCAATTGGCGCTGGAGCAGCTCCAACGCGAACGAGAGCAAGCTGAGAAATCTGTCGAAGACCTGACGCAGCAGCACGTCGAAGCCGGCAAAAAAGTTGTCGCCGCGACGCTCGAACGGGATCAGGCGCGCGCCGAACTGGCGCGCCTCAGCGCGGAATTGGCCGCTTGCCAGACCGAAGTCGAGCACCTGCGGCGCGACGCGCTGTCCGCCAGGCAAGAGGCCGACAAGGCCAAAGCGGATCGCGAAGCGAGCGTGAAGGCGCGCGAGTCGGCCGAGTGCGATATGGCGGAGGCCACCGCGCTCATCACCGAAATACGCAATCTGGCACAAACGCATCAGGACGAACTAGCGGTCAAGCGGGCCGAAAGAGCGGCCATCGGGGAGCGGCTTTCCGCCGCGACGGCCATTGCCGCCCGGATCAAAGAGGAACGCGAAGAGCTTCTCTCGCGTTTGGCGGCGCTCTCCGCGCAGCAGGGAGCGGTCGAAACCGAGGAAGCGGATATCGTCCGCCAAAGCGAGGAGCAGCGCCAGCAAGTGGAATGTCTGCGCACGGAGCGCGAGCTCCGCGAAGCGCGGCAGGGCGAACTCGATCGCGAATGCAATGAAACGCGGCAGCGCACGGCCGAAGTGGATAACGAACTCCGCAGCGGCCGCCAGTTCCTCACCGATTTGAGGGAGCAGCGGAATCGCCAGGAGGTCGAACGGGCCCGCAACGAAGCCGAGCGAGAGCATCTTCGCGCGGCCTGCCTGAACGAGTTGAACGCCCAGCCGGAAGATCTTATGGCCGATCAGGAGCACCTGCTCGAAGGAGAGAGTCTGGCCGCTTCCGAAGCCCAGTATCAGGAGATGAAGTCGCGCGTAGAGGGCATGGGCCCGGTGAATATGATGGCTCTCGAAGAGTACAACGAATGCGAGCAGCGATTCGGATTCCTAGAGCGTGAGCGCGCCGATCTGATGCAATCCATTGCGGACACGCAGCAGACCATTACCGAGTTGGATCAGGTTTCACGTCAAAAATTCGAAGAGGCCTTCGCGATCATCAACACCCATTTCGCGGGCGCCTTCCAGACGCTTTTCGGAGGCGGTACGGGACAGATGCGCCTCTCCGAGCCGGATAGTTCCGGCGAGGCGGGAATCGATATCGCCGCTCAGCCTCCGGGCAAACGCCTGCAAAATATCCTGCTGCTTTCCGGCGGTGAAAAGGCGCTTGCGGCGCTGGCGCTCCTGATTGCCGTTTTCCGCTACCAGCCCAGTCCCTTCTGTATTTTGGACGAAGTCGACGCGCCACTTGACGAAAGCAACGTGGGACGCTTCTGCCAAATGCTGGCGGAGATGAGCACGGATGCGCAGTTCATCGTTGTGACGCACAACCGGCGCACGATGGAGATGGCTTCGGTCCTATATGGCGTCACGATGCAGGAGCCTGGCGTATCCAAGCTCGTGTCCGTGAATTGGGAACAAGCGCGCTCTAGCGCGAGTCACGCGGCTTGATTTCCACAGCGTCGAATTTTCAGTTTGCAAGTGAAACATTTTTTCCACCTCGCCTGAGGCGATGTCCGTTTCCATTTTTCTTCACTGTTGACATCGTCTAGCGCTGCGCTAGAATACCGCCCTCTTCATCAGGACTAAATCACTCGTGGCCTCTCCTCACATGACGGCGGTTGTTTGGGAAACAGATTTCCCTGGGCTCAAATTAGCATCCAGAGGGAAGGTTCGGGACATCTACGAAGTCGGAAACGATCTCCTTATCGTCGCCACGGATCGCCTTTCCGCTTTCGACGTGGTGCTGCCTACCCCCATACCCGATAAAGGGCGGGTGCTTACGCAGTTGTCGCTCTTCTGGTTCAAGACTCTCGCGGATATTATTCCTCATCATGTCCTAAGCGCCACCGAGTTTCCGCCTCCCGCTGACGGTTATAGCCAGCAACTCGCGGGGCGCTCGATGCTGTGCCGCAAGACGCGCCCCTTGCCCATCGAATGCGTGGTGAGGGGATACTTGGCAGGATCGGGCTGGAAAGATTATCGGACCAACGGGAAAGTCTGCGGCGTGGCCCTACCCCCCGGCCTGCGTGAGTCGGATCGCTTGCCTGCGCCGATTTTCACGCCGTCCACCAAAGCCGCCACCGGTCACGACGAGAACATCTCTTTTGATGAAGTTGTCGCACGCATCGGAGGAGAGCGAGCCGAGGAGCTCAGGTCCGTCAGCTTGGAAATCTACCGGCGGGCGGCAGCCTATGCCGAGCCCCGGGGCATCCTGCTCGCGGATACGAAATTCGAATTCGGACTGGCCGGCGACCAGCTGATGTGGATCGATGAGGCGCTCACGCCGGACTCCTCTCGCTTCTGGCCGGCGCAGGGCTATCAGCCCGGCCAATCGCAGCCTTCCTTTGACAAGCAATATGTTCGCGATTACCTGGAAAGCATTGGTTGGAATAAGCAGCCTCCGGGCCCCCAGTTGCCCCCGGAGGTGGTGGAACGGACCCGGGCCAAGTATCGTGAAGCGTACCGCCTCCTGGCAGGCGTTGAACTACCCTGAGCTGTAGAACCGAAACAATCAGAAGAGTCTTGCGGAGCGGAAGATCGTGAAA
>Ga0335081_10001576_pt1 | contig 36342 bp, 31 predicted proteins | sample Lox_Sample_35_FD_206713 | JGI IMG/M metagenome (GOLD analysis project Ga0335081, IMG submission 206713) | Soil microbial communities from Loxahatchee National Wildlife Refuge, Florida, United States - Lox_Sample_3.5 | ecosystem: Environmental > Terrestrial > Soil > Wetlands | place: USA...
CGTTCGCCTGGCGCGGCGACCGGAGATCATCGCGAGCTAGCTCGCCTCCCTCAGCAGCTTCGCGCCGCCGCGCAGGTCGGCGACGAAGCCCTTGTACTCGCGTTCCTTCGCTGCATCGTCCTGCAGGCGCAGCAGATAGGACGGATGGATCGTCACGATCACGCGGCTGTCGTCTGCTCCGGTGAGCACCTCGCCGCGCACCGACGCGATGGTGACCGTGCGCCCGAGCACGCCGCGCGCCGCGGTCGCGCCAAGCGCGACGATCACGCGCGGCTTGACAATCGCGCGCTCGCGATCGAGCCACCAGCGGCAGGCGTCGACCTCGCCGGCGCTCGGCCGCTTGTGCAGCCGCCGCTTGCCGCGCGGCTCGAACTTGAAATGCTTGACCGCATTGGTGACGAACACCTCCTTGCGGTCGATCCCGGCGTCGGCGATCGCGCGGTCGAGCATGCGGCCGGCCGGGCCGACGAATGGGCGCCCCTGGCGGTCTTCCTGGTCGCCCGGCTGCTCGCCGACCAGCATGATCCGCGCGTGCGTCGGCCCTTCGCCCGGCACGACCTGCGTCGCATCGCGATAGAGCGGGCAGCGCGTGCAGCCGGCTTCGGCGTCGCGCAGCGCCGCGAGGCTGCGAACGTCCGGCATCATTTTCATGTTCCACAATAGCGCGTCCGCCGGATTGCTCCGCGCTCACTATATGTCCGGACGGCTCCGTCCGCGACGCTTATTCGCAAGGCTCCGCATACGGTGGACACGGCCAGCCCAAAGTCACCGCCGTTAATAAGGGAAAAAGATTTGCCATTTCTCCATGGGTCGTCGTCAAGATCGCACGACACATCAAGGTAGCGCCTTTCTATGCCCGCTGCGATGCTTGCCACGCTGTTCACGCCTATGCTTCTCTCGATTTAATCTCTTTGCCGCAGTCTTACTCATCGGCCGAATCAACGAGAATTCTTCTCCTTCAAGGCTGTCGATCCTCGCATGTGGAGAGACAATTGGCCGGCCGCGTCCGCTCCTTGCGCCCGAAATCGCTCTCGATACTGACCGCGCAAAGTGCGGCCGCGACTTCGCGGGAACATCCGCAGCTAAAAATAATGAAACCTCGTCAATCGAACAATCGCGAATTGAAAATATATCCGTATCTTCACAAAATGAAACCGCTTTAAGAACAGCGTAAGCGATATCGTTCCTGGCCGCTCGCATAACGAATCTAAACCTTCTCTCCTGATCGCAGGCAAGAGACGTGCCAATAAATATACCGCCGTGAAATCTAGCTCGTGATTTCTGATTCCCGACTATCGTCGAATCCATAAATTTACCATATGAAAAAATCGGAGCCGCATCGGCACCAATTTCGATAATTGTCTTCCGAAATTCGCACGCGCCAAACAGCGCATTAAAGTCGCGCGGTTTCACAAATCGACATCTCACAAAAACGCAATGTTTGAATTTTGTCGCCGCCAAATTTACACCGGAAAAATCACAATTGTCGAAGCTAGCGCCCTCTATATATTTTCCGCTTAGGTTGATCCGTAGTAAGCCGAAATCAATTTGCGTAAAATGTTTTGCCGATAGTGAACTAGGAGGGCGGAATAGTTTCAACAATATGTGAATTAAGTTATATATTAAATTTGCTTGGTCACTTTTGTTCCAAAGATCTTCGAAAACAACAATCGCGGCCTCCAAGTTGTCGTTTATCTTCAAGTGTTCGATGAACATATCGAATATCTCATCAGTTAGTCGAACGGACAAAGCACCCTCTAGCGCCAATCCATTAAAAGCCGAAATGAGTCTTCTGCAAACGCAATATTCGTAAAATATAGGATGAATGAATGAAAAATAATCTTCGTGATCTAAGAAAATGAAGGTGCAAGTCCGAACTTCGACGTCCACTTTATCAATATAGTCTTGTGAGGCAGTTGGGTATTGTTCAGCGATGACTCGCAAAATATCGCGATGGCGAAATTGCGCGTTACCCGTTTTCAAAATTTCCTCCGCAAGAGGTTCGACTAGAAAAAGACTTGCCTCTCTATATAGAAATCTGATGCGATCGCGCTCAAGCCAAGTATCCACCAGCATTTCAAAGATCTCGATTTTATGCGCGATCTCGCCGATATTGATTCCATCTTCATGCAGGTTCTTGAGCAGTTTAAGTAGCAAGGGATTCTGCGAGAGTGTAAATAACGTCACATTATCGCGAACGATCGAATCAAAAGTCGATAGCTCTGGAAGATGTGCCAGGTAAGCATGAAGTACATTCTTATCAAGTTCGCATAATTCGATGATCTCAAAGTCCGAAAATATCCGCTCGGAGGTACTCCGATTGACTTGGCTACGATATGCGCAAATGACGACATCATAGTTTTTGGTTACATTGTTGATTATCTGCGCTGCCTCGAGAAGCTGTTGACGCGTTGGAGCTATAAGCATTTTATCAAAGGAGTCAATTATAGCTATCCTTCTATCTCCGCCATAAAAACGCTCGGTATGCATTGGCACATTGAAAAGAGTTTCGGGCAATCCAGCAGTATTAAAATATGAATATTTTTCTAAGTTTAAGAATGTTCCTTTATATTGGTCATTGAGCGCGGTCAACATTGTCGTCTTCCCGCTTCCGGTAGGGCCGGTGAGGATAATTTTGTAAGTCGGTAAAGGGTCATTTTTTGTCAACGACGCAAATTCTCTTTTGTACATTTCTGTCCTGTTCTCGCGAGGGCGATCAATGCTATTCACGTTGACCCAACATTTTCTATGTATTTTCTGTAAATGGATGTAGAGGCGAGTAAAAAGACTTTCGACGTCCGATCGAATCGCGGTTAGTGCGTTGGGGGCGACGACGCTTGCGCGGCGAGCGGGTATTGGTAGTAGGTCGAGTTGTGGCGGTGGAGTACTAGTTCGTAGTCTAAGGAGTTTTGCTAGTATTGGAAGCTTTAAATGCGGAGCACCGGAAGCGCGGATATGTTGCGTAGGTGGGTAATATTTTCGAAGGGAAAGGAGAAGCGCCGAGATTGCTTTTTTTGGATCCCGCCAATAATCCGCGATCACATTATCTTGAGAAATAGTTTCGACAGCGACGTCTGGTTCCATTTGAACGATAAATATTCTCGACTTATGGCGAGCAGCGTTGATAACCTGGCGTGCCCATTTGGTGCCTATTGCGCGAACGGTCGCGCAGATGACGACCGGAGTGCCGTCTTCTAACAGATTTGAAATTTCGGCAATGACAGAGTCGCCCACAAGCACCGTACCTTCGTGGGCGATTTGGTATCCGGCCTTGCGAAGCGGGGCCGCGAGTTTTTCAGCTTGTTCTTTTTCGCCCAAAGCGTGGGCGATCAGTATCTTCGTCTTCATCGCTTACCGTAGCCCGTTCAACAATTCGCGTACCCCGGCATTCCAATCATCAACAAGATCAGCGAATCGGATGTCCGCTAAGATCGCAGGTGGAGTTCCGCCGGTTAAGCGAACTGGGATCACCTTGACGGCGTACCCGGTCAGTTGGCGCGCGAGCGCGGACATCCATTCGCGGTCCATCCAGGCCGAGAGTCCAGAGGAGGAGAAACACAGAAGAAGGTAGCTCGACCCACTCAATCCCTGTTCAATGCGCGCTACAATTGAGTCGCCGACGTTGATTTGCCAAGCGTCGAGCCAAACCGAATGCCCGCCGTGTTGAAGTTCGTTCCCCAGACGCTCGGCAGCGGCGCCGTCGATCTTGCGGTGGGAGATGAACACGTTCGCCATTCAGGAGCTTTGGGTGATCATGCGTGTGTCTCTAATAGATTACAAGTATAGCGTCTATTGATGGTAGGCGCTAGATGGATTTGCGACGGGGCGAATATGAGGGCGCCGCACGACGACGGCTGCATGTGCAGAAGTGCGCGGGGTGGCGAGAACGAAGGAATGGTCGGAGGGGGTAGCCTTCTCCTGCGGCGAAAAATATGGAGGTTGGCTGTATATGACGAAGGTGTCTCCGTCCGGTGAGCAACATTTGGCGGAATTCCCGCTCACCCTAATCAGTCGGCGTCCGGAAGGAATCCCCGATTCCTTGGCGGCGGCGAGGATGTAGTCAGTCGATGGTCCGAAGCGTAGGCGGGTCGGTCAAGCTGGACGGCCGGCCTTTGGGCCGGCGGTCTCGTCGGAGCGCGGATGCAGTGTTGGGGCAAGCATGATCAGCAAAAGATTGCACAGCCCGATCGGCACGAACGCCATGGCCGGGATGCCGCTCGCGTCCCAGAAGAACCCGCTCACGATCGGCACCAGCACGGCGCACGAATAGCTGATCGTGAACATCGCGGCGGTGGTGCGATGAACGTCGTCGGGATCGCTCAGCAGGGCCGGCAGCGTCAGCATCAATGTCAGCGTCACGGCGCCGGAGAAGCCGAGCGCCGCCGCCGCGACGAGAATGACGGGGCCCGAGCCGAACAGGATGCCGAGCACGCAGGCGAGCGACAGCGCCCCGCATGCCGCGTAGGGCCAGGCGCGGCCGATGAGCCGGCCGGCGCAGCCGAGCAGGATGAGCGAGGCGGGAAGCTGGCCGATATTGAGCGCGGAGAGCGCCGCGCTGATCAGCCCGGGCCGGCCGACGTGATGGAGATAGTCGGGAATGAAGCCGTTGGTGGCGAAATAGGTCGCGTTGTTGGCGCCGAACATCAGGCCGAGGCGCCAGATCAGCCCGCTGCGCCAGTCCGGCCACCAGCGCCGCGGCGCGGTCGCGGCGCCCGTGTCCGCTGTGCGCGGCGCGAAGGCGATGAGGGCGAGCGCGATGACGGCGCAGGGCACCGCCCAGGCGACGAAGGCAAGGCGCCAGCTGCCGCCGACCAGCGGCAGCACCAGCGGCACGGTCAGCGCCACCGGGATGATCTCGCCGACCAAGAGGCCATTGGCATAGACCGCGGTGCCGAAGCCGATGCGCTCGGGCAGCCAGGCGCGCACCAGCGGCGGCATGGCGGGCTGCATCACGGCGACACCAAGGCCGGTGAGCACGGTTGCGGCGCAGAGCAGGGCGAAATCCGGCACAGCGCCGCGCAGGGCGCAGCCCAGCGCGGTCGCCAGCAACCCGGCGATCACCGCCGTGCGCGCGCCAAGCCGCGCGATCAACAGCGATCCCGGCACCGCCGCAAAGACGAACAGGACCGGCGGCAGGCCGGACAGCACGCCGACCTCGGTTTCCGTCAGGTTGAGGTCGCTGTGGATCAGGCGGATCAGCGGCGGCACCGCCAGGATGGTGACGCGCAGCCCGACGCCGCCGATCCACAAGAGGGCGACGCAGGCGAAGAGACCGCCGAGCGGCGCGTCGCGGCGCGCGCCCGCGATGGTCGCATCCATGAATGGTTCCCGGCAAAACGATGCGGCGGCGCCGCTCCAGGCTCTTGCTTTATCCGACCCGTCCGATCGGCTCCAGCCCCTGCCGGCGCATGGCGCCCATCGCCTCCGGGGTGGCAAGCGCCGCGACCATCAGACCGGCGGCCGCCGGGCGCGGGCTCCTGGCAAAGACGCCGGCCGAGAACATCGTGATCTTCTGCAGCTCGTCGGGCAGCGCGCCGACGATGTCGATGCCATCGACGAGCTTCAGCTCGCTCACCTGCTGGATCGCAATCTCGACGTCGCCTCGCGCGACAAGCTCGCCCACCACGCCGTCAAGGACGCGCGCCTTGCGCAAGACGTCCGCCGCAATGCCGAGCTGCCGGATCAGCTCGACAAAGTGCAATCCGCTGGCGCCGCTCTTGGAGAACGCGACCGAGCGCGCCGCGACGATCGCCTGCTTGAACGACTCGACGGTGCGGATGTTCGGCTTTGCGGCGCCAGCCTTGACGGCGATGCCGATCGCCGAGCGCGCGAGGTCGCGGCGCGATCCGTCCGCGATGATCCCGCGTCGGGTCAGCTCCTCGATCGCGGCGTCGGTGAGGAGCGCGACGTCGGCCGCCTCGCCCGCCGCGATGCGCGGCATCAGCACGTTGGTTGCCCCGTAGGTCGGCGCAAAGTCGAGGCCGCGCCGCGTCAGGGTGGGCGCGATCTCGGTGATCAGCCCGCGCAGGCCGAGGGTGGACAGGACACGCAGCGCAAAACGCGGGTCGGTCATGGCAGCGTTCCTCGCCGGCGCCGCGCGCGGCCAGCTTCGGTCGGCCATTCAGTCAACGTGGGCGCCCGACTTGCGGATCACGTCGCCCCATTTCTTCGCCTCGGCCTGCATGAACGTGCCGAAATCCGGGCCGAATGCATTGCCGGGCTCGCCGCCGAGATCGCGGATGCGCTTGATCACGTCGGGCGACTGCAGCACCTTCTTCACCGCCGCGATCAGCCGCGCCTTGGCCGGCTCCGGCATCTTGGCCGGCGCGACGAATCCCCACCAGGAATTGGCGCTGAAGCCCGGCAGGCCCTGCTCCGCGATGGTCGGCAGGTCGGGCAGGGCGGCGGGCCGCGTCGCGCCGGCGTTGCCGATGGCGCGCACCTTGCCGGCCTTGATCTGCGGCACGCTGGTCGGCAGCAGGTCGAAGAACATCTGGATATGGCCGCCGATCAGGTCGGCGAGCGCCGGCCCGGTGCCGCGATAGGGCACATGGGTGATGTCGATCCCGGCCATGGTCTTGAACAGCTCGCCGGCAAGATGCGGCGTCGTGCCGATGCCGGCGGAGCCGAAATCGAGCGTCCCCGGCTTCGCCTTGGCGAGCGCGATCAGCTCCTGCACGTTCTTCGCCGGAACGCTGTTGGCGACCATCAGCACCAGCGGGGTCGTGCCGAACAGCGCGATCGGCGCGAAATCCTTGGCCGGGTCGTAGCCGAGGCCGTTGCGGTAGAGCGTCGGGTTGATCACCAGCGGGCCGGGCGCCGTGAACAGCAGCGTGTAGCCGTCGGGCTCGGACTTGGCGACCGATTCGGCGCCGGTGTTGCCGCCGGCGCCGGCGCGTGTCTCGACGATGAACTGCTGGCCCATCTCGTCGCTGAGCTTCTGCGCCAAGAGGCGCGCCATCACGTCGACCGAGCCGCCCGGCGGATAGGGATTGATGATCCGCACCACGTGGTCCGGGTACTCGGCCGCGCCCGGCGCGGTCGCGACGACGAGCGCGGCCACGGCCAGCATGAGCGTATGGACGAATCGGGCCAGCATGGCGTGTCTCCCCCGCGGTATGCGGCGCGACGTTACGGCGTTTTACCGCGTGCCGCCACCATCTTGCCCCAGGCCGCCGAGCGCGACGCGACGCCGCAGGCGCGCCGGCCCCCCGCGGGCGATCCGGGCGGTCTCGGATTTTGACATGGGCGGCGAATTGCCATTCCATGGCCCCACAGGGATGCCCGCCAAGGGAAACACCGGGAGGAAACGACCATGATGCGACTGATCATCGGCGCCGCCGTTGCGGCATTGCTGTCGAGTGCGGCCGGGGCGCAAACCGTTCTCAAGGCGTCGCACCAATTCCCCGGCGGGAAGGGCGACGTGCGCGACGACATGGTACAGATGATCGCCCGCGAGGCGAAGGCGGCCAATGTCGGCCTCACCATCCAGGTCTATCCGGGCGCCTCGCTGTTCAAGCCGAACGACCAGTGGAACGCGATGGTGAATGGCCAGCTCGACATCGCATTGTTCCCACTGGACTATGCGAGCGGCCGGGTGCCCACGTTCAGCGCCACGCTGATGCCCGGTCTCATTCGCAACCAGGAGCGGGCCAAGCGCATCAACGAATCCCAATTCATGAAGGACATCCGCGCCGAGATCGAGAAGCACGGGGTCATCGTGCTGTCCGACGCATGGTTCGCCGGCGGCATGGCCAGCAAGGACAAATGCATCGAGAAGCCGACCGATCTCAAGGGCGTCAAGTTCCGCGCCGCCGGACCGACCTTCGCGGGCATGTGGGAAGCGGCCGGCGCGAGCATCGTCAGCCCGCCGTCGAACGAGATCTACAATGCTTTCCAGACCGGCGTCGTCACCGCGACCGACACGAGCCTCGGCACCTTCGCGTCGACCAGGCTCTACGAGGTCACCAAGTGCCTCACCGCTCCGGGCAACAACGCGCTCTGGTTCATGTACGAGCCCGTCCTGATGTCGAAGAAGAACTTCCAGAAGCTCACCAAGGCGCAGCAGGACGCGATTATCAAGGCCGGCAAGGACGCGCAGGCGTTCTACGAGAAGAAGGCCGACGAGGTGAACGAGCAGGCGCTCAAGGCCTTCCGCGATCACAACGTGAAGGTCGTCACCCTCACCGACGACGAGTACGACGCCTGGATCGATCTCGCCAAGAAGAGTTCCTACACGACCTTCGCCAAGGATGTTCCGAACGGCCAGAAGCTGATCGACGAAGCGCTCTCCGTGAAGTAGCCAAGCATCGAGCGGCCCGGCCGGCGACCGACGCCGGCCGGGAGGTCGCGCGATCCCGGGCGCGTGGCGGCAGATTTCTTCGGAAAATTCGGGGCGCGCGCGCGGGCATCGACAGCCATGGACGCCTACATTCGAGTGGTCTCCTTGCTCTCACGCGTCGCCGGCGTCGTCGCCGCCCTGCTCATCGGCTTGGCGGTGCTCGTGATCTGCGACATGGTGATCGAGCGCTACATCTTCAATCTCACGACCATCTGGCAGATCGACGTCGTCACCTACTCGATCGTGGCCGCCACCTTCATCGGCAGCGCCTATGTGCTGATGACGCGCGGGCACGTGAACGTCGACGTGCTGCCGATGCATCTCGGCCCCGCGCCGCGCTATTGGCTCGCGCTCTTCACCGTCATCCTGGGGTTCGGCTTCGTGCTGGTGCTGTTCGTGCTGTGCACCGCCTATTGGTACCAGTCGTGGAACGAGAATTGGCATTCGGACACGGTCTGGCGGGCGCGGCTGTGGGTTCCCTACCTGGCGATGCCGATCGGGCTCGGGCTCCTCGTCCTGCAATACGCCGCCGAGCTGATCTGCCTCGTCACCGGGCGGTCGCCGCCGTTCGGAATCGGCGAGGACAGGATGCCGCACGCATGAGCCCGACCGTCGAAGGCTCGATCGTCCTCGTCATCACGCTGCTGATGCTGCTGTCCGGCGTGCCGGTCGCATTCGGGCTCGGCGCGATATCGATCATCTTCCTGCTGATTTTCCAGGGCGCCGACAGCATGCACGTGGTGGCCGAGACCTTCTATTCCGGCCTCGACGAATTCACCCTGGTCGCCATCCCGATGTTCGTGATGATGGGGGCGGCGATCGGCTCGTCGCCCGCCGGCAAGGACCTCTACGAGGCGCTCGACCGCTGGCTCTATCGCGTGCCGGGCGGCCTCGTGATCTCCAATCTCGGCGCCTGCGCGATCTTCGCCGCGCTCACCGGCTCCTCGCCCGCCTGCTGCGCGGCGATCGGCAAGATGGGCATTCCGGAAATGCGGCGGCGCGGCTATCCGGACGAGGTCGCCACCGGCTCGATCTGCGCCGGCGGCACGCTCGGCATCCTCATTCCGCCCTCGGTCACATTCATCCTCTACGGCATCGCCACCGAGACCTCGATCGGCCGGCTGTTCATCGCCGGCGTGCTGCCCGGACTGATGCTGACCGCACTCTTCATGGCGTGGTCGGTCTTCGCCATCTGGCGCAGCGGCTTCCGCGCCCACGCGGCGGACTTCCGCTATTCGTGGAAGGAGAAACTCACGTCGGTGCCGAAAATCGCGCCCTTCATCTTCATCATCGCGGGCGTCATGTACGCCTTGTACGGCGGGGTCGCGACGCCGTCGGAGGCTGCCGGCGTCGGCGCCGCGCTCTGCATGCTGCTCGCCGTCCTGATCTACCGGCTCTGGCGCCCCACGGACATCTGGCAGATCCTGCGCGACACCATGCGCGAGTCGGTGATGATCCTCACGATCATCGCCGCGGCCGTGCTGTTCGGCTACATGCTGACCTCGCTCTATCTCACCCAGACGCTGGCGCAGGCGATCGCCGACCTGCACGCCAACAAGTGGGTGCTGCTGTTCCTGATCAACATCTTTCTGCTGGTCTGCGGCTTCTTCATTCCGCCCGCCGCGATCATCCTGATGACGTCGCCGATCCTCCTGCCGATCGTCACGGCGGCCGGCTTCGACCCGGTCTGGTTCGGCGTCATCCTGACCATCAACATGGAGATCGGCTTGATCCATCCGCCGGTCGGCCTCAACATCTATATCGTTCAGTCGATTGCGCCCGACGTGCCCGTGGCCAAGGTGATGTGGGGGACGCTGCCCTACGTGATCTGCATGATGCTGGCGATCGTGATCCTGTGCGCGTTTCCGCAGATCGCGACCTGGCTCCCCAACCACATGATGGGAGCGATGAGGCACTGAGCGGTATGGATCGCACGGCCGCGGCTTCACGCCTCGCCGATCTCGCGCAGCACCTCCGCGGTGTGCTCGCCGAGCTTCGGCGCCGGATGCGGCGCCGCCATCGGCGCGCCGTCGATCATGATCGGCGTGCGCACGCCCGGAATGGTGCCGGCCTTGGCGTCCGCGCTCGGCAGATCGAGCTTCATGCCGCGATGCCGCACGTGCGGGTCGGCGAACACCTGGTCGAGATTGTTGATCGGGCCGGCCGGCACGCCGACGGCTTCGAGCTTTTCGAGCAGATCGGCTCTCGTGCGCTTCTCTGTCAGCGCGGAGAGCTTGCTGACGATCTCGGCGCGCCTGGCGAGCCGCGCCTTGTTGTCGATATAGGCCGGGTCCTTCGCGAGCTCCGGCGCGCCCAGCACGGCGCACAGCTTCTGATACTGGCTGTCGTTGCCGGTCGCGATGATGATGTAGCCGTCGGCGACCGGAAAAACCTGATACGGCACGATGTTCGGATGCGCGTTGCCGATGCGGCCGGGCACCTTGCCGGAGACGAGGTAGTTGAGCCCCTGGTTGGCGAGCACGCCGACGGTCGAATCGACCAGCGCGGTGTCGACGTAGCAGCCGCGCCCGGTGCGCTCGCGCTGCGCCAGCGCGGCGAGAATCCCGATCACCGAATAGACGCCGGTGAAGATGTCCGACACCGGCACGCCCGCGCGCGTCGGCTCGCCGTCCGCGGTGCCGGTCAGGCTCATGAAGCCGCCGATGCCCTGTGCCATCAGGTCGTAGCCGGCGCGCGACGCACAAGGCCCGTCCTGGCCGAAGCCCGTGACCGAGCAGTAGATCAGCCGCGGGCAGTTGGGCGCGAGGCTCTTGTAGTCGAGCCCGAACTTCGCGAGCCCGCCCACCTTGAAGTTCTCGATCAGCACGTCCGAGCGCGCCGCGAGCTTCTTGACGATTCGCCTGCCGTTTTCGGTCTCGAAATCCGCCTCGACCGAGCGCTTGCCGCGGTTGGTGGCGTGGAAATAGGCGGCGCCGAGATGGCCGTCCTTGCCCTCGACGAAGGGCGGGCCCCAGCCGCGGGTGTCGTCACCGGTCTTGCTGCGCTCGACCTTGACGACGTCGGCGCCGAGATCGGCCAGGATCTGCCCGGCCCACGGGCCCGCCAGGATGCGGGCGAGCTCGAGAACGCGCAGACCGGACAACGGGCCAGCCATTGATGGGTTCCTCCCGGCGTTATCAACGTCAAGAATGGGTGGTATCCGGACCTCTCTGTGGCTTGCGGCCGCGAATTTGTCTATACCTGACGCATTCCGGGGAGTAGGCGCGTTCTCAGGCATTTTCCGGCGAACATCGTTTCGGGTTCGCCGTTGAAAATGCGATCAGGAATCGGCTGAGCGGCGAGGCTATCCGCTCGAACGGAAAGATGACGGCGAATGAACACGTCGTTCTTTGGCGAGCTGCTGCAGACCATCTCGGAGCGCGGGCGGGCGCTGGTCGAGCGCACCCGCGGCCGGCGCGGCGCGCCGGCGGAGCGCTCGGAGAGCCTCGTCGACCTGTGCGAGGAGCTCGTCTCGGTGCGCGGCGAGGCCTCCGGCACCGCGCTCGCGCGCGACATCCTGCAGCGCTTTGCCGAGCTGACCACCGGTCCGCGCATCGCCTTCTTCGAGGCGCTGGCGCACCGCTTCGGTCCCGACGACAAGCGCATCGCCGACGCCGTCGCGGCCTGGCAGAAGACGCCGAACGACGCGACCGCCGCCGAGCTGCACCGCGCCGCCGAGCCGCGCCGCCAGGAGCTGTTTCGCCGCCTCAACATGGCGCCGGGCGGCACCAAGGCGCTGGTCACGATGCGCGAGAAGCTGATGAACGCGCTCGACCACCGCGAGGACCTCGCGGCGGTCGATGCCGACTTCGTCCACCTGTTCTCGTCCTGGTTCAACCGCGGCTTTCTGGTCCTGCGCCGCATCGACTGGTCGACCCCGGCCAACATTCTCGAACGGATCATCCACTACGAGGCGGTGCACGAGATCCACGACTGGCGCGACCTGCGCGCGCGCATCGATCCGCCCGACCGGCGCTGCTATGCGTTCTTCCATCCCGCGCTGGTCGACGACCCGTTGATTTTCGTCGAGGTCGCGCTCACCCGCGAGATCGCCGACGCGATCCCGCCGATACTTGCGCCGAAGCGCGAGATCATCCCGACCGAGCGCGCCACCACCGCGGTGTTCTACTCAATCTCCAACTGCCAGCGCGGCCTCGCCGGCGTCTCGTTCGGCAGCTTCCTGATCAAGCAGGTGGCGGCGGAGATTTCGCGCGAGCTGCCGCGGCTCTCGACCTTCGTGACGCTCTCGCCGGCGCCCGCCTTCGCGGGCTGGCTCAAGCGCGAGCTGGCGCAGGACGTGTCCAAGGCGATCGACGCGGACGACCGCGCGGCGTTCGCCGCGCTCGACGGCGGCCTGTGGGTCAACGACACGGCCGCGGCCGAGCGCCTGCGCGAGCCGCTGATGCGCGCCGCCGCAACCTATTTTCTCACCGCGCGCACGCGCACCCGCGCCCCGGTCGACCCGGTCGCCCGCTTCCATCTCGGCAACGGCGCCCGGCTCGAGCGCATCGACTGGCTCGCCGATCCCTCGCCCAAGGGCATCGCGCAGTCGTTCGGCATCATGGTCAACTACCTCTACGACCTCGACGACATCGAGAAGAACCACGAGGCTTATGCGGAGAACCGCACCATCGTGGCGTCGAACCCCGTGAAGAAGCTGGCGCGGCCGGTGCGGGATCTGGTGCCGGCGGCGGAATGACGGCCGCCGCCGCGCGCGTCGCCGCAATAGCCAGGCCCTGCTTGTGCTCTTGCGGCGTCGCCGGGAACGCGATCCCATCGGGGGCATGATCGAACAGGCGGCAAAAGTACTCGTCGGCACCGTGCTCTATGTCGCGGTGCTGTGGGCGGCGCGGCGCAATCCGCGCGCCGCCGGGATGATGCTCACGTTTCCGACGCTGAACGGGATCACGATGCTGGTGGCGCAGCCGGCCGAGCTCGGAGCGATCGTCGGCACCATGCTGCTGCTGCCGTTCATCAACGGATTGTTCTGCGCGGTCTTTCTCGCGGCCTTCGCGCGGGTCGTCCGCACCGGATTGGCGCCGGCCGCGGCTTCCGGCCTCCTGCTCGCGGCGATCGTCGCCGTTTGGCTCGTGGCCGGCTGGCTGATATCGCGCAACGCCTGGGGCGTGCCGGCCGCCGATCGGACCGTCTATGTATGCGTCACGGCCCTGGGCGGCCTGCTGCTGACATTGGCTTTGCCGGCACATCGCGCAAGGTCGCCGCGCGGATCGCCGCCGCCACCGCTGCGCCAATTGCTCCGCCGCAATCGCAGCCGCATTGCCCTGTTCGCCATCGCGCTGGCCGCGGTTCTCGTCGTCGACGATCTGCGCTACTCGCCGGCGCTGCTCGGCGTCCTGGCGGCGCTGCCGCTGATCCCGTTCTTCAGCCTGCATACGATCGCGACCGACCCCGATCTCTCGCCCGACATGCGCCGCGCGGAGCTCGCCACCATGGCCAACGGCGTGTGGCTCGGGCCTGCGGTTGCGATCGCGTTCATCGTCGGCTTCTGGCGCTGGCTTGCATTTCTGGCCGGTCACGCCGACGGCGGGCGCTACCTTTTCGCGGGCGTGCTCTCGCTGCTGGCCGGCTGGGCCCTGTGCATCGCGGCGATCTGGGCGTGCGAGAAGCTGCTGAACCGGGCGCCGCCGCCGGCGGCGTGAGCGTCACACCTTGCCGTACACCGGCACGATCGCGCCGCGCGTGACCTTGTTGTCGGGCGAGGCGAGAAACAGGATGGTGCGCGCGACGTCCTCGACCTTGGGCCAGGCCGAGTGATCGGCCTTCGGCATGTCGGCGCGGTTTTGCGGCGTATCGAGGATCGAGGGCGCGACCGCGTTGACCAGGATGTTCCTGGCCACGACCTCCTCGGCGAGCGCCATCGTGAGGGTCGCGACCGCGGCCTTGCTCGCCGCATAGGCGGTCATGTTGGCGCCGGCGCGGCCCTCGAGCGCCGGCCGCGCCGCGACATTGACGATGCGACCGCCGTCGGGCGCCATCGTCGCGACCGCGGCGCGGCAGCACAGGAAGCAACTGGTGAAATTCATGTCGATCTGCCGCCGCAAGGTCGCGACCGTGGTCTCGCCGATCGGCGCATAGGCGAAGCCGCCGGCGATATGGATCGAGGCCCACAGCCTGGGCACGCCCGCATAGACCCGCGCCACCACCGTTTCGTTGGCGAGGTCGCCGCCATCGATCAGGCGCACGCGCGCGTTGTCGCGATGCGGGAACCGCGCCGCCTCGGCCGCGACGAAATAGGGCACATGGCAGGTCGCGCCTGCGTCGAGCAGGGCGCCGACGACCGCGATGCCGAGCCCACCGGTGCCGCCGGTGATCACCACGTGACGATCATGGTAGGGTTGATCTGACATCACTCGGTACCGTCCATTCGCGCTCGATCCCGCCTTCATCCGGCCGAAACCCTCCGCGAGGGAACGGGCGTGGCCGTCCGCGCTGTTATTCGGTCGCCTCGATCAATTCGATTTCCTTCTTCAGGAGCGCATTGACGAGTTCGCTCAAAGTGATTCCGTACGCCTGTGCGCGAGCCGTCAAAAACGCGAGCACCGCGGGGTCGAGGTGCAGCGGCGGAGTGAGGACCGCCTCCGGTCGGCGAAACTTGCCACGCGTGCCTTCGGTGAAGTCGTATTCGTCTCGCATGGATTCGTGTCCTCGCGATATCGATGAGGCTCGCTTCGGTCCGGCGTTCGTGCCGAGATGATCTGCACGAGGATGCGATCCAGACCGATATCGCTGTGAGTGTGCACCGCGACACGCGCCACTGCAACCGTGCAGGGTCGGTCACCAAAATCACAAGAGGACGCGCGACGATCCTGGAAGATCCTGGAAGTATGGCGACTTGAGCCGACCGGCCTTCCGCCCCATTCTGCCTAGGATTACGAATCACCGGGAGCCACATGGCCGAGTTCGATCTCGCCATCATCGGCGGCGGCATCAACGGGGTCGGCATTGCGCGCGATGCCGCCGGGCGCGGCCTCAAGGTGCTGCTGGTCGAGCAGAACGACCTCGCGTCCGGCACCTCGTCGGCCTCGACCAAGCTGATCCATGGCGGCCTGCGCTACCTCGCGTTCGGCGCCTTCCGCCTGGTGCGCGAGGCGCTCGCCGAGCGCGAGGTGCTGATGCGCATCGCGCCGCATCTCGTCCATCCGATGCGCTTCGTGCTGCCCGCCGAGGCGGGCTATCGCCCGGCCTGGATGCTGCAGATCGGCCTTGCGCTCTACGACTGGATCGGCGGCCGCCGCACGCTGCCGGGCCGCCGCACGGTCAATTTCGCCACCGATCCGGTGGGCCCGCCGCTCAAGCGGCATTTCACCTACGGGTTCGAGTATTCCGACTGCTCGGTCGACGACTCGCGACTCGTCATCGTCAACGCGCTCGATGCCGCCGCCCATGGCGCGACCATCCGCACCCGCACCCGCTGCGTGCGCGCCGAGCGCGCCGCCGAATGGACGCTCGTGCTCAACGCGCGCGGCCGCCGCGACGTCGCGACCGCGCGCGTGCTGGTGAACGCGACCGGGCCCTGGCTCGCCAGCGCCGCCGAGACCGTGCTGCGGCTCGAGCGGCCGCTGCCGGTGCGGCTCGTCAAGGGCAGCCATATCGTGGTCAAGCGCATGTTCGAGCACGACCGCGCCTATATCCTGCCCACGCCCGACGGGCGTGTCGTGTTCGCGCGCCCGTTCGGGCCGGATTTCACCCTGATCGGCACGACCGACGAGGATTTCGTCGGCGATCCGGCCGTGCCGACCGTCGAGGCGCGCGAGATCGGCTATCTGTGCGAGGCGGTGAACGCCTATTTCCGCGCGGCGATTTCTCCCGTCGACGTGATCTGGGCCTTCGCCGGCGTGCGCGCGCTCTACGACGACGGCGCCAGCAGCGCGAGCGAGACCACGCGCGAGTATCTGCTCGCCCTCGATCACGGCGCCGGCGCGGCGCCGCTGCTCAACGTCTATGGCGGCAAGATCACCACCTACCGCCGCCTCGCCGAAGCCGTCCTCGCCAAGCTCGGCCGCTTCTTTCCGGGCGCAAAGGGACCGTGGACCGCCAGCTGGACCTTGCCGGGCGGCGATTTCGCGCCCGGCAGCGATGACGCGCTCGTGGTCGAGACCCGCGGCGCCTGGCCGTTCCTCGCCGAGGCGCATGCCCGCCGGCTGGTCGCCGCCTACGGCACACGCGTCAAGCTCGTCTTCGCCGATGTCGCGCGCGAAGAGGATCTCGGCCCGCGCCTCGGCGCCGACCTCACCGGCGCCGAGATCCGCTATCTCATGCGGCACGAATGGGCCGAGACCGCCGACGACGTGCTGTGGCGGCGCACCAAGCTCGGCCTTTATCTGACGAAAGACGAAGCCGCCGCGGTCGAACGGTTCATGACCGGTGCCATCGGAACGTGAGGCGCGTCGCGAGTAGCGAATGGCGAATAGCGAATAGCGAATAGGGTAAACGAAACCCTGCCCCATTCGCCTATTCGCCATGCGCAATTCGCCGGGCAGGTGACTGCCTGGTATTTTAACGAACCGGCAAACGCCGGATTAATCCATCTATGCTTCCATGTTATGGAAAGATTTTCGCAAAACCGACGCGAAGGCTACTTCGGTGCAGGTGCTCGACGACAGGGTTGTGGCGTTGGTCGAATCGCGCAAAGTGCTCGTCATCGACGATGAACACTATACGCGAAAGGTCATTCGCACCTTGCTGATGACGATCGGCGTGAGGAACATCCAGGAAGCCGCGAACGGCTACGCCGGCCTCGATGCGATCCGCACCTTTGCGCCCGACATCGTGCTGGTCGACTGGTCGATGCCCGAGCTCGACGGACCCGGCTTTGTGCGCGCCGTGCGCTCGCCCGAGACGTTCCCGCATCCGGACGTGCCGATCATCATGCTCACGGCGCATGGCGAGCGCTCGCGCGTCATCGAGGCGGCGCGCCTCGGCGTCAACGAATATCTGCTCAAGCCGGTGTCGAGCCAGGCGTTGCAGGCGCGCATCGTCTCGGTTCTCGCCCACCCGCGCAAGATGGTCCGCCGCGGCGACTACTACGGCCCCGAGCCGCGCAAGCCGTCGAGCTTCAAGCCCGAGAACGACCCCGGCCATACGACGCTCGTGCTGGTGTAGCCGGGGCGGACTCATCGGTTCTTTCGGTGTGACGGCACGATTCTGCTTCCGCTCCGGCCGATCAGCTCAATCCAGCCAGCTCATGGCCAGCGGGCCCGGCAAAGAGCCCGCCCATCATCTCTTCAATCGATGCGCCTTCGTTCACAATTCGATTGACGGCCGCCGCGATTGGCGCCGGCACGGCAAGACGTCGAGCCAGTTCGGAAATCGCCGCCGAGGTATGCACGCCTTCGGTAACGACCTTGCGCTCAGCGAGGATGGCGGCAACCGAGCGGCCTTCGCCGAGCGCAATGCCGAACGTCGTATTGCGCGATTGCGTCCCCATGCAGGTCAAGGTGACGTCGCCGCTGCCGGCAAGGCCGAGCAGGTTCACCGGGCGCCCGCCTTTGGCATGGGCGAGCCTGGCCATTTCATGGAGGCCGCGAGCGATCAGCATGCCGCGCATGTTTTCGCCCATGTTGCGCGCGATTGCGATGCCGCACGCAATAGCGAGCACATTCTTATAGGCTCCGCCGATCGTCGCGCTCATAGGGTCGTTGGACGTGTAGACATGGAACCGGGCGGAGCTCAGCCGTCTGGCCAGCCGCTCCGCAACCGCGAGATCCGTGCTGGCGAGCGTGACGCCCGTCGTCAGTCCGAGCGCGACCTCCTTGGCGAACGAGGGACCCGCCAGCACTGCGACCACCGCGTCGGGCAAGGCCTCGGCAATGACCTCCGGCATGAGGGCACAGCTGCGGCGCTCGATCCCTTTGGAGCAGGAAACCACTGGCGTCCGCGGCCGCAGCGCGGGGCGCATCTGCTGCGCGACGCCGCGCAGAAACTGCGAGGGCACGGCCATGAGGACGAAATCGGCGGCGCGCACGGTCATGCCGAGGTCGGAGCTCGCCTTGATGCCGGCCTCGATGGCAATACCCTCGAGAAAGAAAGGATTCCCGTGCCCCGTATTGATCGCCTCGACGACCTCCGGCTCACGCGCCCATAGCGTGACCGCGAGGCCCGCGCGCCGGGCGACGCAGGCCATCGCGGTTCCGAACGAACCGCCGCCGATGATCGCTGCCGTGGTCATGGAGGCGCTTCTCGAATTCATCCGTTTGAGCATCATCTTATCCGAAAACCGGTTTCCCACTTTTCGGGGTCATGCTCTAGATGCGCTTGCCGGTCTGGGGATCGAACAGGTGCATGTTGGCGACATCGAAGCGGAGCGGGAGCGGCCCCTTGTGCGCGCCAGACGAGACATTGAGCCGCGCCGCGATCCTCGAGTCGGCCTTCGCGGCATCGAGCTGGCCGTAGACCAGCAGGTCAGAGCCGAGCAGCTCGATGAAGTCGATGTTCGGCGTGAGCAGGGCCGAAGCTTCGTCGCAGACCTCCAGATGTTCCGGGCGAACGCCGAGCAGCACATCGCGGCCGGCAAGCTCCGGGATCGGCCGCGGCAGGCGGACGCGCGCGCCGCCCTCCGACAGCAGCTCCGCGCCGGGCGCGACGCGCCCGCGGATCAGGTTCATCGGCGGCGAGCCGATGAACCCGGCGACGAAGGTGGTGGCCGGTTTCGAATACACCTCGGCGGGCGGGCCGATCTGCTCAGCGCGGCCCATGCTCATCACCAGCATGCGGTCCGCCAGCGTCATGGCTTCCACCTGGTCGTGCGTGACGTAGAGCGTGGTGGTCCGCAGGCGCTGGTGCAGCATCTGCAGCTCGGCGCGCATCTGCACGCGCAGCTTGGCGTCGAGGTTGGAGAGCGGCTCGTCGAACAGGAACACGGTTGGCTCGCGGACGATGGCGCGCCCCATGGCGACGCGTTGACGCTGGCCGCCGGAGAGCTCGCGCGGCTTGCGCCTGAGATACTGCGCGAGCCCGAGAGTCTCGGCGGCCCATTGGACCTGGCTGGCGATCTTCCCTTTCGGCAGGCCGCTGATCTTGAGCCCGTAGGCCATGTTGTCGAACACCGACATGTGCGGATACAGCGCGTAGTTCTGGAACACCATCGCGATGTTGCGTTCCATGGGCTCCAGGTCGTTGACCACGCGGCCGTCGATGGCGATTTCCCCGGACGTGACCGTCTCCAGCCCGGCGATCATTCGCAGCAGCGTCGACTTCCCGCATCCCGACGGTCCCACCATGACGACGAACTCGCCGCTGGCGATCTCCATCGATATGCCCTGGATGACCTCCACGTCGCCGAACGACTTGTGCACGTCGCGGATCGACACCGTCGCCATGCTATTTTTCCGTTTCCACCAATCCCTTGACGAACAGCTCCTGCATCGCGACCACGACCAGCGCGGGGGGCAGCATCGCCAGCATGGCCGCAGCCATGACGAGATTCCAATCGACCGCCGCGTCGCCACCGGGGATCATGCGCTTGATCCCGATGACCGCCGTGTACATGCTCTCCTGCGTCGTCACCAGCAGCGGCCACAGGTACTGGTTCCAGCCGTAGATGAACAGGATGACGAACAGCGCCGCGATGTTGGTCCGCGACAGCGGGACGACGATATCCCACAGAAAGCGCAGCGGCCCGGCGCCGTCCATCCGCGCCGCCTCCATGAGCTCGTCGGGAACGGTCAGGAAGAATTGACGAAACAGGAACGTCGCCGTCGCGGACGCGATGAGCGGAAGCGTCAGGCCCGCATAGGTGTCGATCATGCCGAGATCGGCGACCACCTTGTAGGTCGGAAAGATGCGCACCTCGACCGGCAGCATCAGGGTGATGAAGATCATCCAGAAGAAGAACATGCGCAGCGGGAAGCGGAAGTACACGATGGCGAAGGCCGAGAGCAGCGAGATTACGATCTTTCCGATCGAGATGGACAGCGCCATCACCAGGCTGTTGAGCATCATGCGGCCGACCGGAGCGGTGCTCGCGCCTTGCACGCCCTGGGTAAGCACCGTGCGGTAGTTGTCCAGCAGGTGAGTTCCCGGCCATAGCGGCAGCGGGATCTCGAGCATGCGGTCGGCCGTGTGCGTCGAAGCGACGAACGCGACCCACAGCGGGAATGCGACGGTCGCGACTCCGAGCAGGAGCGCCACGTGGCAGAAGATCTTCAGGCCGGGGCGGTGCTCGATCACGTGTACTGCACCCGGCGCTCGATGTAGCGGAACTGCACGATCGTGAGCCCGATGACGATGACCATCAGCACGACCGACTGCGCGGCCGAGCCGCCGAGATCGCCCGCCTTGAAGCCGTCCTGGTAGACTTTGTAGACGAGGATCTCGGTCGAGCGCACCGGCCCGCCGTGCGTCGATGCATCGACTACTCCGAAGGTGTCGAAGAACGCATACACGGTGTTCACCACCAGCAGGAAGAAAGTGGTCGGCGAGATCAGCGGCAGGACGATGGTCACGAAGCGCCGCAGCGGGCCGGCGCCGTCGATCGCAGCGCCTTCGAGCAGCGACTTGGGGATCGCCTGCATGCCGGCGAGGAAGAAGAGGAAGTTGTAGGAGATCTGCTTCCAGGCCGAGGCGATCACGATCAGCGTCATCGCCTGCCCGCTGTAGAGCATGTGGTTCCAATCGTAGCCGAACGCCGTGCGCAACGCGTATGTAACGAGGCCGACCGACGGATTGAAGATGAAGGTCCACAGCACGGCCGCCACTGCCGGCGCCACGGCATACGGCCAGATGAGCAGCACCTGGTAGCCGCGCGCGCCGCGAACGACGTAGTCGCAGCATCCGGCGAGCAGCAGCGAGACGAGGAGCGCCGACAGCGTGACCAGCACGCTGAATATTGCGGTGACCTGGAACGATTCGAGGTAAGCGGGGTCGGCGAACAGCTCGCGGAAATTCAGCAGGCCGACGAACCGCACGTTGATGCCGAAAGCGTCCTGCACCAGCAGCGACTGCCAGATGGCCTGCGCGGCCGGCCAGATGAAGAATACCAGCGTGACGGCGAGCTGCGGCGCGACCAGCGCATAGGGCAGCCAGCCGGCCGGGAAATGCGCGCGCTTCTCGGTAGCCATCGCAAGGTGACCCGCAGCGGGGCCTTCAGGGCCTCGGGTTCAGGGCCTGGTGTTGGCGCGTTCGAACTTGCGCAGCTCTTCGTTGCCGCGTCGCACCGCATCGTCAAGCGCCGCCTTCGCGGTCTTCTTGCCCGACCACACGGCCTCCAGCTCCTCGTCGTTGATGGTGCGGATCTGCACGTAGTTGCCGAGCCGTAGGCCCTTCGAGGCGCCGGTCGGGTTCTTCAGCAGCAATTGCTCGACGGAAATGTCCGTACCGGGATTTTTCTCGTAAAATCCCTCGCTCTTGGTGAGCTCATAGGCGGCCCGGGTGATTGGAAGGTAGCCGGTCCTCTGGTGCCATTCGGCCTGGATCTGCGGCGAGGACAGGAAGGTGAAGAACTTCGCGATGCCTTTGTACTCGTCCTTGCTCTTGCCGGCGAAGACCCACAGGCTTGCGCCGCCGATGATCGTGTTCTGCGGCGCGCCCTTGACATCGTCGTGATACGGCAGCGTGGAGATCGCGAACGCGAACTTGGCGTTGCGCTTGATGTTGGCGTACGCCGCCGAGGACGACGTCAGCATCGCGCACTCGCCGCTGTAGAACTTCGCCTCCGGCTCGGTGGTGCGCCCGGCATAGGTGAAGCGCCCGTCCTTCGCCCACTGCCCAAGCATGGCGATATGGTTGACGATCACCGGATTGTTGAAGGTCAGCTGCGCGTCCATCCCGGCGAAGCCGTTCTCTCTGGTGGCAAAAGGAACATTGTGCCACGCGCTCGTGCTCTCGAGCTGCACCCACGACTGCCAAGCGGTGGTGAAAGCGCATGGCAGGGCTCCAGTCGCCTTGATCTTGGCTGCCGCGGCGGCGACCTCATTCCAGGTTTTCGGTGCCTTGTCGGGGTCGAGGCCGGCCTTCTTGAAGGCGTCCTTGTTGTAATAGAAAACCGTGGTCGAGCTGTTGAACGGCATCGACAGCATGTTGCCGAATGAATCCGTGTAGTAGCTCGCGACCGCCGGGACGTAGGACGCGGGGTCGAACTTCTCGCCGGCTTCGCGCATCACCTCGTAGACGGGTTTGATGACGCCCTTGGCGGCCATCATCGTCGCGGTGCCGACCTCGAATACCTGCAGGATGTCCGGCGGGTGGCCGGCGCGCGCGGCTGCGACCGCCGCCGACATCGACTCGTCGTAGCTGCCTTTGTAGACGGGCACGACCTTGTACTCGGTCTGCGCGGCGTTGAACTTGTTGGCGATGTCGTTGACCCGGCTGTCGAGCTCGCCGGTCATCGAATGCCACCACTGAATCTCGGTGGCTGCCTGCGCCTGCGCGGCGTAGAGTGCTGCCGCGCCGAACAGCGCGACCGTCGTGAGTCTGCGCGTAATCATGGGCGTCTCCCTGGCATGCGGAATTTGCCGCATCTTGTCCTACTGGCGACGGGCCGTTTTGATCAGGATCAAATCCCGGTGGCCTCGGCCATCAGCGCACGCCAGCGCCGATAGCGTCGCGTCAGCGCCGGATCTGCGATCGGTGCGAAGACGTCCTCGTGCGGCGAGGTGTTCCACTCGGCGGGCCGACGACACCCAATGCCATCGCGGTCGATCGTTCGTATCTCCGGCAGCTCGGGGTTGCCGAACGCCGCGGCCGAAATCCGGCAGCAGCGCGTGCGCGTCGCCGCGGTGACGACGGGCATCTCGAGCGGAAGCACGAGACCGCGTGCGCCGCAGCGGGAGGCGGAGGGCGCGCTTACTTCTTCGGCAGCCCGCCATGGAGGCTGAGTGGCGGATTGATCCGGATCAAGGCGAGGGAAGATGGCCGCGCCGATTACGTATTTTTTCAGCGGCGATACGAGGGAGAGACGCCATGCCCGGTGGAGCCTATGTCCGGTGGTTCCGCGACATTCGCGTCGGCGATGTGCCCTTGGTCGGCGGCAAAAACGCGTCGCTGGGCGAGCTCTATTCCCGCTTGTCGGGTGCGGGCGTCAGGGTGCCGAACGGCTTTGCCCTAACCGCCGCAGCCTATCGCGACGCGCTCGCGTCGGCCGGCGCTGGCGACAATCTCCACCGGCTGCTCGACGGGCTCGACAAGTCCGATGTCGAGCGACTCGCCCGACGGGCGACAGAGGCGCGTCAGATCGTTTATGAAGCGACTGCGGGCGATGCGCTGCGCCGCCAAATCGCCCGATCCTATCGCGTGCTGGAACAGGAATACGGCGCCGGTCTTGCGGTGGCGGTCCGCAGCTCGGCGACCGCCGAAGATCTCCCGAGCGCCAGCTTCGCCGGCCAGCACGACAGCTTCCTCAACATCCGCGGCGAGGCCGATCTGTTCGAGGCCTGCCGGCGCTGCTTCGCGTCGATCTTCACTGATCGGGCGATCGTCTACCGCATCGACAACGGCTTCGACCACTTCAAAATCGCGCTGTCGGTGGGCGTGATGAAGATGGTCCGCTCCGACCTGGCTTCCAGCGGCGTCATCTTCACGCTCGATACCGAGTCCGGCTTCCGTGATGTGGTGTTCATCACAGGCGTCTACGGGCTTGGCGAGAACATCGTCCAGGGCAGCGCCGATCCCGACGAGTTCTACGTCCACAAGCCCACCTTCAAGCAGGGATATCGGGCCGTGCTTCGCCGCTCGCTCGGCAAGAAGCAGCTGCGCATGGTCTACGCCGACGGTCATACCGGCGGCACGACGCGCAACGTGGAGACGCAGGAGGACGAACGCGGGCGCTATTGCCTGACCGATGCGGAGGTGCTGAAGCTCGCGAGCGACGCCGTCGCGATCGAAGATCATTATTCGGCCGAGTCCGGCCGCCCGATGCCGATGGACATCGAATGGGCGAAGGACGGCGGCGACGGCCAGCTCTATATCATCCAGGCGCGGCCGGAGACCGTTGCTTCGCGCCGATCGTCGAATTGCGTCGAGACCTATGCGCTGGATGGCGCCGGTCAGGTGCTGGCAACAGGACGCGCCGTCGGCGAGAAGATCGCCGCCGGAAATGCCCGGGTCGTGGCGAGCGTTCACGACCTTGGCTCGTTTCATCCCGGCGAAGTCCTCGTCGCCGACACGACGAGCCCCGACTGGGAACCGGTGATGAAGACAGCGGCGGCGATCGTGACGAACCGCGGCGGCCGCACCTGTCATGCCGCGATCGTCGCGCGCGAGCTGGGCGTGCCCGCGGTGGTCGGCGCCGAGGGCGCTACACGGAAACTCAACACCGGCCGCAGCATCACCGTGTCTTGCGCCGAAGGCGACATCGGCCACGTCTACGAGGGAAGGATTGCGTTCAAGGCGACGCGGGTTCCCTTGAGCGCGCTCGAGCGTCCGCGTACCGAGATCATGGTGAATCTGGGCAATCCCGAACTTGCTTTTCGCACTGCGATGATGCCGAACGACGGGGTCGGGCTGGCGCGGATGGAATTCATCATCAATGACGATATCGGCGTCCACCCCATGGCCCTGGTCCAACCGGACAAGGTGACATCCGCCGAGGCGAGGCAGGCGATCGCCAAGCTCGTGCGCGGTTACGCGCGTCCCGCCGATTTCTTCGTCGAAAGGCTCGCCGAAGGCGTCGGTACCATCGCCGCGGCCTTCTATCCGAAGCCGGTGATCGTGCGCCTGTCCGATTTCAAGACCAATGAATACGCCAGCCTGCTGGGTGGCGCCGATTTCGAGCCGAAGGAGGCGAACCCAATGCTAGGCTTTCGCGGTGCGTCGCGCTACGCCCATCCGGCCTATGCCGCGGGTTTCGCGCTCGAGTGCGCCGCGTTGCGGCGGGTGCGCGACACCATGGGGCTGAAAAACCTGCGCATCATGATCCCGTTCTGCCGCCGGGTCGAAGAGGCCAAGCGCGTGATCAAGGCGATGGCCGAGAACGGGCTGACGCGCGGCGCTGACGGCCTCGAGGTCTATATGATGTGCGAAATCCCCAACAACGTGATTCAGATCGACGCCTTCGCCAAGCTCTTCGACGGCTTCTCGATCGGCTCGAACGATCTGACCCAGCTCACGCTCGGCGTCGACCGAGATTCGGAGATTGTGGCCTTTGATTTCGACGAGCGCGACCCCGGCATGCTGGAGATGCTGCGGCTCGCCGTCACGGGCGCCAAGCGCAACCGTCGGCATGTCGGCATTTGCGGCGAGGCTCCTGCGAATTATCCCGAGGTCGCGCGATTCCTGACGGAAATCGGTATCGATTCGCTTAGCGTCAATCCCGGAAGCCTGCTGCGTACGATGGAGGTCGCGCGCGCCGCAGAGCGCGAACGAGGCGAGCGGCCGCCGGGAGTGCAGATGTCGTCCTAGCGTGTCTCTCCGGCGCATGACGTGGCAGCCGGCTACAGGGACGGGACATAATGTTCTGGCGCGTCCCGCCGGCCGAGTTCCAGCGGCGGCTTGACCGACGAGAGGGGCCTGATGTCGTCCGAGCCGAAGCGCGCCTGGCGGCGGCTCCGATCAGGATCAAATCCCGGTGGCCTCGGCCATCAGCGCACGCCAGCGCCGATAGCGCCGCGTCAGCGCTGGATCTGCTGTCGGTGCGAACACGTCCTCGTGCGGCGAGGTGTCCCACTCGGCGGGCCTGCCCGCCGCCAGGTAGGCGATGCCACGCGCGGTCGCTTCCAGCTCTTCGCGTCGATGGACGGGCAGGCCGCTGAGCGAGGCGAGGCGCGTGCACAGGCCATCGAGCCGCGACACTCCGCCGCTGACGCGGATGCGACGCGGGGCGGGCACATGCTTCGCCATGTGCTCGAAGTTGGCATGCAGCAGGAAGGCAATGCTCTCGACGAGGGCGACCGCTTTCTGCCAGATCTCGCCCTCGCCGACGAACTGCGAGTCGAAATGCGCCTGCCAGAACGGGCCGCCCAGGCCGGAGATCCCGTTCAGGAACAGCGGCAGCTCTGCGGCGGGGCGGCCGAGCCAGCCGGGCAGCAGCGACAGCAGCTGCTTCTCGAGATGAAACGCGCCTTCGAACCACTCCAGCGCTGCTCCGGCGCCGTTCACGTTGCCCTCGACCATGTAGAGCGTGGTCTTCTCGTCCTCGAGGATGATGCCGGTCAGCTGCCGCGGCACGTGGCCGGGTGGGGCAGCGAATACGCGTTGAACGTATGCGCTGGTGCCGATGTTGACATAGGCGCAATCGGTTTCCGGCCAGCCGGAGCCGAACAGGGCGGCCGACTGGTCGCCATTCACTGCCGTGAGCGGCATGGAAGCATCTGCGACCTCGAACGTCCCCCAGCGGCGGCAGGTCGGAGAGCTCGCGGGCAGAAAGCCCTGCGGCAGGCCGAACAGCTGCAACAGCTCCGGGTCCCAATCGCGTGTGTGCAGGTTCCACAGCTGGGTCCGCGCCGCGCATTGCGGATCGACGAGCAGCGGGCGTTCCTTGAGCAGCCGAAACACGAGGAAGCTCACGAGCGGCCCCCAGGCGAGCGTGCCCGCCTGCACGGCCGCGGACACCGCCGGTATGTGGTCGAGCGCCCAGCGCAGTTTGCTCGCGCTGTAGTGCGGCGAGAGGAACAGGCCGGTCTTGCGATGCACGTCCTCGCCGTGTGCGTCGAAACGCTTCAGCCATGCATGTGCGCGGCGATCCTGCCAGCTGAAGACCGGCGACAACGGCTGGCCGCTGCGCCGATCCCAGCAAATCGCGCTGGAACGCTGGCAGGCGAGCCCGGCCGCGGCGAGCGCGCGGCGCCGCACGCCCAGGGCCGATACGGCGTCGCCCGCAGCCGCCAGCACCGACGCAACCACTTCCTCGCCATCCTGCTCGGCCCAGTCGACCTGCGGTCGCACGATGGAGATTTCCTTCGCGCCGGAGGACACCGCTCGGCCGCTCCGGTCGACGACCAGCGCCCGGCTCGCGTGAGTGCCCTGGTCGATCGCGAGATACAGCGATTCCGACGGCATCGGTGCGTTGCTTCGATCGCTCATGCGCTCGCCAATATCGATCGGCCGGCCTGAAGTATAGCGGCTCGAGCTGCCCGCGACCGGCAGCTTGGCGGACGCCTCCGCCACGGGGTGGGGCCCGCCTTTCCGGCCGAGGAGCGAAGCGTTGCGCTCGCCGTGACAGGCCAATTTGAGGCATGATTGCGCCGGCTCAGCTTGGGGACGCCGCATGCCAACCCACCTCATTGCCATCGACCAGGGCACCACCTCGACGCGGGCCATCGTGTTCGACGCGGCGCTCCGCCCCATCGCGATCGCGCAGCAGGAATTCCCCCAATACTTCCCGGCCGACGGCTGGGTCGAGCACGACGCGGAAGAGATCTGGCGGAGCGTGGTCGCGACGGTGCGCGCCGCCATGGCGCAGGCGGGCGTCGCCGCCGCCGACGTGGCGGCAATCGGCATCGCCAACCAGCGCGAGACCACGCTGATCTGGGACCGCGCGACCGAGAAGCCGATCCACCGCGCGATCGTCTGGCAGGACCGCCGCACCGCCGACGCCTGTGCCGCCCTGCGCGCGGCCGGCCACGAGCCCGGCGTTGCGCAGAAGACCGGGCTGCTGCTCGATCCCTATTTCTCGGCGACCAAGATCGCCTGGCTGCTCGATCACGTCGACGGCGCGCGCGCAGCGGCGCAGCAGGGGCGACTTGCTTTCGGCACCATCGACACCTGGCTGCTGTGGCGGCTGACCGGCGGTTTTGCGCACGCGACGGATGCCACCAACGCGGCGCGCACGCTGCTGCTCGACATCCACGACGCGACCTGGGATCCGGAGCTTGCCGAGCTGTTTCACGTGCCCATGTCGCTGTTGCCCAAGGTGCAGGATTGCGCCGGCGATTTCGGCACGACGCATCTCTTCGGCGGGGCGATCCGCATTCTCGGGCTTGCCGGCGACCAGCAGGCCGCGACGGTCGGGCAGGGCTGCTTTGTGCCCGGCATGATGAAATCGACCTACGGGACCGGCTGCTTCGCGCTCCTCAACACCGGCAGCCAGATGGTGCAGTCGCGCAACCGCCTGCTCACCACAATCGCGTACCAGCTCGGCGGAAAGCGCAGCTATGCGCTCGAAGGCGCGATATTCGTTGCCGGCGCCGCCGTGCAGTGGCTGCGCGACGGGTTGAAGGTCATCGGCAGCGCGCCCGAGAGCGGCTTGCTCGCCGCCGCGGCCGATCTGGACGAGCAGATCTATCTGGTGCCGGCCTTCGTCGGACTCGGCGCGCCGTGGTGGGACGCGAACGCGCGCGGCGCGTTGTTCGGGCTCACCCGCAAGTCCGGCCCGGCCGAAATCGCGCGCGCCGCCCTCGAATCCGTCGGCTATCAGACGCGCGACCTGATCGACGCCATGCGTGCCGACTGGCCGGGTGGCAGCGACCCAGGCAGCGACACGGTTCTGCGCGTCGACGGCGGCATGACGGCGAACGACTACGCCATGCAGTTCCTCGCCGACATCCTCGATGCGCCGGTCGACCGTCCGGTGGTGATGGAAACGACCGCGCTCGGCGCCGCGTATCTCGCGGGCCTTGCGGCCGGCGTCTGTCCCGCCCCCGACGCGTTCGCCCGATCGTGGCAGCGCGAGCGGCGCTTCGAACCGCGCATGGATGCAGCGGCGCGCGCCAGGAAATGGGCCGGCTGGCAGGATGCGGTGCGCCGCACGCTGAAATGACAGCTGCCCTGCGCAGCGCTGAACACCGCGGCAAATGCGGGCGCCGATTGGTCCCGCAGCGCCCGCGCGCGGGGCGCCATGAACTGCCGCATCCCATCGCGCCGGAATGTTCTTGTCCGCCTGCCGTAACGGCGATAAATGGCGAAATGGGATGCGGAGAACCGTGCGCGGTGAGCAAGCTGTCCTTTCCGGCGGGGCCGTTCGTCGTCGCGCGGTCGTTTCCCGTTGTTCTTGACGATGGGCGATGCCTCGGAGCCTGCCTCTAGATGCGGCGCGGTTTTGCTCCCTGGACCGACCCTTCCGTCCGCCCGCTGGTGCGCTTCGAGGCGGTGACCAAGCGTTTCGGCGGCGTGGTAGCTGTCGATCGCCTCGACCTCGACATCTACGAGGGCGAGTTCTTCGCGCTGCTCGGGCCCTCCGGCTGCGGCAAGACCACGCTATTGCGCATGCTGGCGGGCTTCGAGAGGCCGGACGAAGGCTGCGTCCGGCTCGGCGGCGATGACATCGCCCGCGTGCCGCCCTATCGGCGGCCGGTCAACATGATGTTCCAGAGCTACGCGCTGTTTCCCCATCTCACGGTCGCCGGCAATGTCGCGTTCGGCTTGAAGCAGGATCGCGTGCCGCGCCGCGAGATCGAGGCGCGCGTCGCCGAGATGCTCGCGCTGGTGAAGCTCGACGGGATGGCGGGCCGCAAGCCGCATCAGCTGTCGGGCGGCCAGCGCCAGCGCGTCGCGCTGGCGCGCTCGCTCGCCAAGCGCCCGAAAGTCCTGCTGCTTGACGAGCCGCTCGCCGCCCTCGACAAGAAGCTGCGCGAGGAAACCCAGTTCGAATTGATGGATCTGCAGAAACGGCTCGGCACCACCTTCGTCATCGTCACCCACGACCAGGAGGAGGCGATGACGGTCGCGCATCGCATCGCCGTGATGGATCGCGGCAGGCTCGCCCAGGTGGCGACGCCGCAGCAGCTCTACGAGGAGCCCGCCTCGCGTTGGGTCGCGGGCTTCATCGGCGACGTCAACCTGCTCGAGGGCGCCGTGGTCGCGGTCGATGCGCAAGGCGTGGCGATCGGGGGCGCGGGCGGGCGGCGCTACCGGGTGGCGGCTGCCGCGTGCCCGGTGCGGCCCGGACAGCAGGTCGCCGTCGCGCTGCGGCCCGAGAAGCTGCGGTTGGCGGCCGAAAAGCCCGAGGGTGTCGGCGAGAACTGCGTCGCCGGCCGGGTCGGCGACATCGCCTATCTCGGCGACGTTTCGCTCTACAAGATCAGGCTCGACGACGGCGCCGTGGTCACCGCCTCGCGCGCGAATGCAAGCCGCCTGACCGATCGCGCGATCGCCTGGGACGATCAGGTGTGGCTCACCTGGACGCCCGACGCCGGCATCCTGCTGACGGGCTGAGCGAGGCGATGGACGCGCGCAACGCCATGTCGGCGGGGTGGGGCGCCCGCCTCGTCCTGTGGGCGCCCTATCTCTGGCTCGTCGCCTTCTTCCTCGTGCCGTTCCTGATCGTGATCAAGATCAGCCTGTCGCAGGCCGCAATCGCGCTGCCGCCCTATGTGCCGACCCTCGATCTCGCGGCCGGCTGGAGCGGCCTCAAGACCTTCGTCGCCGGGATCGGCCTCGACAGCTACCGGACGCTGATCTCCGACGACATCTACGCGCTCTCCTATCTCAAGAGCCTGGAAGTTGCGACGGTCTCGACCGCGATCCTGCTCGTCATCGGCTATCCGATCGCCTACGGCATGGCGCGGGCGCCGCGCCGGCTGCAGGCCGTGCTGGTGATGCTGGTCATCCTGCCGTTCTGGACCTCGTTCCTGATCCGCGTCTATGCCTGGATCAACATCCTGCAGACCGACGGGCTGCTCAACCGCGTCCTCGCCGACCTCGGCATCATCCATGCGCCGGTCGCCTGGCTCTCGAGCGACACCGCGATCTATATCGGCGTCGTCTATTCCTATCTGCCGTTCATGGTGCTGCCGCTCTACGCGACCTTGGAGAAGATGGACGAGACGCTGCTCGAGGCGGCGGCCGATCTCGGCGCGCCGCGCTGGAAGGCGTTCTGGCAGGTCACCGTGCCGCTGTCGCTGCCCGGCATCGGCGCCGGCGCGCTGCTCTGCTTCATCCCGATCACCGGCGAGTTCGTGATCCCGGATCTGCTCGGCGGCTCCGAGACGCTGATGATCGGGCAGACGCTGTGGACCGAATTCTTCGCCAACAAGGACTGGCCGGTCGCCTCGGCGATCGCGGTCGTGCTGCTGTTGCTGCTCGTCGTGCCGATCGCGGTCTACCAGAACCTGCAGATGCGCAGCGTCGAGGGGGGCAGCTGATGCAGCGCCGTTTCTCCGCCTTCAACGTGGTGTCCGTCGCGCTCGGCCTCGCCTTTCTCTACCTGCCGATCGCGATCCTGGTGATCTACTCGTTCAACGCCTCGCGCCTCGTCATGGTGTGGGGCGGCTGGTCGACCCGCTGGTATCTGGCGTTGCTCGACGACCAGGACATGCGCGACGCGGCGGTCGCCTCGTTCGCGATCGCGACCGCGTCGGCCGCGGCCGCGACCGTGCTCGGCACCTGCGCGGCGTTCGCGCTGACCCGGCTCGGCCGCTTCCGCGGCCGCGCGAGCTTCGCCGCGATGATCTACGCGCCGCTGGTGATGCCCGAGGTGATCACCGGCCTGTCGCTGCTCCTGATGTTCGTCGCCGCCGATGTCGACCGCGGCTTCGTCACGGTGACGGCCGCGCATACGACGCTGACCATGTGCTTCGTCACCGTGGTGGTGCAGTCGCGGCTCGCCGCCTTCGACCGCAGCCTGGAGGAGGCCGCGATGGACCTCGGCTGCCCGCCGGCGCGCACGTTCCTGACCGTGACGCTGCCGCTGATCGCCCCGGCGGTGATCGCCGGCTTCCTGCTCGCCTTCTCGCTGTCGCTCGACGATCTCGTGATCGCGAGCTTCACGACCGGTCCCGGCGCCACGACCTTGCCGATGCGCATCTATTCCGAGGTGCGGCTCGGCGTGAAGCCGGAGATCAATGCGATCTGCACCATCCTGGTCGCCGTGGTCGCGGTCGCGATCTTCGCCGCCGCCATCGTCAGCCGCCGCGCCCGCGAGGGCGAGACGGCCGGGTTGCCGGCGAAATGACGGGTGTCATTGCGAGGCGTGCGAAGCACGCCGACCCGCCTCCGCTTGCTTCGCAAGCTACGGACGGGTTTGGAGTCCGCCGAAGCGCGTGAGCGCGAAGGCGGAAGCAATCGCGTGCCACCGGGTCGAGATTGCTTCGTCGCCCTTCGGGCTCCTCGCAATGACGGGGTGCCTATTCGCTGCTGCGCCCCGGCGGGCGGAAGATGAAGGCGAGAAACCACAGCGGCACGATGATGAGGAGGCCGAGCAGGAGATTGGGCACGGCCCAGGTGATGCCGCGGCGGGCCAGATCCTCGATGCGGTCCATCGAGAGGCCGGCGGCCTTCATCAGCAGGTCGACCGTGATGCCGAAATGCGCCAGAATGGTTCCGACGATCAGCGACGCGACCGCGATCTTGACCAGCGTCCGCAGGAAGCTTTCCAGCATCCACGCCTCGTCGTTGCCGGCCTCGGTGTCCGGCGGCTGATTCGCGATTCGGCCATGATAGCGCAAGTTCGGGCGAAAGCCCGGGCGCGGCGGCGCCGGCGCGGGCCTAATGCGTCGGCGGCGCCGCGGTTGCGGTCGGCGCCGGTTCCGGCGCCTTGCGTGGGCCCATCAGGCGGTCGAGCGCCGAGCGCACCGCGTCGCGCACCTTGCGATCGCGCACCGCGTCGAGCAGGGGCGCGGCGGCATCGGAGCGGCGGATCAGGCTCGCCGGGTCGGGCAGGGGCAGCGCATCGTCCCACGGACCGCGCACGATGAAAGGAAGCTCGAAGGCGACATTGTTGGCGCTGTCGAGCAGGCTCGCGGTGCCGTTGAGGTCGACCTCGCGCGACGGCACCGAGGCGGTGCCGCTGAGCGCGATGTGCACCGACGATCCGTTGACGCTCGCCTCCTCGACCGTCACGGCGCCGTTCGTCAGCTTGAGCGCCAGCTTGAGCTTGTCGAACGGCGTGTGGCCGCTGCGATAGTCGCCGCCCGACAGCGGGCGCCGTTCCAGCCGGCGCAGCACCTGCTCGACATTGATGCCGGCGAGCGCGCCCTGCTGGGAGTCGAGCGTGACGGTGCCCGACAGGTTGCGGGTGAGGTTGAGCACGCTGTTGCCGCTGCCCTCGAGCGCGAAGTTGAGATTGCCCTTGCCTTCCAGGCGATGCAGGCCGAACAGCTCGCCGAGGCAGGAATCGAGATCGACGTCGATGAAGTGCATTTCCGACTTGAGCCCGGCGCCGGTCTCGGACTTGGCGATCGCGAGCGAGCCGTGGATCGTGCCGTTGAATCCCTGCGATTCGATGACCGAGAGCAGGAGCTTGCCGTCGCGCAGGCCGGCGCCGAGCGCGGTGCGGCCGAGCTGCACGCGCCCGATCCGCACTTTCGCGGCGGAGAGGCGCAGGTCGATCGCAAAGCTCGCCAGGCCGTCGAGCGCGATCGGCACGCCGTTCCATTCGCGCGCATTGGCGGTCATCAGGCGCACGGTCGAGACGTAGGGCGTGAGATCGAGATCGTCGGCCGCGAGCGTGCCTTGCCAGGTGCGCTGCCCGTCGGCCGCGTAGGAGAGCACGCCTTCCGCCGCATTGCCGTCGAGTTCCACGTTGACGCCGGCAAGCGAGATCGCGCTCTCCACCATGGTGGCGCGGCCTTTGAGCGTGAAGCGGCCGAAACCGCCGCCCGGAACCCGGGTATCGCCGGTCCAGCGCAGCGCGTCGCGCAGCGACGCCGCCTCGGCGGACAGCGTGCCGTCGGCCTTGAAGCTCGGCGCGCTGCCGATGACGCCCTCGAAGGCGAGCTTGAGCGGCGCGCCGCTCAGGCGGATCTTGAGGCCCGAATTGTCGCCGGTCAGGGCGGCGAGGAAATCGCTGATGATGATGCTGGCGTCGACCGGCTCGCCGCGCCAGGCGAAGTGGCCGGTCGCGCCAAAGCTTTTCGAGATCGACGGCCAGGCGAGCGAGAGGTCGACCTTGCTCAGGTTCTCGGCCAGCGCGTGGCTCGCGTCCTCGACCGCGATCGTTCCGTTGTCGATGCGGATCTCGGTGAACGAGACGATCCGGTCGACGGGCTTGAGCGCGCTCGCCAGCGCGGCGAGCAGCGGCGACCAGTTCGAGCGGCCGTCCTTGTCGATCTTCACGGCGATGTGCGGATGGTCGAGCACGATATCGGCGATCTCGATCTGGCCGACCAGGAGCGGCAGGAAGCGCAGATGGGCGATCAGCCGATCGGCGGCGAGCGGCGGGGCATGACCATTGGTGTCGCCGAGCACGACGTTGACGAGGCGGACGGTGCCGGAGGGAAACAGCGAAACCTCGACCGGCCCGTGCACGACCGCGTCGAGGCCGGTGACGGCGCGAATCTGCGCCTTGACGGCGTCGCGGGCGCCGTCGGCCGGGATCAGCAGCGGGGCCGCGAGCAGGCCCGCCATGCCGGCCACGATCACGACGCCGGCCGCGATCCCGAGACGCTTCAAGCCAGTGGCCGCAGTCACCGTGGACCGATCCGGTTTTCGCAACAAGTTAGCGGGTTCCGGGCGGCACTATAGCGCCCGTGGGTGTGGCCGCAACTTTGCCGGTTCTTGTGACGGTTTCGTGGCCGCCGGCGGCCGGATCCTGCCGGCGATCCGGCGCATGTTCCGACGAAGGCCTGTCCGCACAGGACGATCGGAATGCACGGCGACAGCGCTCCTTCTCCCCCTGAAGGGGGAGAGGGAGCGCGGACCGGTCAGTTCAGGCCGGCGCCGACCGCGAACGTCGCCTGCGTCTTGCGCTTGACCTCGTCGACCGTGACGCCGGGCGCAAGCTCGATCAGCGTCATGCCGCCGCCGCCCTTGCGGTCGATGCTGAACACCGCGAGATCGGTGATCACCATGTCGACCACGCCGGCGCCGGTGAGCGGCAGGCTGCATTGGTGCAGCAGCTTCGGCTCGTCCTTGGCGGTGTGCTCCATGATCACGACCACCTTCTTGACGCCGGCGACCAGGTCCATGGCGCCGCCCATGCCCTTCACCATCTTGCCCGGGATCATCCAGTTGGCGAGGTCGCCGTTCTCGGCGACCTGCATGGCGCCGAGCAGCGCGATGTCGATATGGCCGCCGCGGATCATCGCGAACGAGTCGGCCGAGGAGAAGTAGCTGGTGGTCGGGATCTCGGTGACGGTCTGCTTGCCCGCATTGATGAGGTCGGGGTCCTCCTCGCCCTCGTACGGGAACGGGCCGAAGCCGAGCATGCCGTTCTCGCTCTGCAGCTGCACGCTCATGCCGTCCGGAATGTAGTTCGACACGAGCGTCGGAATGCCGATGCCGAGATTGACGTAGAAACCGTCGCGCAGCTCCTTGGCGGCGCGCTCGGCCATCTGCTCGCGGGTCCAGGCCATGCTAGACCTCCTCTCCGGTTCCGGCGGCGGCGACGCGCTTGCGCACGGTGCGCTGCTCGATGTGCTTCGTCGCGTTGGGCACGTGGATGATGCGCTGCACGAACACGCCCGGCGTGACGATGTGGTCGGGGTTGATTTGTCCCGGCTCGTAAAGATGCTCGACCTCGGCGACCGTGACCTTGCCGGCGGTCGCCATCATCGGATTGAAGTTGCGCGCGGTCTTGCGGTAGACGAGGTTGCCCTCGGTATCGCCCTGCCAGGCGTGCACGATCGCGAGATCCGCGACGATGCCGCGCTCCATGATGTAGCGCTCGCCGTCGAAGGCGCGCTCTTCCTTGCCCTTGGCGATGTCGGTGCCGGCGCCGGTGCGGGTGTAGAAGGCCGGGATGCCGGCGCCGCCGGCGCGGATGCGCTCGGCGAGCGTGCCCTGCGGGTTGAACTCGATCTCCAGCTCGCCGGCGAGAAACTGCTGCGCGAAGGTCTTGTTCTCGCCGACGTAGGACGAGATCATCTTCTTGACCTGGCGGGTCTCCAGCAGCAGGCCGAGGCCGGCGCCGTCGATGCCGGCATTGTTGGAGACGACGGTGAGGTTCTTCACGCCGGAATCGCGGATCGCCAGGATCAGCGACTCGGGGATGCCGCACAGCCCGAAGCCGCCGGCCATGATCAGCATGCCGTCCTTGAGCAGCCCGGCCAGCGCCGACGTCGCGTCGCGATAGACTTTTTTCATGAAAACTCCGCTCGCACCCGGCGATGAGGCAATTCTCTAGCCAGCGGCGGGAGCGCGATCAAGGGCGGCGCAGGTGCGGCGCCGAAGCGGGGCAATCGCATGTCAGGCGAGCACGGTGTCAGCGCTCCCTCCCCCGCTTGCGGGGGAGG
>Ga0335081_10001577_pt1 | contig 36337 bp, 38 predicted proteins | sample Lox_Sample_35_FD_206713 | JGI IMG/M metagenome (GOLD analysis project Ga0335081, IMG submission 206713) | Soil microbial communities from Loxahatchee National Wildlife Refuge, Florida, United States - Lox_Sample_3.5 | ecosystem: Environmental > Terrestrial > Soil > Wetlands | place: USA...
CGCTGACCTCTCGCCTCGGTTGTCAGGCGGTTGTCCGGGGCGACGTTGTGGTGGAAATTCCGGAATAGAAAGGGTCAAGGGAGAATGGGCCACGGTTCTTGCCCCTGGCTTCTTGACCCTGTCTGGAGGTGACATCATGCCGTTGAGTTGGGACGATGCCGAGGAAATTGCCCTGGAGCTGCTGGAGCGCCATCCGGGTGTCGATCCGCTCACCGTGCGCTTCACCGATTTGCACCGGTGGGTGATCGACCTGCCTGATTTCGCCGACAAATCGGAACGGTCTTCAGAAGGGAAGCTTGAGGCCATCCAGATGGCTTGGCATGAGGAATACGAAGACGAGCGGGAATGACCGCTACCAGACGCACACCACGTCCGCGTCATCGATCAACGCCAGCAACGCCCGTTCGTCAAATTCCCTGCCCAATAGGGCGACATCCAGCCCCGCCGGGATCGTCAAATCGGCGACCGCCGGTCCCAGCACCATCGTGGGCCGGCCGACGCCGCTTCGCTGCTGCTCCAGCACGACCGGCAACGCCCTCCCGGCCTCGGCGGAGATCAGCAGATGCAGCAGACGTCGGTTCGGACGCGGCGTCATGGGACTCAGAAAATGAGGACCCGGTCGGTCGCCGCCAGTTCGGCGGCGATCTGCGCGTCGGTCAGCGTTCCATGCGGGAAGGCGGTCGACGCCTTTGACAAATGGTCGGCGGCCGATTCATCCACCAGAAAGGTCGTGCCCCATTCCTCAAACACCGGCAGATACCGGTCGGCCAGCTCCTCCCCGTCGACCGCCTCCTGCACCTCCTCCGTCAGCAGCCGCGCCGCGGGCCCCCGAAGAATGATCGTCAGCCGATCCTTCCCTCCGCTGTCGAGTCCCAGGGCGATGCGCAACGCCTCGGCCGGCCGATGGCTCGTCAGCGGATCACCGGTGATGACCATCACGATCTTTCTCAGAGGAGCGGACGCCATCAGTTGAACGAGAGAAAACGATCGCACCCGTCGATGAGATCGGCGAGCACCACCAGTCCGCAATAGGTGGCAAGCGGATTGTCGGTCGGCAGGTGGTGTTTCTGCGCCCCGTAGGCGCAGGCGAACAGTTTGACGCCCGCCCGAGCCAATTCCTGAATCCGCCCGTCGTCCAGCGCGCGGACGCCTTCGTCGATCAGATACAGATAGACGCCGTCCCCGCGCGAGAGCGCCGCCCGGGCGAGCCCTGCCACCACGGGCAGATTCGGATGCGCGGGCGGCGTGGAAAGCATCAACCCCAGTTTGCGTTTGACGTCGACCATGCCGCGCGGCTCCGTCCTCAACGCTTCTCGCGCGCGGCGTCCAGGCTCCACATGTTGCCGCCCTGCGTAGAAATGAACAGGAAGACAAAGCAATAGAGCGCGGCCAGCTCGCCTTTGTTCTCGATGGGGAAGAGCGCCTGGGTGCCGTGCATCATCCAGTACGCGAAGGCCATCAGCCCGCTGCAGAGAAAGGCGGCATAGCGGGTGAACAGGCCGATCATCACGAGCGCGCCGCCGATCAGCTCGATCGGCCCGGCGATGTACGTGACAAAGCCCGGCATGCCCGGCGGGGCGGCGATCGGAATGCCGAGGAGCTTCTGACCCCCATGGCACAGAAAGAGAAAGCCGGTCACGATCCGCATGAGTGCGTAGGTCTGATTGTTCATGAACGCCATGAACTTGGCCATCGACATCCCTCCTTTGAAATATGGCGATGCTGGGCGCCGCGATTGGTGTTGTTCCGTTCACGCTATCATCGCCGAGAAATCGTTGTCAATGACCATGCACGAGCGGGTTGTGGACGGCGACAACCCTCTGCTAGAATGGGCCATGCCGAACCTGATTTATCTTGATGCGGTCAGCGCCGTTCCTCCGCGGCCCGAAACGATCGCCGCGATGCATCCGTATCTCACCGATGCGTGGGGAAATCCCCTCTCCCCCCACCTCGCGGGCGACCGGCCCAAGGAGGCCGTCGAGCGGGCCCGCGGCCAAGTGGCCGCCTTGGTTGGCGCCGCGCCGGCCGAGGTGATTTTCACCGCGTCGGGCAGCGAGGCGAACAATCTCGCGATCAAGGGCCTGGCCGCCACCGCCGCGGCGCGACACCGCCGCCATCTGATCGTGTCCGCGGTCGAGCATCCCTCCGTGACGGCCAGTTGCCGCGCGCTCGAGGCGCAGGGATTCACCACGACCGTTCTCCCGGTCGATTCAACAGGGCGCGTCGACCCGTCCCGGTTGCAATCCGAATTGACGGCGTGGACGGCGATAGTCTCGATTCAGGCCGCGAGCAGCGAGATCGGCACGCTGCAATCGATTGCGGAGCTTGGCTCCCTCACCCGCCGAGCGGGCGTGCCGTTTCACGTCGACGCCGTGGCGGCCGCGGGCCGTATCCCGCTTGACATGGCCTCGCTGCAGGCGGATGCCATGAGCCTGTCTTCAAACCAACTCGGCGGACCTTCGGGCGTCGGCGCGCTGATCGTGCGGCGCGGAATCCGTCTGGAGCCGTTGATCCATGGCGGCACACAGGAACGAGGCCGACGGGCCGGTCTGGAGAATGTCCCCGGCATCGTCGGGATGGGGGTGGCGGCAGAACTGACCCGCGCCGAGCTGTCCTCGATGGCATCACGTGTGGAACCACTCATGGCGCGGCTGCGCGACGGTCTCCTGATGACCCTCGACGGCTGCCAGATGACCGGCCATCCGACGGAGCGGCTGCCAGGCCACCTGAGCCTAGTGGTGGAATTTGTCGAGGGGGAGGCATTGGTTATGGCGCTCAGCCGTGACGGCATCGCCGCCGCGGCCGGGGTGACCTGCCGGGAACGGACGGCGTGGAGGGCCTCGCCCGCCTTGCTGGCGTTGGGGTTTGAGCAGGCCCTGGCGCAGGGCGCGGTGGTGTTCAGCCTGTGGCGTGGAAACACGCAGGAGGAGGTTGACCGCGCCGTGCCGCTCATCGCGCAGCACGTCGCGCATCTTCGAGCGTTGTCGCCGATTTATGCCGCGCGCGTTCGATGATCCGCTCCTTGACAAGCCCGGTGGCTTCTCCCATAATGCCCTGCTGGCATGAGGAGGCAGATGGCCGCGACCGCCACGAACTCCACGGATGATCGGCTGCTGATTGACGGCGAGTGGGTGGCCGCCGGCCATACCACCCCGATTCGCAATCCCTACAACGGTGAGATTGTCGGTCATGCGCCGCAGGCGGCGGCCTCCGACTTGGAGCGCGCCATCGCGGCGTCCCTTCGCTGTTTTGCCGAAAGCCGCCGTTGGCCGCGCCATCGGAGGGCCGCACTGCTCAGCGCCGTCGCCGAAGGGCTTCGCCGCTCCCGAGACGACCTCGCCCGGTTGATGACCGCCGAGGCGGGCAAGCCGATCCGATACGCCGAGGCCGAAGTCGACCGCGCGGTCTGGACTTTCACGGTCGCGTCGGAGGAGGCCAAACGGCTGGCCGGCGAACTGCCGCCGCTCGACTCGACGCCGGTCGGGGAGGGCTATCTGGCGATGACGGCGCGCCTGCCGGTCGGACCGATAGCGGCGATCTCCCCCTTCAATTTTCCCCTCAATCTGGTCGCACACAAAGTCGCTCCGGCCTTGGCGGTCGGCGCGCCGGTCGTGCTCAAGCCGCCGCCGCAGGCGCCGTTGACGTCGTTGCGGTTGGGGCGGATCATTCAAGAGGCCGGCGCGCCGCCGGGGCTGGTCAACGTGGTGCCCTGCCCCGTCGATGTGGCCGCGAAGCTGGTGACGGATGACCGGTTGTCATTGCTCAGTTTCACCGGCAGCGCGCGGGTCGGCTGGGCGCTGAAAAACCAGGCTGGCAAAAAACGCGTGGTGCTGGAGCTGGGCGGCAACGCCGCGGCCATTGTGCAGGACGACGCGGAGTATGAGTCCGCAGCGGCGCGGCTGGCGGTCGGCGCGTTTGCCTACGCCGGGCAGGTCTGCATATCGACCCAACGCGTCTACGTCCATGAGGCAATCCATGACCGGTTTCTGGACCGGTTTCTGGCGGCGGTCAAACAGCTGCCCGTCGGCGATCCGGCCGATCCGGCGACGGTCGTCGGCCCGATGATCGATCAGGCGGCGGCGGACCGGGTGGAGGGCTGGGTGAAGGAAGCGGTCGGCCAAGGGGCGACCTTGCTGCTGGCGGGAACGCGACGCGGCAATGTGCTGTCGCCCGTCGTGCTGGCCGACGTCTCCCCCCGCATGAAGGTCGTCTGCGAGGAAGTGTTCGGTCCGGTGGTGGTGATCAGCCGGTACCGCGCGTTTCACGAGGCGGTTGACGCCGTCAACGCGTCACCGTATGGGTTGCAGGCGAGCGTCTTCACGCGGCGTCTCGACGACGTGCTGCGTGCGTGGGGCCGACTGGATGTCGGCGGCGTGATCGTCAACGACTACCCGATGTTCCGCGTCGACCAGATGCCCTATGGGGGGGCGAAGGAGTCCGGTCTGGGGAGGGAGGGTGTCCGGTACGCGATGGAGTCGATGACCGAACCGCGGCTGATGGTCGTCCGGATGGGCGAGTCGCTGGGTTTATGAACAGGCCCACGTGCCGGCAATGACCAATCGTGCGTACGGCGAGAGCCGGGGTATGGGGGCGTGGAGGAGGTGTATCGCCTCCGCACGATCCCCACAAGAATTGACCGGGGAGGAGCATTCCTGGTTGCCGGCAGGCCGGTCCCCCCGCCTGAGTGAGCGGCTTCCGGCCGCGAGCGGATTGTGACGCCCGCTGAGCGGATCAAAGGCTGGGTCGACGAGGTTCAGTCGCTGTCGCGGCTCGCGGGGCGGACGGGCGCGGCGCTGTTTCAGCGGCCGTGGTACGGCAAGGAGATGATCGAGCAGATGGATCTGCTCGGCGTCGGCTCGCTGGGCATCGTGATTCTGACGGGGCTCTTTGCCGGCATGGCGTTGGCGATGCAATTCTCGGTCGAACTGGCCTCCTTCGGCGCCAAAAGCTATCTCGGTAGGGCGATTACGGTCAGCATTCTGCGCGAGCTCGGTCCGGTGCTGACGGGCCTCATGGTGGCGGGACGGGTCTGCTCCGGCATTACGGCCGAGCTGGGGGCAATGCGGGTGACCCAGCAGATCGACGCCATGCGCGTGCTGGGCACCGATCCGGTCAAGCGGCTGGTGCTGCCGCGCATCGTCGCCGTGGTGGTGATGCTCCCGATTCTCACGATCATCAGTGACGCGATGGGCGTCCTGGGCGGCTTTTTCATCTCCTTCTTCGTCAGCCGAATGGGCGCGCCGATCTACTGGTCCGAAGTGGGGCAGGCCGTCATCTTCCAAAACGTGGTCGGGGCGCTGGTGAAACCGTTCCTGTTCGGCTTCATCATTGCGATCGTCGGGTGCGATCACGGTCTGCGGACGGCCGGCGGCACCAAGGGGATCGGCGCATCAACCACTCGTGCGGTCGTGTTCTCCTCGGTGATGATTCTCGTGGCCAATTTCCTGCTGACCAAGCTGCTGGTGGGGCTGTTTGGATGGTCGGCATGACCGGGGACATGATCGCCTTCGAGCAGGTGACCTGCTCGTACGAGAATCAAGTGGTGCTGAAGGAGGTCACCTTCCGGGTGGCGTCCCGCGAAACCAAAGTCATCATCGGCGCGAGCGGCTCGGGCAAGACGACGATCCTGCGGCTGATCCTGGGGCTGCTCAAGCCGTCCGCGGGCCGGATCTTCATCGAGGGTCAGGAGATCTCGGAGCTCGACGAAGAGGAACTGATCGCCCTCCGGCGGAAGATCGGCATGGTGTTTCAGGAGGGGGCCCTGTTCGATTCGATGACGGTGGGGGAGAACGTCGGGTACCGGCTCTTTGAGGAAGGGGATCTCAGCGAGCCGGAGATCGAGGATCGCGTGCGCCATCTGCTCGGGTTCGTGGGGCTGGAGGAGGCGATTGACATGATGCCCGACGAGTTGAGCGGCGGGATGCGGCGGCGCGTGGCGATCATGCGCGCCCTGGCGGCCGTCGATGCCAGAATGATGCTCTACGACGAGCCGACCACGGGCCTCGATCCGATGACGGCCCGGACCATTTGCGATTTGATCCGGCGGTTGCGCGACGCGCAGGGGGTGACGTCGGTCATGGTGACCCACCAGATGGCCGACGCCTTCAGGGTCGGCGACCGATTTCTGGCGATTCATGAGGGGGAGGTGGTGTTCGAAGGCACCGCGGAGGAGCTGCGTCAGTGCAAGGACGAGCGCGTCAGGGGATTTCTTGTGTAAAGCGGATTAATAAGGAGAAAGCGGATGAGGGATTAGTGGAGAAGGAGCGGATGAAGGGGCGGGGAGAGAAACCGGTGATGCAAGTGAGCGCGATCGGGTGATGAGAGCGGGAAAAGCGGCGGAACAGACAACGCCATACCAGGGGCGTAATGTTTGGATCGATGATGCGTATGGACGATGGGGGATTGTCAGGGGGGAGAGGAGCATCTCCCCCCCTGACTTAAGCGAGCGTGGAGCGCGGGCGGAGCAAAAGGATACAGTTGGGGTCGGGTGACGAGATAAACGCGTACGGCGATGGGGGTGCGGGGGAGTGTGAGCATCACTCCCCCGACTTGAGCGAGCGCGGAGCGCGAGCGGAGGAATTCTCATGCAGCGAAGCACGAATATTCGATGGTCGGAATTGAAGGTCGGGCTGGTGGTGATCGTCAGCGTCGGGATCGTCGCCGCGGCCGTGGTCTCCTATGGGTATTTGAACGAATTGCTGCGGCCCAAGGTCGCGCTCCACGCGCTGTTCAGCGACGTCCGCGGCCTGCGGACCGGCGCACCGGTCTGGCTGGGCGGGGTCGAGGCGGGCTATGTGAAGAAGATCCGCTTTCCCTCCAAGGGCGGGCGGATCGGCATCGACGTGGAGATGGTGGTCGACTCGGATCTGGCGACGCTGATCCGGTCCGATTCGACCGCGAGCATCAGGACGCAGGGGTTGCTGGGCGACATCTACGTGGAAATCGGCCTGGGCGATCCGAAGGCGGCGGCTTTGCCGCCCAATCATCCGCTGGAGGGCGTGGTGCCAGTCGACATCAAGGAGGTCATCTCCGGCAGTTCCGTGACGCTGGGCGAATTGAGCCGCGCCCTCAAGAATCTCAACGCGATGATGACCAAGATTTCCGAGGGCCAGGGCTCGGTCGGCAAGCTGGTCACCGATCCGGCGCTCTACAACGAATTGACGCAGCTGGCGGCCGACAGCCGGACGCTCATTCAACAGATCGACAAAGGGCAGGGGTCGGCGGGCAAATTGATCAACGACCCGACGCTGTACAGGCGGCTCACTGAAGTCGCCGACCGGATGGACAATGCCGCTCAGACGTTTGAACAGCTCGGCAACGATTTGCGGCACGGAGAGGGGACGGTCGGCAAAATGGCCAGCGACCCCACCGTCTACAACAATCTGGCCTCTTCGACACAGCGAATCGACCGGCTCCTGAGCGGGGTGGAAAAAGGCGAGGGCGTGGCGGGCCAGCTGATGACCAACACACAGCTGACCGACGAGCTGTCGTCGGCGATCGGAGAGTTCAAGTCGGCGTCGTCGGCGTTTCACGACCTGGTGGAGGATATGAAAAAGAATCCGAAGAAATATTTTCAGTTTAGCGTCTTTTAACCGGAGCCGCGCCACCGCTGACATGTTGTTACTCATTGACGCCAACGATAATTGCGCCGAGGGGGGCTCGTGGCGGTTCAATGAACTGGAACCGCCCCGAGTCGTCGCACGCGTGCGGCTGTATGAGTCGGCGCCGTCCGGCCAGTGGTTTGACGTGGTCGGCTGGAGCGGCGATCCGGACCGGCCGGTCTGCGGAGCGACGATTCGGAAGATCGACGATTCCGGCTCGGGCGTCGCCTGGCTGATCACGGGCGGCGAGTGGGGCGTGCGACTCAAGCCGGTTAATGATCGGTCCGAATGGAGCCTGCGCAACCGCCGGCAGCGGGGAGAGCCCTATCTGATCGTGCCGTCGATCACCGACGTTGACATGGCCGGGCTGGAACGGTCCGGTGGCCGGGTGAATCCATGAGGCCGGCCGAGCGGACACGTAGGCGGGGGTGGATGGCGCTGTGCCTGTGTGTCTGCCTTGTGGTTGTCGGCGTTCCGGCCGTCGCCCAACAGACAACGCCGTCGCCAAACTTTCCTCCCGCAACCGGTCCATCCAAACCGCCCAAATTGCCCACAGCCCCCCAGTTCACCGAGTCACAGTCCGTCGCGCTTGATCTTTCCGTGGACGGCAACCGGAGCGTCGGGGGCGGTGTTGTGGTGACGTTCGCCGTCATGGCCCACCGGAAGCTCGACTCCGCAAGGATCGAGCTCATCCTGCCGGAGGGCATGCAGAAAACGGCCGGCGAACCGGCCTGGGAGGGCGCGATCGCGGCGGGAGAAGTGAGGATCGTGGAAGTATCCGCCGAGTTGTCGACGCCGGGAACCAAGCGGATTATCGGCCGGGTGAACATCCCCTCCGAGACCGCCGGCGGCGCGTCCCAGGTGGTGACGGCGGAACGGGAGTGGGAGGTGGAGAAGGGACTGGGACCCAAGCCAAATCAGTAGTCGGAAATCACCCAGCGAGCAGCGTAAGGATGAAGGTGACGCAGAGACTTTTTTACCGACTTGCCATGCGCGGCGGGGGCTCAAACTTGCTCAGCCCCTTCCACGTCCCCGCCCAGACCACGCCGTGCTCGCCAAAGGCCAGCGAAAAGACATTGTTGTCGAGTAGTCCCTCTTTGGTCGTGTAGGTCGTCCACCGGCCGTGATCGTAGATCGTCAGGCCGCCGTTGGTGCCGATCCAGAGCCGGCCCGCCGAATCGAATTTCAGGACGTGCACATAATGGCCCCCGAGGCCGTCCGCCTTGCTGAAACTCTTCCACTGCAGCCCGGCCGGCGCCGAGGAGTCGAACCGGCTCAAGCCCGCGCCCCACGTGCCGATCCATTTGACGTTGTCGGCGTCGATGACAATGTCGAGGATGTAATTCGGATTGGGCCCCATGTTGCTCTTGCGTTGCGTGCCGTGATGGCCGTAGCCGGGATCGTTTGCCGGGGCCGGCGGCTCATCGGGCACATTCAGCCCCAGCCCGTCGGCATGCGTCCAGCTCGTCCACTCTTTCGTCGCCGGATTGTAGCGGCTCAATCCGCCCTCGGTGCCAAACCAGATCAGGTTGTCCCGGTCGACGGCCACGGCGTAGACCCATTTGTCGGCGAGGCCGTTTTTATCGGTGAAGGTCTGAAACGTTTTGCCGTCGTAGCGCGTGGCGCCTTTCCACGTCGCGATCCAGGAGACGCCCTGATGATCGACCGCCATGTCGTAGACCCACAGATCGGCGATCCCCGTGCCACTCTTCAGCGGCTTCCACGCGGCCCCGTAGGTGAGCGGGGAGCCGAAGCCGAAGGGCGTAAAGGCCGTCCATTGGCGGTTGTCGTACCGCATGAGGCCGCCGCCGTAGGTGCCGATCCATTTGTTTCCGGCGCCGTCAAGATAGATCATGTAGATCCCGTCGCTGAGTAGGCCGCTGCGGGTGCTGCGCGAGGTGATGACCTCATGCGTGTCCGAGGTGCGCGTGTCGTACCTGATCAGGCCGTTCGGCAGGCCGAGCCACAGATTGGGGCCGTCCAGCGCGAGCGCCTTCACGTTGCCGCCGGTTTCAAAGTTGGTGAAGCGCGGGCGGGGCGAGGCCGCCGGCGGCGCGGGCTTCGAAGCCGCCGCCGGTTCGGGCGGATGCGCGCGGCTGCACGCGGCCGGCGCGAAGCCGCAGAAGACCATCAGCAGCGACACCGTCGCGCCGGTTGCGAGCGGACGCATGTGAAATGGACGCGGGATGATTGACAAGCTCGACGTGATGTTGCTACTATCCTACACAATTCATCGTGACGGCGCAAGCGGAACGGCGCGCACGCTCCGAGCAGTCACGGTCTGATTCTGTCGCCGGGCGGATAGCTCAGCCGGTAGAGCGCCTCGCTTACACCGAGGAGGTCAGGCGTTCGAACCGCCTTCCGCCCATGCCCTTTGGCGGAGGCGAAGGGCGGGCCGAATCCCAGGGTGCGGGAGGCGGGGCGATGATGTGCAGCGATCATACATAATGGATGAAGGTTACATCAGCGTCCCTCACCGTCTTCGCGGATGGTTTGGGACACAATTTTGCGAGGCAACATTGTGCGGGGCCGTAGTTCAGCTGGTTAGAACGCCGGCCTGTCACGCCGGAGGTCACGGGTTCGAGCCCCGCCGGCCCCGCCACTCCCTCCGCTGATGCGCGTGCCACTCCTCCCAGCCATGCATCGCGCCTCCGGTCGATGAGCAGCCAAGTCATCTCGCTGATTCTGGGCGCGAGCCCGGTGACGAAGGTTGTGCTGGTCATTCTGCTGGGGTTGTCGGTCATTTCCTGGGCGGTCATTTTTTACAAATGGAACGTCTTCCGCCAGTCCAGCCGGCAGAACCGGCAGTTTATCGGTTTGTTTTCCCTCGCCGACGGCGAGGCGGTCCGCCGCGCGGCCGAACGTCACTCCACCAGCCCGATGGCGATCGTCTGGATCGAGGCCACCAAGCCGCCGCCGACGGTCGAGCCTGGTCACGACGATCTCCATGCGCTGGAGGTGCGGTTCCGGCGGTCGATCGAAATGGAAGTGAGCCGCCACGAGGAGTATTTGCCCTTTCTGGCGACGACGGGCAATGTGGCCCCCTTTATCGGACTGTTCGGGACGGTGCTGGGCATCATCGATTCATTCCAGTCGATCAGCCGGATGGGCACGGCCAGCATTGCCGCCGTCGCGCCGGGCATCGCCGAAGCGCTCGTCGCCACGGCGGCCGGTTTGTTCGCGGCGATCCCGGCCGTGGTGGCCTACAATTATTACCTAAGCCGGCTGCGGCGGCTGAACACGCATCTGGAATCGTTCGCCGCCGAGGCGGTCGAACGGTTGACGCGTCCGGCGCGCGCGGGCGCCGCGAAAGGCTGAGGCCCCGTGCTCGATTCGTCGTCGGGATCCCGCCGGTTCATGTCGGAGATCAACGTCGTGCCGCTGGTGGACGTCGTCCTGGTGCTGCTGATCATCTTCATGATCACGGCGCCGCTGCTCTACCGCGGCATTGACATCAACCTCCCGGCATCGGCTTCGAATACGATCAAACCGGACGAGCGGGTGGTGGTCAGCGTGACCAAGGAGCATAAAATCTACGTCGACAAAAACGAGGTCGGCGAGGATCAACTGGAGTCGGCCATGAAGCGGCTGCACGACCGGAACCCCAACGTGACGATCTATCTGCGGGCCGATCAGGGTATCCCGTACGGCACGGTCGTTCATGTGATGGATGCGGTCAAGCAGGCCGGCATCGACAAGCTCGGGATGGTGACCGAGCCCGACAGAAGGAGTCCATGACGACCGGCGGATCATGAAGCGGGCGTTCCTGATCTCCGTCTGGTTTCATCTGCTGATGATTGTCTTGATTGTTGTGCCGACCTTGCGCCTGGGGCGGCGTCTGTTGCGGCCTTCCGTCTATCATGTCCGCCTGGTGGAGGCGCCTCCTCAATCGGCCCCTCCGTCGATGCAGCCGCCTGCTGCGCCGCCTCGCGTCCAGCCGCCGCTGAAGCCTGCGCCGCCCAAGCCGAAGGCCAAGGCGCCGGCCAAACCCAAGGCCGCTCCTCCGCTTCCTCACAAGGCGGAAGCTCCGCCTCCCTTAAAGTCAAAGACGCCGCCCCCGCCGGCGCCGGAGCCCGCCCCGAAACCTGAAACGCCTCCGCCGCAGCCGCCGTCGCCGCCGGTCCAGCAGGGGCCGGCCTCGCCAAGTCCGTCCCTGATGGTCCAGCCGAAGATCGACACGCCGGAATTCGATTGCAGTCTGTACTGCGGGGTGTTGCAGGACAAGCTTGAGGGACAGTGGACGCCGCCCTCCGTCTCGGCGCAAGGCCCGGTGCAGGCGGTGGTGGTCTTTACGATCAACCGGGACGGGACGGTCAGCAACGTGTCGCTGGAGACCAGCTCGGGCAATTTTTATTTCGACCAGGCGGCGTTGCGGGCGGTGATGCTGGCCGCGCCGCTGCCGCCGCTGCCGCGCACATTGACCAGTTCGACGCTGCGCGTGCACGCCCCCTTCACGCTGCAAGCCTCGCCGTGATGTCTTGCGCGCCAATCCGGATTGCGATCTTGGCGGTGCTCGCGGCGGCCGTCTGGGGCGGGCCGGCGGCACGAACGGCCGCGTGGGCCGACGAACCGGAAGTCTTTCTGAACATCACCAAGAGCGAGGCGGAAAAAATGGCCCTTGCGCTCTTTCCGGTCACAGGCACGGGGGTGGCGGCCGTCCTGCCCGGCCAGATCGAACAGGTGCTTTCCGACGATTTGAGACGCTCCAGCTTCTTCACCGTGAGTCCCGCGGCGTCGGCCAGCGAGACGACACCGCCGTCCGCCCAGGCGTTGCAACAGCTCAAGACGACCGGGGCGAAGGGCGCGGTGTGGGGACGGGTGACCATTGAGAAGGATGACGTCGTTCTGGAGGGACGGCTCTTCGATGTGGCCAGCGGCCGGCAGATGCTGGTCAAACGGTACCTGGGCAAGGCGGACTACGCGCGCTACATCGCGCACCGTTTCGCCGACGATATCGTCTCGCAATTGACCGGCGAGCGGGGCATCGCACAGAGCCGGATCGTCTATGTGTCCGATCAAACCGGCCAGAAGGAGCTCTGGCTGATGGATTACGACGGCTATCACCCGCAGCGGATCACGGGGAATCGCTCGCTCTCCCTGTCCCCCCACTGGACGCCGGACGGCAAATGGATCACCTATCTCTGCTACCAGTACGGCAATCCAGACATCTGCGGCATCGACGTCGTGCAGAACCGCCGCTGGAAGCTGATCACCTTCCCCGGTCTGAATCTGTCGCCGGTCTGGTCTCCTGACGGCACGTCGATGGCGCTGGCGACCAACTACCATCTCGATAATCTCGAGGTGATGTTGTTCGACCGGTCGGGCAAGAAGATCCAGCAGTTGACCTTTGGACTGGGGGATAATCTGTCGCCGTCCTGGTCGCCGACCGGCCGGCAGCTGGTGTTCGTCTCCGACCGCGGCGGCACGCCGCAGCTCTACATCATGGATGCGGACGGCTCCAACGTCCGCCGGCTCACCTATCAGGGCGATTACAACACCAGTCCGACCTGGTCGCCGAAGGGTGACTGGATCGCCTACACCTGCCGGAGGAACGGGTGGATGCGCCTTTGCCTGATCAGCCCCGACGGCGGCGCCGGCGGCATCCTCACCGCCGACGGCACGTGGAACGACGAATCGCCCACCTGGTCGCCGAACGGCCGTCTGCTGATCTTCACCTCGAATCGGGGCGGACCGTATCAACTCTATCTGATTGAAAAGGACGGCACGGGCCTCGAACCGGTCACGCAGGGCACGGACAACCGGATCATGCCCTCCTGGTCGCCTCGATAGCACGGGCCGGCGGGCCGGCGCGAAATCCAGACGTTGCGAATCGGCCCGGGTTGAGCTATAGTTCACGTGAAATCATCTTCACCGGAGCGGCATGGCGGAGGGGGGGCGATGCCGGGACAAGCAATCAGGAGGAACAGCATGCGACAGACAGGTTGGCACGTGTCCACCCTTGTTGCGCTCGGACTGGTGGCGAGCGCGTGGTTGTTGACCGGCTGCCCGAAGCAGCCCACCAAGACGGCCGAAGTCGCACCGTCGTCGCCGTCCACGCCGCCGCCGGCGCCCAAGGCGCCGGAATCGCCGTCCATCGAAACGCCCACGGTCCAGGAACAGGAGATCGTCGGCGCGGGCAAAATCATCGCCTCGATGAAAACGGTCTATTTCGATTTCGACAAGTCGAATATCCGAGACGATATGAAGCCGGTGCTGCAGGAGGACGCCAAATGGCTGTCGACCAACACGGCGGTCAAGGTGCAGATCGAGGGCCACTGCGACGAACGGGGCACCAACGAGTACAACATGGCATTGGGGCAGCGCCGAGCGGACTCCATCAAACGGTATTTGATCGCGCTGGGCGTCTCTGCCGTCCGGCTCAGCACCATCAGCTACGGGGAGGAGCGGCCCGTCTGCACGGAACACAAGGAATCATGCTGGCACCTGAACCGGCGGGGACAATTTGCCGAGGCGGCGGCGAAGGGATAGGAGCGGACAGGCGGTGCGCTGGCGACGAACGGGAACCTTCACAGCGGTCAGCCTTGCGGCCGTCGTGATATGCGGCTGCGCGTCTCAGGCCGATTTGATCGAGACGCGGATGATGATCGACAAGGTGGCCGCCGCGCAGAAAAAGCTCGGCCAGGACATGGCCTCGCTTCAGGTAAAACTCGATCAGCATCCGGCCCCGGCGGCGGGCGAGGCACCGGCCGCCGCGGAGTTGACGACGCAATACGACCAGTTGCAGAACGATCTGAAGACGCTCAAGGGCCAGATGGAGGAGACCAACCACGCCATCGGCGAAATCCGGCAGCACCTGGATGACCAGGGGTTCCAGCTCTCCACGTTGACGGCGCAGATGCAGACGCTGCAGACGGCCGTCGCCGGCGCGATGCCGCCAGCCGCCGGCGCGCCGCCCCCGCCGGTAGCCGCCGCGCCCGATCAGAAACTGGTCCTGCCGGGTCGGATGCCGGCGCCGAAGACGGGCGCCGTGACGCCGGTGGAAGCCTACAATCTGGCGTATAACGATTACCTGCGCGGCAACTACACCCTGGCGGTGAACGGATTCGAGCAATTCCTGCAGCAGTATCCGTCGTCCATCCTGGTTCCGCATGCGATGTACTGGCTCGGCGAATCCTATTTCGGTGCCAAGCAGTACCAGAAGGCGGCCGGAACGTTCGAGCAGTTCATGCAGCGGTACCCCAAGCACGAAAAGGTGCCAGCGGCCATGCTCAAAAACGGCCTCGCCTACCTGGAGATCGGCGACAAGCAGCAGGCCAGCCAGCTGCTGAAGCGGCTGGTCGCCAATTATCCGACTTCGGATGAAGCCAATGTCGCCAAAGGACGGCTGGCTGAAATTCGATAGGCGACAAGGGTCCGGGGTCAAGAACACCCGTGATGGTCTCCTTGACCCATGCCCCTGACCCTTGACCCTGGTTCCCATGCCTGCCATTCATCGACTGCCCGCTGACCTCATCAATCACATCGCGGCCGGCGAGGTCGTCGAGCGGCCCGCCTCCGTCGTCAAGGAACTGGTGGAGAATGCCATCGACGCCGGCGCGCGTTCGATCGACATTGCGGTGGCCGCCGCCGGACGGGAGCTGATCGCGGTCAGCGATGACGGCATCGGCATGACGCCCGACGATGCGCGGCTCGCCTTCGAGCATCACGCCACCAGCAAGCTCGGCTCGCTGGATGATCTGAACCGGATCGGCACGCTGGGGTTCCGCGGCGAGGCGCTGCCCAGCATCGCGGCCGTCGCCCGCGTTCGCGTGACGACCACCGCCGCCGGATCGGCCTCGGGCGTCGAGCTCCTGGTCGAAGGCGGCGCGATCCACCGGGTGCGGGAAATCGGCGGACCGAAGGGCACGACGGTTGAAGTGCGCGACCTCTTCTTCAACACCCCCGCCCGCAAGAAATTCCTCCGGGCGCCCGCGACCGAGCTGGGGAAGATCCAGGAGATGGTCACGGAGCACGCCCTCATCCATCCGGCCATCGCGTTTCGCCTGATGCACCAGCAGCGGGAGCTGTTGCGGGCGCCGGCGGCCGCCACGGTGCGGGAGCGGGTCGCGCAACTGTTCGGCGTGGAATGGGCGGCGGGCCTGCTCGACATCGACGGGACGGTGGACGGACTCACGCTCCGCGGGCTGATATCGGCGCCGCCGGCCAGTTGGTCGCACCGGCGCTTTCAGCACTGGAGCGTCAACCGGAGGCCGATCCACAGCCAGCTGCTCAATCACGCGCTCTATGAAGGCTATCTGTCGCTGCTGCGCCGGGGGCAGCACCCCGCTGCCCTCCTGCAGCTGACGCTCGATCCGGCCCAGGTCGACGTCAACGTCCATCCGGCGAAACTCGAAGTCCGCTTTGCCCGGCCGCAGCAGGTGCATACGCTGGTGCGCGATGCCGTCGCCGATCGGATCGGCCATCCGGCCCGGCCGGCCGGTGCGACGCCGTTGCCTGACGCGAATGCGCTCCCCTCCGTCGGCGGGGCGGACGGCCAGGCCGTGTATGCGAAGCCCGGCTTCGCCGCACAGGCGGGTCCGGTGTGGTCGCGCGAGCCGGCGACCGACTATCCGCACAGGAGGGCCGTCGAACGGGACGCGCAGCCGGAACCGGCCGCTCCCTCCCTGTTCGCCACACCGATCATCGAGCCGCTGGGCCAACTCTATCGGACCTACATCGTGGCGGTGGTTGAAGGGACGCTTGAAATCATCGATCAGCATGCGGCGCATGAACGGTGGTTGTTCGAGGCGTTGATGGCCGAGTGGACCGCGGCGTTGGAGACGGAGGAATCCTCGGCGCATCGACCGCGCGAAGCGGCCCACGCGTGCGTGCTGGCCACCCAGCCCCGTCTCGTTCCTCACACGATTCTCTTGCCGGCCCCCGTGGTGACGCGGCTGGCCGACCGGCTGCCCCTCCTCGCCAGGCTCGGGCTGGAGTGCGAACCGTTCGGCCGGGATGCCGTGATCGTGCGCTCGGCTCCCGCCATTCTGTCCGGTGTGGAATTGGGGCCCTTTCTGACCGATCTGGCCGAGGAGTGGATGGAACAGGAACGGGAAACTTCCGGCGCGGACAGCCGTCGGCTCGTCCACGCCACCGCGGCCACCATGGCCTGCCACGGCGCGATCAAGGCGAACCAGCCGCTCAGCAGGGAGGAAATGGCCGCCTTGCTGACGCGCCTGCAGGAACGACCACTGCCCCCCACCTGTCCGCACGGCCGTCCGCTCCGCGTGAGCTTCGACCGCGCGCATCTGGAAAAACTCTTCCATCGTCGATGAGAAAGAATCAGCCAGAAGTGTATGGCGATGGGGGCTCGGGGGAGTGTGAATTGAGCTTCACGGGCACTGCCCGTGGAAGCGATCATCTGAGCACGAACCATGGCCAGAGCCATGGCCGGGACGAAGCGCATCACTTCCCCGAACTGAGCGAGTGCGTCAGCACGAGCGGAACAACCCCACTGCGACCGTTGCTGTGTCTCACCGGCCCGACGGCCTCCGGCAAAAGCGCGGCGGCCTACGCCCTGGCCCGCCGCTGGGGAACCGAGATCGTTGCGGCCGATTCCCGGCAGCTCTATCTCGGCATGACGATCGGCACCGATCAACCGCCGCCCGATTGGCAGCGGCGGGTGGTTCATCACCTGGTGGGCGTGGTCCCTCCGGATCAGTCGTGGAACGCGGGACGCTTTTGCCGCGCCGCCGAGCCGATCATCGAGGCGCTCCATCGTGACGACCGGATCCCCATCGTCGTCGGCGGAACCGGGCTGTACCTCCGGGCCCTGCTGTATGGGTTGATGGCCGCGCCGCCGTCCGATCCGGCGCTGCGGCGACAGCTGGCCGATCAGGCGGAGCGGGAGGGCGCCGCCTCGCTGCACGACCGGTTGCGTGCGGTCGATCCGGCGTCGGCCGACACCATCTCGCCGGGCGACTGCCCGAAACTGATCAGGGCGCTCGAAATCCACTTGATGACCGGCCGACCGAAGTCGGCGTGGCAGGCCAGCCATGGGTTTCAGTCGCCCCGATACGATCACGCGCTGATCGGTCTGCGGCTGCCCCGTCCCGTGCTCCATCGGCGGATCGAAGAACGGGTGGGGGAGATGGTGGGGCGGGGATTGGTGGAGGAGGCGCGGCGGCTGTGGGAGGCCGGATATGATGAACGGCACAATGCGATGCGGGGCCTCGGCTACCGGCAGCTGCTCCGGGTGTTTCGCGGCGAGTGGTCGATTGACGCCGCCGTCGACGCCACGATCCGTGAGACGAAACGGTACGCCAAGCGGCAGATGACCTGGTTCCGCCGTCAGGCCGGATTGTGCTGGCTCGACCTTGACGGCGGCGAATCCGCCGAGGATGTGGCGGAACGGCTGGATCGGATGGCGGCGCGCCGCTGGGGGGGCGGAGTCCCCGTATGCTATAATGGCCGGGTTTCTTGAGCAGGATTCGTCACCGGAATCATACAATGCCCGCGTCACGTCAACACGCTGACCGCCGCAAAACCTCGACCGCCCGTAGGGCCGGACCGGCGGGGCCGGGTGCCTCGGCCGCCACGATTGGCGTGATCGGCGGCAGCGGACTCTATCAAATCGAGAGCCTCCGGCAATTGCGGGAGGTCCGCGTGCGGACGCCGTTCGGAGCGCCGTCGGACGCCTATCTGGTCGGCGAGCTGAGCGGCGTGAAGATCGCCTTTCTCTCCCGGCACGGCCGGGGCCACCGGCTGATGCCTACGGAGATCAACTATCGCGCCAACCTGTTCGGTCTGAAGCAGCTGGGGGTGCGGCAGGTGATCTCCGTGAGCGCGGTCGGCAGCATGAAGGAGTCGCGTCATCCCGGCGAGATCGTCATCCCCGACCAGTTTATCGATCTGACCAAACAGCGCGTCAGCACCTTTCTCGGGCGGGGCGTCGTCGGCCATGTCGGGTTCGGCGATCCGGTCTGTCCCGAGCTCGCGGCGCGGCTGGAGGAGGCCGGCGGACGGATCGGTGCGACGGTCCATCGCGGCGGCACTTATGTCTGCATCGAGGGGCCGCAATTCTCGACCCGCGCGGAATCGGATCTGTACCGCTCCTGGGGCGTCGACGTGATCGGGATGACCAACGCCACCGAGGCCAAGCTGGCCCGCGAGGCGCAGCTCTGCTACGCCACCGTCGCCCTGATCACCGACTATGATTGCTGGCATCAGACGGTCGAGCCGGTCACGGTGGAGGCGATCCTCCAATTGCTGCATCTGAACGCGGAGCTGGCCAAGCGGCTGATCGCGGAGGCGGTGCCCAAGATTCCGGAAGTGCGCGCCTGCGCGTGCGGATCGGCCCTGCGCGACGCCATCGTCACCAGGCCGGACGCGATCACGGCGGAGACCGGGCGGCTCTTGGCCGTGCTCAAGCGGTGAGCGATTGTGAAGGGGGCGCGGTGGCGGGCGGGAGCGGCGGCGGTGCTGTCGGTGCTGCTGTGGGGCTGTCCGACGGTGGTGCCGCCTGAGGTGATCAGCGAGCATCAAGAGCGGTTTGTCGTCAAGCCGTTTTTCCGGGAGGCGGTTGGGCTGGGCGGCGTGGCGGTGCTGCCCTTTCTTGGCGGAGTCGGTCCCGAGGGGATTCGCACGGATGCCGCGTTCGAACTGGCCCAAGCCTATCATCGGGCCTTTCCGCACGCGACGGTGATCACGAAGGACGATCTGTTCCGGTCGCTTCGGCCGGAGGGTTTGGACAAGATCACCACACGGTTGGTGCAGGAATATGAATCGACGCAGAAGCTCGATCCCGCGCTGCTGCTCCGGCTGCGGCAGGGCCTGACGGTCCGCTACCTGGCCTACGGACGGCTCGAGCGCTTTTCGGAGCGGGACGTCGCCGGCATGCGGCAAAAGGAGGTGGGGTTGTACACCGAGCTGTGGGATGCGAAGTGCGACCGGGTCGTCTGGGGCGGCAGCAGTTATCGCCGCGTGTCGGACCCGCTGCAACAGGCGGCGACGCCGATGGGGCTGGTCTTCACGGAAGTGGCATCGGACGCGGTGGCCGAAGTCGGACCGTCGCTCGGGAAAAAGGCGGCGGATCAGCCGCCCTGCTGATCGGGGAGGAGAGCGGCATGGGGGTGTTGATTGTCGGATCGGTGGCGCTGGATTCCGTCCGCACGCCGTTTGGCGAGGTGGAGGAGGTGCTGGGGGGATCGGCGACGTACGGATCGATTGCGGCGAGTTATTTCACCGATGTCGATCTGGTTGCGGTCGTGGGGGAGGATTTTCCCGAGCCGCACCGGGACTTTCTCCGGCGCCGGGGCGTCAACGTCGACGGGCTCGTGACCAAGCCGGGCCGGACATTCCGCTGGAAGGGTGAATACGGCTTTCAATTGAACGAGGCCAAGACGCTCCGCACCGAGCTGAACGTGCTCGAAACCTTTCAGCCCACGCTGCCGCCCCGGTGCCGTCAGGCGGAGATCGTCTTCCTGGCCAATATCGATCCCGAGCTGCAGTTGCACGTGCTCAGCCAGGTCGAGCGGCCCCGGCTGGTCGCCGCCGACACGATGAATTTCTGGATCGACGGCAAGCGGGACGCGCTCCTGCGCGTGCTCAAGGAAATCGACTTGTTGATGATCAACGACGGCGAGGCGCGCTCCCTGGCGAAGGAGGTCAACCTCGTCAAGGCGGCCCAGTGGATTCTGGGGTGCGGGCCCAAGGGGCTTATCATCAAGCGGGGGGAGTACGGCGCCATGATGTTCAACTCCCACCGGGTCTTCATTGCGCCGGCCTACCCGCTGGAAAGCGTGTTCGATCCCACGGGGGCGGGCGACAGCTTCGCCGGCGGCCTGCTGGGCTATCTGGCGCAATCGGACGACCTGTCCGACGGCAACCTGCGCCGCGCCGTCATCTTCGGAAGCGCGATGGCGTCGTTCGCCGTCGAGGCATTCAGCGTCGAACGGCTCAAGACCGTGACCGAAGAGGATCTGCAGACCAGGGTGAGCGAATTCAAGGCGATGACCGTATTTGAGGAGACCGTGCCATGATCAAACGGGACAGACCGGTTTGGTGGGCGCAACGGCTGGCGTGGGCGGCGGTTGCGACAGCCGTCATCGGCTGCAGCGGGTGCGCCGGCGTAAGCCCGGAGCAGAAGAAGCAGTCGCTGGCCCACTATCAGCTCGGCGCGTCGCGGCTGGGCGACAACCAGATGCAGGAGGCCTTCGTCGAATTTCAGGAGGCCATCAAGCTGAACCCGGGCAACCGGGACGCCCACTACGCCCTCGGCCACATCTACTTTCAACAGGGGCGATTTGACGACGCGAGCAAAGAATTTCACGTCGTGCTCACTCTGAAGCCGGATGAATCGGAGGCCTTTAACTACCTGGGCAAGGTCTACGAACAGCAGGGGAAGGACGCGCAGGCGATCGAGGCCTATCAATCGGCGTTGAAAAATCCGCTCTATGTCACACCGGAGATTCCCCACACCAATCTCGGCATGCTCTACGTCAAGCAAAAGCGGGTGACCGACGCCATACGCGAGTTTCGCGAAGCCATGCGCATCAATCCCCGCTATCCCGTCTCCTACTTTCAGCTTGGGAAGCTCTATATCGATCTCGGCATGTCCGAGGAGGCCATCTCGGTCTACAAAGAGCTGACTGAGCGGTATCCCGACCTCCTGGAGGCCAACTATCAATTAGCGCTGGCCTATGCCAAAAGCGGCGCGAAGCAGTCCGCGATGACCTATTTCGATAAAGTGATTAAACAGGCGCCCAACAGCGCCCTGGCGGTTGACGCCCAACAACAGGTCGGCAACCTCAAGTGACCGGGGAAAATCGACGTCGCCGCGATGTTGACAAGATCGTCTGGTTTGGTAAGATAAGCCCAATCTTGGGGATCCACCGTTCGCCATGGGTGAGTTCGGTCAATTTATTCGCCGGCTTCGGGAATCGCAGGGTCAGAGTCTCGAGTCCATCACGCAGGCCACCCGCATTCCGTACCGCCACCTGCTTGCCTTAGAAGCCGAGCAGTTTCAAGCGCTTCCAAGCGATGCCTCCGCAAGGGGATTTGTGCGTTTGCTGGCAAGGCACTACCGGACGGATGCACAGGAACTCCTGATCCTGTATGAGCGCGCGGTGGCCCCTCACGGGGGCGGCGCGCAACCGCTGCCATTGGCGAAGACCAATGCGACCATCTTCAAAGTCCAGTCCGGGCGGCGTCATGCCGGCCTGGGCATGGGCGTCGCGCTGATCGTGGTGATACTCCTGATCTTCGGCTGGATGCGGAACATGCAGGAGCAGATCACCCCTGGGCCCGTCGTTCGCTCTGCCAGAGCGGAGAAAGGAACGACTGCGCCGACACTTCGTCCGACGCCGCCCCAACCCGCGGTTGCTCAAGCGAAGCCCGTTCATCCACCGGAAGAGCTGAAGGCGGTCTCGTCGTCGGTTCCGCCAGGCCCGCAGGCAAAGAGCGAACCGGCTGTTGCCCTCACTGCACCGGCACAGTCTGACACAACATCCAAGTCGATCGTCGTCCTGACTCCGCCGGCGCCAGCGGGCGCGGCGCCCAAAACGGTTGATGCCGTCCCGGCACCGCCGCCCCTTCGGCTGGAGATCGAGGCGCACGAGCCGAGTTGGGTCCAGGCGGCCCTGGATGGAGGGGAAGTGAAAGAGGCCCTGCTTCAGGCCGGCGAACGGATCACCTGGACGGCGAACGATCAGATGGAGTTGACGCTCGGCAATGCCGGGGGACTTGCCCTCTCCTTCAATGGCCAGTCGCTGGCTGCGCTCGGCCGGCCGGGGCAAGTGGTCCGACTACACTTGACCAAGGACGGACCGGATCATGTCAGACGATCACTCCCGCCGAAATCGCCGCTATCGCCGTCTCCCTCACCCTCCCCGTTGTCCACGCCGCAGCCTCCCGCCCCCTCGACCTTCGCGTTTTGATCCGGCCTGACGAATTAGGCGGCAAGCGCTGGATCAATTCCCATTTTGTCAGCACAGATAGGACTGCATAATCCTCATAATCCTGGGACACATTTATTTTCCAACGCCCGGGATACCCTTGAGACAAATTATTTATCTTTGTATTACTGCTCGATCCTCTATGCTCCACACAGTGGATGGCAAGTCTTGTTCAATTGCGCCGCCCTCTCTTCGGCCTTGGGGCGTGCATCTGAAAATAAATCTGTCCCCAAGGATATTCTGTCCCCTAGGATATTCCAAGGATTTCACTTTCGCGTGCGGTTCCTCTACCTCCTGATGCCTCCGCGTGTCCCCCCTCCTCCGTGGACAGCGCCTCCTGGGTTCCCCCCTCCGCCGCGGACACCGCCTCCCGGAGAGCCGCTGCTTCGAAAACTGCCGGATGAACGGGAATTGTTGAACATCTGCTGGCCCATGATGCGGCCATTTCTCTCCTGATTGAGTTCCCGGCTCTGGCTCTGGAACCCCCCGGCCCGCTCCGCATTCTGCCAGCCGCTTGGTGTGTTTCTCTCCCAATAGCCCGAGGGATTGTAGCGATAGACGTGCCCGTTTCTTCCTCCGTAGATATTGTTGGTCGTTGTGGACGGCGCACGGGTTGCAGGCCGGGGCGCCACCCGCCTGGCATTGGCGTCCCAACTCCGGTCGCCCGTCCGCTGGCGGGCGGAATAAGGATTGAATGTTGTGCCTCCCGCCTGGGTCCAGCGGCCGTTCCGATACTCATTCGATCTATACGGATGGGTGACCGTCACCGCGCGGCGGTCCCAGTTGTGATAGATATTCACGCGGTTGAGGTTCACGTGCGTGTATGGCCGGTGTCGATGGTGCCAGCCCCAGCCGATTGGCCCCCACCAGGGATTCCACCAGGCGCCCCAGATCGCCGCCGCCGCAAACCCGAAGGCAAACCCCCCGTAGAGGTCCCATTCGAAGCCGGCGTTCCATCCGTAGGTGCAGGGCCAGCCGATCCAGTCTGTGCCGATATACGGCGGGTAGTCGTAGCCGGTGCCGTAGACCACCGTGTCGTCGGGCGAGACGACGGTGCCGAGGTATCCCGGAGTGTAGCCGACATAGACGTCGTCCCCTGTCGAGCCGTAGACGCGCACATAGGTGACATAGTAAAGCGGCGAGCTGGGCGGAATCGAATAGATGACCGCCGGAACATCTGTGGCCACGCTCCACGGTCCCGTGGGCGACGGGGCCACAAACCAGACGCCGTTCTGGACGCTGTAATAGCTCTGCGGATCGACGCGGATGACCGGCACCGGGGAGTTGACCGCGTATTGCAGGGGTGTGTCTTCAATGGGTTCGAACCGGGGGGGACCGTCGTATGTGACCTCCAGCGAGGCTCCGCGGCGATCCACCGTCGAGGTCTGGGGGATGGAATTGGCGATCACGGCTTCATCGGCCTGCGGCGTTCCGGGGACGGACACGAGCGCGTTGGCCCGGGGATGGTCCGGAGGGATCTTGGCAAAATCCGCCGGCAGGTTCTTGCCCGATACGAACGACCATGGCCCGTTGAGCGACTTCGATTGAAACCACCGGCCGGAAATGAGGACATAATACGAGTTTGAATTCACGTCCATGAAGATGATGTTGTCGCTGTTTTTGACCTGCAGCAGCCCGGTGCCCTCGATGGGCACCAGCTGCGGCTGGCCGTCCGTCTGGATCACCTCGGCCGGCACGGTGCTGACGTAGACGGCCGGCGGGGAAGGAGGCAGCGCGGCATCCGGCGGCGGCTCCAGCAAGTCAACCTGTCCGTTCTCGGCAAGGCTCCGTTTGATCGGCTCAAGCGAGGCCGGCACGCTGGTCGTCATCGACCAGGGGCCTTCGACCTGAGATGCCTGATACCAATCGTTCATGGCCGAGAGATAGAACCGGCCGCCGATCTTCACGATCAGCGCGTTGGTGTTAATGATGCGCTCGGCCTGCTGGCCCTTCACGGGACGGAGGACCGGTGGGCCATCGATGAGCACCAACAGGGCCGGCGTGCTGCTGAAGATGATCCGCGGCGGGGTATTCTTCACGGCGACGACTTGCGCCTGCTTCACGGCCTGGGAGATCGCAAAATCGGCTTCCAGATGATCGAGTGCCACCGCCTTCGGCCCCTTGGAGAAATATTTGCGAAGCACGCTCAGGTACCCGCCCTCCTTGGTCGGCTCCGTGGGGAACGAGGCCTTGGTGAGTGCGGTGTCCCTGATCATGACTATGCGAGCCGCTTTGTCCACATCGGCTCTGGCGGACATCCAGACCACGCCGTAGACGGGTGACTTGGCCCCGGTCTGTTGCATGCCAACCGCCATGCGGGCTTCGATCCGGTCGCCTTTCCACTGTTCGATCTGAGGCTGATAGATGAAGATGGTCAATCCCGGTTCATGATGAACGCGCGGCCAGGTTAGCTCCTGACCGGTCTGCGAACCTGTGGTCATTGTTTGGGCATACAGGCCGGGTGGTAGGACGAGGGTTAACGTCAATAGGAGGATAAGGATCGAGGTGATGACAGAAGGTTTTCTCATAATGATTCCATCCTTCCTCTGATATTCAGAAACAACCCTATCGATCAGAATCAGTCGCGATGGCAGTCTCTCATTGTGAAGATCACTGATCTTATCATTGATCTCCATGCAAGGAGCGTGCACGATTCGTCCCATTGAAATAAACTGGATTTATCCAAGAGGAATCAATAAGATAAAAAGTATTGGATTGTTGAAATCGAGTCAGGGGTGACGTGACCAGTGGAATTCTGCCACAGGGGGTAAATCGTCCTGAGGCGTTTTGCTTCAGCTGTCAAATCTTTCCAGCCGACAGATCGATACCCTAGATACGCCGCGTGTCTTTCATGAGCGCAATTTGGGTGAGGCGAGCACAGAATTGGAGCCAGAGCTGGGGAGGACCCAACAGAATCAACTGATTTTACGAAAGAATGAGAAAGCCACCGGTCGGAATCGAACCGACGACCTGACGATTACGAATCGTCTGCTCTGCCAACTGAGCTACGGTGGCATCTGTAACCGGACAACCGCCTGATTGTACCCATTGGACGGGTCTATGTAAATAGGTGGATGCGGTGCGACTGCGGGCTATTGCGGTCAGCGTTCGCGCCTGACTCTCCTCATTCTTGAGTTCATGTTGGCGCGCTGGTAGTCTACTCATCAATAGATGAATCGCCTTCCCTGCACTTCATCCGCCGGACGCCAGCCCGTGAATGCGCGACGGAGCCGCATGGCCCAATTCAGCATTCTCTCTCTCTCCAGCGTCGTGCTGCCGTTACTGTCCTGCAGCCACGTCATCAAATCATCAGCTGCCATTTCATCGGGCCATCCGACCACCACCCCGATCCAGCATCTGGTGGTGATCTTCCAGGAGAACGTGTCGTTCGATCATTACTTTGCCACCTACCCGGTTGCCGCCAACACCGACGGCTCGCGGTTTATCCCCCGGCCCGGCACCCCGACCGTGAACGGTCTGGGCCCCTCGCTGCTCGCCCCGAACAACCCGAACGCCACCCAGCCCTTCCGGCTCTCCCACGAGCAGGCCCAGACCTGCGATCAGGACCATGGGTACACGGACGAGCAGAAAGCCTTCAACCACGGCCTGATGGACCAGTTCGTGGAGACTGTCGGCCGCGGCGCGGGCACCTGCGTGGACTACGGCTACGGCCCCGGGCTGGTCATGGGCTACTATGACGGCAATACGGTCACAGCGCTCTGGAACTACGCCCAGCACTTTGCGATGAGCGACAACTCCTACGACGCGGGGTTCGGCCCCTCGGCCCCGGGGGCCTTGAACCTGGTCTCCGGCCAGACGCACGGGTTTGCCACGACCAGCAGCGCCGTGACGGCCAATCACACGGTCATCGGCGATCCGCAGCCGTCGAATGATGTGTGCGATACCCGGGACACCACCACCTCGATCGATCCGAACAACAAGAACGTGGGCGACCTGCTCAACGCCAAGGGGGTGACGTGGGGGTGGTTTCAAGGCGGCTTTGCCGACTGCACCGCCGCGCACACGAACATCGGCGGGCAGACGAGCAAGGATTACATCCCGCACCACCAGCCGTTCCAGTTCTTTGCCTCCACGGCCAACTGGCAGCATCTGCCGCCCAGCTCGGTGGCGATGATCGGCCGGACCGATCAGGCGAATCATCAGTATGACCTGACGGATTTCTGGACGGCCGTCACCGCGCACCACCTGCCGGCGGTGAGCTTTCTGAAGGCGGCGGCCTATCAGGACGGCCATGCGGGCTATTCCGATCCGCTGGACGAGCAGCAGTTTCTGGTGGAGACGCTCAACCAGTTGCAGAAGACCCCCGACTGGGCGACGACGGCCGTGATCATCTTGTACGATGATTCGGACGGCTGGTACGACCATCAGCTGGGGCCGATCGTGAATCAGTCGAATGATCCGGCGCATGACGCGCTGCGGGGCAGCGACTGCGGGACGGCGGCGGGCCAGAGGGCGGGGGGCTATCAGGATCGGTGCGGGTATGGGCCGCGGCAGCCGCTCTTAGTGATCTCGCCCTATGCGAAGGTGAACGCTGTGGATCACACGGTGACGGACCAGACGTCGGTGCTGCGGTTTATCGAGGACAACTGGTCGCTGGGGCGGCTCGGGAACGGCTCGCTCGATGCGAAGGCCGGCTCCTTGCTCGCGCTGTTTGATTTCTCGTCCCGCTCCGGGGCGGCGGGCCGTCTGTTCCTTGATCCGGCCACAGGGCTCGAGCTGAAAATCCGGCGGTTTCAGTCCCCCACGCGCCGAAATCCAGGCACCCTCTAATTTGTCTGCGAGGTCTGCCACACGGCGGACGACTGGAAGCGCTCAACGTTCAACCACGAGAAGGACACGGGTTACTCGCTGACCGGCAAACACGCCGACGTCAAGTGTGAGCAGTGCCACCGTCGGCCGTTATTTACGGGAGAGACGTCACGCCTCTGCGTCAGTTGCCACCGCAGGGATGATCCGCATGACGGCGAGCTGGGGGAGCGTTGCGAACTGTGCCACAGTGAAGCGGGTTTCCATATCATCAAGCCGCACTAGCAGGTTGGTGAAAAAGTCCATCTGCGTCGTTTACCTCGTCGAAGATGGGACGAATGTTCGATTCTTGGTACAAGCGCGGCCCGTCGGAAATCCACACGTGCAACACAGTACGCTCCGGTTCCCTCGGAGCCTGCGGCCTTGCAGCCGGAACGTTTTGACCGGCCTGCGGTAGAAGTTATTTTACTGCCCTGCGAGCGTGCGAAGACATTGCAGAGGTTGGACCTGCGGCGCTGCGCTTACGTAGATAGGATGGTGCTGATAATCGCCGTGCGCGTCGAGACGCCGAGCTTCCGGCGGATCGCCTTCAGATAATCGCGGACGGTCTCAAAACCAATGCCCAGGCTGGAGGCAATCTCCTTGTCGCTCATGCCGTTGCGCAAGGCCTCCACGACATCCATTTCGCGGGGCGACAGGCCGTAACTGCGTTGTGCTTTTCCCAGGCCGATCAGTCCGGCCCGGATCGGAGCGAGTCGCTCAACGAGCACGGCGACCATCGGTTCGCGGCGTCCGGTTCCCCGATTGATCCAGAAGGCCTGCAAGCCGAGCATGCGCGTGCCCGATCGGTGGACGGTCTGGTGCAGGGGGCCGACCGGCGCGTCCGTGGCCGTTGACGCCCATGGCGCGTTGGCGACCTTGGTGCGGAGCACCTGCCGGACGGTCTGCTGAATCGGCCGCCGGTCGCGGGCCGGCACCAAAAGATCGGCCGCCGGATTGGCGGAGAGGAGTCGCCCGTGATCATTGAAGAGCAGCAATCCGATCAGCGTGCGTTTTCGGGCAACTCTCCGGCCGGGGGTGCGGATCATCGGTCGTGCGGTCATGAATCAACGCGCCGTGGGGAGGGGTCGCCGTACAGAAGAAATCGCTTGATTGGAAGAACGCGTCACGCGAAGAAAGGCATTGCGAAGCATGGGCGAATGGAGTATAGTAGCGATCCATGCGGAATGTCAAGAACCGACGAACGCAGACCCGCTATCCCTGGCAGGGCGAAGTCACCTACCGGCGGTCCGTGCCGTCTCGAGGTCAGACACTTCGCTCGATCAGCGGACAGGGCCAACTGCACAATGTGAGCGAAGGCGGCTTCTGCCTGGTGACCGATGAGCGGCTGGCCCCGAAGCAGCTGCTCGCCATCTCGCTGCCGCTGGCCCAGCCGGACATCTCGGTGCCGACCCTGGCCTTTGTGCAGTGGACGCGCCCCATGCGCGGGACCGGCCGGTACGCCGCGGGCCTGTCGTTTGTGGTGTGAACAGCAGGTGACGGGGTCACCGGGAGGTCGGTCGCTGCGCAGTGAACCGATCCCTGATGAATCAGGGCCCGGCGACCCGGCCACCTTGCAACGGAGCCACTTTTTTCATGTTTCATGAGCAGCTTGACAGAAGAAGGAGCGCTGGTATAGAGTAGGCGTCGGTTACGGTGGATTGATTTGTTGGCGGATTGCAACCACCTTAAAAAAGTGCTAAAGAGCCAGGCGAGCTGTCGAAGGACCGTGAACGTGACGAGCGACCCTGTGCTGCTGAGGCGCAGGGTTTTTTTGTGGGCGCATTCCTTGGAGAGGCGTCCTGACGCTCAACCTGGAGGTACAGCATGAGTCGCGTGAACTATCTGTTTACATCTGAATCAGTGACCGAAGGACATCCCGACAAGATCGCCGATCAAATTTCCGATGCCATTCTGGACGAGATCATCTCGAAAGACCACTATTGCCGGGTGGCCTGCGAGACGCTGGTGACGACGGGACTGGCGTTTGTCGCCGGAGAGATCACCACGAACTGCTACGTGGAGATCCCCGAAATCGTCCGGCGCACGGTCCGCGATATCGGCTATACGCGTGCCAAGTACGGTTTCGATTTTGAGACCTGTTCGGTCCTCACGGCGATTCACAGCCAGTCGCCCGATATTGCGATGGGCGTGGACACCGGCGGCGCGGGGGATCAGGGCATCATGTTCGGTTACGCCACGAATGAAACGCCGGAGTTGATGCCGACGCCGATCCTGTTGGCCCACAAGCTGACGAAGCGGCTGTCGGAGATGCGGAAGCAGGGGATTCTGCCTTATCTCAGGCCCGACGGCAAATCGCAGGTCACGGTCGAATATCGCGACGGCAAGCCGGTCCGGGTGACGGCGGTGGTCATCTCGGTGCAGCACAGTCCGGACGTGACGCTGAAGGATCTGCGCGAGGACGTCATTGAAAAGGTGATCAAACCGACTATCCCGCCCGCGTTGCTGGACGAGGAGACCGTCATCTACCACATCAACCCGACGGGGCGTTTCGTCATCGGCGGACCGCAGGGCGACACCGGCATCACGGGCCGGAAGATCATCGTCGACACCTACGGCGGCGTCGGCAGCCACGGCGGCGGCGCCTTCTCCGGCAAGGATCCGACCAAAGTCGACCGGTCGGCCTCCTACATGTGCCGCTATGTGGCCAAAAATCTCGTGGCGGCCGGCATCGCCGACCGGTGCGAGGTGCAGGTGGCCTACGCCATCGGCGTGGCCGATCCCGTCTCCATCCTGGTTGACACGTTCGGCACGGGCAGGATTCCGCAGGAACGGATTCTGGAACTGGTCCGGCAGTTTTTCCCGCTGACGCCGAAGGGGATCATCGATTACCTGGACCTGCGCCGTCCGATCTATAAGAAGACGGCGGCCTACGGCCACTTCGGCCGACAGGGGCCGGAGTTTACCTGGGAGAAGACCGATCTGGCCGGGAAAATAAAGAAGGAAGCGGGACTGTAAAAGACGGGATGCAGAGTAACGGACGAGGGAAGTCAAACAAGCGTACGGCGATGCCGGGGGGGTATTGGAGGGCGTACGCTGCGACGAGGAAGGAGCAGCCGGCTCGTGCGCGCCGCCGAATCAGTGAGGCGACTGGATTCCGGCAGTTCTTCCACACGGACCCATCGGGGCCGATGGGAGAAGTGAGGCGGCCCGGGGTGTGGGGGCATCGGAGGACCCTTCTCCGCCACTTCCGCACGGGCCCCCACAGATGATGACGCGGGGAGGAGCGTGAGGCATTGCTCCCCCCGCTTGAGCGAGTGCGAAGCACGAGCGGAAGAATAGGAGGCGTGGTGGATTACGATATCAAGAATATTGGGTTGGCGGATCGCGGGGCGGGTCGGATCGAGTGGGCCGAGCAGGAAATGCCCGTCCTCCGGCTGATCCGCAAGCAGTTCAAGAAGGATCAGCCGTTCAGGGGCGTCCGGATCGCCGCCTGTCTGCATGTCACGACGGAAACGGCCAGCCTGATGCTGACGCTCAAGGCCGGCGGCGCCGAGGTCGCGTTGTGCGCCTCCAACCCGCTGAGCACGCAGGATGACGTGGCGGCGTCGCTGGTCGCCCATCACCAGATGCCCGTCTTTGCGATCAAGGGCGAGGATCACAAGACCTATTATCGCCACATCCTGTCGACCCTTTCGATCAAGCCGATGATCACCATGGATGACGGCGCCGACCTGGTCTCCGTCCTGCATGGCGAGCAGAAGGCGCTGGCCGCCGGCATTATCGGCGGCACGGAGGAGACGACGACGGGCGTGATCCGATTGCGCAGCATGGCGGCGAAGAAAGTGCTCCGCTTTCCCGTCATTTCCGTCAACGACGCCGAGACGAAGCACCTGTTCGACAACCGGTACGGCACGGGACAGAGCACAATCGACGGCATGCTGCGCGCCACGAACCGGCTCATGGCCGGCGCGGTGACGGTCGTCAGCGGCTACGGCTGGTGCGGCCGGGGCATCGCCATGCGCGCCTGCGGCTTGGGCTCGAGGGTCCTGGTGACCGAAATCGATCCGATCAAGGCGCTCGAAGCGGTCATGGACGGGTTTGAAGTCGCCCCCATGGCCGACGCGGCGCCGCAGGGCGATTTCTTCGTCACCGTCACCGGCGACATCAAGGTGATCCGCAAGGAGCATTTCGAAGCGATGCGCGACGGCGCGATCGTCTGCAACTCCGGCCATTTCAACGTCGAGATCGACATCCCCGCCCTGGAGAAATTGAGCCGGGGCAAGCGGACCGTCCGGGATTTCGTCGACGAATACCGGCTGGCCGACGGCCGGCGGATCTATCTTCTGGGCGAGGGGCGGCTGATCAACCTGGCTTCAGCGGAGGGACACCCCTCGGCCGTCATGGACATGAGCTTCGCCAACCAGGCGCTGTCCGCCGAGTTCCTGGTCACGTCGAAGGGTAAGCTCGCCAAGCAGGTCTACCCCGTGCCGCCGGAGATCGACCGCAGGATCGCCCGGCTCAAGCTGGAGGCGTTGGGGGTCGGAATCGACAAGCTGACCAAGGAGCAGGAACGCTACCTCGCATCATGGGAACAGGGCACCTAGCACGGATGATCGTCCCGCGGGGTTCCGTCCCGGGGCGAAGCCTGACCGCGATGGTGATCCTGGGGGCGCTGGCCTCTCTCCTGTTCGGCGTCGGGTCCGCTCAGGCGGCCAAGGCCGGTCCCCCGACGATTATGCGCTTCAGTCTCGCCGAGCTGGCGAGCCGGGCCTCCCTCATCTGCGTCTGTCGCATGACCAACCAGCAGAGCGAATGGGATAGCAACAAAAACATGCTGATCACGGTGGTGACGTTGCAGGCCGAGGAGGTGCTCAAGGGGGCGATGGCGGCGGGGAGCGATCTGCAGGTCGACCTCTTCAGTAGCTTTACCAGCGAGCAACTGAATGTCGGCGGCGCCGCGTTTGAACAGGGGGAGCGGGCGGTCCTCTTTCTCGCGCCCTCCGGCGGTGAGGCAAAACGGTATAATATCGTCGGCTGGGCCCAAGGCAAGTTTACGGTCCGCACCAATCCCAAAACGGGGGAGGAGCGGATCGTGCGCCGTCTGGAGGGCATCCACTTCGCCCCGTCGAAACCCGGCGAGGCCGTCGGCGAGATGCCCCAGACGCTTGGAGAACTGCGGGCGGCGATTCAGACCGCCGTCGGAAGCGGCGCGGCGACGCCGTAATTCCTTCATGTCGGCGTGAGGGGGCCGGCATGGTCGCGTCCCGACCGATCCGCCGGATCGACACAGTGACCCGACACCTCTCGAACGCGACCACAACGGTGCTGATCGGCTTCACCCTCGCCGCGCTGGCCTGTTCCCACTCCTCCTCCCTCGCCGGAGGGGAATTCCCCCCCGCCGTTCTCGATAAACTGGATCCGGCCCTGCGTCACCGGATGGACGAGCTTCGGGCGCGTGGACAGTCCGACCAGCGACTCAGCGTGCTGGTCAGAACGGCGGCCGATATCAGCCCGGATCAGGAAGGCCAGCTCGAACGGCTCGGCATGACGATTCATTCGACATCGGGCGTCATCCTCAGTGCGACGCTGCCGGCCTCGTCCATCCCGACGGCGGCCGCGCTGGATTACATCGTGCGGATTGAGCTGGCCAAGCGGTTGAAGCCGAGGGAGGCTCCATGAAATACCCGTATTCGATGCTCATCCTCCTCGTGCTCGCAGGCCTGTTCGCGGCGCAGGAGGCGGCGGGCGCGCAGGACTCTCGGGCCAAACTGAGCCCCCGGCTTCGGATGGTGACCAGCCGAGATCCGGCTCTGGTGGAGAGCGCGAAGCGGCATCTCCGGATGACGATCAATCCCGTCTCGGCGGAGCCGATGGTGGATGCGTTCGTCCGGGTGAAGGGCGATCCCAGAGCGCTCGAGGTCTACGGGGTGCGGGTGCGATCCGTTCTGGGCGATGTGGCGACGGCGGAGATCCCGGTCAGCGTGTTGGAAGCGATCGCCAACCGTCCGGAAGTGATCCGGATCGAAGAGGCCAGGAAATTAAAACCGCGGCTGGATGTCAGCGTGCCGGCCAGCGGTGCGAATGGCGTTGGACTTTGGGGTGGAGAGAATGCGGCAAACCTCCCGGGCACAACAGGCCCTGGTAGCGCTCAGTCGCGACCATTACCCCCGCCATGGTCGGGCAATACCGGTAGAAACGTCATTATAGGATTGGTGGATACGGGGATCGATCTGAAGCATGGCGATTTCAAAGACAGTTTGGGAAAAAGTCGGCTGCTCTATGTCTGGGATCAGAATACGGGGAAGGAATGCACCAAGCAGCAGATCGACGCCGGAACATGCAGTGAAAAAGATGCCGACGGCCATGGCACCCACGTCCTTGGGATAGCGGCGGGCAATGGCGCCGCCACCGGCAACAATCAGCCGGCCTACCGCTACATCGGCATGGCGCCGGAGGCGAATCTCATTGTGGTGAACACCACCTTCTATGACACGGATATTGAAGACGGTATTGCCTACATTGAAAGCAAAGCATCCGCGCTGGGATTGCCGGCGGTGATCAATTTGAGCCTGGCGGGTCATCTTGGGCCGCATGATGGGACATCGAATTTCGAAGTGGCGATGGATAATGCCACCGGTACGGGCCGTGTAATCGTGGCGGCGGCCAGCAATGAAGGAAATACCGACAACGTGTTTCCGGGGCAGCTGCCTGACTTTAATTACCCCATCCACGCCAGTGATTTGGGCAGCGACAAGGTCGTTGACGGCAACGTGGGCCCAACGGTCCACTTTTCCGTGCCATCGGGATCGACCGATGTGGTCCTCGATCTCTGGTATGCCGGCGCAGACAAGATGGGGGTGAAGGTGACCAGCCCGGGCGGCTCCTGCACAGCCCCGTCTAGCGGGTTTCAGTATCCTGGTAATACCACTCTGCCGTTCAATACCAATTGCGGCCAGATCACACTCACCACGCCAACAACCAATGTCGACAAACTCAATAACGGCGATCATGAAATCTACATTGAGATCCAGAATATCGGTCACACGATTTCGATCGGATCCTGGAGTTTTACGTTGACCGGCAGCAACTGTCCGCCGCCGACACCGTGCATTTCGAACGGGACGTTTGATGTGTGGATTGACGATACGAGTTCCAACGCCACCTTCATCGACAATATTGATTACAACAAGACGGTCGGCATGCCGGGGACGGCCACGGAGGTGATCGCGGTTGGCGCCTATACGACCAAGACGACCTGGACGAGCAGCGCCGGAGCTGCAATAGACACTTTTGGTACCGTCAAGGATATCACTTACTTCAGCAGCCTGGGTCCTCGCCGGACCTGCAGCAATACGAGTAATTCCATCTGTACGGCGGTAGTCCAGAAGCCGGAGCTGGCCGCGCCGGGCGAGGAGATCATGTCGTCACACGCGGCCGGCACGCCGACGGCAGGCTACTGTTTTGCCAACTCGAATCAATGTCTGGACCCTGATGGACTGCATGTGGTGTTCCAGGGCACCAGCATGTCGACGCCCCATGTCACGGGCGCCGCGGCCCTGCTCCTAGCCCAGGATCAATCACTGACGGCCGATCAGGTCAAGGCGGCACTGGAAAACGCAAAGTCGGACGGTAATACAGGGGCGGTGCCGAACAACACCTGGGGCTACGGCAAGCTGGCGGTCGACCAGGCCATTGCGACGGTGGGCACCGACAAGCATCCAGATCCCAGTCCGAATCCGCCTGCAAATGTGACCGCGGCCCCCGGTGGGGGCTCGGCGAGGATCTCGTGGAACGCGATTACAACTGACATCTATCTGGATGGGTACAACGTCTATAAGAGCACCAATAGCGGAGGGCCGTATACACAAGCCAATACCAGCGTGGTGTCCGCCTCCTCAACCTCATTTACCGTCACCGGGTTGACGGCAGGCACCCCCTACTATTTTGTCGTCAGGAGCGAGGATACGCCGGGGATTGAAAGCGCCGATTCTTCCATCGTCACGGCGACGCCCACCACGCCCTCCGGAGGCGGGGGGTGCGGAAGCCTCAGGCCGACAGTGCCGACCACGCCGGCCGGCGCGGCCCTCTTTCTCCTCTCATTGCTCCTGCCTCCGCTCGTGATTCATGTCAGAAGGAAACTGCGATTCACATGATTGACATCACGCAAAACAAACAGGACACGCCCCCAACTGTTGCGGGAGCATGTCCTGGTTTACAGATCGGACGAGGCCGATTTTATCCGCCCGCGCCGAAGAACCCGGTCGGGGCGTGGGCGGAGGAGGCCATGAAGAAGAGCATCGGAATCGAGAGCATCGTGTTCGTCCGGGAAGCGAGGAAGGCAATCCGAGCCGCCCTGGTCTTCTCCTCGGCTGACGCCGGCACCATCCCCAGCACCTTCTTCTGATTCCGCCAGATGATTCCCCAGACGTTGAACAGCATGATGGTGCCCAGCCAGGCCCCCATGCCGATCACGGCGTCTTCGCCCTGGAGCATGAAGGCCCTGCCGAGACGGCCCTGGGCGCCAAGCAGCATCGCGCCGAACAGCCAGGTCGCCAGCGCCGACCAGCGGAACCAGAGCAGGGCGAGCGGGACGAGGTGCTTGAACGCTTCCGCCTTGGCTTCAGGGGTCACCTTTTTGAGAAACGAGCCCTGGACGAAATTGAAATAGTAGAGCAAGCCGATCCAGGTGATGCCGGCCAGAAAGTGGCCCCATCGAATGAACAGTTCAATCATCGTCTCCTCCCTCTCATCGGATCAATCGTGATGGTGCGGTGTGTCCTGGTCGGGTCTTAGATCAGTGCCCGAACGACCAGATAGAGAATCGCAGTCAGAATAAACCCCGAGATGATCGTGCCCGTAATCGTGTCGAGCGGATTTTTCATGCGCCACTCCTTTTCAGTGAAGACATGGACTGCGTGCGAGTAGGAATCCCTTATAGCACGCTGACTTTCGGACTGTCAATTAGAGTCAGGGGGGAGACGTTATCTCCCCCCTGACCACCCCCCATTGATTATTGGACGCGTGAGGTACGATGGACCGATACGCTGGATATGTGCGGGGAGTGTACATCCG
>Ga0335081_10001578_pt1 | contig 36337 bp, 36 predicted proteins | sample Lox_Sample_35_FD_206713 | JGI IMG/M metagenome (GOLD analysis project Ga0335081, IMG submission 206713) | Soil microbial communities from Loxahatchee National Wildlife Refuge, Florida, United States - Lox_Sample_3.5 | ecosystem: Environmental > Terrestrial > Soil > Wetlands | place: USA...
GCACCCGACGTTCCATTCCGTCACGCTATGATCGCGGATGTTGAAGTTCACCGAATGGCACCCGTCGCAAAGGGCGCTGGTAGGCCGCTTCATGTTGTCGGGCGGATAGAGCGGAGCCCACCAGTCGCCGTCATTGGCCACGAAGTAAGGCCGCCAAACATGATTCGTAATGTCCCATTGCGACGGCTGTGGATAGAAATCGTCCCCAAGCTTCGTGAAGTAGCGCTGCTTCCAGATGCTGCCGTAGACCAGGCCCACATCATCACGGCTAAATGGTTTGACGGTATTGCCGGTTAGATCGGGAATGATCGCCTCGGGATGTTCCCGCGGATCGCGAACCACGTTGGCCATGGGCGTCTTCTGCCAGCGCGCATAGATATCCGGATGGCAGGACTGGCATGCGCGCGAGCCCACGTAGCGCGCCGTCGCCTGCGCCGGAGCCTGTGCTTGTGGAGCTTGTGCCTGCGCCTGCTGCGCAGGTCCGGCCATCAGCAGCAGCGCAAATACCAGTGGTAAGCCGGTTGGGAATCGAGGAATCGTTTTGGCCTCCTGCGATTAGCCCTGAACTCCAATCTTAGTGCCCATTGAAACGATCGCGATTCGACAAGTCACAGAAACTGAGGTTCGCACCATTGGATGGCGATCGCTCCGCCTCTGATGCCCAACGATTGCTCGTGCCCTACGCTAATGTTGCAGGCTCAATTATTCGTTCTTCGAAACTTTCGTCCCCAGCAGCTTCATGAACTCGTCGTTCGTCCCCACGTGCCCCTCAATCGGCACGTGCTGCGTGACGTCCAGTTCGTATTTCCGCATGTTCTGGTAGAGCGTCAGCATCCCAGCCGTCGGCTTGGCGGCAGGTTGCGCGCCGGGTTCCGGCGGCGAGTAAAGGTCGGCGTTGACCAGAATCTTCTCTTTCGGCAAGTAGACCATCAGCATGTCGTTGCTATGATTGCCCTGGCCAAAGGAGTTGTCGCCCAGCTCATAAGCCATGTCTTCGACGAACAGGACTTCCATCATATGCTCGCCGTCGGTGATGACGTATTTCGTGGCTCCGCTCGATCCCGTCCCGGGACCGCCCGCGTCCGCGCTACCCAGCGTCTCGATGGGAGGAGGGCGGCGGCTGACCATGTACATCGGGCTGTAGAGCGAGAACCGATCCGCATCCAGTTCCCGTGGCCCCGGGTGCAGCATGACGTCGAGGTAGTAAGCCTTGTTGATCGCGTGCGTCACGATCGTCGTCCCCTGCGACACATAGGTCCGCAGCCCGCCCGCGTGGTCCATATGATGGTGCGTGTTGACGAGGTACTTGATCGGCTTGTTGGGCGCCAGCCGATTCGCTTCCTCGATCACCGCCAGCGAACGCGCCTCGTTGTTCGGCGCCTCCACCACCGCCACGAAATCCTTGAACTCCATCAGCACGCTGTTGTGCGTTCCACCGCCCAGCAGCCACACGCCGTCGGCCAGCTTCTGGCTCACCACCTTCACCGGAGCCAGAGCCGCCGCCCGCACGTTTTCGGGAACCGCCATCGGCGTCACCGGCACGTTCACCTTCACGTCCGTGACGTCGTACTGATAGTAGTTGTGCGCCGGGTTCAGCCTCGGATCCCCCTGGTGCACGTGAATCAGCGTGGGGAACATCACGCCCCCGAAACTTTTATATCGCGTGTACCGCATCTCGTAGTCCATGTCGCCATACACGGGGTTGGGAAACCACGTGTCGGTCAACTCCACGAGGTTCTGGTCGTTGATCGTTCCGTTCACGCGGTACTTCCCAATGGTGAACGAAACAATCGTGACCTTGCGCCCAAATTGCGACAGGCCGAAATCCGACGGCCCGATAATCGGCAGCGTGATGGCCGTGGCGTCCTTGGCCGCCAGCGCCATTTTCAGGAACCCGTGCGGGGTAATGGCGATCTCCAGCAGCCGCAGGTCGGCATACGGCACGCCATCGAGATAGAGCCGCGTGAAGGGCACCGCCTTGTCGCCTTGCACATCCCACGCGTAGTTCTCGCTCAGAATCGCGGTGACGCGCTCCTCCGGCATCGGAGGCCGACCCAGCAGCGGGTACTTCGCCTGCCTGCGCGTGTACTCCTCGCGCGACGACTTCGCGTCATAATCGATGGTGCGCGTATAGTCGGCCACCTCGTATTTCGGCCAGTCTTCATTAAGGCTGTACGTCTGTCCGATTCGCGACGACCACCCGCCGCCCGAATACTGAATCGTCTTCAGGTTCGTGCCGCCCATGGCCTTGAGCGACGCCTCCAGCACCGCGCGCACGTCCTTCACCTGCTGCGCCGATGCGGTCACCGCCATCAGCATGAAACACGCGACCAAAACGCCTGTTCTTCGCTTCATGTAAACCTCGTGAATTCCGGCGTGAAAGATGGCGCCATGCTATGGCCGCCCGCAAACTCTGTCAATCGCGATCACCATGAGTCCGCCGCATCCGTTCCTCGGAATTGCCGCCGCCGGCTCACGCGTTTGCCCGCCCTCGGCCATCTGAGGCAAAGCCTGGCCCCGGTGACAAAGTTTTTACAAATTGCGAACAGGGAGACAACAATTTGACGCCACAGTGCAGGTACCTTTGCACCTGCGCCGCCGCATTCATTAATTTTGGCGAGGAGGAATGATGTTCCTGGATCACGAAACACTCTGGCGACAAGTCGATGACATCGCCATTACACCGGAGCCTGACATCTGGGATGCTCGCGGCCCCGAATTCGAGGCGCGGGGGTTGTTTGCATTGCTCGGACGCGACGGCAACACCCCCGATGTCATCCGCCAACTCATCGAAGTTCCCCCGCAAGTGGAGGCTTCATTACGCGCCTTCATTCGCCTGCATCCGGCGGAAGGCTTCGAGATCGAGCACATGCTCTCCTTCCGCCAGAAAGTCGCCCGGGAGTTCGAGCATCTGCTCGCCTCCCGCCAATTCGCCCATTCGCAAGCGGCGGAAAAAGCCGCGCCTGACTCCTGCGTGTCATTCTGAGCCCGCGGCAGCGGACGAAGAACCCCTCCGCGCCTCTCCCCGCCCATGTTGTCATCCTAAACCGGGCCGCGATCCTTATCGACATCCCCGGCTGTTGAGATTGTCGAGCCAGAAAAGGCCGTGGGCATCACGCCGCTTTTCTGGCATGAAAAAATCGGTGAGGGATCTGCTTTTTTCTTTCGCTTCTACCTTCGCATCGCGATCGGCCCGGTCTGCACCCGCTCCAGCAGGATGTGCCAGGCATCTTGCGACGTCGGGCTGAAAATCCATCTGCTTTCGGCGCGTTCGCTGTACCACGCGCCCAGGCTCATTTCGTCCTGAAGCTGTTCAGGCGCCCACTGCGCGCGCCCTAGGAATACGCGTACATCCGCCCCCGGCTTGGGCTTCTTGAGCATCCCCACGATCAGATCCCTGTCGAAGCTGAGGTAGACGTTTTCGTAGAGGTGAATGGCTTTCTTGGAGGGCTTTGCGGCCCGAAACACCGCTCCCGGCGTTTCGATCTCCACAGGACCGCCGAAGTACACCGTGTCTGAGCGGTCCCGCAGGCGACGCTCGCCTGGGAACACCTGCGATAAAGGAATCCGCCCGGGCTTATTCACGATCAGCCCGATGATCAGCCCCGGTTCTTGATCGTGCAGAGGCAGCATCAACACGACCGACTCTTGAAAGAAAGGGTTGCGCAGCTCGGGACGCGCCACAAGGTAGAGCGGCTTGTCCGTGGCTTCCTCGGCAGCGCCGCCGGCAGCACCCCACGCGATCAGCACGAACAGAAGGAGCGCGAGCGGGAGCAACACAAGAACCGATCGCGAACGCCCAGAACTGATGTTGGCTTCGATCGTGGCCTCCGCCATCCGACGGCCGCAGACGCTCACAGCGAAGTATATCCCCGAATGGGCTATCATCTCGGCACGGTTCTCACGCAAGGCTGCCCCTAAAGCCTGCCCGTAAAGCATCTAAAGCAGGCCGCGGGTTGTAAGGAGGATTGACGTGAAGAAAACTCGAATCATCTCCATCGCCGTCGCAGGACTGGCCGTCCTACCGCTGGCGTCCTCGCGCGCTCAGCAGAAACCCGCCGTTTCGGCGCAACAGGCCACCACGAACATCAAGATCATCTCCAGCGCCGGCGCGCGCGCCCTGGTCGACGCCTGCTCGGCCTGGGCCGAACAGAACAAGCAAGTCGTGGCCATCGCTGTTTTGGATTGGGGCGGAAACGTCGTCGAGTCGCACGCCATGCAAGGCGCTTCGGCCAACTCCATCGATACCGCTCTGTTGAAGGCCAAGTCCGCCCTGCGCTGGCGCCGCCCCACCTCGGAGACCAACCAGAGAGTCCGCAGCGGCGAGAATCTGGCCCCCACGTTCATGCGCGACTTCCCGCAACCCGGCGCCCTTCCCATCATGGTCGACGGCCAGATTGTCGGAGCCATGGGCGTCTCCGGCGCCGACGGCGAGAAGTGCGCCCAGGCGGCCATCGACGCAGTCTTCAAGGGCTCCGCAGCCTCGCTGCCAGATAAGAAGTAGAGATAAAAGCAGGGAACAACACCACTTTAAGAAGGGGCCATATATGGAAGAGAACCGTAATCCAAAATCTCTCGGCTTTCATGGCGTCGCCATGATCGCCACCGCCATCGGCGCCGTCGCTGTGGGCGCGTTCGCCATCGGCGTCCTGGCCATCGGGCGGCTGGCGATCCGCCGCCTCGTGATCGAAAGCGCCGAACTGAAGTCGCTCGAGATTCAGGACCTCACCGTCAAACGGCTTCGCGCCGCCGAAATCACCGTCAGCGAATCGCTGCAACTGCCCGAAGGGCAATCCCCCCGCAAGATCCCGGCCCGATAGCTGCTCCATTCATAGCAACTCACAAGGAGGAACGATGTCACGCGAAACGCGCATGCTCAGCGGAATCTTGCTCGTCGTTATTCCCACCGTGATGTATGGCGGCCTGACGCTTCTCTACGCCCTTACTCGAAACGTGCCGGGATACAACGATAATCCGCTCCGCCACGACCTGTGGCGCGCCGGCCACGCCCACGCAGGCGTGTATCTCGTCTTGTCCCTGGTGATGCTCCGTTTTGTCGATGACGCCGTGCTCTCGCCGGGTTGGAAGTGGCTCGCCCGCACCGGCGCGCCCATCGCCGCAATTCTGATCCCTGCCGCCTTCTTCTTGTCCGTCGTTTCTCCCAACGCAACGGCGCCCAATGGCTTGATCAATCTCGCCTACATCGGCGCGCTGTTTCTCGCTGCCGCGGTCTTGACGCTCGGCGTCGGCCTGATTCGCTCGGCGCGCCGCATGGAGCGCTGAGGGATCTGAGTGTCACCCTCGTCAGCGCATGTGGCTTGTCCCCGGCATGTCTGGCAACGGTGTCATTCCGAGGAGCGCGCAGCGCGACGAGGAATCTGCTTTTGACTTTCCGCTCCAGGAAAATTTGTTCTCCTTACCAACTCCTTATGGAGCGATCGGCAAAATCAGGTGAGAGGCGGGATAGATCCGCTGCGCGGCCTTTGCGTAATCGCCGGGCGACGCGGTCATGACGTTCGCCACAAATGTCTGCGGGTTGCGGTCGTAGAGCGGGAACCAGCTGCTTTGCACCTGCACCGCGATGCGGTGCCCCTTGAGAAAGGTGTGGTCGGCGGCATGAAGGCTGAATCGATATTCGAGCACGGCGTTCGCAGGAATAGCCTCGGGACGGTCGAAGCTCTGGCGATAGCGGCCGCGAAAGATCTCCGCATTGACGATCAGCTGATAGCCCGCCATATTCGTCGGAGCATTGTTTGAAGCGGGCGTCGCCGCGGGGGAATCGGGGTACTCATCAATCAGCTTCACCACCCAATCGGAGTCCGTGCCGGACGTGGAGGCAAAAAGGTCCGCAGTCACATCGCCCGCAACGGTCACATCGCTCTCCAGCGGCGGAGTTGTCCACGTCGCGACGTCCGGCCGCCCCGATACGAAGCGCTGGTCCTCCGCCATCCACGTGTACCACTGCGAGCCCGGAGCGTAGGTGGCCTGGATCGGCCGGTGCCGGTACGGCACGGGGTTCGCCGGATCGGAGACGTATTCGCGATAATTCGCCGCCGCCAAGTTAATCCTCGGCTCCGATGAAGAAACAACAAGCGCACCATCGGCGGAGAGATAGAGATTTTGCGGCTTGCTTTCCGACGGCGGCCACTGTGTGTATTCACGCCAGCGGTTTGCCCCGCTTTCGAAGGTCGCGGCGCCCTTCAGGCTGAATCCGGGTTCGTCCTTGAGGTAGTGGGCGAAAAACGGCGCTTCGTAGCGCTCGCGAAATTCGTCCGTGGTCGGTTCGCCAAATTGAATGGCTCCGAGTTGACGCGTCGTGGCGCCCCACCCGCCGTGGTTCCAGGGACCGATAACCACGAAGTCCTCGTGATGGGAATCGTAGGGTTTGAGCTTTCCATAGGCTTCCTGTGGTCCGAACATATCTTCCTGATCCCAAAAGCCGCCGACGAAGAGCGTCGGGACTGCCACCCGATCGAGATGCCATTCCACGCCGCGGCTGTGCCAGAAGTCGTCATACGCGGGATGCGCCAGGAACGCCGCAGCCGTGGGCAGTTTGTCCACGCCGCCGTCCCTTGCGGCAGCTGCGAACGAACCGAAGCGCAGGAAGAAATCGTACCCATCCTCCGCGAGCTTGGAGAAAGCATTCTCCTTGGAGCTCTCCATCCCCAGCGTGTAGTCGTAGCCGTAACTCTGCCGGAAGGCGCCGTTGTGGAAGAAGTCGTCGCCCATCCAGACGTCAATCATGGGCGCCTGTGGCGAGATCGCCTTCACCGCGGGATGCGGATCGATGCCCGCGGCCATGGTGAGAAATCCCGGATAGGAGACGCCGAATACCCCCACCCGGCCGTTGTTATTGGGAATATTTTTGAGCAGCCAAGCCACCGTGTCGTAGGCGTCCGTGCTTTCGTCCACCAGCTTCGGATCGCCCAGTTTTGGATCGTGATGATCCGCCATCGGGCGCATCATCGCGAATGTGCCTTCGGACTTGTATCGGCCCCGAATGTCCTCGAAGACGAAGATGTAGCCGCTGGCGGCAAGCTCGGGCTGCACGGAATTGATGGAGTCCGGCGTATTGCCTTCCACGCCGTACGGCGTGCGTACCATCAGGAAAGGCAGCGGCACCGTGGAGCCCTTAGGGCGCAGGATTGCGGCGTGGAGCTTGACGCCATCGCGCATGGGAATCATCACGTCCTGGCGCGTGTAGACGGGCTTGCGGAACACAAGCGGCTGGCCGCTGATTTTGCGGGCATGCCGGGTGCCTTCCTGGGCGATGCGATTAAACCCGGCGATATTTCTGTCTGCGGAGCGGATGAACTGGAAAGTGACAGCGAGATTAGTCGGCGAGAAAGCATCCTCGGATTGCGGAACGAGTTCCAAGCGCGCGCTGCGGCGCGATTCCATGAACAGCCGTGAGCCGTCCACCGAAAACGACCAGATCAGGTCGGGCTCGTCGTCGAATTGATATTGTCCGGCGTATGCGGGGAGTTTATCCGCGGAAACCTGGAACTCTTGTGGCTGCGATCTGACTCGCGAAACAGCAAGCGCGAAGACGGCCAGAAGAAAGGCGCAAAGAACGTAGCGACGACGTGACGTCACGGAGTAACCTGAGTTTGGATTTGGGACTCGGCCTCAGCGAATCCTACCCTCCTGTCATGCTCCACACAAGAGACCTGCTCAGGAGCAACACTTTGAGTTTTGAAGCTTCTCCTTTAGTCCGGGCAGATAAGACATGTGACGCCGCTCACTGACCGGGCGCACCTCGCATGCCAACCTAACCGCGTAAGGAGGAAAGATGAAGACGATCGGTTTATTGGCGCTGGCCGCTGTTCTTTCTGTATTCGGCATCGCTGCTGTCGCCCAGCAGCAACAGCCCGGCGCAATGGGCGGTGGCATGGGCCCGATGGGCATGATGGGCATGATGGGGCAAATGGGAACCCACCATCAGCAGATGATGGACAATATGAACAAGCTCATGGAGAGCATGAGCGCTATCGAGGCGGAGAAAGATCCCGCCGCGTTGAAGCAAAAGCTCGCCGCTCACAGGGCTCTACTCGAGCAAATGCGCAGTCAAATGATGCAACAGGGCGAGAGGATGCAGCACATGCAACAGATGATGGGCGGTTCAGGGAATAACCAGCCACCTGCATCCAAGTGAAGGCGAACGTAATTCTGCGACGTAGGTTGGGGCAACTATCGGAGCCTGGCGCCTGAACCTTTCGGCCGCAGGCACCAGCTCCCTTCTCGGAAAGAACTGCTACTCGTCCCGTCCGTCGAAGTCGTCCCGGTCCCGACCTCGTCCGTGATCGTCCCCTCTGTCGCCGAAGCCGTGTCTGTCGTCGAAGCCGTGGAACGGCCGAGCGCAGGCCGCGGGATTCGACGCACACCACTTCGCCTCATCCAGCAGCGCTTGCCCTTGAAGGATGTCGTCGGAGTACAGCCCGTCCTCGGTCGTCAGAATGTCGTTGGCCGTGTGCGAGATGAGCACTGTGTGATCCCCCGCGTCCATCGTGCCGTTCTTCTCGATGAAGTTCAGCAGGTTCGGGATCTGCTCCAGGTCCGACGGAACGTTCGGATTATCGCGAGTGAAGTGTACGTTATCGAATTCCACGTAAACGACGTGCTTGAGCTTTCCGGACGGCGAATTCAGTTGGCATTGTGCGCCGGCCGTTGCCACCAGGCCGAGAGCCAGCAGCGCATAGCCGAATGCGCACACCAGCGCGCGAGGAATTACCCCTGCTCGATGCATCTCTAGTCCTCCTTGGACGCTCCCTGCGGATGCATCTAATACCCGGCTTTCATGACGCTCAGGAGAACGCAAAGTTAAACTTTTGGTCGTCTCGAATAAACGGCAGGTTGCACCTACAGGAATTACCCGATCCGCACTTGTAGCTCAGGTCGCTGGCGCCGTCTCGGCGCTCCTTCCGCGCCACGCCAGAGTGATCCGTGCCCCAAACAGGCGTGACGGCCGTCACCGACCGCAGTTCCGTCTTGGAGCCAAATAAAGATGGAGTTCGGATCGCGGCGGGCCAAGGTATCGGGCCCGTCGGGGTAAAGGAGGGTGCCGTGAGAACCGAGAAGCGGATCACCCGGATGGGTTCTTTCCTGAAAGTCGCACCTGCTCTGGTCCTTTCCAGCCTCATCGTTTTCAGCGCGCTGGCGGCAGCCTCCGCCGGAACCATCGCCGTCAATAAACAGACTGCCGTCACGCTGACCGGGATCGTGAGCGATTCCCTGTGTGGCAGTGACCATGGGATCAGGGCCAAGGGCGACCCTGAATGTACCCGGATGTGCGTGGCGTTGGGCGCCGAATACGCGTTGGTAGTGGGTAAGAGGCTCTATATCCTGCAAGGACATCGAGCCGATCTGGAACGCTTAGCCGGCAAGCCCGTGCGAGTAAGGGGCCGGGCCATCACGCGGGACACCGTGGTTGTGGATCAAGTGGGCGGTTGGTACTCCGAAGCGGCGGCTGCGACGCGCTAGCCGATTTGCCGCGGGAGGTGGTTATGGTAAGCCTGGATTATCTGTTCGCTGCATTGCTGATTGCGTTTCTGTACTTCGTCGTTCAAACGATGATGCATTGGCCGGGAGGTCATTCGTTTAAGCACTGAGCAGCACCGAAGTCCCCGGTCCGGCCGGCGAGGTTGAGCGGCTCTGAGGGCCTCGTCGGCCGCCATCCCCAACCCCCGGTAAAGGCTGTCATTCCGAGGAGTCCGCCGCGGAAGACGAGCTTTGTACGCCCAAGCTCACAAATACTTCGCAAGCTCAGAAAATTACTTCTCAGGCAGCGGCTCGAAGAGCAGCCTCGAATCGACGATGCCGATCTCCACGCGGCGATTAGCGGCGCGCCCCTGGGCGCTCTCGTCCTTCACGCGCGGATCGGATTTGCCGAATCCCTTGGTCGTAATCAGCCCCGGATTGATCCCCGCCTGCACCAACGAATCGCGAACCGCCTGCGCCCGCCGCGCCGAAAGCTTCATGTTGTAATCCTGCGTTCCCACGTCGTCCGTATATCCGTAAACGTATATGGAGTATCCGTTGAGCGTCATTAGCACGCCCGCGATGCGATTCAGGATGTCGCGATATTGCGGCTCGATATTCGCCTTATCGAAATCGAAGCGGATCGATTTTTCGCCCAGCGTCATCACCAGACCCAGCGTGGTGCGGTGCGTCTCCGTGATTTGCCCAAGGACCTGCTGCAACTGCTGTAGCTCCTCTTCGCGCTGCTTGCGGTACTCTTCGGCTTTCTGCTCGGCTTGATCGGCCTGCAGTTGCGCGGCGGCAGCGGCATTCAGGGCCGATTGCGCCTGCGCCGCGGCGTTCGCCTCCGACTGTTTCGCATCGTCACGCTGCTGCGCGGCCGCCTGAGCATTGGCCGCGGCTTGCGAAGCCTGCTGAGCGAAGTTCTGCGATTGCTGCTCCGCGCCCTCCACGCGCCGGCTCAGTTGGTCCGTCTGCCGGCTGAGCTGCGCCATCTGCCGGCCCAGCCGCCTGAGCGACGCGAGAAGCACGAAACCCAGAACGAGGATCAGACCCAGAGCGATGGCTCCCAGGACAACTCCTGCTCTGCCTTCACTCCGGACAGGAGTATCGCGGCGTTCTGGTTCGTCCGGGTTCAACGGCGCGCTCGATGGGTCCATCGGTTCCCTCGCCAGATTAGACTCCGGGCCCTCCCGGGCCGGTCAGCCCTTGCGCCGGCTACGCGACGATTCAGAACTCACCAGTAGCCGATCATGCGCCCCGCGCTGATGGCCGTCAGCCAGCAGAAGAGCGAAATCCCGCCCATCACCGCCAGCTTGGACTCCTCGTTCGAGGAAAGCTCCCGCCTCTTGTGTTCCTTCCACGCCGGCAGGAAATTCAGCGCGATCACGTTCAGAATCCCCAGTCCGATGGCGGGAAATTTGATGAAGAGGAATGGATTGCCAACATATTCCGTCGCTTTCGTCGCCAATAAGCAAGCTCCGCTGAGCGCGGCGACCGTGAATCCGGTGGCGGCGACGGGCACCGTGGGCCCGCTGACATCGCGGAGAGGAATTTGCCGCCGGAAGCCTAAAAGCCGCAGGTCGAGAATCAGTACGGAACCAAACAGCGAAGCCACGCCCAGGATGTGCACCAGATTCACGACGCCGTAGGCCCACACCCCGTGCGAGCGCATGGCATGGCCCAAGGCCGAGTACTGCAGCCAGGCCATGAAGTTGTAGTACAGTCCCGACCGCCTTTACGAACGGCCCGGATATACGTCGTAGGTCTTCCCGTTCCAGGTGACGCGCGTGCACTTCATTTCAAACTTCTTTGCATCGCGATTGCGATTGCCATGCACCGTCACCGTCGCGCCCACCGGAATCATGCCTTCCTTCAGGCCCGCGCGTTCCGTAGCGGGCGGCGGCGCCAACGTCATGTCCCACACCTGATCGCCAACGCGAATCTTCATCGTGGCGTGAGGTCCGGCCAGGCTGACGCTCTGTACCACGGTGCCGGTCAGGTCCGACGTCTCATCCACGTTGCCGCCCCAGCCGTGATGGGCTGAAACGGGAACTGCCGAAACTGCCAGCATCACCAGAGCAACACAAAGTGATAGTTTCAGGATCATCGCTTCCCTCCTCGTTCAGTGTCTGTAGGATTCCCGCGAATCTTCCTCGCTGCAGTTAGTATTCTCTATGTCCGGGTCCGGGCGGAACTGCTACACCGTATTCTATACCCGAACTGGCGACCCTCTTTACTGTTCTTGCGCCAACTCACATTCTTGATCTACGTCATCTGAACGAAGTAGCCCGCCTGCGAGAAAAACGAATCACACGTAAAGCTATTGCACCACCGGACAAGTTTCTAGACGTAACGGGAGGACCGATGGCAACCGGAGCCACAATTTACAAATGCTCCTGCGGCAAATATCACCCCTGGAGCTTCGATGGCGACTGCGCGGACGACGCCAACCGCTATCGTTCACCCGAAGAGTACGCCGAGGAGAATGACCTCGATGCTGACGACATCGAGGTGCGCGCGATCGACGCCGGCAATGGCGACGGCGATCATGACGATGGCGATGATGAGGATGACAATGACTACGGCGACGACGATGACGACGAAGACTTCGAGGAGGACGACGGAGCCTCCGATGACGACGAAGAATGATGCACTAAATCGGGAAACCTTCCTCTGGCGCTATCGGCCGAAGGCGGCCAGCGGCGCAAGGCCCGCCACGGTGCCGGTATGGCCCGAAGCGATGAAGTTCACTTGCCCCGCATGCGGCTCCAACTCCTGGCTGAGACGCTTAAGCGAAGCCTCGCCCTGCGCCCGGTCGCTGCTGAAAATCAGAGAGGGGCCGATGATCTGCTGGTTGGAACCGATTTGCACAGCGTCGCCGGCAAAAAGCACGCTTTGGGTCAAGTACGCGGCGCTGCCTTCGGTATGCCCGGGCACGGCGTAGGCCGTGATCTGCAGATTCCCGACCATGAAGTTCTCGCCATCGTCGAGCGGATGCGTCACGCTGAAAGGTGTCTTGTTCGTGCCGCCGGAGAGTTTGAAAAGCGGGCCGTTGAACGGCTGCTGCCCCGCCGCGAAGGGCACTTCGGCCTTCAGCGCGTAGATCGTCGCTTTCGGAAAAAGCGCGAGAGCGGCGATGTGATCGGGATGCGCGTGAGTGAGCAAGATCGCCGTCACCGCCTCCGGGCCCGCGTGCCGCGCCTGCAAATCCTGGATCAGCGCGGCTCCCTTGTCGTCCGCGCCCGCGTCGATCAGCACGAACTGCCCGTTCCCGGCGTCCAGCACGTAGGCCGTGGAATAACCGGCCTGCACGCGATCGATTCCCGCTCCCAGCGAAGGTCCCGCCGTTGCCCCCTGCAGCCCCCCAAATAACGCAAAACCCGCGATGCCAAGCACAAGAACGACAATTGCGAGTACGATCCCGGCGATCTTGAGCACTTTCATGATGAGCACCTCATGTGCGGTTCGACAGGGTACTCTGATTCGACCGGCGCGCCAAGCCCCGCTTGGCGGCGGTCGCCCGCGGATTTATGTTGACTCTTGTGTCCACCGGGGGCGGAGTGTTGGCGAGGTCGCGCTGAATCTGCGAGAGAATAATCCTGCGAGTTCTTGGCGTAAGGGCGGTTGAGATGGCCGAATACAATTTTCAGCTACGCGGCTGGCACGCGATTGCCGGGATCGCCGCGTTGCTCGGTTTCTTCGGATTTCAGACGTATACGCGAATTCACACGGTGGACGACGGCATGCGAGATGCCGTGCGCGAAACCCTTCTGAGTGAGTATTCCGGCCGCGGCCCGAAGGATCTTGCACGGCTTGCGGCAGAAGCTCGCGAGGGATCGCCGATCGATGCCGTGCCCGAGATGGCCCAGCGTGACGTGGAGTTCACGTCCATCGCAGCGCACGGCAGGATCGGTACGCCGGTACTCTTGGTGCGAGCCGAAATCACAGTCGACGGAGGTCCGCCGCCTGACGGGCGCTCGGTCCGCTATTTCCGTGTGACCCGCAAGTTTATGGAAGACGGCTGGATGGTCGTTGGCGAGAGTAGTGCGTACTCCTACTACAGCGAACTCGCGCCTTAGCGCGCTGCCGCTCGCACAGCCAAGAAACATTCCCAAGACCGAAAGGTTCGAACCCCCATTACTGCTGGTTGAAGGGTACATCCACGGAAATCTGCGTCTGAACCGGCATTCCCCCCGCGCGCGGCGTCGTCGTCTTCCACTTCGCAGCCGCCTGTATCGCCGCATCTGTAAAGCCAAAGGGATCGGACGGCACGCGCGACCGCGCCGCAATCACCGCCCCTCGCTGGTCGACTGTCACGGAGAGCAAAGCCACTCCGTTCGGCAGACCCGCCTGGCGGGCCTGCGGCGGAAATTCCGGCCAGGAGAACTGCACCCATTGCAGCTTGGGCGGATCCAGTTCGCCGCAAGCGGCAACAAGGCCGGATTGAGCTTCGCTGCCCGGGTCGGGCAGGCCCGCGCCGCATGCGATCTCCGGCCATCGCGTAAGGCTGCGCAGCGCCTTGGGGATCGCCGACGAGACGTAGCCCGCCGCATCCTTGGCTCGGGGCCCGGCGCCCTGCGCGATTCGCTCAAACGCCGGCAAAACGCGCGACTTCAATGCGCCAGCGTTCTTTTCCGCCACGGCCTGATTGAACTCGGCCACCGCCGCTTCGAATTGGCTCTCGGAGGTCGATTTTTCTGCGCCGGAGCCCCCATTAACGATTGGGCTGAGCTTCGATGCAACCGTCTCGGCAGGAATCGGCGCTTCCGATGAATCGGACGCCGTCGAAACCGGTATGCTCCCGGAGGAATGAGCCCTCAGCCGGCCGGCTTCCAATACAATGGTCACGATGACCAGTGCCGCCGCAAAAATGGCGATTCCCCGCTGCCATGACGCCCAGTCCGGCATGGCCCAGGCACGGCTTGCGGGGCTCGGCGCCGAAGCCGACGGCGCGAGAGTCGATGGTGCTGGACGCTCGGCCGATTGCCCAGTCGGAATAGCCGGAATCTCCCTCGCTTTAGGCGCATCCGCCAAGCCGCTCGGCCGCGCCTCTTGAGCCGGCGGTTTCCTCGGCCCGAGCCTCTCGCCGGGCAGCGGCATCGGGGCTCTTGCCCTGCCTCCCGCCTCTTGTAGGGCGAACTCGCGTTCCGCGCTTTGCGCTAGGACCGCCGGCGCTCCTTCCCCGGGTGTATTCAGGTGCATCGAAGCCCATGCCGACTTGAAGTCGAGAAGCAACTGCTCCATGCTCTGGTAGCGGTTCGCCTCATTCTTCGCCAGCGTCCTGCGGGAAATTGTTTCCAGTTGGTAGGGGCAGCCGCCCAACGCCTCGCTGAGCGCCACCGGCTCGTCGTGCAAAATGCTCAGCATCAGATCGGCCTGATTTCCTCCCTTGAACGGCCGCCGCCCGGTCAAGAGTTCGTAGAAAACGACGCCCACCGACCAGATATCCGAAAGCGCGTCGGCCCGCTTCCCGCGGACTTGCTGCGGCGACATGTATCCCAGCGTGCCCAGCAGCGTTCCCGTCTGCGTCTTGGAACCATCGGATACCCGCGCAATGCCGAAGTCCACCACCTTGATCACGCCCTCCACCGTGAGGACGATATTCGCCGGCTTGATGTCCCGGTGAATCACGCCGCGGCGGTGCGCATATTGAAGAGCGCGGCAGGTCTGCACCAGGTATCCCACTTTTTCGGTCAAAGAAACCGGCGCGCCCCGGGAGATCAGGGCCGCAAGGCTCTCCCCTTCCAGGTACTCCATGGCGATGAAGGGAACCCCGTCCGCCTCGCCCACATCGTGGATGGTGACGATGTTCGCGTGCTGCAGCGCGCCCGCGGCTTTGGCTTCGCGCCAAAACCGCTCCACCACCTTGGGATCGTCAGCCGCTAAGGTCGTAATCGTCTTGAGCGCGACCAGCCGCCCGATCAGCGGGTCGCGCGCCTTGAACACCACGCCCATGGCGCCGCGTCCCAATTCGTCCAGAATTTCGTATCGTCCAAGCTGTTTCAAACCGGCACTCCAAAGCCCCTGCGAACTGCGTGAAACCATTGTAATTGCCGCCGCACCAGCTCTCCGTGCAGAACAACGTCGCTGTGGCGCAGGCGTTACCTGTGGCCGGAAACAGGTCCCCAGGGTCAACTCTCCGCCAGTATCTAAGTAGGTAATTGAAACGACAGTACTATTCCCCGCTTCGCATCAAGACCCAAAACTAGCTCTCGAATCCGCCGCCCCGCAGAAGGATGTATCGGTGATCGAACGCCGTCAGATGACCCGCTATGACTTCGGCGCCATCGCTGAAGTGATCGATTTGGACTCGCGAGAAGACATGATTGGAGTCACTCGCGACCTGAGCCTATCCGGCTGCTTCATCCGCACGAAGATGCCCTTCCAGAAAGGGACCGCCGTCATCGTGCGCATCAGGGCCTCGGGAACCGATTTCGGCGCCACCGGTCGCGTGACCGGGAATATCAATCCGGAAGGCATGGGCATTCAATTCGTCGACATTCAGCCCAGGGATCAAGCCGTCATCGAACAGTGGCTCGACCCCAGGCCTCCTCTTTGCCGCGATGCGCGCAGCATTCCCGTCACCGTATTCGGCCAGCTCTCCACCGGCGCTTTCAGCGAAGAGACCGAGACCCGCATTACGACCTTCGACCGAGCCGCGCTCAGGCTGGCCGCGCCGGTCTCCACCGGCCAAGTCGTGCGCCTCAGGAATCGATTGACGCGGCAGGAACAAAAGTGCCTGATCGTTTCCATGGCCCCTGAAAGCGAACTGCCAGAAATACACCCCGTGAAGCTGCTCACCGTCGAGTTCCTGGAATCGGTGCGCAATTTCTGGAGTTTCCGCGACGACGCACGCTCGGACCACCGCGACCAGATACGGCACTAACCCACAAACCCGCCTGGAATGCGAGAAGCATCCGGGACCAGATTCGACAACCCGATCTCTGAAATTGCGTTTAGAGGAGAAATAGGGAAGCAGCCCGGAGAGACCCCGAAACTGCTTCCTTCGGCTAGTTCATTGCTTTGTTAGACGCCTGAGGCTCGGCCAGGTTTCAAGTTTTTCTTGCTCGCGTCCCTTGGCGGCCACGGCCTGAGTGTCTTGCCCATCTCCTGCCACGGAAGGGGCTAGGCCGAAACCGAAGGTGTAAAAAGGTCTGGGATCGGGCGGAGAATTGCGCGGACTAGGACTCGCCTCGGAACCCGCTCTGTCTCCGGTATCGCGCTTGTTTTCTGCACCTTATCGCGTTCCCAAGGTATGGAATGGCGGGTGCATTTGTGACTGTGGGAATCAAGGAACGCTCGTTACTTGGCCATGCAGCAATGCGCGTAGCCGGTATCTTCAAGCTCAACTGAAACCGAGTAAATTGGGAGGCGTTGCGATGACCCACTATCACATCCGTTGGTCCAGGAACTTACAGTTGGATTGGGAACGCTTCAATAGCCCGAAGGAAGCCGAGGCAAGTGCAAGGCAGCTGCTGCGCCGGGGCGAGGCTTACGCAATCGAGGAACACGACGAGACATGTCCGCGCTGCCAGGCCACACGGAACGCAAAGTCGATGCGCCCCACTTTCAGCCCAACCAGCGCATAGAGAGCGGCGGTTCTCTCCACACACACCATTGCGGAAAGCCTCCGGCCCCAGAAGATTACAGGCTGTTAGCCACAGGTTACCGGGAGCGAGCCCGCTTCCAATTCAAGGCCGGCAGTTCGAGATTGGCGGCTCTTTTCAGGTAGGCTCTCGCGTGCTCCGCAGCCCGGTCCTTGCCCTGCTCGATATCGTCCACCGTCTCCGAGGGAGCCAGCCAGGCGTTGGCCTTGACGTTGTATACCGACGCCCGCACGCCCATGGCGTTATGTTCGGAAAATAGCCTGAGGTGTTCGTCTCCGATCCTGACCTCGGCCCAAAACCCTTCCTCCAACATCACGACCTCGCCATCCGCTTGGGAACTTCCCCACAATTCTACCCAACCGTCCGGCGGAATTGTGAACGTTCGGAGAAAAGTTTGGCCCCGATCAGAAGCCGATCGGAAGCTCGATCAGAGGCTGACGTGGGCCATCCCCCGCGAATCTGCCCTGGCCGGCGCGCGTTTCAACATGCGGTGCCGCAGCTTGCCCAGGCTCCGGTTCAAGGCATTGGCGCGGTCCAGGAAAGGCAACACCGGGGCGGACCTCTTCCCCAGCTTGCCTCGTATGCGGTTCAGGCGGGCGTCCGCTCCGCAATACTTTAATGCCGTGTTCAGCGTCTCGACGGCGTCGTCACGCCGCCCGGCGGACATGTAAACCTCCGCCAGGTTGGCGTAGAGCTGCGGCTCATTACGTCTCATATTGGTAGCGGTCTTGCAAAGCTCCACCGCGACGCCCCATTTGCGCTCGGCGCGAGCCGTGGCCACGCCCAGGAACGAAAGATAGTAAGGATTTTGCTGCTTCAATTGGCTGGCGCGTCTCAAGTATTCGAGCGCTTCCACCGCATGTCCGTCTCGCAAAAGTGAGATTCCCTGCTTGAATTCGGCAAGACCAGAGTTTTCCGTCATGTCACCGGCCCTTTCTTGTGTGTATGACGAAGCTGAAAAACGAATACGTCCCCATGTGAGACTCAATCTACGGTTCCGATTCGGGAGAAATCTACTGATCGAGGGGGCAGTTCAGAGACAGGGACCTGTGGCTGGCCAATCGCTCAGACTTATCCTCCGGCCAGGGGGCCATGCGAGCCCTTTGTCTTCGTGTTGCTTCGTGCAGGCGTGCGAGTGCGTTGCCATTCTGAGGGCCAGTTCGCTCAGGCCCGAAGAATCTCTCTTTTGCTGGTTAATCGGCCTCCACATCGACTTCGTTCTCCCGCCCCTTGGCGTAACTGTGCGCGCTGTAGCGGAGTATCCAGATCGCCCCGGCCAGTGCCACCACCGTGGCGGCGAGCAGCCCCAGTTCCAGCAGCAGATTGTGGAACTCCTCCGGATGCTCCACCGCTGTCGAAGTCGCGGTGATCACCAGCATCCGCCAGATGCCGGCGATCACGCCGATAATCAGGAACGGCTCGGCTTTAAGGGTGTGCGACTTGAGCGTGATCGCCACCGTGTACACGATCTCCATGGTCATCATGACCAGCAGCACCGTGTTCAGGATACCGACGGCCTTGCTCTCGATTTCGCCCGCCCCGTGGCGCAAAGCTTCATTGAGGTCGAATACGCTCGAATACAGCAGCAGCACCGCCACCAGCACGAGCGCCACGCCAATCACCACCAGCACCACGCTCTCAGACATTTCCAGCAGCCCCGCGGCTTGCAAGGTCCAGGATCTCTGAGGAACGGCCCCGCCATTCTTAGGATCGCTCATCGTAATTGGAGAATAGGGGAAATCCGTCTCCGGTGCCACATGGCATCGCTTTCGACGTTTTGTTGTCATCACGGTCACCAGGCCGCGCCTGGCCAACCGGAGTCGGCCCAAAGGCTTTGATGTCATCACGAGGTCCGCTCTGCGGACCGAGGGATCTGCTTTTGCTTTTCGCTCCCCCGCCTTGCGGCGCCATGAGAACATCTAATTTCCTGGCGGACTGTAATTGTTGAACGGCGCCCCACACCCGAATCGCACCAAGTGCACCCGGCACCGCAGACGGTCGGCACTTCTGGCGATTCTCGCGGCGGCCCTGCTCGCCTCCTCTCCGGGGCATGCCTATTCCGTTCTTGCCCACGAAGCCATCATCGACTCCGCATGGGACCACATCCGCGGGTTGCTTCTGCAGCGCTTCCCCGGCGCCACCCCGGACGAACTGCGTATGGCGCACGCCTACGCCTATGGCGGGTCGCTGGTGCAGGATCTCGGCTATTACCCGCACGGCAATCATTTCTTCAGCGATTTGACCCACTACGTGCGCAGCGGAGAATTCATCGAAATGCTGCTTCGGGACTCTCAGGACATCAACGACTACGCTTTCGCGCTGGGAGCCATGGCGCATTACGCTGCTGACGACGACGGGCACCGCGCGGTCAACCGCTCGGTTCCCTTGCTCTACCCCGATCTCGCCAAGAGGTATGGCCCCGTCGTCACCTACGAAGACAATCCCGCCGCGCACTTGAAGACAGAGTTTGGATTCGACGTCCTGGAGGTCGCCAAGGGCCGATATGCCCCGGACGCCTATCGCGATTTCATCGGCTTTGAGGTTGCCACGCCGCTTCTCGAACGCGCCTTCCAGGATACCTATGGCATCCCCCTGAAATCGCTGGGAGATTTGGATCGGGCCGTCGGTTCCTATCGCTACACGGTCCACTCCACCATTCCCAAAGCCATAAGAATCGCCTGGGTGCTCAAACAAGATGAAATCCAGCGCGGCACGCCCGGAATCACGCGGAAAAAATTCCTCTACAACATGTCTCGCGCCAGCTATCGCAAGCGCTGGGGGAAAAATTACGAGGCTCCGGGGCCGGGCACAAAAGTCGTGGCCTTCATCATCAAGCTAGTGCCCAAGATCGGCCCGTTGAAGGCGCTGAGTTTGCGATTGCCCACCGCTCCGACAGAAACCATGTTCCAGGGCAGCTTCAATACGGCCCTCGACCAATACAACCGCCTGCTGGACGATCAGCAGGCCGGGAGACTGCATCTGTCGGCCCGCAATTTCGATACAGGAGCGCCCACCACTCCGGGCGCTTACTTTATGGCGGACCGCGCCTACGCGCGCCTGGTCGACACTCTGGCCAAAAATCACTTCCTGAACATTTCGCCCGGCCTGCGCGCCGATATTCTTGCCTACTACCGCGATCCCGCCGCTCCGATTATCACCAAAAAAGACGCCAAAGCCTGGAAGCGTTTGAACGCGCAACTGGCCGAGCTGAAATCGGCCGGCCCCGCGCAAGCCGGAACCATCCTCCCGCCCGCGTCTGACTCGGCCAACGCGCGATAACTACGCAAAGCGCGTTCGGTCGAGCATGCTGCCGCCCAAAACCCGTTCTCGCGATTCTGTCCTCAAACTAGTCGTAAGGGCAGTGGTCTGGTGGCCCACGACGGGATTAGGGTGCATATGCCGTATAGCCAAGCCGCAGGGGAACCCAATATGGCTCAACCACAAGTAGCTCCCTCAGACAACTGGACCAGGAAACGGCGCAGCCAGCGGATCGCCATGAGCGTCCCGGTAGTCGCCTATCGTCTTCCCAAGGTGGGAAAGCCCTTCTACGAAGGGTCTCACACGCTGGCGCTCAACGCCCACGGCGCGCTCATCAGCCTCGCCACCGTTGTGGCGGAGAATCAAAAACTGTTTCTGAAGCATGCGCTCAGCGGCGAGGAGCAGGAGTGCCGCGTGGTCTCCATTCAGAAGAAGCCAAATGGTCCCACGGAAGTGGGTATCGAGTTCCGCCGCCCTTCGCCTGGCTTTTGGCGCATCGCCTTCCCCCCCGGCGATTGGAAGCGTCCCCAGTAAATGAATTCCCAGCGGATGAACTCAACGTCGAGCCGGAAAGGTGGCCTTGTGATCTCGCGAACTCTGATGCTTTCAGCAGCGCTTCTCCTCTTCTCCGGCATCCCGGCCGGTCATGCTCAAGATACTTCGGCCACCTCGCGCACTCAGTCCGACTCCCTGGGGGATGCGGCTCGCCAGGCTCGGGCCGAGAAGCCTCATTCCACTAAGCCCGCCAAAGTCTTGACCAACGACGATGTGCACGGCATCAAGTATTCGTTCTCCAAAAAAGCCCAGCCTACCCAACGCAAAGCACCCAACCGAACCAGTTCTGCCAGCACCCAACCGCAGCGTTAGGAAGTCTAGAAGCTCTTCCGGTCTGAAAGGCAACCCCCAAACCACCCCGCATCTCGAAAACTTTCCTGGGGACGGCCCGTTCCGGGAAGAAGTATGATCGGGTCTTCGCTGGCTCATCCGTGGAAAATCGTTCCCACTGGTCCGGAGCGAATTAGGAGGCGGGCGTGGACGCAACTGCGATCCTGCTTATCATTGTTATCGGCATCGTGCTTCTCTTTGTGTTGAGCGTATTCCTCGGTTCCTTCTTCACCGTGGAGACGGCGCAGGTGGCCATCGTTCAGCGCCTCGGAAAGTTCGCGCGGGTCGCCGGCCCCGGCTTGAATTGGAAGACCCCCTACATCGAAAACGTGGTCCGCCGCATGAGCATGAAGGTCCAGCAGTTCGATGTTCAGGTGGAGACCAAAACGCAGGACAACGTATTCGTGCAGATACCCGTCTCCATCCAGTACAAGGTCATCCCCGACGCCGTGGAGGCCGCCTTTTACAAATTGTCCGACCCCGTCAAGCAGATCGAATCCATGGTCTACAACGTCGTCCTCGGCCACGTTCCCAAAATGAAGCTGGACGACACCTTCCTGAACCAGGCGGATATCGCCTCCGACTTGCGGGACAACCTCGACGCCTCGATGAAGGAGTATGGCTACTCCATCGTCAAAGTCCTGATCTCCGACATTGTCCCCGATCCCAAAGTGAAGGCCGCGATGAACGATATCAACGCGGCGCAGCGCGAGCGGGAAGCAACGGTCTCGCGCGCCGAGACCAACAAGCTGCTTCTCGTCAAGCAGGCCGAGGCCGAGGCCGAATCGAAGCGCCTGCAAGGAGAAGGGATCGCCAATCAGCGAAAGGCCATCATCTCGGGTCTCAAGGATTCGGTCGAGGATTTCGCCAAAGCGGTGCAGGGTTCCACCCCGCAGGACGTCATGCAGCTTGTCCTGATGACGCAGTACTTCGACACTTTGAAGGACATCGCCGCAAACGACCACAGCAATACGGTCTTGATCCCGCACACGCCCAATACGCTCACCGACTTGTTCAGCCAGCTGCGGAACGCCATCGTCACCGGAACCGAACTCTCCAAGCAGCCCCCTATCCCAGCGCCCGCGGCGATAGAGAAACAGTAACGAACAAGCGCTCCCAGTATGGGACGGGCTCCCGGAGTGCCCGCCGGCTCTTGCCTCCAGTGTTTTTCCGTAGCCCCTGCCATTCGGCAAGCATCCCCCGCGATTCCGGTGAAACCCGTATTTCGCCTCATAAGCCCACTCGCCTATCATTTCCCGATCGGCTATTCGAGTGTGGGTATCGGTGACTTTCACTAGCCGGCGATGCCAACGGACACGGCCAATTACGGCGGAATTGCGAAGGAGCACGCTCCTTCGTTGGCCTCTTCTCACATGCGCAATCCAACCATCCTGATTGCTCGTTACGGCCTGGCCCTGCTGGCCACCGCTATCGCCCTGATCCTAAGGCTGCTGCTGGCGCCCCTTCTGGGCACTACGAACCCTTATCACACCATCTGGGCCGCGGTTGTCTTCTCGGCCTGGTACTGCGGCCTTGGTCCATCCATGCTCAGCGTGATTGCAGGCGCCCTGGGCGTCTCCTATCTATTCTTGCAACCCTATCGCTCATTTTCCATTCACAGTTCGGCCGATATTTTTGGCTTCGGGGGCTTCTTGATCTTGTCTGGCTTTATCGTGGCCCTGGGCGAGGTCAATCGCCGTTCACGATCCCTGCAGTTCCGCCAATCCGATCTTCTCGATCTCGCCAACGACGCAATCATCGAGCTCAATGCCCAGGACGATACGGTGAAATTCTGGAATCGTGGCGCCGAGCATCTCTACGGCTGGTCGAAGTCGGAGGTGGCCGGCCAGCCCATCCACACGCTCCTCAAGACCGTCTTTCCCGTCTCCCTGGATGAAGCCAAAGCGGGCTTGATGCGCCACGGTAATTGGCAAGGAGAGCTGATCCACACCCGGCGCGACGGCACCCAAATCTACGTAAACAGCCATTGGACTTTGCACGGGCAAGCGTCCGCCGATTCCGCATCCTGGATGGAGATCAACCGCGACATCACCGAGCAGAAGAGGGCTGAGCAAGCCCTACAAAGAGCCCACGACGAACTGGAACATCGCGTGGCCGAGCGCACCGGCGAACTGCGCCAGACCAATCAACTTTTGCGCCTGCTTTCGGTGCAACTCTTGCGCACACAGGATCAGGAGCGGCGCCGCATCGCCCGCGAACTCCACGACGGCGTCGGCCAGTATCTCGCCGGCATCTCCATGACCCTCGAGTCCCTCAAGACCACTGGTCCCGCCGCGTTCCCGCCTGCGCTGATGCGCAAGCTCGAAGAGGCTACGCGGTCCACCGAGGCCTGCATCTCGGAGGTGCGCACCATGTCGCACCTCCTGCACCCGCCCCTGCTGGAGGAGTTGGGGCTGGCCTCCGCCGCTCAATGGTTTGTGGAAGGATTCGCGGCCCGCAGCGGTATCCGCACGGAGATACACATGCCGGAGGACCTCACCCGCCTGGGAGATGAGGTTGAGATTGTGCTGTTCCGGGTGCTGCAGGAGTCTCTCACCAACATCTATCGGCATTCCGGCAGCAAAACCGCCATCGTCGAGATCGGCACGGATTCACACCAGGTCTGGCTCGAAGTGCGCGACCAGGGCAAGGGCGCCGGCCAGCCCTCGCCCGGCTCTTTTCGCCCCGGCATGGGCATCACCGGAATGCGCGAGCGCGTCAGCGATATTGGCGGCACATTGGAGATCGCCTCGGACTCCGCCGGCACTCGCGTCAGAGCTATCATTCCTCTGGCCTCCGTATCCAAAAAAGGCGCCGAAGCCCGCAAGCACTCCGCCGCCGCCCGCTAACCCCCATCTACCCCCGCACCGCTGTCATTCCGAGGACCGCGATTCGCCACCCGTGGCACACCCACTCCTGGCTGTGCTCCGCCTAGCCGCCCCTTTCCCCCAACGCTCCTCTCCCAGCGCACCCCCACACCGCTGTCATTCCGAGGAGCGCAAAGCGCGACGAGGAATCTGCTTTTTCCTCCTTTGGCGTCCGTAGCCCAGGTCGCCGCGCTCCCTGCGGAGACCTGAGGCCTTTCAGCGAGCTTGTATCCTGAGCGGTGTGGTATTCGCTTGCCGAAGGATCCCGGCCACCCCACTTTGTAGTGGGCCGGCTCAGGTGGCAAAGTCACTCTCGGCTGCGTGCCCGTGGAGCCCAATCTGGTAGAGGCTTCAAGAGTAGCTAGTTCAGAACAAACCGCGACTAATCGCAGCCTCGCTTCGGCGCTGTGCACTAGACTCGGAGCACAGGAATTATCGTGATCAAGCTTCTTCGACCTGCCGCCGTTGTCGCCGTCCTTAGTCTCTGTGTCTGCGTCAACGCTGCTTCGCTACCTCGACAGGTAAGCGATAAAGAGTTTTGGACCATTGTTGCTACGTTCTCCGAAAGCGGCGGCACATTCGTTTCCGACAACATAATCTCAAACGAGATCGAGTTCCAACGAGTTATTCCCGACGTTCAGAGAACTGTGGGCAGGGGGGTGTACTTGGGCGTCGGACCTGAGCAAAATTTCACCTACATCAGCGCATTCAAACCTTCTATCGCGTTCATATTCGACATTCGACGCGGCAACCTATTGCTTCACCTCATTTACAAGGCCTTGATCGAATTATCAGGCGACCGCATCGAATTTCTGTCGCGCTTATTCGCCCGAAAACCGTCGGCTGGTATAACGCACAATTCTACGGCCCGAGACCTGTTCGAGGCCTTTTCCAGGGCGCCCCTGTCTGGAAACCTCGCACAGGATAATCTCCGGGCGATACTGAACCGTTTGGAGCAAACACACGGATTTCTTTTGAGCGAGGACGACAAACGTGGCATCTCGGAAGTTTACCGGGCGTTGTACTCAGGCGGCCCTCAAATCCGAGGCGATTTCGGCGGAGGCTCCTGGATTCCCTCGTACGCGGTCTTGATGGCACAGACGGACCTGAACGGCCACGATCACAGCTTTCTTGAATCGGAGCGGAACTTTAGGATTCTGAAGACCTATGAATCGAGAAATTTGATAGTGCCGTTGGTAGCGGACTTCGCTGGCGACAAAGCCATCTTGGCGGTGGCTCGGTACCTTAAGAATTATCACGCTTCGGTGACAACGTTTTACGCCTCGAATGTTGAAGAATACTTGTTCAAGAGCGGCACGGCTCCAAAGTTCTACGAAAATGTATCAGCGCTTCCCATTGCGGAAGACGCGATGTTCATCCGCTCGTTCTACACACATACCGACGCTGGGCTACACACCCTAATAGACCCAATAAGCAAGTGTTTGAATGCGGTTACACGAAGCGAAGTCCCAAGCTATGCCGACCTTATTTCGCGCTCGGCAGAACCTAGTCCCGCAGGAACACGTTGATACCATCACCAAGGCTGCAGGCTCCGCACTTCCGGCCCGCGATTTTCCCATCCTCGTAATCCACGCTAAAATAAAGGCGTACCAAACGCTGCGGCCAGGTCATCCACTGGGATACCCCGGTGGAGCAAATTTAGCCGTGTGCCGTGACTCCTTGGTTCCTTTTTACGGATGAGTGACTGGATGGCTACGCCCCCACAAGCGCCCCGCCAAGGTACGAAGCCTGACCTCGCCTCGCTGCGCATCGCCGATTCGCAGCGAACCCGCGGCAATTGGGGAAAGCGTCTTGCCCTGGCCTTCATCGTCCTGCTCCTGCTCGGCGGGATCTCCGGCGCGTTCTTCGTATTTTGGGGACGAACTCCCGAAGTGGAGGTCGCCGTCGCCCAAGCGCCTCCCGCCGGAGGGCGCGAGGCGCTCTTGAACGCCAGCGGTTACGTCACCCCTCGCCGCCGCGCCACGATCGCGGCCAAAATCACCGGTCTCGTGACCCGCGTGGATTTCGACGAAGGCACGCACGTGCGCGAGGGCCAGGTGCTGGCCACGCTGGACGATTCCGACGTGCGGCGCTCGCTCGAATCCGCAATCCGGGAACGCGACTCTACAAAAGCCCAGATGCAGGATTACGAGGTGCAGCTTCGCAACGCCCAGATCGTGCTCCGCCGCACCGACCAATTGGCCAAGGATGGCGTCGAGACGCAAGAGCATCTCGACAACGCCCGCACTTCCGTGGACAGCCTGCAAGCCAAAATCGAGCTGGTTAAGGCCCAGACCGTCGCCGCCGAAGCGCGCATCCAGGAATCGCAACAAGCCGTGGACAACTGCACCATTCGCGCGCCCTTCGACGGCATCGTCGTCTCCAAGGACGCGCAAATCGGCGAGATGGTCTCGCCCATCTCCGCCGGCGGCGGCTTCACCCGCACCGGCATCGCCACCATCGTGGACATGAACTCCAACGAGATCGAAGTGGACGTCAACGAAGCCTTCATCGCCCGCGTCGTTCCCGGCCAGGCCGTCACCGCCGTCTTGGACGCTTACCCGGACTGGCAGATACCCAGCCGGGTGCGCACGGTGATTCCGTCCGCCGACCGCCAGAAAGCCACGGTCAAGGTGCGCATTTCGTTCCTCAAACTAGACCCGCGCATTCTTCCCGACATGGGCGTCAAGGTCACCTTCCTCGGCGAGGAGAAGCATCAGTCGCACGGCCCCGGTGAACCGCCTCCTGGCGTGCTCGTCCCGCAGAGCGCCGTTCGCGACGATGGCGGCCATAAGATCGTCTATCTCGTCAAGGACAACCACGCCGAGCGCCGCGCCGTCACTCTGGGCAACCTGCGCAACGGCCAAGCCGAAATTATCGGCGGCCTCGCGGCCGGCGAAACCGTAATCGTCAAAGGCCCGCCGGAGATCAAAGACGGGCAAGGCGTGGAGATCAAAAAGTAGAGAAAAGTAGGAAGAAATAGAAACAAGTAGCAAGAAGTAGCGAGTAGAAAGGAAGCAGGAGAGCACCATGGTTCGAGTAGATGGCGGCGGAGGCGCGAACAGCCTCATCCGAATACGAGGCCTCGAGAAGACCTATCAGCGCGGCGGCGGCGAAGTTCATGTTCTGCAAGGATTGAACCTCGACGTGGACCCGGGCGACTTTGTCGCCTTCATGGGTCCCAGTGGCTCGGGAAAAACCACCCTGCTGAACCTCCTCGGCGGCCTGGACGTTCCCTCGCACGGCACCATCACCGTCGCGGGCGACGAAATCACGCACATGTCCGCCGGCAAGCTCACCCAATGGCGCGCCCGCCACGTCGGCTTCGTCTTCCAGATGTATAACCTGATTCCCGTGCTCACCGCCTTCCAGAACGTCGAACTTCCCCTCTTGCTGACCAAGCTCTCCAAATCGCAGCGCCGCCAGCACGTGGAGACCGCCTTGGACGTCGTCGGGTTGGGCGATCGCATGAACCACTACCCGCGGCAGCTCTCCGGCGGACAGGAACAGCGCGTCGCCATCGCGCGCGCCATCGTGGCCGATCCCACTTTCCTGCTCTGTGACGAGCCCACCGGCGATCTCGATCGCCACAGCGCGGACGAAATCATCGGCCTGATCGACCAGTTGGTCACCGAGTACGGCAAGACGGTCCTGATGGTCACGCACGACCCTCTGATCGCCGGCCGCGCGCACACCACTCTGCACCTGGACAAAGGCGTTCTCGTGGAATCCGCCGAGCCCCAAGGCGTCTCCGCGGGAGGTTCGCATGAAGTTTAGCCGCCTGATTCTGGCCAACCTCTTTCGCAAGAAGGTCCGCCTCGTCCTCACCGTCGGCTCCTTTGCCGTGGCGCTTTTCCTTTTCGCCTTTCTCGCCGTGGTTCGCGACGCCTTCAGCCGCGGCGCCGATATCGCCAGCGCCGACCGGTTGTGGGTGATCAACCGCACCTCCATCATCAATCCGCTTCCTCTCTCCTATCGCGATAAGATGCTGCGCCTTCCCGGCGTCAAGATGGCCACCCACAATAATTGGTTCGGCGGCATCTACCAGGACGAGAAAAACTTCTTTCCCCAATTCGTCATCGACCCCGAAAATCAGCGCCAGGTCTTCCCGGAACTGATCGTTTCCGACGACCAATGGAACAACTTTCTCAAGGACCGCCAGGGCGCCGTCGTGGGCGTCCGCACGGCCGAACGCTTCGGCTGGAAGATCGGCGATCGCATCCCGCTGCAGTCCACCATCTGGGGCAACGGCAATTGGGAGTTCAATATCGACGGCATCTACCACGGCAAGCGCCCGCAGGACGACGAGACGCAATTCTGGTTTCAGTGGGACTACTTCCAGGAAAACGTTCCCGCCACATTCAAAGGCCAGGTCGGCTGGTACGTCGTCCGCGTCAACTCCCCGGACGACGCCGTGAACTCCGGCAAAAGCATTGACGCGGAGTTTGCCAATTCGCCTTTTGAAACCAAGACCGAAACCGAATCCGCCTTCGCCGCCAGTTGGGTGAAGCAGTTCGGGAACATCCGTTTTCTGATCCTCAGCATCGGCGCCATCGTTTTCTTCACCCTTCTTCTCGTCACCGGAAACACCATGGCCATCTCCGTTCGCGAACGCACCGGCGAACTGGCCGTTTTCAAGGCCATCGGCTTCTCCGGCCGCACCATTCTCTTTTTCGTACTCGCGGAGTCTCTGCTGATCGCCATCGTGGGCGGCCTCGTGGGACTGGCGCTCGCCTTCATGGCCATCCCCGTTCTCGCCAAGGCCCTCAACGGCATGCTGCCTCAGCTGGTTCTCGCGCCGTCGGTGATCGCTCTCGGTTTCGTAATCGCCCTCGTCGTCGGATTGGCCAGCGGCCTCCTGCCCGGCTTGGGCGCCATGCGCCTGCAGATCGTGAACGCGCTGCGGAGAGTCTGAATGCCGGCAATCGCGGCCAAGCTCATTTTTGGATTGATCTTCACGCTCGCGGCGATTTTCGTCCTGCTGATCCTGGCGGGCCTGCTCGCGGGCCTGCTCGCGCCCTTCCTGGGCTCGGTTCCCATCTCCTACAACCTGCGCAGCATCCGGGCGCGCTGGACCTCCACCATCGTCGCCGTGCTGGGCATCGCCGGAACCGTGGGCGTCTTCGTGGCCATGCTCTCTCTCGCCAACGGCTTCCGCGCCACGCTGGTGGCCTCCGGCTCTCCCGGCAACGCCCTTATCCTCCGCGCCGGCTCGCCCACGGAGATGATGGGCGGCGTCACTCTCGATTCCGTGCGCGTGGTGCAAGACGCCCCAGGCGTCGCGCGGGACTCCACCGGTCCCCTGGTGACACAGGAAGTAGTGGGCGTTATGCCCTTCCCGCTGATTTCCACCGGCACCGATGCCAACGTGCAAGTCCGCGGCGTCTCCGCTAACGTCCTGCGCGTCCGCACCTTCGCCAAAATTGTCGAGGGCCGCACGTTCCAGCCCGGCCTTTCCGAAATCGTGGTCGGCAGCAACGCAGCGAAGACCTACGTCGGTCTCTCCGTCGGCAACTCCGTTCAATTCGGCGGCGGACGCTGGCAGGTGGTGGGTGTCTTCGACGCCGGAGGTTCCGCCTTCGACTCCGAGGTCTGGTGCGACGGCAGGCTGCTGAACGAAATCCTCAAGCGGCCCGACAACGTCTTTCAATCCGTCACGGTCCACCTCGCCTCTCCAGACGCTTTTCAGCAATTCAAGGACGCGATCGTCTCCGATCCGCGCATGAACGTGGACGTCACCCGCGAGGTCGACTACTACGCCAAGCAGTCCACCACCATGACCCGCCTCATCACCGTGCTCGGCGGCCTGGTCGCCGCCATCATGGCCATCGGCGCCGTCTTTGGCGCGCTCAACACCATGTACTCCGCCATCGCCGAACGCGGCCGCGAAATCGCCACCATGCGCGCCCTCGGCTTCAGCAGCTCCAACGTGATCTTGTCGTTTCTCTTTGAAGCCATCTCGATTTCGTTCGTGGGCGGGATTCTCGGATGCCTGGCCGTTCTTCCGCTGAACGGCCTCACCACCAACACCATGAACTTTCAGACCTTCGCCAACGTTGCCTTCGCCTTCAAAATCACCTTCGATCTCCTGCTCTTCGGAATCGTGTTCGCGCTGGTGATGGGCGTCCTCGGCGGCATGCTCCCGGCCATCCGCGCCGCCACCCGCCCCGTCGCCGTGGCCCTTCGCGAACTCTAACCGCTGAACCTTTGCCGCGCGTGAATTGCAAATGTTGTCATTCCGAACCCAGTCGCGCTGTTGGCGAATGGCGGTGAGGAATCTGCTTTCTCTTTTGCCGCCCCGCCAACGGCAATGAACTTGTAGCTCGGGTCGCCCGGCGATTTCTGCCGGGAGACCTGAGGCCTTTCAGTTTTTTTCAGGGACTCGATTCAAAAAAGATGGGCAGGCCCGTTGTGCGGCGCCTCAGGAGGCAGGACGGCTCTCTTCGCTCAGAACCCGCTCGATCGTGGGCACCAGTTGCATTATGGCGTCGCTCTTTGGCAAGAACGCTCCCGCGCCGAGAAGGCGTGTGAGCGCCGAGGCATCTCCCGGGGCGTAAAAGCCGCTGATCAAGATAATCTTCACTTTCGGATCGATCCGCCGCATCTCATATGCCGCCGCCACGCCGCCCACCGGCGTCATCACAATGTCCAGCACGGCCACGTCGGGTGGGGCCTTACGGAATATATCGATAGCCTCTTGCCCGTCGGAAGCTTCGGAGATTTCCCATTGCGGCTGCTGTTTGTTTAACACTGCGCGAAGGTTGTCTCGCACAGCCTTGTGATCGTCGGCAATGAGCACACGTACCATTCGCAAACCTTAAAACGACCTTAAGTCGCAAGCCAGTTAAGCATTCCTTAGCGTCGTTCCCTATACAGGAATCACCTGAGAGTGTTCCGTATTGAGCACTGCCCGCCGCTGCGCGCGTATATCGCACCACGATCTATAAGCAAGCCCGTCTCCAGAACAGCGGCGCCAACTTCACCCCGCGCCACCCGATCAAAGAGTGGAACCAGCCGGCTCGCCCTGTCGGCGCAACGAAAACACCACCGAAGCGCCACCGGCCAGGCTGACCAATGGAATCAGCCACAAATGAAATGACGGCAGAGGGCGCGCCGCGGCCGCCAGAAGCAGCAAGCCGCTCGCCAGGCTCGAGAAAAGCGCTAGGCCCGAGGAAATTCCGAACTTAGCGTAAGGCCCGGCCGAGCCCGTCCACGGCAGCAGTCCGACGCATGCGAACGCCACCAGCACACCCAACGATGCGGCCAGAAGTGCGATCATCTCGTCCCCGCCTTCCGCGATCACCGCACATCCCGAGCCTGGATCGATCCCCCCCGCAGCCCCCGCAGTATTGACGCCGTTCTCAGCGGCGCGATGAGCGTCTACATCGACGCTTTTTCCCTGCATGACCGCCGCGATCTCCGCGCTCGTCAGCGCCAGGGAGTAGATCCGCACATCCTCAAGCGCCCCGGCGAACGCGAACCCCGCTAGATCGCTCCGCCTGCCGACGTATACCGCCGACCGGGAACTGTGTTGCGCCCCCGTGACCACGCCGCGCAACGGGCCATCGTCCAGCCGGCCATTCAGATAAACGTGCAGCGTCCGCGCCGCGGCGTCGTACACTCCGGCTACGTGGTACCACTTGTCCACGTCCAGGGGAGTCGCTCCGTATCGCGCCATCAGATCTCCGCACGTGTTGGTGAGTTTGAAGCCGACGGTGCGCGGCCCTTCGTCGACCGTTGTATCCAGCTGATACCCGAAGCTGTCCTGGAATTGTGAGACGATCGCCGCGTCGTCCGAGGGAAATGACGATGGCTTGATCCAGGCGCTGATGGTCATGCTGCCGCTCAACCGAAACGCCGTGGCACGGCCGAAGTCGATGTAATCCTTCGCCCCGTTGAACTCCACGGCGCGGTTCATGACGCCCTCCACGCGCTTTGGCTCCCCGCCGAACCTGCCGTTCAGGCCGTGGCCGGAAGAATCCAGCGCCACTCGGCCGGCGCTCTCGTCCAGCTTCCAATCGGCTTCCAGCGTCCCCGGCGTCGTCGCTCCGCGTGTAGAAGGCGGGGGCGCCTTGCTGTTCCACACCAGCAGAAGGATTCCGAACGCCCCTCCGGCCGCAACCAGGGCCCTCCATCCGCTGATCCTCAGAATCGGTGTGCGAATTTTCCAATGCACGCACACGGCGGCGCCCAGCAATGCTCCGAGCACGTTCGCAGCGAAATCGGTCGCTGAGGTGTCCCGGTACCGCATGAAAAGCTGGCCGGCCTCGATCGAGCCGGACATCAACGCCCCGGCGATCGCTGCCCGCAGCACACCCAACTCGCCCAGCACAATCCCTAACGGCACATATCCCGCGACGTTCTCCAGCGCGTGAACGGCGGAAGTGTCGAAATCCACGGCAAAGTGCCGCACCGGCCGCAACTCCACGGGAATTGCCGTTGCCGCGACAATCAGCAGGATCACCGGAGCTCGCCAGCGCACTCCGCCGGCTTGGCGATTAGGGAGCATCCTCAGAGTTGATTCGGGGTCCCTTCGTGTGGGTTGGCTGATCGTCGCTGGCTAGGAAGGGTTCGCCGATTTTGTCGCCGACGGTGCGGCTGGCGAAACGAACACCGGCGCGCGCCGTCCCGCCGCCGGCGTCACCTCGAACGCGAAGCGCAGCGCCGGAATCTTGTTGCCCGGATGATCGTCCGCGTAGGTCAGTTGCGGCAGCCGGTAGAGTTGCTGCGGCTCGCTCGCCGGTCCTTCGTAGATTCCGGGATACAGGTCGATCAGGTGCACGCCCGGCGCGCCCGCCGCCGCGAAGTTGATCACCACGTCGCCCTGGCTGTTGAATCCGCAGGCGTAGCCCATGTAGGCGTTGTCATAGTTGGCCACGTAGATGTTGTCGTACTCCGTCCAACCCACGCCCTTGAGGTGTATCGTCACCGGCGTGCCCGCCGGTCCCGACGTCGGCGTGATGCTCACGATGCTCGTTTCGATGGTGAAAAACGCCCGCGCCACAAGGTTATTTCCATCGCGCAGCGCAAGTCCATGCAGGCCGCCGAGGTCTTCCGGCACCGTGACCGGCGACTCGATCCTTCCGTCGCTTCCCACCTGCACCTGCCCGATCACCTTCTCGTCGGGCTCGAACCCCAAGCCGCTCACCCGGCTGCCCACGAAACTTTCCCACACCAGTTGCAGCGGCTGGTTTCTTGAAAAGCCTTCGCCCTGGAGCATCACCCGCGTGCCGACCGGCCCTTGCGTCGGCGCGACGCCCAGCGTCGCTCCCGCGACTTTCACCTCCGCCGGCTTCACCGGCTGCTTCGGATAAGGCTCTTCGTACGCCGCCGGAACGGCGCTCGCGTTTCCGCCCGTCGTATGAAAGGTGTATTCCGGACGCGGCATCCGCGCCACCGGCGACTGCTCGTAGTTCAGATAACTCTGCCCCTGCCAGCCCGTGTAAATCTTGATGACGTGATCGCCGGCGGGACCCGCGGCGCGAAATCGCGCTGTCGCCGATCCTCGCGTGCTCGCGGCCGAGACAAACCCCACGTTGTTGTTGTCCCAGTTCACCACCCAGGTGCTTTCCATGGTCCGCCAGCCGAAGCCTTTGACCCGCAGCTCGATCGGCGTCCCCACCGGCCCGGAAGTCGGCCAAAGCTCGAAGCTCTGCGTCACCTCGATACCGTTCTGCGCCACGGGCTTGCCGTCGACGACCGCGATCACTTCGTGCACGCCGCCGTAGTCCTCGGGAATCGTGAAGCTCGCATCGAGCTTTCCGTTCGCATCCGTCTGGAACTCGCCGAGCTTGCTGGCCGTCTCCGAATATTTCTTGCCGCGGAAGTGGTAGTAGTCCTCCACCACCCACCCGCCCTGCACCGTGCCCCACGTGAGACCGACGGTCTTCCCTGCCGGAAGGCCCGTGCCTGTGGCGCGTACCCTTGCGCCCACCACCGCCGGCCTTTCATAGGCCAACTGGAGCGACGCGCCGGGTGCGGAGGCGGAGGAATTCGATGCCGTCGAAACCGAAGACTGCGAAGTGGTTTGCTGGAGCTTCGAACAAGCGGAGAACGCCGCCACGCAGGCCAGAAGAATCAAGGTACCGGATCGCGGAAATTTTGCGGGGTTCATACGGATTACGCGGAACTCGTCGCTTCCTCTAACGCAACGCTCTGCTATTCGCGCTATTCGATGATCGTGATCTGCGAGGTGTCCACGTTGAACGGCTTGTATTCGCCGGTGCGGCCCTGCGGGTCTTTCGCCGTCACGGTATAGCGCACGATTCCGGGGGTCGCGTCATCGGGAACAATCCACTTGCCCACCCAGAATTCGCGCTCCGGCTGCTGCTCGGTCTGCCGGTCGCGCATGGGAATGTCCACGCTCTTACCGTTGTAGGTCAGGTGAACCACAAGCTGCGTCGCCCGGTCCCGCTTCCCCGTCGCCGGATTGATGGCGGTCATGCGGAATCCCACTGGGTCACCCTTTTTGAACTGGGTGTTGGCCGCGCAACTGCGCGGCTTGCCCAAGCCAAGGAAGTTCACCACGTCCCCGTAGACGAAAAGGTGGTCGCCGCCCGAGGGTGCCTGCCCGGCCACAAACGAGGCCGCCCCCATCCCCGCCGCTACCACCAGAACCGCCACCGCTACATATCTGTTGACGTGCTTCATCATCCCAGACCCTACCTCACTCCGCCGCCCCATGTCCAGCGCAATCTATTGACCTGCACACGCCGCAACCGTGGCACAGCCACTCTGGCTGTGCAGCTTGTAGCTCAGGTCGCCCGCCGCAGTTTGGCGGGAGACCTGAGGCCTTTCGGCTTGTATCGCGAGAGTTCCCCACCGCACTAAAAGTTGTCATCCCGAGCGCAACCGGGGTCCCCGACCGATGCCGGTTTTGCATCCGTCGGGGTGGTGTAGCGAGGGATCTGCAGTTGCTTTGTCGTGAGGTGAACTGACAGTCGCTCCAGGGTCGTCTCGCGCCGGTAATCGCGCCGCCCTCTCACCGCCAGTCGTCGATCACATACGCATCGGCGCGATTGAACCCTTCGACGTGCGGCCGCTGCATGGCCACGCCCTGCACGGCCACCCGATATCCACGTTCCCGCATGCGCCGGTAGGCGTCCTCGCGCGCCAGGTTCACGCCGGCCTCCACCGTCGCTCCGCGCGACGCCGCAAAAGCCTCGCACGCGTCCAGCAATCTCTCGAAACGCTTCCCCGCCCCGGCCCTGCCGCGCGCCGCGCCGAATTTCACGTAGCAAATCTTCTCCCCGCCCTCCGACCCCGATCCGTTCATGCACACCGCGAATCCATCGAGCGCGCCCCGCGTATGCGTCATGACCACGTCTCCGGTGCCCTGCGCCACCACCGCGCGCATCTCCTCGGAAAGATCGAGTCCTTTGTCGATGCTGTGCGCGAGTTTGCGGCATGCCCGGATTTGGCGTTCGCGCTCGCTCTTCCCGCACGCCGATAACAAGCCCAGCGCATCTCCCCGCTTGGCCTGCGCTGCCGGCTTGGGTTCCGGCGTGCGCGTCATGACCGCCGTCAGATACCGCGGCCAGTAGCCGAACTTCTGGTAGAGCCCCACGTGCTTGGTGCTGCTCGGGAAGGTAAAGAGGCCCGTGTGTCGCACGCCCCAATCGTCGAAGATCGTGATGGTCTCTTCGAGCAACAGTTGCGCCACGCCGCGATCCCAGAACTCCGGCAGCACCGTCAGCGGCCCGAAGAATCCAAACGATCCCCAGCGCGTGGCCACATTGGTCGCGATCAGGCGGCCATTTTCGCGCGCCGCCAGCACCGTGACGTTCGGCGAACGCCAGCGCGGCGCCATGAAGTTGCGGTCGCCCATGAACTCCAGCGGATTCGGTAATCCCAGAAATGTCCCGAACGCCAGCCGCACGATACGATCCGCCTCCTCGAGCTCGCTCTGTTTGAGCGTACCAATTTTGATGCCGCCCGTTCGTGCCTTCTTTGTCGCCGCACTCGTCGCCATCGTTCGTCGCTCCCTATCCCCACGCGATCCTACGAGAAATCGAGCCTCTCAGCATGCAGCCGAGCCGCTCGATCTCATAAGCCCCTGAAGGTGCACTTTCACCGTGGGCCACTCGCTTCGGATGATGCTGTAGACGCACGTGTCGCGCAGCGTGCCGTTCGGCATGATCCAATGGTTCCGCAGCACTCCGTCGAGCTTGGCGCCCAGGCGCTCGATTGCGCGCCTGCTGCGCTGATTGAAGAAATGGGTGCGGAATTCGACCGCGATGC
>Ga0335081_10001579_pt1 | contig 36331 bp, 39 predicted proteins | sample Lox_Sample_35_FD_206713 | JGI IMG/M metagenome (GOLD analysis project Ga0335081, IMG submission 206713) | Soil microbial communities from Loxahatchee National Wildlife Refuge, Florida, United States - Lox_Sample_3.5 | ecosystem: Environmental > Terrestrial > Soil > Wetlands | place: USA...
CCGCGCGCCCCGAGTCCGGCTGCCCGGTTGCACTCTTCTTCGAGAGGCGGATCGAGGGTTACGACCTTGAGTTCGCCGCGACCATCGAGTAACGGACGGACCAGCGCTCGCCCCAGAGCCTGGCGCACCGCTTCGACAAGGTGGACAGGGTTCTTGTTGGCGGGCGCGGTCTCCACCAGAGTCTCGAGAATTGTGCCGAGATCGCGGATGGAGACTTGCTCGCGCAGAAGCTGCTGCAGGACCTTTTGCACCTCGCCCAGCGTCATCGCCTTGGGAACGAGTTCTTCCACCAGCTTGGGATGGGAATCGCTGAGCCGGTCGATCAGCCGCTTGGTTTCCTGGCGCGTGAGCAACTCGTGCGCGTGCTGGCGGATCACTTCTCCGAGGTGCGTGGTGAGCGCGGTAGTTGCGTCGACCACGGTATAACCGGCAGCCAGTGCCCGCGCTTTCAGGTCGGAGGTGATCCAGCGCGCCGGCACCTGGAATGCGGGCTCACGAGTCTCGACGCCCGGCAGTGGCGGAGCGGTCAGTTGCGAACTGATGGCGAGCAGCCCGTCGCGGCGCAACGTCCAGCGCGCGATCTCGATGCCGCGCAGGTGAATGACGTATTCGTCCTCGCGCAGCGAGAGATTGTCCGTAATGTGAATGGGCGGAACGAGAAAGCCGAGTTGCGACGCCAAGTGCTTGCGCAGCGCCTTGATCTTGGCCAGAAGCTGCCCGCCCTGCTTGGCATCGGCCAAGGGAACCAGACCGTAGCCAACCTCCAGCATCAGCTCGTCGAGCTTGAGCGCGGTATCAAGTGGATCAGCGGTGACCTTGGCCTTGCCTTCTGCCTTGGCCTCTTTCGCGAGCTTCTCCGCCGCCGGCTCTTCCTTGATGCGTCGCGCCAGCATGAACATCAGCGCGGCGACCAGGACAAACGAAAGCTTGGGCAGGCCCGGGATCGCGGCCAGCGCCAGCATCACTCCGCCAGCCACCCAGAGCGGACGCTTCTTTCCGAAGAGCTGCCGGCCAACGTCGACGCCCAGCGTGCTGTCCGAGGAAGCGCGCGTAATCACGATCGCCCCCGCGGCCGACACGAGCAACGACGGGATCATGGTGACCAGCCCGTCGCCGACGGTGAGGATGGTGTAGGTCTTCAGCGCCTCGCGAAACGGGATCCCTTGCTGGAAGACGCCGATCAGGAATCCGGCGATGATGTTGATGGCGGTGATGAGAATCGTGGCCAGCGAATCGCGCTGGCTGAAGCGCGCGGCGCCGTCCATGGCGCCATAGAATTCGGCTTCGCGCGCGATGTGCTCGCGCCGCGCCCGCGCCTGCGATTCGTCAATCAGCCCGGCGTTCAGGTCGGCGTCGATGGCCATCTGCTTGCCCGGCATCGCATCCAGGGTGAAGCGCGCCGTCACTTCCGCGGTGCGCACCGCGCCGTGGCTGACCACCATGTACTGAATGGCGATCAAGGCGAGAAACAGCACGAAGCCGACAACATAGTTGCCGCCGACCACGAACTGGCCGAAGGCTTCGATCACTCGGCCGGCGGCCGAAGCGCCGTCGTTGCCGTGGAGAAGAATGCGGCGGCTGCAGGCCAGGTCGAGTGAAAGGCGCAGCAGCGTCAACAGCAGCAAAAGGCTGGGAAAGACCGAGAACTGCACCGGCCTGAGCACCTGCAGCGCGGCCAGCAGCACCAGTACCGAGATGGTGATGCTGAACGTGAGCAGAATATCCAGCAGCACGCTGGGCATCGGCACCAGCATCACGAACACGAGGCTGACCGTGAACGTCGGCAGAATCCAATCCACGCCCATCCCTTGCAGCGACGCCACGAGGCTCGGTTTGCTCGCCATCTTTGGTTACTCTTTCCTGCCCGCGTCGCGCTGGGCTGCGGCGCGCGCCTGCGCCTGGGCGCGGTGAATGAGGGCGAGAATTTCCGCCACGGCGATGTACAGCTTGGCGGGAATTTCCTGCCCGATGGCGACGGTGCGATACAAAACCTGCGCCAGCGGCGGATTTTCGATGGTCGGGATTCCGTGCCAGCGCGCCACTTCCTTGATCTGCTCGGCGATCAAATCTTTGCCTTTCGCGATAACAATCGGCGCCGGCATCTCGCGCTCGTAGCGCAGGGCAATGGCGAAGTGCGTGGGGTTGGTAATGACCGCGGTCGCGGTTTCCGTCGCTTTGAGCATCTGCTGGCGGCGCATCTGGCGCTGCATGCGGCGGATGCGACCCTTGACCGCCGGATCGCCTTCCGACTCTTTGTGCTCCTCACGCATTTCCTGCCGGCTCATGCGCAGATCGCCTTCGAGCTTCCGCCAAGTCAAGAAGTAATCCACGCCGGCCCATGCCAGCAGCACGAGCAGCGACTTCCATCCCACCTCAAACGCGATCGCGACCACCATGCTGGTAAAAGCACGCAGTTCGAGGCCGGAAGCGAGCACGATCTCCGGCCAATGCGAGCGAAAAACGCCGACGCCGAGGTAGAGAATCGCGCCGAACGGGAGCAGAGATTTCAACAGCCCGCTCAAGCCGGTCAGAGAAAACATCTGCGCCAGCTTGTTGGCCGGGCTCATGCGCTCGGGTTTCGGCGTGAGCGCTTCGGGCGCGAAAACCAGCCCACCCTGCATGACGCTGGCAGTGAACGATACCACCCACGCGCCCAGCATGGCCGGCGCCGTCCAGCGCAGCACCTGCCATCCCAACCAGAGAAACAGCGTAGTTCCCGGAACCCCGGCCGAACTCGCTGACCAGTCCATCGTCGACCGCAGAAATCCGCACCACTTCTGGACGGCCCCTGAAGCCTGCCAGGAAAAAATCGCGAGCGCGGCGGTGCATCCCAGGACGCTGGGTAGTTCGCGGGTGCGGGCAACCTGGCCTTTTTCCCGCGCTTTCTGCCGCCGGCGTGGTGTTGGCTTTTCGGTCTTGTTGGAGTCAGCCATAAGACGCCTTGCGCGGTTACCTCGCCAGCAGCAGCAAGTGGTTGATCAGCATCATGGATTGCGCGAACAGCCGCGAGAACAGCTCCGGCCAGAAGCGCATGACGGAACTCAGCAGCATCACTCCGAATAAACCTTTGATCGCTGGGCCCAGCATCAGCAGCGGCAGTTGCGGCGAAGCCTTGCTCAGCAGACCGAGAAAGAGATCGGCAGCCATGGTGGCGCCCAGAATCGGCGCCGCGATCTGGATTCCGATTCTCAGCACCATGCCCGCGGCCGCCAGCAGACCGGTTACGAGCGCTCCGTCCAGGTGCGCGCTGCCCGGAGGCAGATAATCGAAGCTGCGGGCGACGGCGCGCAGAATCCAGTGGTGCGCATTCAGCGCTAAAAAAACAAGCAGCAGAAAATTCTGGTGAAAGACGGAAAGAACGTTGGTCTCCACTTGCGTCTGCGGGTCGAGAATGTTCACCAGCGAATAGCCCATCTGCACACTCAAAACTTGCCCGGCCATCTGCACGGCTTCAAACACCAGGTTGGCCGCGATTCCCAGCGCAATGCCGACGATCAGCTCGCATCCCAGAATGAACGGCCATTTGTCGGGCGTCGCTGCGACGACGCGCGGCGACAGCATCGGATACAGCAGCGCGGTGAGCGCGACCACCAGCGCCGCCTTAATCCCCGCCGGAACCACGCTGTCCCCGAGAAACGGCGTGAACAGCACGATGCCGGACAAGCGGCTGGCGATCACGAGCCACGCACCGATCAAGCTGGGTAAGTGAATCTCCATCGCTCCTACCGCAGGTAAATCCGGAAGTCGGAAAGCATCTGCACCGTGAACTGGCCGAGGTGCCGCCACATCCACGGCATCAGAACGAAGAGAGCGGTTGCAGACGCCAGCAGCCGCGGCACGGTGGAGATGGTCACCTCCTGCAGCGAGGTCAGCACCTGCACGATGTTGATCAGCAGGCTGACCACGATGGCGATGCCGAGGATCGGCCCGGCCAGCAGCAACACCTCCATCAGGCTTTTCTGTCCCAGCCCGACAATCTGTTCCATGGGCATATCAGCCAAAGCTCCTCATCAAAGATCCGATCACCAGGTTCCAGCCATCCACCATGACGAACAGCAGAATCTTTAGCGGCGTGGAAATCACCACCGGCGGAAGCTGCAGCATGCCGATCGAGGTGGTGACCGAAGCCACCACCATATCGATCACCAGAAAGGGAAGAAACAGCACCGCGCCGATCAGAAAGCCAGTGTGCAATTCGGAAACGATGTAAGCCGGCACCAGCACGCGCATGGAAATGTCATTCGAATCGCGCGGGCGCGACTCCTTGGCCAGTTCCACGAACAGCGCCACGTCTTTCTCCCGCACGTAAGGCAGCATGAAGCTGCGCAGCGGCCCGACCGCCTTGGGCCACGCCTGCTGCAGCGAAATTGATCCGCGCTGATAGGGGGCCACCGCGTTCTGATAAATGGAGAGCCCAGTCGGCTGGATTAGGAAGAACGTCAGGACGAGCGCCAGACCGATCAGCGTCTGGTTGGAGGGCGTCGTCTGCAGCCCCAGGGCTTGCCGCAAAAAGTGAAACACCACCAGGATGCGCGCGAACGGCGTAAGGCAAAGCAGCAGCGAGGGGATCAGCGTGAGGAACGAGAGCAGAATCGCGATCCACAAAGCCGCCGAGCTGTTGCCCAGGCCGGTGATATGAATGTCAGAAGTCGAGCCCGTCTCAGGCGGGGCGGGCGCCGATGGGATGGGCACCGGCTGCACTGAAACGTGCGGTCCCGCCGCGGCGCAGACCACGCTTGTTCCCAGAAGGAGCACGATCACCAACCCGGCCCTTAGAATTCTCGTTTTCATGCCGGGTGCGTTGACTGCGATCTTTCAAGTAAGACCGTGGCGAAGGATTGTTTCTCGGGAAGCCGGGTCAGCAACGCGACCGTTGTTGCCGAGCCGCCGATCAGAATGCGTTCTTCATTTACTTGAACGATGGCCAGAAAACGTTTTTCGCCCAGGGAAATGGTTTCGCACAGCCGGAGGGTCTTAGGGTCGCGCTGATTCTTCAGACTCGCAATTGCTTTGCGAGCGGCGGCGGTTAAGCGTTGGAAAATGTTCCCCACGTTCTCCGGTGTGTTGGCAGGCAGCGTGAGCGGCTCGGATGCGATCTGCGGAACGTCGAGAATTCGTATTGTCGAGCTGCTCATAGCAATTCCGTAACGCGCGCTGCCAGGCGGTCACCCATGACCTCGAATTTCGCCCACCCGACTCGTTTCCCGTTCACGCTCAGCGGCACGTCGCTGACATAAGGCCAGCCTGTCTGCACGATGGACCCGATCCGGAGGCGTAGCAGGTCGCGGACCGTAAAATCGGGCGTGGCCACATCCAGAGAAAGCCTGCACGGCAGCCAGGGCATCAACTGAACCGGATCTCGCACCGGCTCTGCGCCAGGTTTCGCGTTTTGTTCCGCTTCGGTCATGGCTTTACACCTAGCGTTGCATCAGAAACTCGTTGAAATAAACTTCTCGGACCTGCAGCTCCGGAGCGCGTTCCTGCAGCGCATCCAGCAGGCGTTGCTTCAACTGCTTTTTTCCGTCTGAATTGGTGACCTCGTCCGGCTTTGCGGCCATCAGTACGTTCAGGATGGTGTCCCGTACCAGTGCCGTTGGCGCCGCCGCCTTGCCTTCTCCTTTGGGAGCAACCCCGAGGCCGAGATCAATCCCGATACGGAGGTAGGTTTTTTGCTCGGGATCGTTCATGTTGACGGTGAATGTCTCCAGATGCAGGACAAACTTGACCTCTACCGGGACCGGAGAGTCTTCTGCGTGCGGCGTGGCGGCTTTGGCGCGCTTGAGAAACATGAACCCTCCGGCGCCGGCCAGCAGCACGACGGCGAGGCTTGCGATGGGCAACATTCGACCGCATAGCTTCTTTTGGGAAGTATCCGGTGATTGTTTTTGGGGTTGTTCTGCTTGTTGATCTGTCATGAAACGCTTCCGCAGGGAACGGAGTGCAAGTGGGGTTCCGATAACGTTGCCGTGAGCCGGCGGGGGATAGTTCAGTGTTCTCTGAGCAACCGAGTGGAAACGCGGAACTTAGGACGGTGTAACGTCGCAGGTGGCGACTCGTCCCGAAGCGGAGCGGCCCGCGTGGATTAAGAGATAAGTAGAATCGAGGCTTCGCGGGCGTGCCCGGGGGGAGGCACGCCGGCAATACCCTAATCGGCGATTAAAATCTCCACGCAGATCATTACTGCTTCAGGTTAATGGTGTCTTGCGTCACCTGGTCGAAGGTGGTCACTACCTTGGCGTTGGCTTGAAAGCCTCGCTGGGCGACGATCATCTGGGCGAACTCGGTGGCGATATCCACATTCGATTGTTCCAGCGCTCCTCCCGTGACGGATCCGCGCCCGCCGGCGCCGGGTACGCCAATCACGGCTGCCCCGGACGACAACGTCGCCAGGTAGCTATTTCCGCCCACACGCTGCAGGCCTTGTTCATTGGCGAAGTTGGCCAGCGCCAACTGCGCGATCGCCGTGGTTTGGCCGTTGCTGAAAGTGCCCTGGATAGTGCCGTCCCCTTCGATGGAGAAGCTCATCAGCGTTCCGCTGCTGTAGCCGTTCTGGAAGGTCGAGGACTGCGTGCTCTGCGAGGCCACCTGCGTCAGAAGCGGATTGCCGGATGAGTCATAGAGATTCCAGTTGATGCTCATGTCGCTGGCTCCGTCCGCCAGTCCAGTGATCGGAATGCCGGTCAAATTGGCCGCCGGCGAAGTAAGCTTGCCGTTGCTGTCGAAGACCAGATCATCGTTGCCGGCCGCATCGCCGGAGGCGATCACCACGGGATTTCCCGTCTTGCCCACGTCTGCGGCCGGGATCGTGATCTGATAGGACCACGCTCCGCTCGCTTCCTTAGTGAACTGGAAGGTGAGCAGGTGGGACACGCCAAGCGAGTCGTAAACCATCAGCGGGGGCGCCGAAAAGGTGGCGCCGTCGGCCGCGGTGGCGTCGAGGTTGGCGGTCATCTGCATCGTGGTAGTGGCTGCGGGCGGGCTGATCTGGCCTTGGCCCAGAGTGATGGGCGATAGCGCCTGCCCGGGCGGGATAGCTCCATTCACCGCCAAATAGCCCATAACCGACTGTCCGTCCTGCGTCATCAGTTCGCCAGAAGGCCCGATTGCGAAATGACCGTCGCGCGTGAACTCCGTGACCCCATTGCTTTCAGTTACAAAAAATCCTTTTCCGGTGATGGCCACATCGGTAGCGATGCCGGTGGTGTTCGGACTGCCATCATTAAAGTTGGTGGAGACCGACCCCACCTGAGTGCCCGTGCCCAGTTGCAGCGGGTCGCCCGCCCCGGTGCTTCCGATCAGTTGATAAAACAAGTCCTGAAAAGAGGCCTCCTGATCTTTGAAACCTGTCGTGTTGAGGTTGGCGAGGTCATTGGCGATGACGGACAGAGCATCGCTGCTGGCGGCGAGTCCGGAAAGCGGGATCGAAAACATCGGCATGGTGGTTCTCCTTAAGAGTTGGAAATTGCCGCGGCAGAGCTCGCGGAACTTGCGGTGGCGGCGCCAATCGCCGCATTCATGCTCTGCAGCGTCTGGTTGATCTGCATGAGTTCGTCGAGCTGGTTCAAGGAGACAATCTGGCCGACCATCTGGTCGGGGTCGAGCGGGGAGGTCGGGTCCTGCACCTGCAGCTCAGTGGTCAGCAGCGTGAGAAACGTGCCCATGTCACCCCCGAGTACAGGTGACGGCTGGCTGGTTTGCGCGCTCGGCGTGATTCCGTTAACGATCATGTAAGTCCCCTTCTTGCCGGCAAACCCGGCCGGCTAAATGCGAATGTCCAACTTGCCTTCTGGTTCCCAGGTCTCACTTTGAATGAGACCTGGATTCCTTGGGGCAGAAGTTGTGTTTATGTTCGAGGGAGTCGGAGCCGGTTGCTGCTGCCGGGGCGAGCGATCAAAATCGCCGCCGGTGCCTGGACTCGCGTCACGCACCACCACCGTGGATAACGAGACATTCTGCTCCCGCATCCGTTGTTCGAATGCGGGCAACTCGGCCGTAAGCGCCCGGCCAAGCTCGCCGCGTTCGGAGGAAATTTCGGCTTTGACCTGCTGATGGTCGAGCGAAGTGCGAATCTCGATGTTTCCGAATTCTCCGGTTCGCATGCCAAGCCGTAGCTCCGATTGGGAGACCCTTTCAATCAGTTGCGCGGAGAGCAATGGCTCATGAAGTCTCTCAGCAAGCAGTGGCGCGCTGGCCAGTGTTGGATCGTGAGCTGGCATTGGAGATTGAGTATTGGCCTTCGGCGCGGAATTGTTGGCGTCGGGTCGACAGGCGGTCTCGGGGCGCGGCGCCTGCGGCTGCAAGGTGTCAGCGCCACACGCCTCCGGCTGTACCTTGGCGGATGATGCCTCGGAGCTTCCCTCCTGGTCGGTTCCTTTAGCAGGTTCGCTGGTTGGTGTGTTTGACCTTGTTTCCGCGGAGATGTTTGCGCGAGAGCTTCGCTCCCGGCCGGGACGATCCGTAGACGATGCGCCGGCGGCCGGCGGATGGAGTCTCCCAGCCGCGCCATTGTGGGAGATCTTCCCGCTAGTAGCCGAGTCAAACGTAGCCTTAACCTGCGGGCTCACCGGAACTACTGGAGCATTGAGCACTGCTGGGGGCAGCAGTACTTCAAGAGCTTGCGGTAACGCTTGCGCAACCAACTGGGAAACGGCCTGCAGCGGGACCTGGCTGTTGTCCGGCCGAGCACTTGAAGTGTCCACAGGAACGTCGGCGTGAGTCCCGACGAGTGGAGCTGGAGCCGTGGTCGATGCAATCTCGGCGCCGGTTGACGGCTGACTTCTGTCCAACTCCGCCGTGGGCGCCGCAGTCGCAAACTGTTCTCTCACGCAATGGCCGGCCTCGGTATAGCTGGCCGGAGTGAATTCAGGCATTGCTGCGGTTGTATTCGGCTGAAGCTGGCGAGCCCCACTGGACTGGGTGGCCGCCGCTGCCAGCTTGTCTAAAGCAGGCAAGGGCGCTGCCGGCACTGCAGGGCGGGGGGGCGAGGGCTCGGTCCGCGGGATGGCACGATCACAACCGCCGGCCGGAGTGAATTCAGGCTTCGCTGCGGTTGTATTCGGCTGAAGGTGGCGAGCTCCACTGGACTGGGCGGTCGCCGCTGCCAGATTGTCTAGAGCAGGCAAAAGCGCTGCCGGCACTGCAGGGTGGGGCGAGGGCTCGGTCTGCGAGATGACACGATCACAACCGCTGGCCTTCAGCGGTACCGGTTTTACCGCGGGCACGGCGCTCTCAACCTGCACGGACTGCATTGTCACGATCAAAGGCCTAACCGGAACAACTGCCGGCACAGTCTCCTGAACGAAAGCAGGCTTCTGCTCGTCGGAACGGCGCTCCTTTTCATCCTTAAAGAGAGATTCAGGCTTTGTGACCTTCCCTGGAGTCTTGGCAGGCTGGGCCGGGTCGATGTTGGGAGCTGGTGCGGCAGATTTCGATGTGCTGGCCGGTCCAAGAATCGCGAGCAAAGTCGACTGAAAGATCGGAAGTGGAGGTCTGCACGAAGAGGGCGCTGCAGCAGGAAAAGACGCAGGCTCGGTTGGGATGATGGCCGGAATCAATTCGTCCTCCGCCCTGATTCATTGCATTTCTCCGGCCAGAGGCCCAGGGTTCGAATGCAACGCGTCGGCGCGCGCAGGTTCTTGCCGACTAAAGACTTTGCCGAATACTGCCGATGTGGGTGGAAGAAGGTTGGTCGTCGGAGTGTATTAGGCGGCAATTGCTGCCGGGCCCGGTGGGCAAGCCTTGCCTACCTGGGACGGATCCGACGGAGAAGGAAAAGTTCGTCGCTCGCCCGCTGCTCACGGGTAGTCTCCGCGCGGATGTGCTCTTCGAACTGTTGGCGCTGGAGCTCCTCCATGGTCTCCCGCCTTTGGCGTGCCTGTTGGTACTTGCCGATCTGTTCTTTCACTTGGTTCTGCAGTTGGCCGAGTTTGACGGTGAGCGCCTGGCGCCGGTTGGCGACGCGAGCTTCTCCTTCCAGCTCCAGCTGCAGAAAGCCTGCCGGAATTCCTTCCAGCAGCTGTGATGATCTCTGGCTACGGGCCTGGGACAGTACCTGATCCAACGCTTTGATATCGGATCGCACTTCTGCAACCTGCGAATAGAGGGTTTGTAGCGCAAGATGTTCGCGGCGCTCCAGGTTCTTTCGCAGCCGAAGCACCGGCGTGAGGGCAAAGCGGAAAATCATTCTTACACCGGCAATGCCATCAGTTGCTGCAGCGTCTGCTCGAGAGTTGGTTTTTCCGAGCTGCGTTGTTGCAGGAATGCAGTGATGTGGGGAAGCGCGGCTATGGCCCGGTCGAGCACCGGGTCGGTTCCTGCCGGATAGGCCCCGATACGGATCAGGTCTTCGGAGCGGCTATACGCGGACAGCAGCATGCGCAGAGCACTGACCTTGGCGAGTTGAGGCGCTGCGCAGACTTTAGGCATCAGACGGCTGAGGCTGTCGAGCACGGCGATGGGCGGATAATGCCCGCGGGCCGCGAGGTTGCGATCGAGCACGATGTGGCCGTCCAGCAGGGACCGCACCGTGTCCACCAGCGGATCCTGCTGATCGTCGCCCTCCATCAGGACGGTGTAAAACGCGGTAATGCTCCCCGTAGAAAAGCGGCCAGCGCGCTCCAGCAGCCGCGACAGCATCGCGAGCACCGACGGCGTGTAGCCTTTCGCGGTGGGTGGCTCGCCGGCTGCGAGCCCGATTTCCCGCTGTGCCATGGCGAAGCGGGTCAGCGAGTCGACGACCAGAAGAACACTCTTCCCCCTGCCGCAGAAATATTCGGCGACGGTGGTTGCCGCCAGCGCCGCCCTCACCCGCAGCAGCGGAGATTGGTCGGAAGTTGAAACAATCACCACCGACCGCCGCAGGCCTTCTTCTCCCAACGAGTCTTCCAGAAACTCCCGCACCTCGCGCCCGCGCTCGCCGATGAGGGCGAGCACGGTCAGGTCAGCCGCCGTCGCCCGCGCTACCATGCCCAGCAGCGTGCTCTTGCCGACTCCACTGCCGCCGAAAATGCCCACGCGCTGGCCGCGGCCGCAGGTAAGGACTCCGTCGACAGCGCGCACACCGCAGGCAAGAGGCTCCGAAATCGAGCGGCGCTCGAGCGGCAGAGGCGGGATGCCATGGAGAGTCATCTTCATTCGCGCTCGGTAGTCCCCCTGCGAGTCGAGGGGGCTGCCGGTGGCGTCGATCACGCGTCCCAGCAGCTCCGGCCCCACCCGTATGGAAGGGGCGGCGCCCCAGGTTGTGATTTCGTCGCCCAGCCGCACGCCTTGCGGGCGGTCCAGCGGCATGGCCAGCACGGTCGAATCGCGGAATCCCACAATTTCTCCCTCCATCATCTCGCCGTTGGAATTCGTGATTTCGCAGCACTCACCCACGGAACAGAAAGGCCCCGCGGATTCAACCAGGTTGCCGATTACCTGTGTGATCCTGCCCTTCCAGCGCAAAGTGGAAGAAGTCTCAAGCCACTGGAGGTAGGCCGCCAGCGACGCCTGCCTCATCGCCCCTCCGGCCTTTGCGCGAGCAAATCGAACAAACCAGCCTCGACTTCCTTCAGTTGCGGCTCAAGCCCTAGTGCGGTCGAGCCCAGCGCGGTCTCGAGAATGCAGTTGGAGGGATCTACAGAGTTGTCTTCGACGATCACAGGGCTTACTCCCAAAGGTGCGCTCTGCGCGAAGTGCTCGCGCCATGATGCGGCCTGATGCGGAGACACGCGCACAAACACGTTTGTATTCTGCTGCAACTTCCCCAGCGCTACCTTCACCAGAGCCGCCAGGAGCATGCGGTCCACCTGTGCTTCCCGGTGCAGAATCTTGCCCGCGATGGCCACAGCCAGATGCACCACTTCGGTCTCGATCTTCGAGTAGTAATCGTTGCGCTCGCGTTCGAAAGCAGAGATGGCTTCCGTGATTCTGGCACGCTGCTGCCCGATCTCCTGCTCGAGCCGGCTTTTCTCCCGCTGTTCGCCTTCACGAATGCCTTCTTCGCGTGCCTGCTTGAGTCGCGACTCCAGTTGCTCCCGCGAGCGATCCGCATGGAGAGAACCGTCACTGCCCACGGCAGGAGAGTAGCTCTCTTGAGCGCCGGGCATCGATGCCTGGGGGTAGTGAAATGCTTCGACGAAGGGGGCCGAGGTGGCTCCCGGATTTCTTTCAGACGACATATTCATCATTCCCCTCGCCTTCGTCTTTGAGTATCAACTTGCCTTCCGCCTCGAGTTTGCGCGCGATGGCGATGGTTTCCTCCTGTGCCTTGGTCACGTCGCGCGAGCGCACCGGGCCGAGGGCATCCATGTCCTCTTTCAACATTTCGACCGCGCGGGAAGACATGGAGCGGAAAATATGGTTCTTCACTTCTTCGCTGGCGCCGCGCAAGGCGGTGGCCAGAACCTTCTTGTCGAGCGCTGCCAGCCAGTCACGCAGCGACGCCTCAGGAACGCCAATAAGGTCCTCGAAGGTGAACATCAACTTGCGAATGCTCACAGCCAGGTTAGGCTCATCGCTCTCGATTTTCTCCAGGATGCTGGTTGCGGTGGGAGCATGCATGCAGTTCATGAGATCGGCGACACCCTTCAATCCTGCATAGGATTGGTGGCTCTGCTCGCCTACGGATTGCAGTTTCTGCTGCAGCACGGCGGAAACTTTCTGGGCCATTTGCGGAGAGAACTGCTTGAGGTTGGCCAGACGCGTCAGACTATCAGCCCGCAACGCCTCCGGCAGTTTCATCAGCACCGCGCAACCTTGTTTGGGTTCGAGATGGGCGAGGACCAGAGCAACCGTCTGAGGATGCTCGCGGTCGATGAACCTTGCCAGCTGATCGGGATCCGACATGCGCAGCCAGTCGAACTGTCCGGGAGCGTCCTGCAGGCGCGCCACGCGCCGGAGCAGGCTGCGTCCGGCTTCCTCCCCATAGGCGCGCAGCACAAGTTGCTTGGCATAGTCCGAGCCGCCCTTTCCGTACTCGTCTCCCCCGGTGGCGCGGTGGCATTCGGCCAGGATGGCTTGCGCTTGTTCCGGAGGCACACTCTGCACGTCGACGAGTTCCTCGGCGATGCGCTGCGCCTCGCGTTCCGACAGGTTGCGCAAAATGATGCTTGCCGTCTCTTCCCCGACCATCGCCAGAAGAATAGCGGCCTTGCGGGGGCCGGTAACCTGTCCGGCAGTTTGCGCTTCCATCATTGACCGCCTTCACGCAGCCAGTTCTGCACCAGTTGCGTGGTGGCTGCCGGCTCGGCTTTGACCTTCTCGACCAGTTGCTTTTTGAGGGCTGCGGCGTGTTGCAGGTCGGGAAGCCCGCTGGCAAGTTCCGCAGGACCCGCCGCTGGCAAAACTGTGCCGGGCGCCACTGCGATTTTCTGAGCGGCGGCTCGCTGCGCCGGCAGTTGCTTGAGCGTGGCCATAATCTGCTTTTTCACCGGACGCAGCAACAGTGAATAGGCCAGCAGGAAAAGCATCAGCAGCGAGCCATAGCGCACAACGCTCGACCAGTCGCGCAGCGCGTTTTTCAACCGCTCCATCGTCGCCGGCTTGGGCGGAGTTTCGATTTCCGCTTCGCGGAACGAAAGGTTCTGCACGGTGACGGTATCGCCGCGCGCGGCATCGAAGCCGATCGCAGCCTGTGCCAGTTCCTGGATCTGCTTCAGTTCTTCCGGCGTGCGCTTGTGGCGGGTTTCCGTGCGCTTGCCTTTTTTGTCCTGCGTGATTTCGATGGCGTCATCCACCACCAGAGCGACGCTGACGCGGCGGATGCGCCCGGCCGGCTGGATGGTATGGCGCACGATCTTGCTGACCGCGTAGGTGCTGGAATCGCTGTGCGAAACCTGCGAGCCTTCGGCGGATTGCGCCGTCGCTTTTACGTTGCCCGTGGCGTTGGGAACATTGCTTGTGGTTCCCGGCACACCGCCGGCCAGGCCTCCACCGACCTGCTCATCCGAGCGCTGCGTGGCAACCGCAACCGCGGCCTTGGGATCGTAGGTTTCCTGATTCTCCTCGCTGCTGCTCGAGTCGTAATCCACGTTGACGCTGGCGCGCACGCGGTCCACGCCGATCGTAGGCTCGAGCGTGGCCCGGATGCGCGCGGCCAGTTCCTGGTCCAGATTGCTCGCCGGCATGAACGGATCCTGGTGCGGCAGGCTGGCCGAGCGATTGTTGTTGGCGTCGATCACGGTCACGCTCTCCGGGCTCAGCCTGTCGACGGCGCCGGACACCAGGCGCGCGATCGCGAGCTGCATCTCCGGGCTCATCCGTCCGCGCAGGTTGAGGATGACCGAAGCCTTGGCCGAGCGCTCACGATCGAGGAACAATGAATCGGTGGGCATCACCAGGTGCACCCGCACGCTTTCCACATCTTTGAGAGTCTGGATGGTGCGCTCCAGCTCGCCTTCAAGCGCCCTTTGATAATTCACCTTTTCGTCGAATTCGGTCTGCCCCCAACTGAGTTTGTCGAACAGCTCGAAGCCCAGCCGGCCGCTGCGCGGCATCTCGCGCGAAGCCATTTCGAGGCGCGCTGCGTTTAACTGGTCGGCCGGCACACTGACTGTCTTTCCGTCCGCGCTGATTTCATTGGGAATCTGCTTTTCGGTCAGTCGCGCCGCGAGCGACTGCGCGTCGGCAGGCTCCATGTTGGTGTAGAGCGGCTTCATCTCTGGTTTCCCGATCAGTTTCACGAACACAATCAGCAGCGCCGCCGTCAGCACAGCTCCGCCCACGAGCAGTGCGCGCTGTTTGCCGCTCAGCCCGGCAACCATCTCCTGAAGCTGGCCGGTCAACTGTTTGGGCGGAGGCATGAGTGGCTGCGGTCCTTACAGTTCGCTAGAACTGCAGGCGCGAGATCTCCTGGTATGCATTCACGATCTTGGTGCGCACCTGCATCATGAGCTGGAACGCAACGTCGGCTTTCTCGACGGCGATCATCACGTTGTGCACATCCTGGCGGTTGCCCTGCAGCAGATCCGAGATCTGCTGCTGCGCGTCGGTGTGCACCTGCTCCACCTGCTCGATGGCGCTGGTGAGCGTGGAACCGAATCCGCCGTCACTGTCGGAGGTGTGCGTCGCAGGCGTCGCGGCCGAAGGGATGGTGGAGATCGATGTCGAAATGTTAGCGATGGAGTTGCTCATGGTGCCTAATCACCTCAGCCCGTCAGAATTTGCAGGGCCTGTTGCAACAGTTGCTTGGAAGCGCTCACGGCGGAAGCGTTGAGCTGGTAAGCGCGCACGGCGCCCATCAGGTCGGTCATCTCCTGGATAGGATTGATGGCCGGGTAGGCCACGAAGCCTTCCTTGTTTGCATCCGGGTGGCCGGGTTCGTAGCGCATCAGCGGCGGAGCGGGATCGTCGAGCACGCGCTCTACGCGTACCATCGGCAACATTGGTCCCGGCAGGCTGCTGGCGTGATTCAGCGCCAGGCGAAACGTGAACGTGCCCGGGCTGGCGAACACGACTTCCTTCCTGCGATAGGGGCCTCCCGCGTCGGTACGCGTGGTGTTGGTGTTGGCCAGGTTGGCGGCCGTGACTTCCGCCCGCTGCCGCTCGGCGGTGAGCGCCGAGCCGCTGGTTTCGAGCATCGAGAACATACTCATGATGAGGAAGCACCTCCTCCATTGATAGCCGTCAAGAGCCGGCTGAACTCTCTGCGGATTAATTGCACTCCAATGCGGAACTGAATCTGCGCCTCCGAGAGCAGCAGGCTCTCGCGATCGAGGCTGACGTTGTTGCCGTCCGGGCGCTCGACGAGGCCGGAGACCTGGCGCGTCACCGGCGTGACCAGCGGTGACTCCTCGGTCATGGCGCGCTGCAGCTCGTGACGGAAATCCAGATCGCGCGTGCGATAGCCGGGCGTATCGATGTTGGCCATGTTGTTCACGATCAACTGATGGCGGTCGGCCGAGAGATCGAGGTAGCGCTCGAGGAGCTGAAACGTCGTCATCGGTTCCATGGCTATGCGAACCTCCGTGGAGGCAATCCGTACTCGCGAACTTTGTTGCGTATGGTGCGCACGCTGACGCCGAGCAACTCGGCGGCGCGTGTGCGATTGCCGCGCGTGGCCTCGAGCGTGGTTTCGAGCAGACGCTTTTCCACGTCGCGCATGGCGATGCCCGGTTTCAGGACAACGTCCGTGGCGGGCGCGCTCGAGGACGTCCTCAGGAATCCCGGATCGAGATACTCCGGCCCGATTACACCGCCGTTGCCCAGGGCCAGCACGCGGCGCATGAAGTTGCTCAGCTCGCGCACGTTGCCGGGCCAGGCGTGCCGTTCGAGACCGGCGATGAACTCGGGATCGAAGCCCGGCTTGGGCTGTCCCGCCGCAGCGGCATACTTGGCCGCAAAATGCTCCGCCAGGCAGGGGATGTCACCGAGACGCTCGCGCAGCGGGGGAACTGATATGGGAATGACGTTGAGCCGATAATACAGATCGGCGCGGAAAGCACCTTCCTCGACCATGCGGAACAGAGGCGCGTTGGTGGTGGCGATCACGCGGACGTTCGCGCGCACCACGCGGGTATCGCCCAGGCGCTCGAATTCGCGCTCCTGCAGGACGCGCAGCAGCTTGGGCTGAAGCGCCAGCGGCATTTCGCCGATTTCATCGAGCAGCAGCGTTCCGCCTTCGGCAACTTCGAATTTTCCCGGCTTGGCCGCAGTCGCGCCGGTGAAAGCGCCCTTCACGTGGCCAAAGAGTTCGCTCTCCAGCAGGTGCTCGGGCAGCGCGGCGCAGTTGACGGCCACGAACGGACGGCCGCGGCGGTTGCTGGCGCCATGAATGAAGCGCGCGATCAGCTCTTTGCCGGTGCCGCTCTCGGCTTCGATCAGGACATCGGCGTCGCTGCGCGCCGCCTGCCGCGCGCGCTCCAGCGTCTCGCGCAATGTCGGAGAATGGCCAATGATTTCAGCACTCTCCGCACTCTCGGTCGCGGAGACCTGCTGCGCGCGCTGCATCACGCGGCTCACCGAGCTCTGCAACTGGTCGAAGGAAATGGGCTTGGTCAGGTAGTCGCAAGCGCCGTTGTGCATGGCCTGCACCGCTTCGGGCACGGTGCCGAACGCGGTCAGAATGATGACTGCCGTATCGGGCGCCGAGCTGCGGACGCTGTGCATCACCTGCAGGCCGTCGCCATCGGGCATACGCACGTCGGTGACCACCAGCGGGAATCGCTGTTGCGCGAATTTGCGTATGGCTTCCGAGGCGCCGGCGGCGGTTTCCACCATCCAGCCTTCGCGCCGGAAGTTGGCCTGCAGCGCCATGCGCATTCCGGGCTCGTCATCGACGACCAGTACCGACTTGGGGGAGAGCGATGTCATGCGATTGGCAACTCCATGGTGAAGGTTGTGCCTTGTCCAGCCTGGCTGCGCGCGGAGAGCACACCCCCATGCTGGTGGACGATTTTGCGGCAGATCGTGAGTCCGAGGCCTGGACTCTGCCGGGTACTGAAACCGGGCTCGAAGATGCGGGGAAGATTCTCCGCCTTGATTCCGCGACCGGTATCGGAAACTTCAACGATGGCGAACTCTCCGGCAGGCCGGCGCTCGCGGGTCGCTCGCAGGCGGAGCTCGCCTCCAGATTGCGTGTGCTGAAAGGCGTTGATAGCGAGATTAAAGATCACCTGTTGCAGCTCGCTGCTGCTGCCGGCGATCTCGGTTTCGCCCAAATTCTCTTCCAATGAAATCCTCACCCCAGCCTTCTCGGCCAGCGGCCGCACAAAATCCACGGCGCCGCCAAGCACCGGCGCAAGTTGCATCGGCACCAGCACGGGTGCTCCCAGAGTGTGAAAGCGCATAACGTTGTTGACCGTCGCCGACAAGCTGCGGATGCCGGCCTGCAGCTCCTTCACCCAGCCGGTGGCGTCGGGGCTGAGCTGATTACATCCGGCGAGCAGCTCAGCGACGAGTTCCATGGTGCCCAGCGGATTGCGGATTTCGTGGGCCAGCACCGAGGACATTTCGGCCAGCGCGATCACACGGCGAGCCGCTTCGCGCTGCTGGTTCAAGTGGCTGGCTTCCACGCGCAGTTGCTGGTAAGACCGTTCCAGGCTTTCCGCTGCCGCCGTGAAGATGGCGAAGGCATCGGCCAGTTTGGGATCGCCATTGCGATTGACTTCTGATAAAGCATTCATTGGAGCGACATGAGAAGTAGGCAACATGTGCCTATCAGGAATGCAAGGAGCAGGCCAAAGTTGCCGGGTTTGAATGAGTACGCTGACCGGAGGTAACGCTGCCTAGAGAAGGATATGCTCTGGCCGGATAGTGTCCGCGCTGCCGGCAAGAATGGTGGCGCGCTCGATGACGTTCCGCAGTTCGCGCACGTTGCCGGGCCAGGAGTGCTGCTGCAGAAGCGACTCGGCCTCAGCGGTAATCGTCATGGGCTGCGGGCAGAACTTTGCCAGAAACGTCTGCACCAGAGCTGGGAGGTCGCTCATCTTTTCCCGCAATGGGGGCAGTTCAATCGGGAAGACTGCGAGCCGGTAGAACAAATCTTCACGAAAGCCGCGCTCCTGCACGATCTTGCGCAGGTCAGCGTTGGTGGCGGCAATCACGCGCACGTCCACCGAGAATGTGTCTGTAGTTCCCAGCCGCTGCAGCTCGCCGTGTTCGAGGAAACGCAGCAGCTTCGATTGCAGTCCGAGCGGCAGGTCGCCGATCTCATCCAAGAACAGGCTCCCACCTTGCGCCGCATGGATGCGCCCGATGCGCGACTGCACCGCTCCGGTGAAGGCGCCTTTGACGTAACCGAACAACTCCGCTTCGAGCAGCGGCTCGGGGATGGCCGCGCAATTGATCACCACAAACGGTTTGAAGCGGCGCGGGCTGAGCTGATGCAGCGCGCGCGCGACCAGGTCCTTGCCGGTGCCGCTCTCACCGGTGATTAATACGGTGGTGTCGCGTTGCGCGACCAGGCGCGCCAAGGAGCATACGCGCTGCATGGGTTCTGACGTCCCGACAAGCCCCGGCAGATAGAGCGACAGCGTCGATTCCGCCTCTGCTGCGCGACCTTCCGCCGCGGCCCGCGGAGGGGCTGCCGGGCTGCGATTCAGATGCCGCAGAAGTTCGAAGGAAATCGATTGCGGCGAGGGAGTTCCGATAATCGGCTGGCCCGTGTGCGGGTGGATGGGAACGATCTCGACCTGCGGATACTCCGCCTGCAGCAGTTCCTTGAATTCGTCCACGCGCAGGTCGGGCAGGGCAGCGTCCAGAAGAATCAGCGAGACCTCGCCGTTTTCCACCTTATCGAGGGCTTCGGCTCCGCTGCCGGCCTGCGCCACCAGCCAGCGTCCGGATTGCAGCCGCCCGGCCACTTCACAGCGCAACTGGCGGTTTGGACTAACGACAACCAGGCCGATGGCATCAAGTTGGGGTCTCATCTGAAAGGGTTCAGTTGTCGGCTAGAACGTAACCCACGTTGCGCACGGTGCGGATCAGCTTAGCGGCAGGATCCTGGTCGATTTTATCGCGAACGTACTTGACGTAGACATCCACCAGGTTGGTCCTGGGATCGTAAGCCGACTTCCACACGTTCTCCATGATCATGGCCCGCGTCACCGGGCGGCGCGCATTCAGCATCAGGTATTCCAAAACGGCAAACTCTTTGGCCGTAAGATCGATTCTCTGTCCGGTGCGCTCGACCCTCATTTCCTCGCGGTTCAGAATCAGGTCTGCGACTTGCAGCACGCCGCCCGCGGGGCCGGTGTTCCGGCGCAGCAAGGCCCGCAATCGCGCGCAGAATTCCACGAACGAGAAGGGCTTGGTCAGACAATCATCGGCGCCGGAATCCAAGGCCTGGATGCGATCTTCGAGAGTGGTCCGCCCGGTTAACACCAGTATGGGAAGGCGAGGCTTGGCCGGGCGCAACTGCTTCAGGACCGACATGCCATCCAGGTCGGGCAAATTCAGATCAAGCGTCAACAGATCGCACGGCGCGCCCTCGAGCGCGCGCAGGACGCTCTGGCCATCATGGACCACATCCACCGCGTAGCGCTGTCGTTCGAGAGCTTTTCGCAAAAACTGAGCTAAGGCGACGTCATCCTCTGCAACCAGAATCTGCTGCGGGCATTTGGCATCATGAGAGGATTTCTCTTCGGGGCCTGCCGACATTCGTGTCCCTCGACGATAGTGGCACTGTACTCGGTCGATATTGTTAGCTTGCCCGGGGGAGGGCCGGCGATGTGGATACTCGTTGAGCGTTGTGAGCAGCCAGTTTCCCGCCGGGGCACTCCAAGACCCGCGGGAACCGAGACTGACTTGCATGTTGGTCGCCAGGCGCGGGGCAGGATTTTCGCTCGAGCTAAGTTGCGCGTGTGACGACGCTTACCGCATACGAGGCAAGTTGAAGAAGGCGCGTGAGGAGCCCAGAACGGGCACGCGCCCCCGCTTTGGGAACCTTCATGGCCCGACAGCTAGCCGTGTACCTCCAGGCGCAGCACGATGGGCTTGCCCTGGAAGAGGATCGCTACCTCCATGCGATCGTTATCACCGAGGGAGTGCAAACAGTAGTCCTGTCCGGTGATGACGGTGGGCACGGAGAGCATGCATTGTTCGCGCAGCCCCTCGATTCTGGCTTTGAAGTTGCCGGCGATCATGTTACAGATTTCGCCCAGAGCATCCAGCTGTTGCTCCACGCACTCCGCGCTGTGGACCGGTTCTCCCAGCATCTTCGAGGCGATAGCGGCTGCCGAGGCGGTAGTGCAGCGAATGCTGAGAGCGCCGCACAGCGCGCCCGCCAGGCCCACCATGGCGGTGGTATCGGAATCACCCGCGGCAACAGCGCCGTCCTGGTGCAGCGAAACCGGTTCTCCGACCATCATGTCGAAGACTTCCGCGGCCGCTTCGTAAAGAGCGGCACGCCAGTTTTCGCTGCGTCGTCCGAACTCGTTGCCGGGCACACCGGTTGTAACGTCAGTATTCATTAATCCACTCGCAGAAGCGGGACCACGTGCTGCTTCACCTGGTCCGGCGTGAAAGGTTTGCGGATGTAGCCCTTAGCACCCAAGCTCAGGGCCTGTGTGACCTGCGATTCACCGCCTTCGGTGGTGATCATGACGATGGGAACCCCCTTGGCGTTAGCCGCCGCCTGCAGGTTCTTGACGAACTCGAGGCCGTCCATGACCGGCATGTTGATATCACTCAGAATAAGATCGACCTGGTTGTTGCCGATGACCGCCAGGCCTTCGGCGCCGTTGGACGCCTCAAACACAGAACTCAACTCAATGCCCGCCTGGCGCAGGCAACGTTCCACGATTTTTCTCATCACAGAAGAGTCATCGACGATCAGAGCACGAACATTAGCCATTGCTGTCCTCATAGTGCGGCGCCCGGCTCGCATTGCTGTCCTGCTGCTTGTTCAGCGCAGCGACGGGTGCACTGCTGCACCTTGGTTATCGGCCCAGGCTGGCGGCGGCTTTAAAAGCGTCGGAACCCGGTTGGCTCGATCACCGACACGGCAACCCGCTGACCAGCAAGTCCCCTGCCGATCGGGTTGCAGCCCCCGGGGTTTCCGTAATCCGAACCCCGTAACATCCGTCAACACTGACAATCTCTCCCCGTCCGATCACCCGCTCGCCCACGAGGATCTCCACCGGATCCGCCAGCGATTCATCCAGTTCGACCACCGAGCCAACCGTGAGCTTCGCTATCTCGTTGAGAGCCAGCGAGCGATGACCAAAGCGAAGGGTGATTAGAACCTCCACTCCAGCCAGCACGCTGAGGTCGGCACAATTCGGAGGTTCCGGCAGCTGGGCTGGGCTGGGCGCCGAAACTGGCGGCGCGCTGTCTGCGGCGGCAAAGGAGTTTGTGAGTTCAAGACCGATCTTCAGTTCAAGCACGAGCGGGGTGGGCCTAGAATCTGAAGCCACCAGGAAGCTTACTCGTTCGCCTTCTGCCCCCACGGAGATGGCTTTGTCCAGTTGGACCCAGACCTGATCGAAGCTTGCTTCCAGCGCCGTGGTGGCCAGGGCGAACACCTGCCGCAGCAACTCTTCGATCGCCTCACGCTGCTCGTCGCCGAATTCGGCGGCTTCTTGCGGCGGTTCTCCGACAAAAGCGCGGGCAATCATGGCGGCGTCCGCTTTGGCGAGCGACAGGCCGGCACTTCCAGAGATGGTGCCTGTTACCAGCAGTCCCACCGACGCAGCCGCTTCCGGCGCCGGCATGGCCACTTCTTCGCTCCCGATTTGCACCCTCCAATCAGGGCTGAGCGCCTGCGAGAGCACTTCCTGCAGGGCACTACGCAGCACTTCGAGGAAGAGGCCGCGCGAGGTGCCGGGGGCTGTGACCGCCCCGCTCAACGTTCCACCTCAGGTTTCCCGTGGAGAGACTGGCCGATTCGCGCCGCCCTCTTCTGGCCGCAACGCACGGGATAGGCCTCAAACATTTCATGGCCCGCCAGCAGTATTGCCCCGGGAGAATTCAGGGGCAGCCGCAAGTTGAGGATCTGCCCGGGCGCCAGATCCAGAAGGCTGGAAAGGCTGGCCTTGATCCGGGGGATTCCCATTTCGGCCTGAAACTGGCAGTCCATAATCTTCTCGCTCAGGCGCTGCCCGGTTACGGTAGGTTTCTCGGTGTAGGAAAGGTCCTTGGATAATTTGCGGAACAGCGCGCTGGAGGCGGCAGCCGGGAAAATGATGTTAAGCATGCCCTGCGCCTCATTCATTTTCATTTCGAAACTGATGGCCAGGACCTTTTCGAAGTTCGGCATCAGACGTTGCATCTGCGCCGGTTCCTGGCGGGTTTCCAGCTCCATTTGCACGCCCAGCATCTGCCAGGCGCTTTCCAGTCCGCGGCAGATGATGGCCGCAACCTCCTGCATCAGGTTTTCTTCGATTTGAGTGACCTCGCGAGTGAATGAGGCACATTTTCCATTGCCTCCAAGCAGCACATCGATGAGCGGAAATACAAGGGAATTATCAATCTGCATCGCCGCTCGGGCCTGGAGCTGGCGTAAACGGAATGAGATCATGTAGGTCACTTCGGGAGTACGAACGAGAAAGTCCTTGTAGGTAAGCTGCTCCACCGAAACCAGCAGCGTCTGGATGGCTACTGGAAGATAAAATCCCAGCGCCTGCGAGAGATTGCGCGCAAACCCCTCGAACATCCCGCTGACGGCCTGCACCAGTTCCCTGGATAGTTGTCCGGCCTGCTTGAAGTCGCATGGCTGTACGGACTCTTCCTCCCCAGAGCCACTGGCGACTTGCCCGCGCGCAGCCTGCACGATGGCATCAATTTCTTCCTGATTCAGAACTCGTTGCATAGAAGTCCGCTGTTGGGCGCAGAGGTCCGGAACGGGAGCTGCAACTTCGCTTCCATCACGCCGCTCCTCACATCTGCAGCATCCGCAGTCGCACTCCCCTGAGATTAGGCAATGATTAGAGAAGGGGAAGCGAAGTGAGGCTTGCGCGAAACTGCACTCATCGCTGGCTAAAGTAAAGGACGAAGCTGGCCGATGAGAGGAAGTGGCCGGCGCAGGTTGCCGAAGAGTGGCTATGTCCGATTTTTCAATCCCGCGGCTGGGACCGATCAGCAGGCCCGGAGATGGGTCCATTCAGCGCTCGCAGCGCGAGACCAGCAGGCAGCGGCGGCAACACCCGTATCCCGAAGAGGCCGACCCGATGGATGACGCTGAAGCCGGCGAAGAAGACAAGCACGACCTCGACCGCTTAGCGTAAACGGAACGAGCTTGCCGGGACCCGGAAGCGTGATGATCACCCAGGTTTCCCAAAATCAGGGAAACGTGAGGCACCCATGCGTTTCGCAGAAAAAAAGAGCCGCGGTCCGCGCAAGCAGGTGCACGAGCCGCCGCTCTCAGATAACAATAACGCCTACTTCGTCAAAGCCTCTCTGCGACTGCCCTCGGCCGTGGCCTGATTCACCTGTGCTGCCAGGCTGGCCAAGGCGTCCGCGGGGACTTCCTTCGCAATTCTGGCGCGCACCAGCGGCCGCAGGATAAACAGGGAGAACAGCGCCGCCATCGCAACCATCACGGCCGAAATATAGAACGGCACTGCGAAAGAGCCGCCCAGGTAGGTGGCAATGGCCGCCGCGCCGAATCCGGCAAAGATGGAAGCCAGTCCCTTCGCGGTATACACCATGCCGTAGTTGGCCGAAGCGTGCCTGGGCCCAAACACGTCACCGGTAGCAGCGGAGAACAGCGAAAAGACCTCGCCCCAGAAGAGAGCGATGAAGGTGAACAGCACCAGGAAGGCAATCGCGCTGCCCGCAATCCTGGTCACCGCAAAGACCAGAAATGCTTCCACCGCGAAGGTCACGAACATGGTGCGCTCTCGCCCAAAGCGGTCTGACACCGTGCCCCAGAGAATTCTGGAAAGCGCGTTAAAAGCCGAGGCCAAGGTCGCGGTCAGCGGCACCAGGGCCATACCCCACAGCTTTGCGTTGCTCACACTAAGCGACTTTGCGATCTGCGAGAGGTTCGCAGTTGCAATCAGGCCGCCGGAGGCGGCAAAGAAGAACATCGCGTAGAGAGAATAGAACTCCGGCCGCCGCAGAGTCTGGTGCCACGTATAGTTAACCTTCGACTGCACGACCGCCTTGCCGGTCTGGTTGGCTTGCGGAGTCCATCCTGCCGGAAGCCAGCCCGCCGGCGGATGCCGCAATATCAGGGCCGCAAGAAACGCAACCACACCTTGCGCGATTCCCCACACGGCCATAGCGTGCGCCCAACCCAGGTTGTGGATGGTGTGAGCAATCGGCATGATGGTGAAAGCAGCGCCGCCACCGAAGCCTGCCGCCGTGAGGCCGACCGCCAGTCCTCTTCTGTCCGGAAACCACTTCACCGCATTGGCGACGCAGGAGATGTAAATGATGCCCGCGCCCGTTCCCGCGATGACGCCGTAATAAACGTAGAGCTGAGCCGGGGACTTGGCGACGGTTCCCCCCAGCACCCATCCCAGCGCGATGCCAAGGGCGCCGAAGGTCATCAACTTACGAATGCCGAGCCGATCGACAAAATAACCGGCCACCGGCATGGGCCAGGTCTCAAACAAGATGAATGCGGAAAAGATGGCCGCGATCTTGGCATAGGGCACGCCGGTAAAAGTCTCTTTCATGCCCGGGGTAAAGAGTGTGAATGCGTACTGATAATTGGAAATGACAATCATTCCGAGGATACCGAAGACGAGCTGGACCCAACGGTTGCCAGCCACGCTGCCGTAAGCCTCCACAGCGCTGTCTCGCGGCTTCGCCGTGACAGTTGCGGTAGTCATGCCTGTTCCCTCCTGGTGAACGCATGCGCAATACGAGTGCAATCGATCTGACTTTTTGAATTGTCCGCGGGCAGGACGGGCGTCCTTGCAGACCTGCGCGCCCGGCGGCGAACCACAATGGGTTCGGAAGAGAATTCCAGTCCGACGTAGCCATAGGCGCACCTCCAGGGTGGCCCTTCGTCCTGGCTTGTTCTGCCTTGAATCGGCCGCAGAGACGTAGCTAAGCTACGTCCCCACAGCTACCTCTCTACAGCTACCTCTCTCCAGTCGCGACCAGCCGAAAAACCGCCCTCCCTGGTTGGGGAGGGCGGGCGGTCACCTCAGGCTTCCAGGTCCTTCTGTAGTGGGATAATGCCTGGGACCAGCCATTTCTCCCACATTTCATCCACCTTGCTCTGGAAGAACTCAATGTCTTCCTCGGTAAAGTGGGCGAACCTGCCCTGCTTGAGCAGGTAGTCGCGAACCGGCAGCCGCTTGAGCTTGCCGCTGGCGATCTGCTCGGTTTTCCCGTACAGCTTGAGTTTTCCTTCGATCACTTCGTACAGCGGCCAGATGCCGGTATTCACCGCCAGCTCGCCCAGTTCGTGCGCGATGTAGGGATCGAAATCCCATCCCTTCGGGCACGGGTTCAGGCAGTGGATGAACGTCGGTCCGCCGATAGTGAGGGCGCGGCGCACGCAATTCATCGCCTGCAGCGCGTAGGACGTGGAGATGGTGCCTACATACTTGCAGGTGGGGTGGCCGGCGACCATCAGCGGCGCCACATTCTTTTTCCAGCGGTGGTGCATGATGCGCGTCTTCTTGCCCGGTGTGCTGAACGAGGTGTTGGCGCCATAGGGCGACGTCCCGGAAATCTGGATGTCGGTGTTGGCGTAAGACTCGTTGTCGTACATCAGGATCAGCAGGTTGTAATCGGGATGAGTCAGGGTGGCCGAGATGGCATTCAGGCCCATATCGGCGCCGCCGCCATCGCCGCAGAAGGCGATGACGTTGATGGGCTCATCCTTCATTGCGCCCTTGCGCATCTGCGCCCGGAACGCGGCCGCGGCGCCCAGAGCCGCCGAGCCGGCACTGCCGAGCTGCGTGTGCATCCACGGCACGCCCCACGGCGTGGCGTAGTACGAGGTATTGGCCACGTACATGCACCCGGTGCTGCCCAGGACGATGGTCCGCGGACCAGCCGCCTTGGCCAGCAGCTTCATCATCTGGGCTGATTCGCAGCCCTGACAGGTGCGGTGGCCGGACGAGTAATACTCCTCATGGGGAACCTTCTTCACTCCTTTGAAGGCTTCCAGGTCCTGCGTTGGTTTTGTATCTACGAATACGCTCATGTTGTGCTTGTCCTTTCCGGCGCTAGCCACGCTTTCGCGTTAGCTCCGCAGCCCGATCCATTGCGTCAAGGGTTGCGATTTCCCTTGGGCCGCTTCGAAAGTGATTTCGGTCATCTTCTCGACATCCGGCACCGTGACTTCGCGTCCACCCAGACCGCAGATAAAGCCCAGCACCGGCGGCTTCGCGCCGTCGCCCGGATAGAGGGCGGAGCGCACCTCGGTGGCCACCACACCGCTGAGGTGCGGCGACCCGAAGGAGAAGTCGCGGTCGATGACTCCGACAGCCTTGAAGCGCCGGAGGGTCTTGGCAAGTTCCTCGCCTGCAAACGGACGGAACCAGCGCAGGCGCACGAACCCGATTTTCTTGCCCTGTTCGCGCATCTTGCGGATGGCGACCCGGGTCGGTGTGGACATCGTCCCCATTCCGAGCAGGACCACTTCCGCGTCCTCGGTCATGTACTCTTCGAAGAACGGATTGCCGTACTTGCGGCCGAAAATCCGCTCGAAGTCGGCATAGACTTCCTTGATCACGCTGATGGCGCGCTCGGTGACCTGGAAGTTCTGCCGCCGGATCTCCATCACCCAGTCTTCGTTCACCTGCGGGGCGACGGAAATCACGTTGTCCGGGTGCAGCAGCAGTTCGCCGCGCTTGTAGGGCGGCAGGAATTCCTTCACCTGCTCCTGGGTCGGGATCTTCACTAGCGCCTGGGAGTGGGTGAGGAACGCGCCGTCGCAGCTCAGGGCCACGGGCACGAACATGCGGCGATCTTCCGCCACACGATAAGAGATGAGCGCGTGGTCCAGAGCTTCCTGGGCGCTATCCACCCAGATCAGGTTCCAGCCCAGATCGCGGACCGCCAGCGCGTCGTTGTGCTCCACGCCGAAAGCACCGGGATCATCGAGGGCGCGGTTGCCGACCATGGCCACCATGGGGACGCGCAGCGCCGGGGTAACGGTGAGCGCTTCCATCGCGTACATCCAGCCCACGCCGCTCGAGCCGCAGAACACGCGGGCGCCGCACACCGAAGCGTGCTTGACGATCTCAAACTGGGAGTGTTCGCCCTCGGCCACGATGTACTCGCAGTCCATCTCGCCATCGGCTTTCAACTGCGAGATGTACTGCATCACCGTGTCATAGGGACGGATGGGATAGGCCGTGACCACGTCCACATTGGCCAGCTTGCAAGCTACCGCAATGGCTTCCGCGCCGGTGATCAGGGCTTCCTGCTCCACCTTCTTCTTTTCTTCTACAGGCATTGTCATTGTTGCCATATCAATCTCCTTCTAACCGGGCGGTTAGCTTTTTGCGAGTTCCAAAGCTGCAGGGATTTCGTCCTTGTACTGGCCGCGATAACGGAAGCCATGCTGGCGCTTGCCGTCAGGCTTCACCACTGTCTTCAGCCATACCTGATATCCGGCCTTGTCCTTGCGGAAGGCCTCCCACTGGCTGGCGTTGTCTGTGAACACGGTCTCGTTCACCATGGTGATGCAGTTGGGAACGGGGCACACGGCTTCGCAGATGCCGCAGCCGCAGCAGGCTTCCAGGTTGGCGTCGTAGGTGCCGTCCGGGGTAACGTCGAAGGACGCATCCGGGCAGTTCAGCCAGCACAACGTGCACTTGGTGCAGGTCTCGAAGTTCACCACTGGACGCATGGTCCGGGTGGTGTACTTCTTGAACTTGTCGTTGCGCGAGGGACGGAAGCCGCCGACTTGACCGCTGACCGGATCGGCATACGGGCCGCCGCGATCGGACAGGCCGTCCACCGACACGCCGTGCCGCAGTGCCTGCCATCCCGGCAGATCAAAGTGGAAGGGCTCCTCGGTGTTGCCGGTTCCGGGCGCCACATCGACGCTCTGGAACCGTTCGTGCGCCACACGGGCCGAGGTGGCCTTCAGATCATTCTTCAGCTTGTCTTTAATGAATTTTTCGATCGACTGCATGCTCATCAGTTGTGGCAGCGCCTTGGCGATAGCGCCCAGAACGCGCACATCCGTGTGGTCATCCTTGTAGACCCACATGCCGGAGAAGCTCGCCACACCCTTGAGCACCGCCAGCTTGTAGGGCTGGTCCTTGGCGTGGATCACGTGCAGCAGGGATTCCGGATCCTGCAGGGAAACGACGATCAGCGTGCCATTGGGCTTGACCGACTTGTTGATCGTCTCCAGGCCATACCAGCCCCAGGACTCGGCGCCCTTGCAGAGCGTGTCGTCGAGGACCACGGCTACATCGACCTGTTTGGGTTCATACTGGGCCATTCCCGCCTCAAGCGTTTGCTCATCGCTGGCCACGATGGCGAAGCTCTTCGCCGGAATGCCGTTGCGTTCAGGACTATCGCCATAGCGGCCGAAGGAGATTCCTGGCTTGCCTTCTTCATGCGCAGCCAGGACGATCCCACGGCAGATGCCTTTGGCCAGGGTCTTCTGGAAGACCCCTCGGTAGATGATTTCAACCGCGTATAACTGGCCCATTTGATACCTCCGTTTCTTTATTAGAGCTTTTGCAAAACGATGCTTTCGATTTCCTCAAGGTGTTGCCGCATGGCCTTTTCAGAAGCTGCCGGGTCGTGCCGCTTGAGGGCGGAAAAGATGCGACGGTGACCGGCCAGCGATTTCTCCGCCCGGCCCTCGGTCTGCAGCGACTTCTCGCGGGTTTGCTGCAACATGTCCATCAGTACGTCCACAATCTGCAGCAGAACGCTGTTGTCAGCGCCGCGGGCAATGCGGTAATGGAACTCATTGTCCTCGGCGATCGCCGTTTCCCCTTCTGCTACCTTGCTGCTCTGCTGTTCCAGGATCTGTTCCAGCTCGGCCAGCTGCTCAGAAGTCACATGCAGCGCAGCTCGCCGTGCCAGCGCGGGTTCCACAATTTTGCGGACGTCGAGCAGTTCCCGCACCAGCCTGCGCTTCCGCATGATGACTGCAGTCAGCGGACCCGCCACGGCGTCCGATGAAGGCTCACAGACCACGGTTCCCCGTCCCTGCTGCGCTTGCAGCAACCCAACCAGCTCCAGGCTGCGGATGGCATCGCGCACCGAACTCCGGCTGACGCCGAATTTCAGCGCCAGCTCCCGCTCCGGAGGAAGAACGTCACCGGGCTTGAGATTTTCAAGAATGTGGTTTTGAATTTGCCGGGCGACTTCCTCGTATACCTTGCTGCGCCGGATGGCTTCGAATTCGACTTTCGCTGGACTGGCCATTAAGGGCATTGGTCTGATGACCAACCAATGTGTATTACAAGCCCGGCGCCCCGAGCCCGCTGTGATCCAGGTCACCTCTCGCGGTGAGGTAGAAATCACCGCAGGCTGCGGCACTAAACACGGAGAAAGCACCGCGATAGCGGTCATGCCTGGGTTCCGGTATGGTTAAATGCAGCGCCTAGAGGTGGAGGAAATGTCGCAGCGGAGGCAACTTCCCCGAGAATCCGCGGTGAGCAAACAGGAGCTGCAAAGCCTGTTTGCGGAACTGCCTTTTATCCGCAGTTACGGCTTTCGCGTGCACTCGATCGCGCCGGGGAAGTGCGTTTTGACAGTCCCCTTTCAGCAATCTTTCGAGAGGCCGGGCGGAATCGTCAGCGGGCTGGTATTTATGGCGGCAGCCGACGTCGCCATGTGGCTGGCGATCAAGACTCTGCTCGGCCTCGATGACGGTTGCGTGACCGCCGAGATGAAGACCAGCTTCCTGGCTGCGGCGAAAGAGCAGGATTTCCGTTGCCGCGCGCGAATCCTCAAGCTCGGCAAGCGGCTGGTTTATGGTGTGGCCGAGTGCATCAGTTCAGAACGAAAGCTCCTCACCCACCATACGCTCACCTACATTCGCCCCGGGCAATGACGAAGCTTTGCGAAAAAAAAGCGGGAGTCCCATGGACTCTCGTTGAGCCTGCAAAAGTGGCAAACGCCAATCTGCGTGGCCGCTTACAAAACTTTACAGTGCCTGATCTTGACACCCTCCGAGTCCGGGCATAGACTTCCGCGCGTTTTGGGGGAGGATGTGCTCGCTTGCTTGGGCGAGTCTGACTTGCGTCCGCACTTCATTTGACCTTTCCTTTCCGCTGATTCCTACGGGAGCCGTTCGTGCATCGGGACCTTGGCTTTGTAGTTAGGCTCGGCTCGAAGATCGTCCATTCGCAAATCGAAACGCTTGATCTCCACAGCGAAAAGGGGGAAGCATGCACAACTTCAAGTCCATCCTCGCCCGAATCAGCCACCCCAAACACTTGCTTGTGCTTCTGCTGCTGATCACGGTGGCCCCGGCGTATGTCGCGGCCGGTGAGCACGATGATGATCGCGATCACAGTCCGGACTACCCGCCCTACGGTTCAAAAGTCCCGACCGCGCACTTTGACCACAGGGTCCGGCCTCAGTTGGTGCCGCCGGCAGTCACGCTGCTCAACGACGGTACCGGAAGAGTGGCCCAGTCCTCGTGGAACATGGAACTGGTGGGCTACGACACGCTGGATGGCCGCTCCACCTATCAGCCGCTGGTGGTGCGTCAGGGAAATCGTTACATCGCCTACATGGCTCACCATGCGGGTCAGGCGATCAACCGGTTGAATCTCCTGGTGGAGAACAATGGGACGTCGGTGCTTGATGTAACCGATCCTCATCATCCGGTTTACCTGTCCCACATTCCTGGTTTCGCGGGCTCGATCGATGCCGGCGGCAACCAGATGGCCCATGTCTGCAGCGGGGATGTTCTTCCCTCCAGCAGCCGAGCCGAAGCCAAGCGCAAGGAAGGCCGCTACTACCTGCTCCGGAGCAACGGAAACTCCTCCGGCCTCGCCACCCCGACCGAGAGCCAGCAGATCTGGGATGTAACGAACCCCTCCAAACCAACTCTCCTCGTTACTATCAACGCGACTCCGTTTAGCAATACCCACAAGAACTGGTGGGAGTGTGACACCGGCATCGCGTATCTGGTGGCCAACGATCCCACGCAACACTGGGTACACAGCGGTTCCACACAGCACCTGAAGATCTACAACCTGCACGATCCCGCCAACCCCGAGTACATCCGCGACTTCGGACTGGTCGGCCAGCAGCCGGGTTCGGCAACTTCAGGGGCCTGCACTCCGCCCGCTTGCGAAGGTCCGGCTACCCCGCCCTCCGGAATTCACGGGCCGATATCGGCAGGAACGGAGAAGAACCGCGTCTACATGGCGTACGGTGTAGGCGGGAGTGGTGTGGTTCAGATCATCGACCGGCGAACTCTGCTGGAGAATTGCAATTCGCCGGCGGCTTGCGCGGTAAGTCCCAGCCAGGCTGACATGCTGGCGCCGCAAAAAGGATGGTTTACGCTGCCCGGGGGAGCGCTGCAAGGCGGGCACTCCTCAATGCCCATCTTCGGAGAACAAGATGGCAGGCGGCGCAACATCGTGGAAGTAACCTCGGAGGAAGGCGGCAACGAGTGTTCGGCCGGGAGCGCGCCGCACGCGGTGTGGCTCTACGACGTCACCGACGAAGCCAACCCCAGGCAGATCTCGGTTGACGCCAATGACCCGGCGAATACGCGTCTGGATGTACCGAACGGCTTCGACTACACCTGGACCTTTGCGCCCCACGACTTCGCCACCGGCGGGACCTATCCAAAGAGCCTTACCCCGACCGACAATCCGGCGAACCCCAACAGTTTCTGCAACCAGGGTGCGCGCTTCGGCACGCACGCGGTTACGGAACTGTTCTATCCCCCGTATTACGGCAAACTGGTGATTGCTTCGTGGTTCACCGGCGGCGTGCGCGTTTGGGACATTCGCAATCCGGACGCGGCTCGGCCGATTGCGTACTTCGTCCCCGCCCCGAACGACACCGGGTGTGGCCCGCAGGGTGGGCCTTCGCCGGGACCTGGTTGCACCTTCAGCAATACCGGCAGAAACGGACATGTCGTGTTTGCCATCCACACCAACAATCCCGAAGTGGACGATCGCGGCTACGTCTACCTCGCCGACCGATCAGGAACCGGAATGCACATCCTGAAACTGACCGGCGCGGCACGGAGAGCCGTTGAAGACGACGACGATCACCACAAACACCACGAACACCACGAACACCACGATCATCACTGATCGTGCAGCCGGATTTGGCGGAATCCCGGATCAAGCCGGGATTTCGCCAATCGGGCAACTTGCGGCCGTTAACATCGTTGGGAGGTGAAGTTATGCATTGCAGGTGTGGGCTCGCACTTTTAGCCGTCATTTGTTTCTGTGCGTGCGTCGTTGGCGCCGACGCTCCCTCCGCGGGAACGCCGGCTGCGCGGACCATCTCCGTGGAGTTGGCTGCCCAGGTTCAGGTGGGCAGCGCGACTAAGGCCCAGGTGGCGGAGTTGCTGGGACAGCCCTGGCGCATTATGAACGATGAAGACTGCCACCCGGTCGGCTACCAGGGTGAGGCATGGGAATACATAGCCCAGGACTCCGATGGAAGCGTCAAGATCAACGTTCAGTTTGATTCGTCGGGGATCGCGCGTCTTGTCGGCAGGAGCTCCAAGGGGAAAGTCGTCGTCCTGGCGGCGGCTCCGCCTCCGCCTCCGAACCGGGACCACCAGCATTAGGAAGTATGAGGCGATCACAGATCATAACGTTGCTGGTTGCCGCATTCAGCGCCGCCCTTGCGGTAGGGCAGCCCTCTTCCGACGCCACCACGGCATCCGCGACGCACAGGCTGCGTAAATCGCAGCCGCGCGCCGCTCCCGCGCCGCAGCCGGCGGTCGTCCCGCCGGCTCCAGCGCCCTCAGCCACGGTCACATACCGCGGGGGATTACTGACCATTACGGCTCGCAATGCAACCTTGCGCGAGATCATGGATCGGGTGCGTGAATCCACGGGAGCGGTAGTTGAGGCTCCCGCCCTGAATGAGCGCGTGACCGTGCAACTCGGGCCCGAGCCTCCCGCTGCCGTTATCTCGGCGCTGCTTGAGGGATCGCACGTAAATTATGTGATTGTCGGCGGCGTAAAGGAGACGGATGGCATCAGCGCCATCCAAATTACCTCCGAGCCGGTCGTCGGTTCTGATGCTGTCTCTTTACGCGCGGCTGCGGAGGCTGCGGCGCAGGCTGAGGCCGCGGCCGCCCAGGCTAGAACTCTTTTCGTCAATCAAACCGGCGGCGATGAAGGGGTGTGGGACAACGAACCCGCGCCATCGGCCGTGGCCGCCCCCGCGCCGGCTTCCGTGCCCCCGGCCCAACCCGCCGGGCAGCGCAATTAGAGCGTCCGCTTCAGAAGCAATCCCGACGCATTCACTCCGCGCTCGCAGTTTATACTGATGGTTTCTGCCTTGTATGTTTGCCACGCTTTCCGGGATCGTCGCGGCGACACGCCAGCGCGTGGATATGGCCAAGCGCATGGCGGATGTGCGCGCGCTGGAACTTTTGGCCGAGTCCCACCAGCCGCGCGGATTTCGCCGCGCCCTCGAGGAGAAGGCTAAGAGCGGCATCGCTGTGATCGCCGAACTCAAGAAGGCTTCGCCTTCGCGAGGCATGATCCGCGGCACCCTGCACGTCGGGTCGATCGCCTCCGGCCTCGAGGAGGCGGGCGCGGCCGCGCTTTCCGTGCTCACCGAGGAACAGTTCTTTCACGGCGGCCTTTACGATCTGGCGGAAGCCTCCGCGGCCACCCAGCTCCCCTGCCTGCGCAAGGATTTCATGGTGGACGAATTCCAGCTGCTCGAGGCCCGCGCCAATCGCGCCGATGCCGTGCTGCTGATTCTTTCGGCTTTGGAAGATTCGGAGTTCTCCCGCTTTCTCAAACGCAGCCGCCAACTTAGCCTGGATGCGCTCTGCGAGGTCCATGATGAAACCGAGCTGCAGCGCGCTCTGAATTTAGGCGCGGAAATCATCGGTGTGAACAACCGCAATCTGCGCACCTTTGAGGTGGATTTGAAAACTGCGGAGCGGCTGGCGCCGAAGATTCCGGCGGATGCGTTCACTGTCGCCGAAAGCGGCATCCAGTCGGGCGCTGACCTGCGCCGATTGCGGGCCTGCGGCTACGACGCGTTTCTGGTCGGCGAAAGCCTGATGCGCGCCGACACTCCGGCGGAAGCTCTTACGAAGATGCTGGCCGAAGCCATGGAGGGTTTCACGCAGCGCCAAATGTGAAACGGGAAACATGGTCTGGGTGAAAATCTGCGGCACAACCAATTTGGAAGACGCCCAGGCCGCGGTGGATGCCGGCGCCGATGCGCTGGGCTTCATCTTCGCCAAGAGTCCGCGACGGGTGGAACCTGAGATTGCGCGAGATATCGTGCGATCCCTGCCCGCGCATATCGAGAAAGTTGGGGTATTCGTGAATGAAACCGTGGAGCGTATCCAGGGGATTGTGAAGGAGGTAAAGCTCACCGGGGTGCAGTTGCATGGCTATCAAACTCTTGAGGTGCCCATCAGAATAAAGGAGCAGTACGGTTCGTCGGGAGAATTGCAGGTGACCCTTGCGTTTCCGATACCACCCTCAGGAGAAACAGGCGACAGGTTGTTCCAGTTCGGAAACGCCGACAGGGTTCTCTTTGACACGGCGGTGAACGGGAAGGCCGGAGGATCTGGCCAAGCGTGGAATTGGGAGGTTGGGAAGGCGTTTCTCGAACTCGTGAGCGATCATGCCAAGGTGGTTGTCGCCGGAGGCCTGACTCCCGCCAACGTGGCCGATGCGATCCGAACGTTGCGTCCCTGGGGCGTGGATGTTTCGAGCGGCGTCGAGCGCGCGCCCGGCAAGAAGGATCACGACAAGGTGCGCGCGTTCGTCAGGGCAGCGAAGAACGTGGAGTTGTAAGTCAAGTTTATGATTTGTGACAACAACCTCTAAAAAACCGCGTAGCCCAATACGGGCCGCTGGCGGCGGCAGGAACGGCGCCGTCCCCGGCCGCTTCGGCCCCTTCGGCGGGCGCTACATTCCTGAAACGCTCATGGCGGCGCTTGAAGAACTGGAGCGCGCGTATGCCAAGGCCAAGCGCGACGCCCGCTTTCAGGCTGAGTTAGATGACCTGCTGCGGAACTATGCCGGCCGTCCCACGCCCCTCACCTTTGCTCGCCGTCTCACGGAGAAATTAGGTGGGGCGAGGATTTATCTCAAGCGCGAAGACCTGCTGCACACCGGCGCGCACAAGATCAATAACTGCCTCGGGCAGGCGTTGCTCACGCGCCGGATGGGCAAGCGGCGTGTGATCGCCGAAACCGGCGCCGGCCAGCACGGCGTCGCCACCGCGACCGTCTGCGCGCTGTTCGGCTTCGACTGCGTTGTGTACATGGGCACGGAGGACATGCGGCGGCAGGAACTGAACGTCTTCCGCATGCGCCTATTGGGCGCGGAGGTGCGGGGCGTGGACTCCGGCTCGCGCACCCTGAAAGACGCCATCAACGAAGCCATGCGCGACTGGGTCACCAACGTGCGCACCACGCACTACCTGTTGGGAAGCGTGCTGGGTGCGCATCCCTATCCCACCATGGTGCGCGATTTCCAGTCGGTGATCGGGCGCGAGGCGCGCGCGCAGATTCTCAAAACCGAAGGCCGGCTGCCGGATGCGATCATCGCCTGTGTCGGCGGCGGGTCGAACGCCATGGGAATTTTCTGGTACTTCCTGCGCGATAAGAACGTGCAGTTGATCGGCGTGGAGGCCGGCGGACGCGGACCATCCCTTGGCGATCACGCGGCGCGAGTCACCGCTGGAATCACCGGCGCCGCGCCCGGAGTCCTGCAAGGCACGTACACGTATGTCCTCCAGGACGATGCCGGACAGATCGCCACGACGCACTCGGTCTCGGCCGGCCTCGATTATCCGGCGATTGGCCCCGAGCACGCGCAACTACACCAATCCGGTCGCGCCG
>Ga0335081_10001581_pt1 | contig 36327 bp, 39 predicted proteins | sample Lox_Sample_35_FD_206713 | JGI IMG/M metagenome (GOLD analysis project Ga0335081, IMG submission 206713) | Soil microbial communities from Loxahatchee National Wildlife Refuge, Florida, United States - Lox_Sample_3.5 | ecosystem: Environmental > Terrestrial > Soil > Wetlands | place: USA...
TCACCAAAGAGATGGTCTACGTGGCGGTGAGCGCGACGAATCAGTGCGCTTACTGCATCGCGTCGCACACCGCGAGTGCGCGCAAGGTCGGCATGACCGACGCCATGTTCGCCGAGCTGATGGCCGTGGTCGGCATGGCCAACGAGACGAATCGGCTGGCCAGCGGCTATCAGGTGGAGATCGACGAACAGTTCAAGACGTGAGGTCCGCCCACTTTGTGATACCGTTCTCTCATGGGAGTATCGGCATGAGTCGGGGTATCAAGAACACCGTCTTTCTTCTCTCTTGCCTCCTCATCGTGCCTTTGGCACAGCCCGGCCAGGGACCAGAGAGCGCCGGCGACGTCTCCCAGGCGTTGGCCCAGGGCGACGCCTTTCTTTCGCACCATAACTTCGAAAAGGCGCGCGAGTCCTACGTCAAGGCGGACAAGCTCTCGCATCATACCAGCGCCGAGTGCTTCCTCCGAATGGTGCGCGCGGACCGCCAGGCAGGCGACTTGGCTACCGCTCTCGACGATGCCAAGCGGGCGGTGAAGGCTGCCGGCGACGACAAGGGCACGGCGGCGCGGGCCCACATGGCCCGCGGCGTCCTGCTCGCCGAAATGGCCGGCAAGCCGACTGACAAGAAGCTCAGGGAAGCCGAGGACGAACTCCGCCAGGCTCTGGCGCTCGACCCGAACCGGACGCTGGCGCATTTCAACTTGGGAGAAATCCTCATCAAGCAAGAGCGCGATGACGAAGGCATTCAGGAACTGAAGGCCTACATCGCCGCGCCCGGCGCCGATCCCAAGACCGTGAGTGACGCGCGCCGCGTGATCGCCGATCCCATTCGAGCGCGCGAGCCCTTTGCTCCTGACTTCGCCTTCACCACGCTGGAGGGCCAGACCGTTTCCAATGCCGCGCTTCGCGGCAAGGTGGTTCTCCTCGACTTCTGGGGCACTTGGTGCCCGCCTTGCCGCGAGTCGGTTCCCATGCTCACGGACATCCGCAAGAAGTACCTCGATCGGCCGTTTCAGATAGTGGGAATCAGCTCCGACGACGATGAGCAAGCCTGGAAGAAATTCGTCGCCGCGCACAATATGGATTGGCCGGAGTACATCGATCTCTCCGGGCAGGTGCAGCAGGTTTTCAGTATTGACTCCTATCCTACCTTTATCGTCCTCGACCGGGACGGCGTCGTCCGGTTCCGGCAATCCGGCCTGAATGCACAACTGAGCGAGGCGGAACTGGACGGTGTGATCGGCAAAGCTCTCAAACGACCGGCGCAGTTGGCGGCCGACGTCCCCGAGTCGTCGGCCTCGACGCCTGCAACCTCAGGAACTGCTGCCGCGCCGCAACCGGTGGCGGCGGTGAAAGAGGCAACCGGGAAAGAGCAGCCGGCGAGTGCCTCTCAGGCGAATGCGTCCGACGAGGAAAGCGGCGCGGTGTCCGGCAATGTTTACCGGAATGAGTTCCTGGGCTTCTCCTATCAATTCCCGGCCGGTTGGGTGACCGCAAAGCCCGAATCACTTCATGCGGTCAACGAAAGAACCGAGGCTACGGCGAAGGCGATGGCGTTGCGGCAACACTCCGAGTCGGGCGGGTCGCTCCAGATCGTGGTCCCCAAAACTATCTTCTACGCCTCGCCAAGCGGCGAAGGCGACGGCGCGCGACTGTCTCTCCCGTGCGTGCGCATCAGCGCGATGCCCTGGAAGGGTCCGGAGCTCACCCTTGACTTTGTGAAAAGCAGCTCCGAGAAGATGCAGCCCCCTGGCGTCAGCCTCGTCCGCGGGCCCGAGCCATACACCGCGGGCGACCATCCGCTTTTTCGCGCCGACTACGAGAACACCGTCAACGGCCACCACCTGTGGATGTCACGGGTTGAGACGGCGGCGGATGGCTACCTCTTGATGCTGGAGTTTTTTGCGGCCGACCAGCAGGGACTTGAGCGGCTCGTCTCAACGGCAGGCACCATGTCGTTCAAGGATCCCTGAGAGGGTGTGAAGAAATGAGAAGCTTCTCGCAAAGGCGCTAAGGCGGGCAGAGTCGCAAAGATGAAGTTCTCTACTTTTTTTTGCTGACTTTGCGTCTTTGCGAGAAACGCCCTTTGTTTCTCCAATTTCTTCACACGTTCTGAGTCTGCTATTTCCGGCCGCTCTGTGGTGGCTTTCGGCCAGCGCCACTTCTTCTCGCCCGCTCATGCCCGAATCGCCTCATGCAACACTTCACGGAGGCGCCGTGCCACCACCATGTCCTCGTCCGGCCGCAGCATCCAGACTCCCACCACGATCGTGTTCGTGCCACCCGGCAAGCCGGCGCTGGCAGGTCCGCCTCCGGTGGCCGGATTCAGCTCAATCCGTGGACTTCCTTGCCGCATCTTCTCCATCACTTGTTGTCCCGTGATTGCGACTCGAGCTGGATCGTAGGTAATGAGCAGGTGGGGAACGCGATTGGCGACGGGAGGGACAAAAATCCTCGTTTCCACTGTCGGAATACTCTTCACCTGCTCGGCAATTCGCTCGGCTCGATCTCGAAACTCCGCCTCCATGGTCGCATCGTCCTGGCCCAAAAACCAGTCGACCGCAGCCACCAGTCCAACGGCTTCCTCCTTGCCCACCTTCATCCCACGACCGATGGTGTTCGAGTTGGGCGAGTTGTTCAGCTTCGCCGCCTCGATCAGATCCTTTCTACCCAGCAGCAAACCGGTGCATTGAGGGCCACGTAACCCCTTGCCGCCGGAAAACGTAACCAAGTCAAATCCCATCTGGGTGTAGTTCCACAGATTCGAGATAGGTGGAACATCGGCGGCCGCATCATTGAAGCAAGGCACTGCGTGCTCGTGAGCGACACGGACCCATTCTTCGCGACCGATCTGGCCGCCCTCGGCAGCATTGAAGAAGTGGGCCATCACCGTCCGGTCGTTGAAGGCCTGCCGGTACTGTTCTAGCGTTTCCACTTCCACGAAGCGAATGCCGCAATTGCGGACGGCATGGTCATACTCATACCGATGGGCCTTCTGCACGATGACTTCGTTCTTAAGCCCCTCCATGTCGGTGGGGATGCTCACGATCGCCGGCCGATTCGCCACGGTGATGCAGGCCGCAGTTCCCACGGTGAGCGCGGCTGCGGCTCCGGCAGTTATCAAGGCAGCCTCGCAACGGAGGCGTCTCGCCAGATACTCACCCGCGGCATCCCGCAGTTCATTGATGTTCACGGGCTGTTGCGCCGCCAGGGTCATCGCCGCCTGGACTTCGTCCGGCATCAAGGACGCCGAGAGAATAGTGTAGGTTCCGGCGGCGTTGATGAAAGGAGTCACGCCCAGCTTGCGGTAATAATCGACGCCCGCGGGCGAGGCAGGGGCCGAATCGCGCGCATTCAGAACCGAGCCGGCGCAGGCCGCAGCGCCGCCCGCCAGAATCGCTTCCCTGCCCTGGCGCAACAACTTCCGTCGTGTAATCGTGCGTGACATCTGAGCCTCCTCAAACGAGCTGTATTTTACCGCGTTATGACGGACTTTGCCCGCTCGTTTCGTTCTGCGGTCGCGGATAACGATCGGCTTGGCGCGCCGCGGCCTACGAGTGTCCCTAAGATCAAGCCGCTTGCACGGCGACTTCGAATGCCGTAGTATCGAGCTATGACTGATAAACAGGCTGTGCTCGACGCTCTGGAGAGACTCCCCGAGACTGCTACTCTCGAGGAAATCACCGAGGAACTGCGCATCATGGCATCGGTTCGACGGGGACGCGCAGACGTTGCCGCCGGTCGTACAAAGACTCAGCAGGAAACAGAGCGCCTGCTCGAATCCTGGGCTACCGCATGGACTTCAAGATAATCTGGTCGGACGCGGCGATCTCTGACCTTCACGACATCTGGGCGTACGTCACCCAGCATGACCCGGAGGCGGCGACTCGAATCGGGCGTGGCATCCTCGCGCACGTTCGAGTTCTGGCGAGCTTCCCGTATATCGGACCAACCTATCCCCGCAGCTCGAAAGGTACATTGCGCGAGATCGTGGTTCGTCCGTATCGCATTTTCTACGACGTCAGTGAGGAGTCTCAAGTTGTTGAGATTCTACACGTGTGGCACAGTGCACGCGATGAACCGACATTCGAAAGACATTAGCTCCGCGAGAACTTCATGGCCTTGGTGGGTACGGCGAACGAGACCAATCGGCTAGCCAGCGGGTATCAGGTGGAGATCGACGAGCAATTAAGACGACGTAGTGTGCCGTTCATCTTGGGCATCACCGCGGGGCGGTCGGCTCTGTCGGCCTGCCCGCCACTTGGAGCAGAAGGGAGTGGCCCGATGGCACACAAGATAGGGCCCAACGACCCGTGCCCGTGCGGAAGCGGTCGCAAGTACAAGAGATGCCACGGACTCTCAAGAGCGATAACCCGCGCAGCAGTAGGCAGCGGTGCAGCGGCTATCGCAGATCCGCCCCGCCGACGGAAGCCATTCTCTGAACTTGCCCAAATCGAGGTTGAACGGCGGCGGGAGATCGAGCGGATCTTTAGGGACGAGTTCGCTTTCATCGATGATTGCCTTGCTCTGGCAGCAATGCAGGTCGAGCTGCTGGGGGACACCCCACCCTCATCGGTTGAGGACGTGGGAATGCGCGACCTCAGATGTGACGCCTTTGCGTTTCCTTACGAGGTCAGGGAAGCGATTGCCAGGAACAACCCGTCAGTCGTGTTTCCCTTAATGCGGAGGGCCTTCGAGGTTATTAGCCTGTGTCACCTATTCACGGTTAAACCTGAATTCGCCCGCAAGTGGTCGAAGGGCAAAGATATCCGCAATAGCGATGTGAGCAGGCATCTCGAGCACGATCCTTTGACGGAGTCTGTGGATCAACTCAGAGAAGAGTATAGGTACTTTTCCGAAGGAACCATCCTAATCGAAGCCTTGTCCCCTTATTGTTCTTAGGCGAGGGGAACAAGTTCCCGCTCGGAGGGTCTCCGCCCATCGACCCTCTGGCGCTGGGCCGGCTCGTGCTTCACCTTGTTAAACTCTGCTACTGGTATGTTGGAGTATTCGGCTACTATTACCGCACTACGGTGCAACAGCAAGCAACGTCGTGGTTCGCCGGCGAGTTAATAAACCTGACACCTCGAATCAGGCGGATTCTAGGGGCGCTGGACAGCCAGTTGGCGAAGCTTCAGGAAGACCTGATGAAGGAAGGGGTGCCCGGAGGCATCGGCCCGGCTTTTCTGCATGGTGAGGGATCACGGCCAGCAGGATGCCGGCCGTGACCTCTTACGTTTGGGGAAAGCAACCGCTTTGGTCTGCGGCAGAACGCCCGAGGGCGAAGTGGGGACAATATGGATGTACTTCTCAGGGACTACATCGACCTGGGGATTTCGGAAATCGTTGTAATTGAGAGCGCGAACAGAGAGGAAGTGACGGGCTTTCAAGACCAGCACCTGGCCCAGACCGTTATCGCACGCAAGGGAGCCGGCTTTGTGAAGCTCAAAGCCCGTGAAGACCGTTGGTTCGGTCCTAGGCCAGGCCGTACATTCGCGGTCATATCGCAGCAGGAGATCACTGAGTATGACTATAAGGTCGCAGCAAACGGGAAGGAAATCATGGACACTGCGGAAGCCCGGCAGCAACTCAGACAGGACATCGCCAACTACGAGCGGCGCTTAGAATTGGAGGATAGGCTCGATGGTATGGCTCCCAAGTGTCCGAAGTGCGGCAAAACGATGTATGCCAATCCTGGGAAATTCGGCGGTTTCTGGGCCTGTCCCGGTTATCCAGACTGCGACGGAAGGGGTTCGCTTTCTCCCGAGGCCCGGAGGCTCTACCGGGAATTGCACGGCTGAGAAAGTGAACCCGCCGAACCGCTTTCGGGTTATTCTAAAAGTGTCCGCTGAAGTTGGGCAAAGGCTGCATCCAAGAGATGAAATACACCTACATCGGGAAATCACTCGCCAAGCACGTCTGGTCGGGCTTCAAGCTCCCCTACATGGTGATGTTTGAGACCACGCTGATGTGCAATATGTTTTGCGAGTATTGCATCTTCGGCGAGGAGGGGAAATTCAACGACCTCCAGACGCGCGCCGTTCGCGAGCGGATCTTTCGCCGCATCGACGAGTTTTGCGATATGGGCATCTTCGCCCTCAGCTTCTCGGGCGGAGAACCGCTGCTCAATCCCAACACCTGCGACTACATCGCCTACGCGGCCGACAAGGGCATGTGGACTTCGATGCCCACCAACGGCCTGCTGATCAAGAAGTACGCCGACGGCGTGGCGCGGCTCGACATGCTGGAAGTATCCATCGATTCCCTCAACCAGCAGCGCTTCGCCAAGCGGCGCGGCATCGACGGCCTGCCCAAGATCCTGGCGAATCTCGATTACGTCCTCACCAAGCGCAAGCCGCTGACCACCCAGATCAACGCGGCGGTGAACCTGGAGAACCTGGACGACCTGCCGGAGCTGGCGGAGTTTTGCCGCCAGCACCACCTGGTGTTGCATCCAGAGGCCGTCCACAACGTGATGCGCGACGGCGAACTGCTGCCCGATAGCGAACTGCACGGCAAACAGATCGATATCGTCGAACACGCCCTGCGCGAGCTGCGCGCTTCGTATCCTCAGAACGTCCGCTTTTATACCCACTATTACGAGTTCTACCGTCAGGGCGGCTTCGGGGCCAAATTCCCCTGCCGCCACCCGTCCAAGCTGATCTCCATGAAGCCCGACGGGTCCATCCACCTGCCTTGTGCCTTCAAGACACTGTTCAAGTCGCAGGCGCCGCTGAAGGAGATGTTCGCCTCGCCGGCGGTGCGACGGATCATCTCCCAGGAAGAGACCTTGTGGGATTTCTGCAAGGGCTGCAAGATCGGTTGCCCCTACGAGGTCAGCGCCTTCACCAACAGTCCGGCGCTGGCACTCGAATCGGGGCTGAATTTCCTGCGGCTGATTTGAGGCACATGGCAGATACCACTCTGACGCCGGACAAGTTCCTAGAGAAAAAAAGCCCAAAGCCGGCACTGGAGCGCGTGACCGGCCCAAGTTCACCGCTCTTCGCCCCGTCGCTGGCCATTATTGCGGATTCGTTTCCCGCCGCTGAGAGGTTGCCTATCCAGCGGCTAGCGAGACTACTTGCGGGCGATGATTATCGCTTGTATTCACTCACCGCCAGCGGCGACGTCACCGCTGTCGCTTTGCTCTATCTTTCCGTCGCTCGCCCTTTCGCCCTGCTTGACTACATGGCAGTGCGCGCCGACTTGCGAGGTAAGGGGAACGGATCGACGCTCTTTCGGGAGGTCGTCAACACGCTTCGAGGAGAAAGACCTCTGGCCGAATGGCTTCTGCTGGAAGTAGATGACGACCGCGAAGGGAGCGAGGAGCAGCGCGGAGCGAATTCCCGTCGGATTCAGTTCTATCGCCGCCTCGGTGCACGCCTCCTGGCCAATGTACCATACCGCTTTCCAAGCCCGAGCGGGGTCGATGTGCCGATGCGCCTCATGGCCTATGGATTGCGGGAGGAAGCGATGCCGTCGCCACAGGCTCTCGGTTCAGCCGTCGAAGATATGTTCGCTCAGATCCACGCGAGGAATGAAAGCGACCCTCTCCTGCGTTGGATTCTAGCCAACCTGCCGCCGGCCCTGATCCTCCAGTGATCGGCGAAAGGAGGAATGTTCGGTGAACCTGGCTGCCGTCCCTACTTCGAACCTATACGGTTTCTTTGTCGGTTTCGCGACGGTCTTGAAGTGGGTGGTGCCTGTCATAGCCTTCTTGTGGGCGCTCATGACCTATGTGCTGACCCGCAACGCCGCGGTGTATGCCAACTTCGACGAGTTGTATGCCAAGATTCTGGAGATTGCCCTTGAGTATCCGGAATTCCGAACGCCCGGCGTCACAGCGAACTATCTTGGTTTGAGCGGAAGCCAGCGAGCTGCTTACGAGACCTACGCGTACCTGGTTTTCAATGTATGCGAGACAATCGCCGATGGCCTGGATCTTTACATGCCGCCACGGAAACAAGTTCTGAGCCTGGTCGACTGGATCTTTGGTCCCGTCGTACCTCTCATTGCGGATCGGAAACTGCTTCGGAAGACTTGGAAGCCGGTCCTGGTCGCGGAGAAACGCCTGCACAGGGCTTGGCTTAGTGCTCAGGAAGGCGGCGTCCGATTCAAGAGGGAGTTTCTCGAACTTATGAGGAGCTACGACGATTGATGCTACAATGAGGCATCATGGCCACCGTATTTGAGACCGTTGGGACCGTTGAGACCACACCTTTGGTGGTGAAGCTTCCTTCCTCTGTCGTCGAAATGACCGACGACCAGTTCTTGGAGTTCTGTCAAGTGAACCGCGACTTGCGGATGGAACGAACCGCGGAGGGGGATATCGTAATTATGTTACCCGCAGGATCGTGGTCCGGCCACCGGGAAGCCATGATCGCCACCCGGCTGAGTAATTGGGCCGAGCGCGACGGCACAGGACTGGTTTTCGGGTCTAACGCCGGCTTCAAGCTGCCTAATGGCGCCACCCGGGCCCCGGATGCCGCCTGGGTGCTGAAGTCTAGATTAGCGCCCTTCTCGATTGAGGAACGGGAGAAGTTCCTTCCCCTCTGCCCGGACTTTGTGATCGAGCTCCGGTCCCCGACGGACCGTCTAGCCGACCTCAAAAGGAAGCTGCAGGAATATATCGATAACGGCGCTCGTCTCGGCTGGCTGATCGACCCTCCCGCGCGTCAGGTGCTCCTCTACCGTCCGGGCAGGGCCGTCGAGGTGATGGACCATCCTGAGACAGTCACGGGTGATCCGGAGTTGCCCGGGTTTGTTTTGGAGTTGAAGGGAATCTTGGAGGCAGAGAGTTAAGCGGCTATCAGATTTCAGCTATCGCCGGTTAGCAAAGAAGGGGCTGAGCGCCTTGCTCATAGCTGGTTGCTGATAGCTGACGGCTGAAAGCTAAGAGCTCTTGAAAAACGAAGCCACCGATTTGCTTGATAACAAAGGATCGGCCCTCGGCAGAATCAGGAACGAAGCCACTGTTGGGGGGCTAGAGGGCGATTGGGGGAGTGGGCGGAAGGCAGCAGATGGAAGGCAGCAGGCAGCACACGGAAGCAGCGGGCAGGGAATGGCGTGGTAAAGCTGATGGCTGAATAATGGAAAATGGGACCCGGTCGCGTGGCTCCTATGGCGACTGCCTGATCGCGATTGGAAATGAGTAAATTGGGACGCGGTTAAAAAGGCGGCAGGAACGAGCATCGATTTTCCGGGACGAAGCCAGATTATATTGATATCAAAAAACATCTTGGGTTGGGTTTCTGGACCGAACCCAATTAAGCCGCCATGACAATGAAAAAAAACCAACTTGCAGTGTGGAAAGCCACTATGTAATTGAAAAATATGATGGTTAGTGAATATTGCCCCGAGGGGGTGTGAGCATCGACGATTCCTGATTTCCCATCCCAACGGCTCCCAGAAATAAGTGTTCGCTGGGCTGAAAGGTTTGGCAATTGGCATGTGTAGCATTTCGCCACACTCAGCTCCGTTCAAAAAGGCCCGAATTGGAGATCAAGCTATTTATTATAAGTACTTTAGAGTTTAATCCAGATATCGAGTTCCCTCGGCCCTTTCGAGGGAAGGGAGTGTGACATAATGCCACACTCGCTGCGGAACCACTTGAGAATTACTTCCAGCCGTTACTCTTAAGCTTAAGATAAGATGAATCTTAACTCTCTACTAGGCGAGTGGAGGAGCACGTGCTCTGGCATAAGCCAGGGTTTGAGGAGGGTTAGTGTCGCTGCCCAAGGTCCTGATTGTCGACGACGACGAGTCGAGCCGTCAACTCCTCTCGGAAGTCCTGGAAGCGAACGGCTACGAGGTAGGAGCAGTGGAGGACGGTTCCGCCGCTCGAGCCGAGTTGAGCCGCGACGGCGGCTATCGCATCGTGGTAGCCGACTTACGGATGCCCAAAGAGACCGGCCTCGAACTGCTTCGTCACCTGCGGCAACAGAACTCGCACCACGGCATCATCCTGATGTCATCGTTTATCAGCGGCAGCGAACGCGAATTGGCCGAGGAGTTGGGGGTACACGCCCTGCTGGAGAAGCCGTTCCGCCTCACCGAATTCCTGCAGGTGGTTGCTGAGTTGGCGAACCAGAAGACGATCGTTATCACAAACTGATGTGGGCCCGAAGGTGTTCGGCCGGGGCAATTGGGCGTATCGGGCCCCCACATGAAACGAGGAGTAAAGAGAAGCGTGACCGACAACAACATTGGCGAAAAAGTGATCGCAATCATCGCACGCGAACAGCACCTGGAACCCGGCGTGGTCAGGCTGGATTCGTCGTTCGCCGAGCTGGGAATCGACTCTCTGGACGCCGTCAACATTCTTTTCGCGCTGGAAGAGGAGTTCAAGATCGACATTCCGGACACGATCGCTCAGAACATGAAGAGCGTCAGCCAGGCCGTCGACGGGCTCACCCGGGTTCTCGAAGGCAAGGACATTTCCGATCTCGTGGCGATGGCCAAGGGAGAAAGTCCGGCCACGAGTTCGGCGAGTTGATCCTTACCAAGGCGAGGAGCAGGCGTGAGGAGAGTGGTCATTACGGGGATGGGCGTCATTGCCTCGACGGGCAAAGACGTTGAGAGCTTTTTCTCGACCTTAGTGAGTGGGCGATCGGGGATCGCCCGTATTGCGCAGTTCGATCCCTCAGCGCTCAGCGTCCAGATTGGCGCTGAGGTGCCCGCTTACACACCCACCGACTACTTTCCCGCCAAGCGGCTTGAAATGTTGGACCGCTTCAGCCAGTTTGCTTTGATCGCGGCGCAGGAGGCAATGCAATCGAGCGGCCTGGAAGTGGCGGAAGAGGAGCGCACGCGCTTCGGCGTGGTGGTGGGCTCCGGCATGGGCGGCGCCCAGACCCTCGATCAGGGATACCTGAACCTGTACGCCAAGCAAGCCACGCGGCTGCACCCATTCACGATTCCGAAGGTGATGCACAACGCCGGCGCCTCGCAGATTTGCATGGAGTACGGCGCCCAGGGACCGTCGCTGGCCACTTCGACCGCTTGTTCGTCGGCGGGACACGCCATCGGACAAGCCTTTCATCTGATCAAGTTCGGCTTGACCGACCTGATGCTGGCGGGCGGGGCCGATGCCCCGATCACCTACGGCATGCTGCGAAGCTGGGAATCGGTCCGCGTCCTGGCCACCGGGAACGGCGATCCGAGCCGGGCCTGCCGGCCCTTCTCGCTGGACCGCGAAGGCATGGTGATGGGCGAGGGCGCGGCGATACTGTTGCTGGAGGAACTGGAGCACGCTCGGCGGCGCGGCGCCACCATTTACGCCGAGGTGTCCGGCTACGGGTTGACCGCCGATGCCAGCCACATTACGCAGCCTTCCGTCGATGGACCGGTGCGGGCGATTCGGATGGCCTTGAGCGAGGGCGGCGCGAATCCAGAAGACGTGGACTACATCAACGCCCACGGGACGGGAACCAGGCTGAACGATTGCACCGAAACCCAAGTGATCAAGGAAGTGTTTAGGCAGCACGCCCGGCGGGTGTCAATCAGTTCGACCAAGTCGATGCACGGTCACGTGATGGGAGCGACCGGGGCGGTGGAACTGGTGGCGACAGTGAAAGCGCTTCAGCGTGGTGTGATGCCTCCCACGGCTAATTACACTGGTGCCGATCCTGAGTGCGACCTCGACTACGTTCCCAATCAGGCGCGCGAGAAGTCTCTCCGGGTGGCCATCTCCAACTCGTTCGCGTTTGGCGGGCTGAATGCGGTGCTGTTGGTACGACGGTTTGAGTGAAGTTTTCAGTTAGTTCTCAGTTTTCAGTTATCAGTTTTCAGTAATCAGTTTTCAATCTTTTGGTCAGGAGGCTGGCGGCTGGGCCATGGGACTGAGAAATGAAAACGGGGAACTAAGAACTGAAGACTGAAAACTGAGAACTGAAAACTGAGAACGGCTCATGAAAAAGGTCGCCATCCTCACACTCTCGATTGGCTCAGGGCATGTCCGCGCCTCCAGCGCCATCGAGCGCGCGCTCTCCCACGGCGAGGAGAATGTTGATGCGCGCGTGATGGACGCCGTTGAGTTGTCGCGATTCTGGTTCCGTGGCTTGTACGTGCATCCCTACTGGTGGGCGCTGCGACGCGCGCCGAAGCTGTGGCAAGCCCTGTTTCATCGGCGTAATCAGAAGCGGCATCGCGCTACCGCCCCTCACTGGGTTTTTCGTCATGGGTGCGCGCGGCTGCTGCGGCAACTCCAACAGTTTTCACCTCATCTGGTGATTGCGACGGAGATCGCAGCGGCCGAAATCGCGGCCTTAGGCAAGCGTGAAGGGTGGTTTAGCGCGCCGGTGTTGGCCGTGCACACGGATTATCACAGCGAGCCGCCGTGGGTGCAGTCCGAAGTCGACTTTTATTGCGTCGGCACCGAAGAAGCAAAGCACGAGTTAATCGGCTGGGGAATCTCGCCCCACCGGATTCTGGTCTCCGGTGTACCCATCGACCCGGCTTTTTCGGTGCTCTTTGACAAGTCTGAGATTCTAAGTTCGCTGGGGCTTTCACCGCGCCGTCCGGTGGTGCTGGTGATGGGCGGCGGGATGGGTCCCATGCCCATGGACGATATCGTTCAGCGCCTGGAGCTGTCCGGCTTGGCGCTGCAAGTGATCGCGGTGTGCGGCCACAATCACGAGGTCAGGGCGCGACTGGAGAAACTGCAGGGGAAGATCGCGCTTCAGCTTCAGGTGTTGGGGTGGACCGAGAACATCCCGAAACTCATGGCCGCCGCCGACCTGTTGGTGACCAAGCCGGGCGGACTTACCGCGGCGGAGGCGTTAGCTTCCGGACTGCCCATGGTGCTCACGAGCCCGATTCCGGGACCGGAAGAAAGACACGTGACGCTTCTGGCCAGGAAGGGTCTCGCGGTGGTGGCGAAGACTTGTGCTGATGTACCGAAGCTCGCCGCCCAACTGCTGACCAATCCCGGGGCTCGCGCGGAGATGGCGCGGCACGCGCGCGACGCCGCCCGGCCCGGCGCCGCCGATGCGGTGGCCCACGTATCTCGCGCTTTGCTCGAGCGAGCAACCTACATCGACTTGCTGAGTTCGCCGCCGGCATCGTCCAGTGAATCGGCGTACGTTATGTAAGGCGTCCTTTGTCCTTGGTCCTTTGTCAGTCGTCTGTTAGCGGATGCTGAGTGCTCCGCCCCGGTGGGCCCGGTTGCCACACCACAGGCGCCGGAGAAGGGACAAAGGACAAGTGACAAAGGACAAAGGACGGGTTCTTGCTGACTTCGGTTCGAAAAATCGTAGAGCAGACGGCCATCGGGAATTCCGCTCCGGCGCTGGTTCGCTGGGGCAAGAAGGTTCCACGGTCGCTCATCCGGAGCATTCAAGAGAGCGCCTTCCGCGACGTCGTACGGTATGCGGCCGAGCACCAGCCGTTTTTCTCGCGCCAGCTTCGCCAGGCCGGGATCGATCCCTCACGGGTCCACCGTCCCCAGGGCCTCGGCGAAATCTTTACCACGGCGGACGATCTGCTGCGCCTACCGGCTGCGGATTTTCTTTGTCGCGAGCCCGAGTCGGTGTTCGAGACTACCGGAACTACCGGAGTGCCAAAGCGGGTCTATTTCGGCTACGATGAGTTGGATTTCGCCGCTCGCTACGAAGCAGCGGCGATGTACGAGAACGGTGTGCGGCCGGGCGACCGCCTGGTTTGCACATTCGACGCCGGCTATTGGATCAGCAGTTGGGTCACGTTTCTCGCCTGCAAGCAGATGGGAGTGTTCTGTTCGGCTACGGGGAAACCGCAACCGCGGGACCTGTATTCGCGGATGGGCCTCTACCGGTACAACGTCATCGCGGCCGATCCGACGTGGCTGGTCAGCCTCAGCGAGATCGCCGAGCAGGAGGGGATCTTCCCCGTCAAGCTTATTATCGCGGCCGGCGACCGGATGACCGATGTCTATCGCCACTACGTCGAGAAAGTTTGGAAGGCGCCCGTAGTCCTCGGTTACGGTTCCACCGAGGCGGGCGGCGGGCTGGCGATGGAGTGCCTGGAGCGGAGCGGCTATCACATCGATGAGTTCAATTTTGCGTTTGAGATCATGGAGCCCGACGCGGACGGCTACGGAGAACTGGTCATCACCACGCTCTCACGGCGGACGATGCCCCTCATCCGCTATCGCATGCGTGACGTCACCCGCTTGATCGATGAACCCTGCCCTTGTGGCGCCACGCTGCGACGGATCGCCAAGATCAGAGGCCGCCGCGATGAGATGGTGGTGATGGGCGCGGGCAACATGCACCCGGAGATCTTTGAGCGCGTGCTCCACGACGTGGAAGGAGTGTCCGACCACTGGCAAGTGGCGGTCCGTCAGGAGGGATTGCGGGACATCCTGGAGTTCCGGCTCGAGCTCATCAATGGGGTGAGTCCGGCGACGATTGAAAGTGCCGTGAAGGGAAACATATCAGCGCGGCATCCGGACGTTTGGGCGAACCACCTCTGCGGCATGTACCAGATCGCTTTTCGCTACCTTCCTCCGGGAATCCTGGGGCAGGGTCGAAAGCCAAAACGACTGGTCGATGAGCGCGATAGTTGAAGACAGGAGACAGGAGTCAGGAGTCGCAATGGAGAGAAGCAGGAACCCTCGGCTGGGTTCGTTCTGACTCCTGACTCCTGTCTCCTTTTGTTGATGAATACCTCACCATCCAGCGCCGGGCCCATCGTCTTTTGCGATTTTGACGGGACCATCACCGAGCTTGACGTCACCGACGGCATCCTCACGCGGTTTGCCGATCCTGCTTGGATGAAGATCGAACAGCAGTGGGTAGGAGGTGAGATCGGGTCGCGGCAATGCCTGGAGCGCCAGATGGCCCTGGTCAGGGCCTCGGCGAAGGATCTGAACGCGCTGATTGATTTGGTTCGTCTCGATCCGCATTTCACCGAGTTTTGCCGCTTGCTTTGGGAGTGGGCGGTCCCATTCTACGTGCTCAGCGACGGTTTCGACTACGTTATCCGTCGCATTCTGCGGCGCGCCGGACTGACTAGTACACTAGGCAATGGATCCCACCTGTTCGCCAGCTCCCTTCGAATCAACGACGGACGCGTATGGACATCTTTCCCTCACCCGCCCCTGGCCTGCGAGCATGGCTGCGCCACCTGCAAGCCCAGCGTGATGCGGAGCCTCGGCGCCGGGCACTCCCCCTCCATCTTCATCGGCGACGGGCTTTCGGACCGTTTCGCCGCAGAGGAATCGGACCTCGTCTTTGCCAAGAACCGCCTGCTGGAGTATTGTCGCGACCAGGGAATTGCGTGTATTCCCTTCGAGACTTTTGCGGATATCGCGACCGCCCTGAGGAGCTTGCTCGATCTGGGTGAAGCGGGCACGCGGCGCAAGGGCTACAAGCCGGTGACGAAGACGGCAGAACTTGGCACTCTGATCACGCCCCTCGATTCTTGATTGAAGGAAAGGGAAAAACGATTTGGCCACCTCCGATATCACCACCCGAACCAGTGCGTTGCTGGAACTCGAAAGGAAATACTGTTCCTTCGGAGACACGGTTCACTACCTCGATCCGCCCAAAGTTTTTGTCACCTGCGAGGGCAGCTATCTCTACGATGAGGCGGGGACGCCGTATCTCGATCTGCAGATGTGGTACTCGGCGGCGAGCTTTGGCTATAAGAACCGCCGACTCAACGAGGCCCTCAAACGTCAGCTTGACCGCCTGCCCCAACTCGCCTGCCAGTACCTGCACGGCGAAAAGGTGGAGGTGGCGGCGCGAATCGCGAAGTATTGCGAGAAGCGCTTTGGAGTCAAGGGACGGGTTCACTTCAATGTCGGTGGATCGCAGTCCATTGAGGACTCGCTGAAACTGGTCCGCAATTATACCGGCAAGAACCTCATGTTCGCTTTCATGGGTGGTTATCACGGCCGGACCCTGGGAGCATCCGCCATCACCTCCAGCTATCGCTATCGGCGGCGCTACGGCCACTTCAGCGATCGGGCCCAGTTCGTCTTTTATCCTTACTGTTTCCGCTGCCTCTATGGCCTCAAACGCGAGACCTGCAATCTCTATTGTGAGGATCAGTTCGAAAAACTGTTCGCGAGCGAGTACTACTCGGTGTGGGATGCCAAGGCCGGCGAATCCGAATACGGCGCCTTTTACATCGAGGCCGTGCAGGGGACGGGTGGATACGTTATTCCTCCCAAGGAGTACTTTACTCGCCTCGAAGCCCACTGCCGCAAGCATAAGATCCTCATCGTCGACGATGAAATCCAGATGGGATTCTATCGCACCGGCAAGTTCTGGGCCGTCGAGCACCTGGGAATCACGCCTGACATCATCGTTTTCGGTAAGGCGTTGACCAACGGCTTGAACCCGCTGGCCGGGATCTGGGCGCGAGAGGATCTCATCACGCCGGAGTTGTTTCCGCCCGGCTCTACGCACTCGACCTTCTCTTCCAATACGCTGGGGACGGCGGTAGCTCTCGAGACCCTGAAAATGATGGAGGAGGAGGACTACGAGAAGCTCGTGAACGACAAGGGCGGTTACTTCCTGGCCGGACTCCGGGAGTTGCAGCGCCGCCACCCGAAGTCAATCGGCAACGTCGATGGTCGGGGCCTGGCGCTGCGCATCGAAGTTTGCCAGGCGGACGGTGCTACGCCGGACCGTGAACTGACGGATCGCGTCTTTGCGGAAGGCTTGAAGGGTGACCTGGAGGAGGGTGGGCGCAAGTATGGGCTGGTTCTCGACGTCGGGGGCTACTACAAGAACGTGTTCACGCTGGCGCCCTCATTCGCGATCACACGGGAAGAGACCGATCTCGCGATCGAACTGCTTCACCAACTCTTCCGGCGGTGTGAGGCATAAGCCAGCCACGTGCTTAGAACCCTAGCCCGCCCGGCGGCAAGGACCGCCGTCGTCTACCATGCGACGCGAACGGTCACTGGATAATTGAGCCGGATTCGGCATTGGGTATCCGGCGGCAGGCTCACGTCGCGGCCTCGCGGCCACAGGAATTCGTAGCCCAACAGACCGGTGGCGGCGGCGGGCAAGATAGGCCAAGCCCCGGCGCCGGCGAGCGCCAACTTGGCAGTTCCAAAAGCTCCGACGGCGAACAGCCCGCCTGTAATTCCCTTCCACGACAGTCCGCGAGTGCCCTTGAGATAGCCTTCCGAGTCGAGCTTGACGTGAAGTGACCCGGCATGGTCGAGGGCCGCCAAAACCGCACGCACCGGCTCGCTCTCGCCGTCGGGGAGGGTGATTTGTTCGAACCGGAAAGCCAACTCGCCTGTCCCGTGAAAACGGCCGGCGGACCGAACGTGAGTGATGCGCCCGTCCAGCACACTGCCAGGAGGCAGGGCCACCTGGCCGGCGATCATCACCGGCTTGATCAGCCGCGCCTCGATGCGGTCGTTCACGTGGCTGACGCGAGTATGGACTCCCGACAGCAGTTGGATGTCGGCCTCGGTTTCGGCGGGAACCGTTACCCTGGTTGACTCCGCCGACGCGATGACGCTGCGGTCTGGTACGCTCGCTCGGTGCATCAGCACGCGGGCCGACGAACCCTCCTGGCCCCATAGGCAGGGAGAAATAAGAACCAGGACCAGCGGTGCGAACAACTTCCTCATGTGGACCCTCCAGGCAGACCGGGCCCCAAACAGCCACAGCAGTTACACTTCCACTCTAAAGACACCAAACCCGATCGCGCCTTCGATTGTCTCGCTTCTCCCACCAAAAATCAAGTGGATAAAAGGGACCTGGCCTTAGGCCTAACGGCGGATTCTGGCGCCCCGCTGACGGACCTGCGGTTGAGCCCGGCTCTCTGCGCCGGGCTCCCAAGACCCAAGTCGTGAAGCCGATCGATTCGCCCCGGTCACACCTTCATGACCTTGTCAGCCTGAGGCCCCTTCTGTCCCTGCACCACCTCAAACTCGACGGTGTCCCCCTCCTGCAGACTCTTGAAGCCCTCCATCTGGATCGCGGAGTAATGAACAAACACATCGGGTCCAGTGTCCTGGCCGATGAAGCCATACCCTTTGGTGTTGTTGAACCACTTCACCTTGCCTTGAAGTTTCGCCACTGCCGTTCCTCCTTGATGTACTTTCAGCCTGCCGGGTGTCGGCGGTCAAAGGCCAGGGACCGGCGAATTCCCGGCAACTTGTGCCCGTGAACGCTTATTTAAGACCCCAGAAAGCCCGCCGAGAGAAATTATCTGGAGAGGTCTTGCTTGTCAAGGGAATATTTTTGAGGGTGCTCGTGCCAACCTGACGCGCTCATTTCTTCAGCCGCGGAGACCTGAAGAGCCATAGTAGACCCACCAGAGTTTTGGCATCCTCGACCCGGTGTTGGCGGAGCATGCTGAAGAGTTCCTCGCGGCTGAAACGCCCGACGCGGATGCGCTCATCAGCGTCGGGACTGGCCGGTGACCGCACTAAGTCCGACGCCTCCACCAGATGCATACGCTCGCTGACAAACCCCGGAGTGGGATAGAAGGTGAGCAGGGGCCGGAGCGCGCGGGCGTCGTATCCGGTTTCCTCTCGCAACTCCCGCCGAGCCGCCTCGAGCGGCGTTTCGTTCGGCTCGAGGCCGCCCGCGACGAGTTCCCACAGACTCTTCCCCACCGCGTAGCGAAACTGGCGCACCAGGATGATTCGCCCGTCTTCGAGGTGAGGCACCACCACCACCGAGCCTGGATGCACCACTACTTCGCGGTCGGCGGTCAGGCCGCCCGGTTCGACCACTCGATCGAGCTTGAGGCGTACGACCCGGCCCTCGTAGATTGTCTGGCTGCGGAGAACCTTAGCTTGCGATTTCATAAGATCGGGTGATTGGGCGATTGTGTGATTGAGAAGATCGATCGGGACGGCCCTTTTTCAATCACCCGATCAACCAATCACCCAATCACTCACTCTGTGGCCTCAATTCGAAAAGTCGAACTTCTCAATCAAGGCCTTGGCGTCTTTTGGATTGTCGGCAGCGGCCTTCAGCGCCGTCCTGGCATCCTGGATCTTGTCTTTGAGCTTGGCATAGCTCTCTCGCTTGGCCTTGGCGGCGACCGCTTGGTCTTTCGGGGTTGCCGCGTCTTGCGACGCTTTGTCCAGGCAGCCGACCAAGCCGTCGATCGCACTCAGACAAAAGGTCAGCTTGCTCATGCAAACCTTCTGGTGATAGGCCCTCTCGAAATCCGCCAGGCTCTCTTTTTTGACCGTGTCAACAATCTCCGCCAGGCTCTTCTGGTACTGTTTGACCATGGCCTCGTCGTCGTCGCACGACTGCCCGAAGAGGGCTCGTCGTCCGGTCAGTATTGCGAGGCTCGCAATCACCAGAAAAGCGATTCCCAGTTTTCTCATCAGGCTCCTCCCTCGGTTCCGCCGGGCTCGGACCATAGCCCCTTGCGGTTTTCGAGCCGCGAGGAATCCGAACCTGTTCGCCTATGCTAACAGACTGACCGCCCAATGGCCGAAATTTTTGTTACACTACAGCCGTCAATCGCCGGTGTCAGTTAATCAGTCGAGGGCATCAACGACCGGCGACTGATCGGTAGTGGTCAGGAGTTGTTCTGACTGAAAACCAAACGACGAAGATTCGACGCTAGCATGAAAATGACCGCCCTGATCGTTGATGACGAGCAACTGGCGCGCGATGAACTCGCCTTTCTGCTGAAGGGCTTCCCGGACGTGGAGGTGGTCGGCCAAGGCAAGAACGGCTTGGAGGCCGTAACCCTGATCCGCGAGCTTAATCCCCAATTGGTTTTTCTCGACGTACAGATGCCGGGACTCGACGGTTTCGGCGTCATCAGGAAGTTGCTGGAGAAGAAAGCCCGCCTTCCTTTTTTCATCTTTGCCACCGCCTACGATCAATACGCCGTTCACGCATTCGACGTCAACGCTCTCGACTATCTGCTCAAACCGATCGCGCGTTCGCGTCTCGACAAGGCCATTGGCAAGGTGCGGAAGATGGTGGGAGCCGCCGGTCCAACCCACGAGAAGCTCGATCGTCTGGTCCAGACGGTGACTGAGCGCCCGGAAGCCCAGATGGGCAAGCTCTTGTTGAAGAGCGGTGGGCGACTGTATCTCGTGGACTCCTCCGATTTGGTCTACGCCAGCATCGAGGACGGGGTCATTAGCCTGGTGACACGCGACCTGGAGGGCGAGTCGAACTTCCGCACCGTGGAGGACCTACAAGCCAACCTCGATCCTAACGCCTTCTGGCGCGCCCATCGGTCTTATCTGGTCAACATCCACCGCATCAAAGAAGTGGTGCCCTGGTTCAAGAGCTCTTACCAACTCAAGATGGACGATCGCAAACAGACCGAAATCCCCGTCAGCCGCGCCCAGACGCGAAAGCTGCGCGAGTTGCTCCATCTTTGATCCTGCACCGCCCACACCGAGCGTCGGCCAAACCGTGATCGACACGGTCATTGCATCTGCGGAGTAATTCGGCTCGATACATGGGTGTGCTGAAAGTCGGCGTTTTCGAGCGACACCGCGATGTCGCGACTCAGGAACATCAGCACACGAAGACGGAACTCGGTCCCGAAACTTGATGGGAACCACACTCCGTCGGGCTGCCGGCGGTATTGGACGTTGAAGCCGATTCCGGGCAGGTCCGCCAGGAAGGTTCGAATCAGGAAGGGAATCTGCCGCGAAAGCTTCGTGAAGACCGTCACGGGCTGGAAGTCGTTGGCATCGACATACGCCTCGCCGGCCCAGTCGAAATCCTGCTTGTCCCTCGGACGAAAGCCAACATGATAGACCCTTCGCCCCTGTAAAGTTTCTTCACCTATCAGCCGAAAGCTGTACTTCTTCTGCTCCTCCGTCGTCAGCGGAAAGTAATCGCGCGCGAACCCATCTTTCGAGTGCTCGCTTTCCAGGTCATTGCGGAAATCGCGGATGAGGTCGCCGTCAAGGCTGTCGACTTCCGGCACCGGCTCACCTTTGAAGTCCACGTACTCTCCCTTGTGCCAGTAGCGTCCCGTGATGCTCGTCAGTTGCTTCTGGGTGCCGTCGGGCACGGGCGTCACCGTGTAATCGGCGGACTCCTCGCGCATGAGTTTCTTGCCCTTTCGCGTAGCAATGTGAATGTGCTGCCGGTAGATATACTCAGCTCGCAGCTGGTCGCTCCGGTCCTGATTGGCGCCGACACGGGCCATGATTGCTTCCGCGGTCAACGGTTGATCTTGAGCACAGGCAGGAACGCTCACAGGGGTGAGCACGAACAGAATCAACAATTGAGCCGCAAACATCTGCCTTGGACCTCCAACCCACAATTACGTGGCGGATGCCCGTTTCGACTCAGAAAATTCCGGCGCCAGCCGCAGCCACGCCTGACGCTCACTTACTGGAGCCCGACGCGCGCTTCAGGGTCACGTCCGTCCCCCACGCACCGTCAGCGGTATCGAGACGAAGTTCGATGGTGTCGCCCGCAATCTTTCCTTTCATTACCAGCTCGATGGGCTGGCCCTGCCACTCCGAGTCTACCGAAAATGACAGACTGTCCCCTTCGATCTTGCCGTCCTTGATGGGAAGCTCCTTGCCCTCCTGGCTGCGCATCGTGCCGGTCAAGGTGGCGCCGTCGGATTTGAGGTTGAAAGTCCACTGCGGGTGATCAGGAGCATCGGTCCACTTACCGGTTATATCGGCGGCGTAGAGAAAGGTGGTTAAGGCCCCGAGAAGTCCGGCGGTGACCAAAGCCGATCGGACCATGCGTGAAATCGACATGATGAGTTCTCCTTCAACGTGAAGTTTTGTTCCTTGATTGCAACGGCCGGTGAGGGTGATGTTCCATGACCTGCTTGTTCATCGTTCGCGGCGATGACGGACCTCACTTGCCTGCGAAGAACCGCCCGATCGCGGCCACCAGACCCGGGATGGTATACTCCGCGGCTTCGACCGCGACTTCGAATCCTAATTCACGAGCGGTGGCCGACGTGATCGGCCCGATGGAGGCGATGGAGGTTCCTCGAATACTGTCCCTCAGCTTCGCATCCTCCAGAAGTTTGGCGAAGTTCGACACCGTCGACGAGCTGGTGAACGTGATAACGTGGGGGCGCGGCGTCAGTAGGCGTTCGAGTTCACCGGGCACCAAAAGGGGTCTTACAGTCTCGTACGCCTCTACCACCTCCACTCGGGCGCCGCGTTCTTGCAAGACTCGCGGAACCAGGTCGCGCGCCACCTTGGCCCTCGGGATCAAAAACGCCTTGCCGCGCAGGTCGCGACCAGCAAGCCTCTCCAGCAACCCCTCGGCGCGATACTCGCGCGGCACAAAGTCGACCTTGATTCCGGATTCGACGAGGGTGGCAGCAGTGGAAGGACCGATCGCGCCGACCTCCAGATGCCCCAGATCATTCAGGTCGCGCCCGCCCGCTCGCAAACGCTCGAGAAAGCTGCGGACTCCGTTCACCGAGGTCAGCAGCAGGAAATGGAACTCATCTAGCCGCCGGACGGCCGCATCGAGCGGTTCCCACGACGCCGGGTCGCGAATCTCGATCGTGGGAACTTCGATCACCTCGGCGCCGCAGTTCACCAACGCATCGCGCAAGACACTCGCCTGCTCACGCGCCCGGGTGATCACAATTCGTTTTCCCGCGAGCTCCTTACCTTCCATGAGAAGTAAACCGCACGAAAACAGTGGTCCGTGGCCAGTGGCTGATGGCTAGTGTGCCCTAACACTCCATTCTTTCCAACGTCTGCTCGCCCATTCTCGGGTCCGCTACGACCGCCTACAAAGAATTGACGATCGCAGATTGACGATTGAAAGAGAGAGTAGGCAAGCCGCGCGGCCTTTCAATAGGTGATCCACAATCATCAATGAGACCGTCTTGCAATCGTCAATCGGCAATCGTCAATTCTTCTGAGCGAAGGCAAATGATGAATGTTGAATTACAAGCTGCGTGTCTTTGTTCATCATTCATCGTTCCGCGTTCATCGTTTTCTTCGCTCGCCACTAGCAACTCGCCACAGCTCCAAGGATGTCCCGCGCTCCTTGCTCCACCAGGCTGTGGGCCACTTCGGCGCCCGACCGCTCGGCTTCCCCAGCCAGACCGAAGCTCGCGGCGCGCACGATTCTTGATCCGTCCACGGCGGCGACAACTCCCAAGACGCGCAAGCGATCGTCTTCGCACCACGCGTGAATGGCGATCGGGACCTGGCAGCCGCCGCCCAACTCACGCAGCGCCGCGCGCTCCGCGCGGACCGCCTGATGCGTAATCCGGTGGTCGAGGGGCTGGACCGTGCATTCGATGCGCTTATCACCCTTCCGCACCTCTATGGCCAGCGCTCCCTGGCCCACCGCCGGGCACATCGCGTCCACGGCGAAATACTCCGTGACGCGCTCGCGGAACCCCAACCGATGGATGCCGGCCGCCGCCACCACCACCGCGTCATACTCGGCCGCGTCCAGCTTTCGCAGCCGGGTATCGAGATTCCCGCGGATCGGAACCACTTCCAGGTCGCCGCGGAGCGCGCGCAACTGCGACTGCCGGCGCAGGCTGCTGGTGCCGACCCTCGATCCGGCCGGAAGCGCAGCCAGACCCACGCCCTCGCGGGAGATCAACACGTCGCGAGCATCCTCGCGCAGCGGTACCGCGGCCACCGCGAGGCCCGGCGGTTGCTCGGTGGGCAAATCCTTGAGACTGTGCACCGCCAGATCGACGACGCCCTCAGCCAGGGCCTCCTCGATCTCTTTAATGAAGAGGCCTTTGGTTCCCGACGCAGTGAGAGGAACGGTCGCCAGCTTGTCGCCGGTGGTCTTGATTATCCGGATTTCCACCTTGGCGCCCGCCGCCACCAACTGATCGCGCACCCAGTTGGCTTGCCAGAGCGCCAGCTTGCTGCCCCGAGTTCCGATTACCAGGGTCATAGCATTGAAGACGTGACAAGTGAGGAGTGACAAGTGACGAGCCGAAGGAGAAGAAGGAGTGGCAGTAAGCAGCGACGGCGCCTCTTAGCTTGTCACTCGTCACTTGTACCCCTACTCGGACACGCCAAATATCTTCCGAATCGTCTGCACCAGCGCCCCCTGTTCGGGTTGGCCGGCGCCGCTCTTCAGTTCGGTGATGGGGCCGTGCAGGATCTTGTTGACCACCCCGTGGATCAGCGCTTCCACGGTCTCGCGCTGTTCCGGCGTCAGCGAACTCAGGCGGCTGCGAAACCGGCCCATTTCCGTTTGACAGATCTGATCGAGGCGCGTTTCCAGGGCGACGATGGTCGGCACCACATCGCGCGACGCCAGCCGACGCATCATCTTCGCCAATTCGTCGTTGACGATCTGCTCCGCCCACTCCGCCTCACGCTCGCGCTGCTTGCGGTTGGCTTCCACCACGTGCTCGAGATCGTCGATGTCATAAACAAAGGCGTTGTCCAGATCGTTCACAGCTGGATCGATGTCGCGCGGCACGGCGATATCGACGAAAAACATGGGACGATTGCGGCGCGTGGCCATCAGCCGCTCGGCTTGATCTTTGCGGATTATAAAACCGGGGGCGCCCGTCGAGCTGATGACAATATCGGCCCGGCCCAGATGCTCGAACAACGCCTCGAAGGGGACCGGGCTGCCGCCGAAAGCCGCCGCCAACTCCACCGCGCGCTCGTAGGTCCGGTTGCTGACCAGGATGGTGCTGGCGCCCGAGCGCAGCAGGTGCTTGGCGGCCAGTTCGCTCATCTTGCCGGCGCCGATCACAAAAACGCATTTGCCGTGGAGATTGCCGAAAATCTTCTTGGCCAGCTCGATAGCCGCGTAGGAAACGGAAACGGCGGACGCGCCCAGGGCGGTCTCTCGTCGCACGCGCCGCGCCACCGCCAGCGCCTGGTTCACCACGTCGTTGAGCACACCGTTCAAAGCGCCAACTTCGCGCGCCACGGCATAGGCCTGCTTCACCTGACCCAGGATTTGAGGCTCGCCGAGGATCATCGAGTCGAGGCTGGAAGCCACGCGAAACAGGTGCTTGACCACCTCCTCCTGATGCCGCCAGTAGAAGTACCGCTCGTAGGGCCCGAGGTCGCAGTGATGGTAGTCGGCGAGGAACTCGCGGATGGTTCGCTCGGTCCCGTCAAGCGGGACGCCCGGTGCGCGCACGGTCAGTTCGACGCGGTTGCACGTGGCGAGGATCATCCCTTCCTCGATGCCATCGCGATGCACGAGGTCGGCGAGGGCGGCGGGCAGATGCGACTCGTCGATCAGCATCCGTTCCCGCACTTCCACCGGGGCCGTGCGATGATTGATTCCCACCAGGACTAGATGTTTCATGATGAAGGGAACAGGGAATAGGGAATAGGGAACAGGGAACAGGAAGAGCTTATTCGCTCGCTTCCTCTGTTTCCTGTTCCCTGTCCCCTGTTCCCTCTTTTGTCCCCTGTTCCCTGTTCCCTACGGAAGGCCACCTACCTTCGGCACGTACCCGTGCTGTCCGCTCAGCAAGCTGACGCCGAGGAAGGTCACCATGATCGCCGCGAATCCGAAGATGGCCACGTAGGCGCCCCGCCGGCCCCGCCAGGCGCCGCTCAGCCGGGTTGAAAACAGAACCAGGTAAATCAGCCAGGTGATCATCGCGGCCATGATCTTGGGATCGAACTCCCACGGTCCCTTCCAGGTGCGGCTGGCCCACACGAAGCCGGTGAGAATGCCGAGAGTGAGGAAGGGCAGCCCAAAGAGCAGCGACCGGTAATAAAGGTCGTCGCACACCTCCAGCGGCGGCAGCCGGTAATAAATCGCCCGCAGCTTCTTCGACTTCAACTGGCTTTCCTGGATCAGGTACATCACCGCCGCCACGAAAGTGAGGGAGAACCCGGTGTAGCCCAGGAAGATGCTCGCGATGTGGACGAACAGCCAGCCGCTGCGAAAAGTGGGCGACCCGAAGGACGCCTCCGGGCGTAGCGCCGAAATCAGCGTCAGCACGAAGACCAGCGGGAGCATGAAAATCCCCAGCGACGCGATCCGGTAGCGCAGGTAGACGAGGAAAAACGCCAAGGTCACGAGAAAGGCAAAAAACGAGAGCGCGCTGCGAACGTCAGTGACCGGCAAGCGGTGGCTTCCCAAGCCAACCGCCACCAGCGATGCGCAATGCGCGGCCAGACCGAAGCCGAGCGCGATGAGGGCCGCCGGCGCAATCGAGGGGCGCCGCCGCATCACCGCCGGCAGAGCCAGCACCAGCCCGACCCCGTAAAGGCCGACCGCCAACCAGGAGAATAAAGTCTGCATCGCGATTTCCGAGAACAGCCCTCCCGTGTTGATTATAGCATCAAGGCAATTGGACGAAGTTGTCAGTCGTCAGTTGCAGCACTGGACTTCGGATGAGCGGCATCTAACAACTGACCATGGACAACTAACACCGCTTGCAGTCGTCAATCGTCAATGTGCAATCTGCAAATTCTTCGGTGGCGCCTGAACGTCGAGAACAACCGGCCCCATGGCTGCGTAATCGCAGATTAACGGAAGGAGCATCATGGTATCCTGGCGACAAAATCTGACTTGCGCACTCCGGCGGATTTCCAAATCACCCGGCTTGGCGGCCGCGGCAGTCGTCTCCATAGGCCTGGGCATCGCCGCCAATGCCACCATTTTCGCGATGGTCAGCAGGTTTGTTCTGCGTTCGGCACCCGTAGGCGACCCCTCCACCCTCATGAGTTTGCACACCACGCACGATGGCGAACAGTGCTGCAACAACTTTCCCTGGCCGCTGTACATCGACCTCCGCGACCAGGCGAAATCCTTCTCCGGCGTTGCTGCTTACTGCGAACTGGTCCCGGCATCCATCAGCGGCTTCGACGGCAACAGCCGTATCGACGGCAAAAGTCAGCCGGCACGCGTGTGGGGCCAGGCGGTTACTTCGAACTACTTCGAGGTCGCGCAAGTGGGCATGACCCTCGGCCGCGGCTGGCGGGCACACTGTTCGGCGTCTTTGGCTTCGTCGGCCTGCTGCTGGCCGCCGTCGGACTATATGGCGTCATGAGCTACTCGGTCAGCCGGCGCACGCGCGAGATCGGCATCCGCATGGCGCTAGGCGCGCAGGTCGGTTCCGTCCAACGCCTCGTTATTCGGCAGGGGATGTTGCTCGCGTCGATCGCCGTGGTGCTCGGTCTAGCCGCCGCGTTGGCAGTAGCCAAGCTCTTCAACGCGTTCCTCTATGGGGTGCGCCCGCACGACCTGGCGACCTTCACCGCTGTGCCGCTGTTCCTTGTCGGAGTCGCGCTCCTGGCGTGCTGGATGCCCTCGCGACGCGCGGCCAAGGTGGATCCTCTCACCGCGCTACGCTACGAGTAGCGGGCATTGCAGATTGACGATCGGAAGAAATCCGTCGGTCGTGATGGCTGAGAACTGTCAACCAACCCTAACGCTCGATGACTTTCCTGATTCGCTCGAACGCCCAATCGATTTCCTCGCGAGTGATCACCAGCGGCGGGGCGATGCGAATGACGGTCTCGTGCGTCTCCTTGGCGAGGAGGCCCTCCTCTTTCAACGCCTCGCAGTAAGGGCGGGCCGGGCTGCAAAGCTCGATGGCGATCCAGAGCCCTTTGCCGCGGACCTCTTGCAGGTCGGGGCTGCGGAGGGTCTGAAGCCGCTCCAGGAAGTACCGCCCCAGTTCCGCTGCGCGCTCCACCAGGCCTTCTTCAACCAGAACGCGCAACGCGGCGCGGGCAACAGCGCAAGCCAGCGGATTGCCGCCGAACGTGCTGCCGTGGTCGCCGGGCTGGAAAAGGCCGAGGACCTCCTTCGACGCCAGCACCGCCGAGACCGGATAGAAACCGCCAGCCAGCGCCTTGCCCACAATCAGGACGTCGGGGAGCACGTCGGGCGTCGCCGCCTCGTGCATGTAGGCAAAGAGTTTGCCGGTGCGGCCAAGGCCTGACTGAATCTCGTCGGCAATCAAGAGCACCCGTTCGCGCCGGCAGATCTCCCCCGCTTCCCGGAGGAACCCGGCCGGCGGGATGACGATGCCCGCCTCGCCCTGGATCGGCTCGACCAGGAAGGCGCAGGTGTTGGGCGTAATCGCTTCCCGCAGGGCCCGGGCGTCACCGAAAGGGATGATCTTGAAGCCGGGCGTAAACGGTCCGAAGCCGTCGCGATACTGCTCGTCCGTGGAGAAGCTGATCATGGTGATGGTGCGGCCGTGAAAGTTGTTGGCGCACACGATGATCTCGGCCTGGCCGTCGGCAATACCCTTCGCTTTGTAGCCCCACTTTCGCGCCGCCTTCACTGCCGTCTCCACCGCTTCCGCGCCCGAGTTCATGGGCAACATCATCTCCATGCCCGTGAGCTCGTGGAGTTCTTTGGCCAGCAGCGGAAGTTGCTCGTTGCGGAAGGCGCGAGAGGTCAGCGTGACCTTGCGGGCCTGGTCGATCAGCGCCCGGAGGATGGCGGGGTGACAGTGTCCCTGGTTGACGGCCGAGTAGGCGGCGAGGCAATCCAGGTAGCGATGGCCCTCGACGTCGTACACCCACACGCCTTCGGCACGCTCAATGACCACGTCGAGCGGGTAGTAGTTGTGGGCCCCATACTGGGTCTCCAGTTCGACAAAATCCTTAGTGCTGAATCTCTCTTCGATCGCGGTCATCGTGATCTCCTTCGTCCAACGGGCCCGAACGAGGCGCGGGGCCCTCGACAGCGGTCCGGCGGATACGCGGACCTCGCGCCAAAGGTCGCGTCACCGCCGGCCAAACAGTGTGAGCAGCTTTACAAACGCAGGTGAGTGTGAGGCCGCTGGACGACCTCACAAACTGGCTGCCGCGGGAGGGGTCGGCGCGCCGCCGTACGCCCACTGCTGCTCTTCTATTATAAGGCAGCGGGTCAAGCATCTGGTGGGAATAGTCCCGTGGTCTCCCCTGAAGTTTTGCCTAGATGCTCTCAGTAGCTAAGAAAGGACTTGACTTTCCTATAATAAGATGATAGGCTTGGTTTGTATGAAAACTCGAACTGGTCAGTTCACTGCGCAACGTTGATGAGGTAACATGAACGACTGGAATTACGAGACCTCGACCCTTTAGGCCAGATGCTCCACCCCTGCCTGGCGCATGGGGGCCAACAACATGGTTACCGATGTGGTAAAACGGATGAGATTACCCAAGCTTCACCAACAGGCAAACCGATCTTCGGATTGTGCGAGGTTGCGATGCCGACGGGGCCTTCTTTCAATTGACAATCGTCGATCGGGAAGTCGGACAACGGGAATCAGCCAGGAAAAACGATCATTAGTTTTGCCGGACCGAACCCAAATCTCGGAATTTTTATTGATATCAAAGGACATCTTGGGTTGGGTTTTGGTACGAACCCATTTAAGCCACTATGTTGCTGAAACAGAGATACTTAGGCTTTGTAAGGCCACTATGTTATTGAAAAATTGAGGAGTTAACCAGGATCGCCAAAAGAAAATCGTGTGAGCGTTAGCAACCTTGGCTCGACGACGGCTCGACTTGGGACGAATACTCGGGTTGTGGAGCGATTTTAAAGAATTGGGATGGATCATTTGGTTAGTCAAGTGGTAATATTTGCGGCGAGTTTCGAGCTTCGGATTGTTTCGGATAGAGAGGTGACAGCCATGAAGCATGTCCTGATAATTCTCGGAGTCGCGTTCCTGGCGACCACTTGGGCCACTGCCCTGCCCCAAGACCAGACCACCAACTCATCCGGCGACTCCCTCGCGGACGCCGCTCGCAAGGCAAAAGCGGAGCGCGCCCAGCAGAACCAGAAACCGGTCAAGGTCTTCACCAACGACAACACGCCCTCTTCCGGAGGCATCAGCGTGGTCGGTCCGCCCCCGAGCGAAGAGCCCGCCGAAAACCCCGGCGCAGCCGGTCCCGACGCCGACCAGTCGCACGCCAAACAAAGGCAGAAAGCCCGCGATCAGATGCGGAAGTTGCGTCTGGACCTCGACCTGCACCAGCGCGAGCTCGCGGTGCTTCAGCAGAAGCTTAACCTCGCTCAAGTTCAGTTTTCGTTCAATCCCAATGAGACGCTGAATCAGGAAACGTTCCGAACCAACATCGACCAACTGACCCAAAAAGTGGACGAGAAGAAGCGACAGGTGGCCGACGACCAGCAGGCCATCTCGGATTTGCAGGACCAGGTGCGGGGCGAAGGTGGCGATACAAGTTGGCTGAATGTTCCCGTTGGCGCCAGTTCATCGGAGACCCCGCCGGTCGAGAAACTCCCCAAGGCGGGAACGCGTGAATACTGGCAGAAACGCTTCGAGATTGCCCGCGAGGCCCTGGCCCGCGCTCAGGAGCAGCAGCAGTTGGCCGAGGACGAGTTGTCCCTGCTCCTGACGCGCCAGGCGCAGGAACTGAATCCCGCTTCGCAGGCGGAGCTGGCGCAAGCAATCCCCGCCAAGCGGGCGGAAATCGCAACAAAGCGCGCCGCCGTCGAGAAGGCGCAACAGGACCTGGACGCGCTGGAAAAGCAATTCGAGGCCAGCGGCGCGCCGGCAGAGTGGAGCCAGCCGGAACCCGCCGCTGCCGGGTCTCGCCAGTTAAGTGAGGTTAGTCGCGGTTTGCTTTCATGATCATTCATGAATAGTGTTGACATGGGCGTTGAGGTCGTGATGGAATGAAAGTGAGCTCGAGGTCACCTATGCGACGACAATTTGTCCTTGACCCGCAAACCGATCAACTAATCGAAGACCTCGCTTCCGCTCGCGCCGGCAATCGCAGCTTTGTGGTGCGGGAAGCCATTCAACTCTACGCGGCGATGGAAAACCAGCTTGAAGGAGTTGAAGCGGATCCGAAGTTTCTGGCCATGATGGAGCGCTCCGCCTCCGACGTTCGCTCGGGCCGGGTCGTCAGTCACGCCGAGGTCAAGAAACGGCTCGCGGCGCGAAAACGGGCGAACCGGGGAACGACCTGATGGCTGATATTGTGTGGGCGCAGTCCGTCCTTGACGTGCTGCTTGATCTGACACCGAAAGAACAGAAGATCATCATGGAGAAGGCGGGCCGCCTGGAGCAGTTCCCTAGTCTGTACCCGACGCGCGCCGAGGGACTCTTCCGTGGACACCGCTGGCTGCTGGCTGGCAACTGGCTAGTCTACTACCGCGTCGTCGGTGATACCGTATATATCCGTGGCCTGTGGCCGGCACGGATACCGTTAGACGTCGATACTGCGGCGGACCGGGATGGCGGATGAAGAAAGGACAACAGCGAGGGACGCGGGAGGGACAAATGATCAGCGAGAGGCAGTCAGGGAAGATTTCACGGCGGAAATTCCTCAACCAGGCGACGACGGCGGTTGGCGCGGCGGCCCTCGGCAGTGCGCCCGGTGGCGGTCGCCGTGAGGCTACAGCCCTTTCCTACGGCCGCATCGCCGGGGCCAACGATCGCATTTCGCTGGCGCACATCGGCATCGGTAATCGCGGTTCGGAACTCGACTGGATCGCGTCGCGCCTCAAGGATTCGCACCACGTCGAGATGACCGCCGTTTGCGACCTCTGGGCCGTAAACCGCGACAAGGCCGCGGCCACCAACCTGAAATACTACGGCCGCGCGCCGCGCTCGTTTCAGTATCTGGAAGACGTCCTCGCGCTCAAAGATATCGACGCCGTCATCATCTCGACGCCCGAGCACGGCCACTCGCCGATCCTCAAGATGGCGGCGGAGGCGGGCAAAGACGCCTACGTCGAGAAGCCGATGGGCAACGTGCTGTCGGAGGCGAAGGCGGCGCGCGACGCGGTGGCCGAGCGTAACCTCATCGTCCAGGTGGGCACACAGCATCGCAGCGAACCCTATCCGCGGGCGGCGCACGATCTGGTCGGGACCGGCGCGCTCGGCGACGTCAGCAAAGTGGAAATCGTGTGGAACTATCACGGCCCGCGCTGGCGCGGCCGTCCCGAGGTGAAGCAGATCCGCGAGCGGGATACCGATTGGCGCAAGTGGCTTCTGACCAAGCCTGACCGGCCCTTCGATCCGCAACTCTACTTCGAGTTCCGGCTTTATAAGGAGTTCTCCAGCGGCATCGCCGACCAGTGGATGAGCCACGCCATCGACCTGGTTCATTGGTTCATGGACGACAGCTTTCCGCGCTCGGCGGTGGCTCACGGCGGCATTTTCGCCTGGCCCGACGGACGCCAGAATCCGGACACTTTCCAGGCCCTGTTGGAGTATCCCAAAGGCTTTCTGGTAAGCTATTCCACTAGCTTCGGCAACGATGCCGACAGCTTCACGCGCTACATGGGCAAGCGCGCCACGCTGATCGACATCGGCGGCGAGGGCAGCCCGCGCTATCAGTTGGTGGAAGAGAAGGGCAACCACGAGGACAACCCGGAGATAGACCGCGAGCGCGCCAGCCGCTACGTGCAAGTGCCCGGCGAGAAAGGCCTGCCGCCTACCGGCATAGGCGATCTGACGCTGGAACACATGACCAACTGGTTCGAGTGCCTGCGCAGCCGCCAGCAACCGCACGCGACCGTGCAGAACGGCTTCGCCCAGTCAGTGGCCTGCATGATGGCGACCGAAGCCTATTGGACGGGGAAGAAGGTCTACTGGGACGCCAAAAACGAAGTCATACAGGCGTGAACGCGAAAGTCGAAATTCGAAACGCGGAATTCGAAACTAGAAAACGTTGGCGAGCGGCTCGCGGCTGAGCATCGTCAAGAGTGACCTGTCACGCAATACTGACGTCAGGCTTCGATTTTCGAGTTTCAGATTTCGAGGTTCGAACTCAAACCAGGGGATCCCCATTCCCGTCGACGGGGCTTTGCAGCACGGCGCGTAACGCTACGCAGAAGGCGTGAAAGAGCGGCTCCAGGGTTCGACGCGGCAGTGGCGGGCCTGCGTATGTAGTGTGGGGCTCCAAGTTCCCGGTTCCGACCTGGCGAAAGAAGTCGTCCGCTGTGGACCAAGCGAATGTCGCGTCGGGATGCTTGGAAGCGCGGCGTTCAAAGTCCAGCTTGCCGTGGTCCAGGGTGAGCGTCCAATCGAGTTCCCAGTCCTCCAGCTCCCACAACGTTACCAGTTCCGCCTCCCGGATGTGCTGGCGCAAGGTGCGCTCGCGCCCGGCAAGCACCAAGGCACGCTGGATGAGGCGCCGGGCGGCGCGCTTGGAAAGCGTCGAACAATCGGTGATGGGACCGGGCTCCGTCATGATAAGTCAGAAGGCAGAGAGTAGAAATCAGAAAGGGCGCATGTCGGTCTCCTCAGCATTCCGATTTCTGATTTCGATTTTGAGCGTGCGCTGTGCCGCGGCTGCAATCAGGTCTGCCGCCGGCACCAGTTCATCCACCAGTCCCAGCGTAAGCGCCTGGGTGGCCGGAATGCGTTCGCCGGTCAGCAGGATCTGAAGGGCGGCGGTTCTGCCCAGCAAGCGCGGCAGAGTCTGCGTGCCGCCCCAGCCGGTCATAAGCCCAAGAGTCGGCCCGGGGTGGCCGAACGACGAGTCGTGGGTGGCGACGCGGCTGTGGCAGGCAAGCGCCAGATCGAGCGCCCCGCCCAGGCAGTAGCCTCGGATCGCCGCCGCTACGGGAAGGGGAAAGGTCGCGATGCGACGGAGCAGCGCTTGCCCGGCCCGCGCAAACTCCCGCGCTGCGAAGCCCTCCAGGTGCGTGATCTCCTCCAGCTCCGCGCCGGTGGCAAAAGACCGCGAGTTCGCCGCGATCACTACGCCGGTGAAGCAACCCGAGCCCTCGATAGACGCCAGATGCTCGCCGATCTCCGCCTGCACGACGCGCGAGAGGCGGGGGTAGGTTTCACCTTCCGGAAATGCGAGAACGGCGACCGAATCCAGGCTGGAGAGCAATTGAGTCATTGAGTGATCGGGTCATTGCCATTGAAGGGAAAGAGGGTTTTTTCAATAGCTCAATGACCCGATCGCTCAATGGCTCAATTCTTCGTTACCCGCTCTCGGATGAATTCGACGATCTCTTGCGTTGACGCGCCCGGCTGGAACACCGCCGCCACCCCGGCCTGTTTCAACCCTGGGATATCCTCATTGGGGATAATACCGCCGACAATCACCACCACATCGTCCATCTGCTGCTGATGCAGCAAGTCGCAGATGCGGGGCACGATGGTGTTGTGGGCGCCGGAAAGGATCGAAATACCGACGGCGTCCACGTCCTCCTGCAGCGCGGCAACGGCGATCTGCTCCGGCGTCTGGCGCAAGCCGGTGTAGATGACCTCCATGCCGGCGTCGCGGAGCGCGCGGGCGACGATTTTGGCGCCGCGGTCGTGGCCGTCGAGGCCAGGCTTGGCGACTAAAACGCGGATTCGTTTGTCCATAGATTCAGTGGCTAATGGCGAGTGGTAAGTGGCTAGTTCCTCGAAGCCCGAGTGGTTGGCTAGTGTCGTCTCCATAGCTACTAGCCACTCGCCACTTCTTCATCGAAACGCCGGCTCCTCGTACGTGCCAAACGCACGACGTAGCACGTCGCACATCTCACCCAAGGTAGCGTAGGCGCGCACGCACTCGAGGAGGTAAGGCATCAAATTGGCGTCGGTGGAGGCAGCGCTGCCCAGCGCTTCCAGCGACCGTTGCGTCCGGGTGCTATCGCGACTCTGCCTCAGCTCGGTTAGATGCTGGTGCTGGCGCCGCGCCGCATTCTCATCGATCACCAGAATCTCGATGGGCCTTTCCTCCTGGTCCACCAAGGTGTTAACTCCCACCATCAGCTTTTCCCGGCGCTCGAGCTGGCGCTGGTAGGCGTAAGCGGCCTCGTGAATCTCCCGCTGCGGGAAGCCCTTCACGATGGCCGGGACCATCCCGCCCAGCGCATCGATCTTGGCAAAGTATTCGTAACAGGCGCGCTCGGTTTCCCGGGTGAGCGCCTCCACAAAATAGGAGCCCGCCAGCGGGTCGGCCGTGTTGACGACGCCGCTTTCGTGCGCGATCACCTGCTGCGTGCGCAGGGCGATGGTGGCGGCTTGTTCGGTTGGCAGCGCCCAGGCCTCGTCCAGCGAATTGGTGTGCAGCGACTGCGTGCCGCCCAGAACGGCGGCGAGCGCCTGAAGGGTGGTGCGCACCACGTTGTTGTAAGGCTGCTGCGCGGTGAGCGAGCAACCCGCCGTCTGGGTGTGGAAACGGCACGGCCACGAGCGTGGATTCCGGGCCTCGAAGCGCTCTCGCATCACGTGCGCCCACACCTTGCGCGCCGCGCGGTACTTGGCGATCTCTTCGAAGAGATCGTTGTGAGCGTTCAAAAAGAAGCTGAGGCGCGGCGCAAACTCGTCCACGCTCATGCCGGTCCGGGTCACCCACTCGACGTACTCGATCCCGTCGCGCAGCGTGAACGCCAATTCCTGCACGGCGGTCGATCCCGCCTCGCGAATGTGATAGCCGCTGATGGAGATCGGATTCCAGCGCGGTACTTCCCGCGCCCCGAAAGTGATGGTATCCACCACCAGGCGCATGGAAGGCGCCGGCGGGAAGATATACTCCTTTTGGGCGATATATTCCTTGAGGATGTCGTTCTGAGTGGTGCCGGAGATCTTCTTCCAGTCGGCGCCTTGCTTCTCCGCCACCACAAGGTACATCGCCCAGACCATGGCGGCGGGCGAGTTGATGGTCATCGAGGTGGTGACCTTTTCGAGCGGCAGACCGGCCAGCAATATCTCCATGTCGGCGAGCGAGGAGATGGCCACGCCGCACTTGCCGACCTCACCCTCTGAGATAGGATGGTCGCTATCGTAACCCATCAGCGTGGGGAGATCGAAGGCGATGGAAAGGCCCGTCTGGCCCTGGTCCAGCAGGTAGTGGAGCCGGCGGTTGGTGTCCTCAGGCGTACCGAAGCCGGAGAACTGCCGCATGGTCCAGATCCTGCCGCGGTACATCGTCTCGTGGATACCGCGAGTGAAGGGGAATTGCCCCGGATCCGCGAGGTCGCGATCGTAGTCGAAGCCGGCGAGATCGGCCGACGTGTAAAGGCCCTGAATGGGAACTCCGGACAAGGTGGTGAAGGCCTTTTCGCGCTCGGGAGATCGGGCCAACGCCGGGCCCAACGTCCCCTCTAGCCATCGAATCTCGCCCGCCGAAGGCCTGCGTCTTGCGATGTCCTCCGGGTTCGAGGAACGCTCAGCCTCTGCGCCCGGTTGCGCTCCGGCACCCACTAGCGGTTTGATGTCGACGTCCGCGACTGCTTTGTCGTCCCTATTCATAGGCCTGATCGCATCTTAATGCCGACGTTCCTGTTAAGTCAAACCGAGAGAGGCATTGGGGTGCGCGACATAAAGGTTGGAGTTAGGCGGCAACAACCGCCTGGCGGTTCTCCCAATAGTCCTCAAGGCGGCCATTGAGATAAGCGCAGCGTAAGGCCAGGATGGCGTTGGCACCCCGAACGGTCCAGAACATCCCCGAGCGTTTGAACCGAGAAGCAATCACAGTTCTGCATCCTGCTTCGATAACCCCCGAGCCCACAAACAGGTGTTGGCGACGGAACTTCGGATATCGCATGCGGTCTGCATT
>Ga0335081_10001582_pt1 | contig 36326 bp, 30 predicted proteins | sample Lox_Sample_35_FD_206713 | JGI IMG/M metagenome (GOLD analysis project Ga0335081, IMG submission 206713) | Soil microbial communities from Loxahatchee National Wildlife Refuge, Florida, United States - Lox_Sample_3.5 | ecosystem: Environmental > Terrestrial > Soil > Wetlands | place: USA...
GGCTCATCCACACGGTGGACCGCGAGGAGCTCGGGCGAGAGATCTCGCGCCGCTCCACCCAGCGCGGCTCGCCCACTCGGATCCTGGTCGAGGTGAACGTCGGGCGCGAGGCGAGCAAGTCGGGCTGCGACCCGGAGCGGGTGGGCGAGCTCGTGGCCTCGCTCTCGCGGTTGCCCCATCTCGAGGTCGCCGGGCTCATGTGCATCCCCCCGGTGGAAGGCGATCCGCGCAATTTCTTCGTGGCGATGCGTGAAATGCGGGATCGCCTCCGACTCCGGGAGCTGTCGATGGGGATGAGCGCCGACTACCCGGAGGCCATCGAGGCCGGCGCCACCATCGTCCGCGTCGGGACCGCCATCTTCGGCGAACGCGCTGTGCCCCGGTAGCCGCCGCACCCAGGGTACCTCGCGCCCCACCCGGCCCGTCAGCGTTCGCGAAGCTTGAGCCGCCCCTCGTCGGACACCTGCGCCAGGTACTCCTGGCCGCAGAAGTAGCAGAGCACCTCGTCCCCGTCGCCGAACTTCTCGTCGTAGGGGTTGTTCGCCATGCAGGCCGGGCAGTCGAAGTCGCCGAAGCGCCGGCTCCTCCCCTCGCTTTCGGCCGAGGAATCCGAGTCGTCGTCGAGGGTGTGGGGATCGACTGGCATGGATCACCTCGGGCTACCGCCCCCTGGGGCGTCCAGGGTACGCCATTTGGTGCCCAGACTGCGACAAAGGTGTCGCGGTCTTCACCAGGGTAGCAGGGCGGCGCGCGCCAAGTCCTTGAACAAAAACCGGATACCGACAGATGGCCGCGGCTTTGCAAGAGCGGGGAAAAGGAGCGTTTGCCCCAAGGCCAAGGTCCCGATGACTCTCCGGTCCGCCATCGCAGCCGCTGCCCTCGCCGTCCTGGCCGCACCGGCCATCGCCCGGCCCGAGGCGTTCTCGCCCGGCGAGCAGCTCGACTTCACCATCGACTACCTGGGCGTCCGCACCGGCCAGGCCCGGATCTCGGTGGGACAGCCGGAAGGGGTGATCTGGCCGGTCATCGCCCAGGCACGCACCGACGGCCTCGCGAGCATCCTCGACATCCGCGAGCACCTCGTCTCCTACTGGGACGCGGAGCAGCACCTGCCGCGCGGCTCCGACCTGCAGGCCATCGAGGTGGGAGACCGGCACGCCGACAGCGCCCGCTTCGACCGCGACTCGAAGAAGGCCACCATCCGCATCGTCCGCAAGGGGAAGCGGTTCGAGAACACCTACGACATGGACCCGGGGGCGCTCGATTTCGCGAGCGCGATCCTGTGGCTCAGGCTGCAACCGCTCTCCGCGCAGGCCCGCTACGAGGTCCCGGTGTTCACCACCAAGGGCACCTTCGTCCTCGTCGCCACGGTCGTCGGCCGGGAGCGGCTCTCCACGCCCGCCGGGGACTTCGACTCCTTCAAGGTGGCGGTGGGGACGGCCTTCCAGGGGAACTTCGCCTCGAAGCGCGACACCTTCATCTGGTTCTCGGCAGACGAGCGCCACGTGCCCGTTCGCGTCAGCGCCGACTTCGCGGTCGGGAGCGTGGTCGCGACCCTCTCGGGGTACCATCCCGGCGAGGCCGTGGCCCGGAACTGAAGCCCTCTTATCCTCCACCAGTGAAGCCCCGACGGCCCCGCCTGCCGCGGCCCGCGGAGAACGACCCGTCCCCCGCTGCGGCGGGCAGAGGTGAGGGGTGACCATCCTCCCCGCCCTCGCCGCCCTGGCCCTCGCCGCCGAGCCCTGCGGCCTGCCGCCGCTCCGGCCGGGCGCCGCGCCCAGGACGGGCGAGGTGCTCCACATGGACCTCGACGTGATGGGGCTCGTCCGGGCGGGCAGCCTGTCGATGGAGGCGGGGCGCCCGATGTTCAACGGCACCCAGATCCCGCTCAAGGCGAGGCTCAAGAACACCTCGGTCTTCGCCAAGGTGCGGCGCATCGTCGGAGGAGCTTTCTCCTGGGTGAACTCGAGGACGCTCCTCCCCGAGCGCTACCGCGACGAGGTGCTCGAGGACGGGGTGAAGAAGGTGACCGACGTCCGCATCTCGCAGAACGCGGACGCGATCGCCATCGAGACCGTGATCGGGGACGCGAAGAACTCCTCCCGCTTCGAGCGCAAGGGCGAGGTCCTGGACGCGCTCTCCGCCGCCTACTACCTGCGCGCCGCCGAGCTCAGGCCCGGCCAGGAGATCTGCTTCGACCTCGTCGGCAACCGACGCTACTGGCGGTTCCGCGGCAGGGTGGCGGCGAAGCCGGAGCGGGTGGACACCACCGTCGGGCCCTACGACACCGTGCGCATCGACGCCACCGTGACCCGCGCCGACCAGCCCGCGTCCTCCCGCCCCCTGCACCTCTGGATCGGCTCCGAGCCGCCCCGCCCGCTGGTGGCGGTGGTGAGCGAGATCGACCTCGGCCCGGTGTCCGCCACCCTGGCGCGCGCCCCGTAGCGCCCCGGCAGGGCTAGACGAGGCCGCGCGAGCGGCGGAGCAGGTCGACCGTCTTCTGGTACTCCACGTCCCAGGCGCTCGTGCCTTCCTGCAGGTGCTTCAGGCGGGCGCGCGCCTCGCGGTCGATCTCGTCGTCCACGTCGAGGTGGCGCTTGAAGATGCCGAAGATCTTCCGGCGCAGCACCTGGTCCTCGGTGTAGACCTCCTCGACGTTCCGGGACACGAGCAGGAACTCGATCATCTGGCCGATGACGTACTCGATCCCCTCGTCGCCCATCTTGAACCCGCGCACGTCGGCCATCTCGCGCTTCACCTGGTTGAAGCGGGAGTGGTCGTAGCCGCGGCGCTCGAGCGCCTCGCGGGTGGCCGCGTTCACGCGCTCCTCGGCGGCCAGGTACTCCTTCATGATGGACGCCATGTCCATCTCGGCATCGGCGATCCGCATGGTCTCCACCTCGATGTCGCCGTCCTGCATGAGGGTCTGGACGACCTCGCGGGCGATGGTGGGGATGACCTTCGGATAAAGGCGCATGGGGCTCTTTCCTCGCAGCGCGGACTATACCGCGCCCGAGCCGTGTGAAATCGGTTTTCTCAAGGGTTTTCCCTATAGACTCGCTGCGCCGGTCAGGGCAAGAAAAAAGGGGCAACCGCCCGTAAGGGACGGCTGCCCGGTCCGCGCCTCGAGGGGGCGACCGACACTAGGCCGCGTAGATCTTCATCACTTCGTCGAGGAGCTTCAGGGCCTCCGGCTTGGGCCGCTGGAAGGAGTTCCGGCCCATGATGGACCCGAAGGACCCGCCCTCCTTGAGCCCTTTGACCTCGGCCAGGATCTCCTCGTTCCCCTTCGCCTCCCCGCCCGAGAAGATGACGACGCGGCGGCCGTTGAAGGCGCTCTGCACCACGTGGCGCACCCGCTCGGGAAGCGTCTTCGTCGAGATCCCGCACTTCTCGAAGACCTTCTTCGCCTCCGGCTGCTCGACGTAATCCTTGGGGGGCTTCACCTTGATGAAATGGGCGCCGAGCTGGGCAGCGATCTGGGCGGCGTAGGCCACGATGTCGGTGGCGGTCTCGCCGTCCTTGGAGATCCCGCCGCCGCGCGGGTAGCTCCACACCACCACCACGAGCCCCTTGCGCTTCGCCTCCTCGGCGAGCTCGCGCAGGTCCTGGTACTGCTCGTTGCGGGCGCCGGAGCCGGGGTAGATGGTGTAGCCGATGGCCGCGCAGCCGAGGCGCAGGGCGTCGTCCACCGAGCCGGTGACGGCCGAGATAGGTTGCTCGATCTTCGCCAGGCTGTCGGAGTTGTTGAGCTTCAAGATGAGGGGGATCTGGCCGGCGAACTTCGCCGCCCCCGCTTCCAGGAATCCGAGCGGAGCCGCGTAGGCGTTGCAGCCGGCATCGACGGCGAGCTGGAAGTGGTACTCCGGATCGTAGGCCGGGGGGTTCGGGGCGAAGGAGCGCGCCGGACCGTGCTCGAAGCCCTGGTCGACGGGCAAGATCACGAGCTTCCCCGTCCCACCGAGCCGGCCGGTGCCGAGCAGGCGGGCCAGGTTGGTGAGCGTGCCCGGGCTGTCGGACGAGTACCAAGAAAGGATTTCCTTCACGCGCGGGGTGATCTTCATGGACCTCTCCCTAGAGTGGGGTTTCTCGAGAATTCGCTCGGACGAGTGGATTCCGCCGTTCCTGTATAGCACGCGGGGGGCGCATTGGGACGGCGGGGCCGCGAGCGCGGGCCCGGCCCCGGCCCCTCACTCCAGCCCCTTCGCGCTCACCGGGATTCCTGGGCCCGCCTCGGCCCCGGTGCGGGCGAAGCACCGCGCCGCGTACCCGCACCCTTCTCCCCGGCAGCGCTCCTCGTCCCGCCCGAGCGACTCGGGAGAGGCGCCCCGCCCCGAGGCCGAGGCGGCGCCGCGGGCGAGCCCCGGCACCTCCGCGGCGAAGCGCAGGAGCTCCTGCTGCGACGGGGTGAGGTCGAGCGCCGCGGCTCCCCCGCGCAGGAACCAGAGGGCCGACCGCACCGTCTTCTCGGGCCAGGCGCGCGAGGCCGCGAGGGCGTAGGCGAGGAGCTGGAGGCGGTAGCGCTCCCCTTCCTCCCGGCGCCTCCGGGCGTACTTGAAGTCGAGCACCCGGACCTCGCGTCGCTCGACCACGAGCGCGTCGATGGCGCCGTCGAGGTAGCACGGGGCGGCCCCGCCCCCTAGGCGCAGGAGGAACGGGACCTCGCGCCGGAGCGCCCCCGAGCGCTCCCACTCGGCGAGCCGGCGGCCGAGCTCCGAGTGGAGGAACCGCTCCACGTCGGCGAGGACCGCACGCACGCCCGGCGCGGCTGGGTCGTACCCGCGGCGGGACGCGGCCGCGGCGACGAGCGCCCGGCGCGCGAGGGGCGGCGCGAGCAGGTCCACCTCGGCGAGCAGGGCGTGCGCCAGCGACCCGCGCTCGGTGGCGCGGTCGGGATCGTCCGCGGGCCGCTCGGGGCGCGGCTCCGGGAGCCGGAGGTGCCGGGAGAACCAGTGCCGGCGCGGGCAGCGCCCGTACTCCGAGAGAGCGGTGACCACCTCCCGCACCGGCTCCGCGAGCGCCCTCCGGATGGGCGGCGGGGCCACTCCGGCAGCGGGCTCGCCCCCCGGGGACCCGGAGCGGTCCGGCTCGCCCCCTGCCGCCTCCCGCGGCTCCCCGGGCTCGAGCCGCGCGAGGAGCCTCTCCGGGACCTCGCCGAGCAGCGCCGCCCAGGAGTCCTTGGGCGCGGGGCCTGCCGACGAGAGGACGAGGTAGTCCTTCGCCCGGGTGAGTGCCACGTAGAGGAGCCGTCGCGACTCGGCTGCCTCGGCCTCGGCGCCGCTCCGGCGCAGGCGCTCGAGCGCGGCCGTCTCCTCGAAGGACTCCGAGGCGAGGAGGTAGTGCGCGGCGCACACCCTCCCCGCCTCGTCGAGGGCCGCCCGGCGCCGCTCCCCGGGGAGGCGCGCCGTGAGGTCGGGGACCGCCACCACTGGCCACTCGAGCCCCTTCGCCTGGTGGACGGAGAGGAGCGCCACCGCGTCCGCCTCCTCCAGGCTCGCCTCGGGTTCGCGCGCCGGGCGCCGGGCCATCCGGCGCAAGGATGCGCCGAAGGCGGCGGCGGCGGCGCCTCGGGCGGCGGCGCCCCGGGCGAGGTCGAGGGCCTTGCGCACGTTCCGCGCCCGGCGCTCGCCGTCCGGGCCGGCGAGCAGCGCCGCCTCGAGGTCGAGGGCGTCGACCGCGCCCGCGAGGAGCTCCCCCACGTCGAGCCGGTCGCGCACCCGGGCGAGCGCTCCCCAGGCCTCGAGGAACCGGGCGAGGCGCTCGCCCTCTCCCTCCGCAGGCCCTCCGGGGCGCAGCGAGCGGAGCTCCGCCGCCGCCCCCTCGGCCCCGAGGCGCCACAGGCGCGCGAGGCCGGAGCGACCCCCTCCTCCGCGGGCGAGGAGGAAGAGCGACCCGTCGGAGAGGCCGCACAGAGGAGAGCGGAGGAGCGCCGCCCAGGCGAGCTCGTCCGAGGGGTCGGCGAGGCTCGCGAGGAGCTCCCCCAGGTCGCGGACCTCCGGGGCCTGGAAGAAGCCGCCGCCGCGCCCGAGCCGGCACGGCACGCCTGCCTGGCGGAGCGCCCTCTCGTACTCCCGGACGTGGGTGAGACGGCGGAAGAGCACGGCCACCTCGCCGAGCCGCGGGGGGCGATCGAGGCCGCTCGCCCGGTCCCTCACCGTCACCCCCGCACCGCCGCCGATGAGCTCCCGGATGCGAGCCGCAAGCGCCGACGCCTCGCGGGCGCGCCGCTCCTCGGCGGGACCGAGCTCCGGGGCGAGGATCATCTCCGCCGCCGGGAAGGCGCCGCCGCCGCGCATCGCCCGGAGCCGGTCCTCCTCGCCGAAGGGCACGCCCAGGCGGGCGCCGCTCGCCTCGAGGAGGTGGTTCACGAGATCGATCACCCCCGGGACGGAGCGGTGGTTCTCGCGCAGGTGGAGGACCTGTCCCCGGCCCCCCGGCCCGAGCTCCTCGATCACGCCGGCGAAGACGGCCACGTCGGCGCCGCGGAACCGGTAGATGGACTGCTTCGCGTCCCCGACCGCCACCAGGACCGCCGGCCGGTCCTCGCCGTCCGGGGGGGAAGGGTCGCCGGATAGGAGCTCGAAGATCTCCGCCTGCAGTCGGTTCACGTCCTGGTACTCGTCGACGAGGAGGGCGCGGGTCCGGCGGCGAAGCTCGCGCCGGACGAGGGGCTCGTCTCGGAGCAGGTCGCGGGCGCCGAGGAGGAGGTCGTCGAAGTCGAGCGCGCCCGCTGCCCTCTTGCCGTCCCGGTAGCGCCTCTCCGCGTCCAGGACCACGTCGGCGAGCGAGCGCGCCTGCGGCGCCGCCGAGATCTCGGCCGCGACCGCGGGGATCGCGGCGGCGAGGGCGAGGAAGCGCTCGCGCGCCTCGCGCACCTCGGGGGGGGCCCGGCCGAGGCGCCACCTCCGCAGGGGCCCCGCGAGCTCGCAGAGCCCGGCGACCGATCCGGCCGCGAGGCGGGCGCGCGCCTCCGGCCAGCCGCGGGCGAGCTCCTCCATCGCCGCCTGGCCCGACGGCGTCGCCGCCCGCCCTCGCAGGCGAAGGAGATCCTCTCCCGCCGAGGCGAGCTCCGCGACCGCCGTCGCGAGCCCCGCCGGGTCGCCGCCCGCCGCCGCCACCGGGCCGCTCAGGCCGCGGACGGCGCGGTCGCGGACGAGCGCCGCCGCGACCTCGGCGAGGCCGCGGACGCCCCCGTGCCCGGCGGCGAGCGCCCGGATCGACTCCCCGCCCGCCCGGAGCGCCTCGATCGCCGCCGCCAGCGCCGCGGCGTCGAGCGCCTCCGCCGCCGCCTCCTCCTCCAGGACCGCGAAGTCGGGATCGACGCCGGCGTCGAGAGCGTGCTCGCGCAGCAGCCGGGCGGCGAAGCCGTGGATCGTGCCCACGGCCATGCGGGGAAGGCCCCGGCGCGCGGCGGCAAGCCGCTCCGCGCCCTCCGGGCGGACCGCCGCAGAAGCCCGCGCCAGGGCCTCGCCGAGCCGCTCGGCGAGCTCCGCCCCGGCCCGCTCGGTGAAGGTGATGGCGACGATCTCCTCCGGCCGGCACGGGCCGAGCGGCGTCTCGCCGGCGATGAGCCGGAGCAGGAGCTCCACGAGGGCGGTGGTCTTGCCCGCGCCCGCGCCCGCCGAGACCGCGCTCGGCCCGGTGAGCCGGAAGAGCCGCAGCGCGGCTTCGCTCCACGCGACTCCGGCCTCGTCCCGCGTCGACGGGCCCCCCGCCCCGGCATCCGGCATCGCGGGAGGGTCCTCCCTCGGGGGAGGCGGCGCGAGGTTCGCCCTCTCCCGGTCCCGGGGGCGGGCCGCCTGGCGAGAGAGCGTCGTCACGCGTCGTCTCCAGGGCGAGGGAAGCGGCACACCGCGCCGTAGGGGCAGCCGGTGCAATCCGCCGAGGCGATGGGGAACCGCCCCGCCCGCACCTCCCCCACGGCCGCCACCACCGCGTCGGCGAAGGTGCGCCCCCCGGCGGCTCGCACCTCCGCCCGCCGGGCCGGGTCGAGTGCCAGGAACCCGTCGCCGGGCGGGGGCCGCCAGGGGCGCACCCGCTCCGTCGACCGGAGGAGGCCGTAGGTCACCCCGAGCTCCTCGCGTCCCGGGGCCTCCCGCATGGCGGCGAGGAGGTAGAGCGGAGGCTGGAAGCTCGTCGTGCCGAGCGCCTCCTCGTCGAGCTTGCCGCGGTGGTCCCTCTCCCCCCGGGAGTTCTTGTAGTCGAGGACGAGGAGCCGGCGGTCGTCGGCGTCGACCCGGTCGATGCGCCCGCGCAGGAGGATGGGGCCGCCCGGGGAGGGAACGGCGAGCGGCGGGCTCCCCGACCGGCCGCCGAACTCGTGCTCGACGAGCAGCGGCCGAAGCCCGTCGTGCACCCGGCCCTCCGCCTCCACCCAGCGGGAAAGCCGCCGGACGAGCGCCTGGCGCCGGGAGGCCCAGGCCGCCGGGTCTCCCACCCTCCCCTCCGCCTCGCAGGCGGCGAAGGCCTCGTCGGCGATTCGCTCGAGCTCGGCCTGGTCCTCCTCGTCGCCCGAGGGGGGCCACGCCCCGCGCGCGCGGCGCGCGGCCAGGAAGGACTCGAGCACGGCGTGCAGGAGGCGGCCCTCGTCGCGCGGCGCCATGTCGAGGTCGGCCGCCGGGGCGTCCGGCAGCCCCGCCAGCTGCAGGAAGAGGCGGTAGGGACAGCGCGCGCGGGTCTCGAGCTGGGTGGCGCTCCACTCCTCGGGCAGGGCCTCTCGAAAGGCGAGGGAGAGGTCGCCCGGGATGGCACCGGCCGAGGGGGCCGTCCGCCCCTCGAGGACGGCGAGGCGGCGCTCCCGCTCCAGCTCGCCCCTGGCGATGGCGCTCGAAGCCCGCGCCGCGAGGCTCGCCCCCTCGCCGGCGGTCGCGCCCGGGAGCGCGGCGAGGGCCCGGGCGAGCGGCTCCCCGTTCGAGGGGGCGAGGCGTGCGACGGCGCGCAGCGCCTCCTCGCGGGAGCGGGCGTGGCCGAGCGGCGGGTCGGAGGCGAGCGGGAGCTCCTCCGCCGCGCCCCTGGCGAGGACCTCGGCGGCGAGGGGCGCCGGCCCCTCGCCCCCCGCCCCTCGGGTGAAGCCCACCGCCAGCACCTCCCGCGCCGCCGCGAGCGCGGCGAAGCCGAGGTAGTCGGCGACCGCCTGGCGGTCCGCCGACGTCGCCAGCGCGCGCCGCCGCAGGCGCTCGTTCACGGCGCGGCGGGCGGCGTCGCCGAGGAGCGGGTCGGTCCGCGGAGGAGACGGCCAGGAACCCCGCTCGGCGCCCAGCACCAGGACCGCCCGCGCCTCGAGCCCGGGGGCCTCCTCGAGAGGCCAGAGCTCGACTCCGCCTCCGGCCGCGGGCGACGCCCCCGGCACGGAGGCGGATCGGAGGGCCAGGTCGAGGTGGCGAAGCCACTCCCCTCGGTCGAGCTTCCGCTCGCCGCGCCCGAGGAGCCGCTGGGCCGTCGCGACCTCCTCCATCGCCTCCTCGAAGCGGGAGAGGCCTTCAAGGTCCCGCCGAGCGACGTCGGCCGGGCCTCGCGCGGCGCGGCGCCGAACGCCGGCGCCTTCCGCGAAGGCTCGCACGCGCGCCTCCCATCCGCGCGCCGTGGCAGGGCCGCGGAGCGGAGCCAGCGCGGCCGCGGACCGGCGGAGCTCCCGCGCCGTAGCGAGCAGCCCGGCCCTCTCCCGGCGCGCCGCCGGGGCGGTGAGGCGGCCGGCGCGGTCCGCCAGCCTCTCGGCCGGATCGCCGCGCCCGGGAAGGGCTCCGGCCCGGTCGAGCATGCGCCCGAGCCCCGCGGGCGGCTCCCCGGCGCGGAGGTAGGGGGAGCGGAGGAGGAGCTCGGCGCTCGCCCTGTCGACCTCGCCGGCAGCCTCGAGGGCGGCCCGGAGATCGCGGACGAGCGGGAGGGCCGCGAGCGGGGCTTGCCCGGCGGCGGAGAGCGGCACGGCGAGCCGACGAAAGGAGCGCGAGAGAGCCTCCGAGAGCCTCCGCGGGGCGACGACGGCGATCTCGTCGGGGGCGAGGCCGCCCTCGAGGAGATCGGCGGCGAAGCGGGCGGCCGACTCCGCCTGCTCCTCGTCGCCCGGCGAGGGCAAGGTCGCGATCCAGCCCTCGGGACCGGGATCGCGGCGGCCCCCGCCGAGGCCGAGCGCGCGCGCGATTCGCGGCGCGCGCTCCTCGTCCGAAGGGAACCGGAGGGCCACCTCGCGCCTCGAGGCGAGTTCGTGCAGCGACTCGATCCTCCGCACCCAGGGCTCGGCCGGCGAGCTGCGGCGCGGATCCTCCGGGAAGTAGGGCACCCGGGCGAGGACCCTCCGCGCCCGCCCCGCCAGGGCGGTGACGAGGTCGAGCGCGCCCGGCGAGGGAGGGAGGAATCCTTCCAGGACGAGGAGGCCGAGGTCCGCCGTCTCCTCCGAGGGGATACCCCGCCGGGCCGCCTCCGCCGCCGCCCGCAGTGCCGCGGCCGCGTCGGCCGCGCGGAGCTCCGAGAGGAGCTCCTCGTGGATCTCGAGCGCCCGGGAGAGGGCGACGAGCCGCTCGGCGGGGCGTCCCGGGACGTCCAGGGCGGCCCTGCGCAGGTCGGCGGCGGAGACCTCGGAGAGGCGGAGCTCGCGGACGGCGTCGGCCGCCGCGCGGGCACTCCCGGCCGAGGGAGGCGCCGAGCGGGAGAGTTCCGCTTCCTCGCAAGCGGAGAGGGCCAGGATCCGTTCGGCGAGCGGGGTGAGGAGCGCCCGCGTCTCGCCGGCGCGGGCGAGCAGCCCGGGGACGAGGGACGGGATCGTGGCGAGGCGCGGCCCGAGGAGGACCCCGCCCTCCGCCTCGCACAGCCGCAGCGAGGCGCGGGACCGCCGGAGGGCGGAGGGGACCACCACCAAGTCCGTCACGCGGCGGAGGATACGCCGCGGGTACGACGTCTCCGCGGATCCCCGGGGGCGCTCAGTCCTCGCGATACACCGCGAGTGATCCCTCGTTCTCCCACACCTCCACCTTGGCGACGGTGACGCGGCCGCCCTCCTGGTCGCGCAGGCGCTGGCGGGCCTCCTCGTAGAAGAAGCGCGCCAGGTTCTCGGCGGTGGAGTTCACCTCGTCGAAGGGAGGGACCTCGTTCACGTTGCGATGGTCGAAGCGGGAGCCGATCTCCGCCACCATGCGCTGGAGGTCGGCGAAGTCCACTACCATGCCGAGCGCGTTCAGGCTGGAGGCGCGCGCGTGGATGCGCACGCGCCAGTTGTGGCCGTGCAGCCGCTCGCACTTCCCGGGGTGAAGGCGGATCTGGTGGGCGGCGCTGAAGAGGAAGTCCTTGGAGATTTCGTAGATGGAGCCCATCGCCCGCGCAATATACCCGCGCCCGGGACGCGGCGCACCGGCGGGAAGACCCGTCGCGCGCCCCCGGTTTGCGGGTTAGCTTCCTTAGGCGATGCCGAAGGCACTCGAGATGGCGGCGCTCGTCGCCCTGGGCGCTGCGGTGGGCCTCGGGGCGAACGCCCTCTCCCCGCGCCCCGCCCCGGTGCGGGCGAAGGTCTACTCGGTGGCGGAGGCGAGCGGGGGAGCCTGCGCCGGCCCGGAGGAGGCGGCGGCGCCTGCTCCTCGCATCTCGGTGGCGGAGGCGAGCGCGCTGTGCCAGTCCTGCCTGGCCGCGTTCGTCGACGCCCGGGGTGCGGGCGAGTTCGCCCAGGGCCACGTCGCGAACGCCGTCCACCTCCCGCCGTCCGGCCACCCGGACGAGGGCGCGGCGCTCGACGAGCTGCGCCAGCGCCCCCTCGTCGTGGTCTACGACGGCGACGACAGCTGCGCGGTGGCGGACGAGGTCGCCGCCCGCCTCCGCCGGGCCGGCCTCGCCGACGTCCGGGTGCTCTCGGGCGCCTGGCCCGCCTGGGCGGCCGCCGGGGCTCCCGCCGCCGCCGGCGCCTGCGTTAGCTGCGGGCACGCCGAGGGACATCCGTGAGACGCGCCCCGGCGGCCCTCCTCCGCCTGCTCCTGGGTGCTCTCTTCGTGTGGGCCGCCGCGGCCAAGCTCCCCGACATGGCCGGCTTCGCCGAGAGCGTCGCGAACTACCGGGTCCTGCCGCCGGGCTGGGTTCCCCTCCTCGCCGCCGCGCTGGTGGGGGTGGAGCTCGTCGCCGGGGCGGCCCTCGTCGCCGGGTGGTGGCCGCGGGCGGCCGCCGCCGTCCTCGCCCTGCTCCTTCTCGTCTTCGCCGCGGCGCTCTCGCAGGCGCTCCTGCGAGGGATCGACCTCTCCTGCGGCTGCTTCGGCGGGAAGGAGACCGCGAGCTGGGGCGCGGTCGGGCGCGATCTCGCCCTCTTCGCCCTGACGATCGCTTCCCTCGCCCTCGGCCCGGGCCGGCTAACGGCGCCTGGGGCCGGGGCGGCCCCCTGACCCCGAACCCCGCGACCGCCGGGTACTCCGGGACGAGCCGGCTCTTGCGCGCGCTCGCTTCCGCTCGCGGGCGGCGCCGCCTCGCCGGGGCGCGGGCCTGGGAGCGCGCCCGCGGCCCGCCTCCCGTCCCGCGACCGCCGGGCCCGGCTCGAGCTCGAGGAAGTACTGGTGGCGCAGGAAGCGGTGCTCGCGCGCGAGCCGGAGCCCCGCTTCGGCCGCCGCCGCGAGGAAGTCCACCCGGTCGACCTTGTGCGCGACCGGGGGGCCCACGGGCATCTCCCGCTTGTGGAAGTCGATGTTCACGATCCGGCCGCCCGGCCCGAGCCGGGCGGCGAGGCGCGCGAGGTATCGCACGCCGGCAGGGAAGTGGTGGAAGGTGTTGACGACGAGGATGAGGTCGCAGGGGCGGGGCGGCAGGCCGGGCCGGGAGGCGGTCGCGAGCAGGGGGCGGACGTTCCCCACCCCGGCCTCCCGCATCCGCTCCCGCAAGGTCTCGATCATGCGGGGCTCCACGTCGATGGCGTAGACGACCCCGCCCGGACCCACTTGCCGCGCCATGCGCAGCGCGAAGTAGCCGGGCCCGGCGCCGACGTCGCAGACGGTGGCGCCCCGGCGAAGGCGGAGGGCCGCGAGCACTCGCTCGGGCTCCTGCCACTCGGCCCGGTCCTCCCCCTCGAGCCGCGAGAGGTAGCGCGCGAGGTCGTGCGGGTTCCCGTGGCGATCGTGGGGCCCGCCCCGCCCGCCGGGATGCGGAGAGCGGTGCGAGTGGCTCGCGCCGTGGTCGTGGCCCGTCTTCCCCTGCATGGCTCTTACCTCCCCCTGTCCCGAGAAGTGCCGTCCCCGGTTCCGGTCGCGGCGAGCAGGCCTCGCACCGCCGCCCCCGGGTCGCCCGCCACGAGCCAGGCGCGGATGGCGGCCACCCCGTAGGCGCCCGCCGCCATCACCTCGGGGGCGCGAGCGACGTCGACCCCTCCCAGGCCCAGGACGGGAAGGCCCGTCGCCGCGGCCTCGCGCAGTCGCTCCAAGCCGACCGGCGGGCCGTAGCGAAGCTTGGAGGGGGTCGGGAAGACGGGGCCGAAGGTGGCGAAGTCGGCCCCGCCCTGCCGGGCCCGGAGCACGTCAGCGGCGGAGTGGCAGGAGACCCCCACGAGCCTCCCCGAGCCGAGGAGCCGGCGGGCCGCGGCGGGCGGGACGCCGTGGGAGGGCAGGTGGACGCCGTCGGCCTCGGCGAGGAGCGCCACGTCCAGGCGATCGTTGACGACGAGCAACTGCCCGCTCTCCTCGGTGACGCGCCGGAGCGCTCGCGCCGCGGCGAGGAGGGCCCGTCCCCCCTCCTCCTTGGCGCGCAGCTGGACGGCGACGGCTTCCCGGGGCAGTCCGCGGAGGGCGGCCTCCACCCGGGCCACCAGATCCGCCCCGGCCTCCGCGTCGGTCACGAGGTAGACATGCGGCAGGACGCGCGGCATCATCCAATAGTTCCGAGGCGGACATCCATCTCGAGGTGAGTCCCTTGAACGGCGACCTGAAGAGCCTTCTGGACTTCATGGAGATCCAGAAGAAAAAGCAAGCTTCTCACTTTCCCACCGTGAAGGCCGAGAAGCTGCTCACCTTCATGGGCACGACCAGCCTGGCCGGCACCCACGCGGCGGTGGGCATGCTCCCGGTCGTCCGGCTCGAGCCCGGAGCCAACCCCTCCGAGATGCGGGTGCACCTGCGCGGGCAACTGCCGCGCCCGCCCGGGCGCAACGAGTGCATCACCGTTCACGTGGACAAGATCGAGCAATACCAGGGGTACCAGATCAAGACCAAGGCCCTGCCCGCCACCGACGGGGCGGAGGCCGAGCTCTTCCGGCGGTCGGGCAACGAGCTCGTGGTCGAGGGACGCCAGATCTACACCGTGCACCACAGCCCCTACACCATGAAGTTCTTCGAGCAGATCCCGTTCGAGGAGGTGCAGCAGATCGTGGGCGGGGTCCGGTTCGCGCTGGTGGGCGTGGGAGAGACCGCCAACATCTCCCCGCGCTTCGTCTTCCACTACGAGACGAAGCTCGACCGGCCGGTCTTCTTCCACGGCGACGGGCTCGCCCTCAAGACCTACATGAACCTGAAGCAGAACCGGCAGGAGACGCGGCTGCTCGTCGACCTCGACACGTTCGAGGGCTACTCGCTGCGCGGCACGGTGGAGGAGTTCGCGCCGCAGCAGCACGCCGAGGCCTACGAGCGCATCTGCCAGGGCTTCGCCTCCGGCAACTGGGGACGCCCCTCGCGCGTCTTCCGCTTCGTCGCGGACCAGTGGACGCCGGTCAAGCCCTTCCAAGGCTAGCGCGGCGTCCCCACCAGGCCCGTCATCGGGCTCGACGCCGAGGCGTGCAGCCTCATGGGCATGCGACCGGCCAGGAAGGCCTTGCGCCCGGCGCTCACCCCCTCGCGCATCGCCTCGGCCATGAGGACCGGGTCGTCCGCCTCGGCGATGGCGGTGTTCATGAGGACCGCCACCGCCCCGAGTTCCATCGCCACCGCGGCGTCGCTGGCGGTGCCCACGCCGGCGTCGACGAGCACCGGCACCTTCACCGACTCCATCAGGATCTTGAGGTTGTAGGGGTTGCGGATCCCGAGCCCCGAGCCGATGGGGGCGGCGAGAGGCATCACCGCCGCGCACCCCGCGTCCTCGAGCTTCTTCGCCGTCACCGGGTCGTCGTTCGTGTACGGCAGGACGGTGAATCCCTCCTTCACGAGCTCGCGCGCCGCCGAGAGCAGCCCCTCCACGTCCGGGAAGAGGGTGCGCCGGTCGCCGATGACCTCGAGCTTCACGAGGTCGCCCATGTCGAGCTCGCGGCCGAGCCGGGCGGTGCGGACCGCCTCCTCGGCGGTGAAGCAGGCTGCCGTGTTGGGCAAGAGCCTCATCCCCTTCGGCACCCACTCGAGGAGCGACTCCGCCCCCTTGGCCTTCAGGTCGAGGCGGCGAACGGCCACCGTCACCACCTCGGCCCCCGAGGCCAAGAGCGCCCGGTTCATGGTGGGGAAATCCTTGTACTTGCCGGTCCCCACCAGGAGCCGGCTGGTGAAGGCCTGGGAACCGAGGCTCCAGGTGTCGGCGCTGCGCGTCTCCACGGTCAACCCCCTCCGATGAAGGCGACGATCTCCACTGCGTCGCCAGTGCGCAGGGCGCGCGCACCGTGGTCGGCGCGGGGCACCACGGTCTCGTTCACCTCGACCGCCACCCGCTGCGCCTTGATGCCGAGCTGCGCCAGGAGCCCGGCCACGGTGGTCCCGTCGGGGAGCTCCCGGACCTCTCCGTTCAGGGTGACCTGCATCGAGAGGCGATCTACAGCGGTCCGGCGAGGAACGCAAACCCCTCCTCGACCGCGCCCGCGCCACCCCGTAAGCTCCCGGGCGTGTCCGGCGACCTCGCCATCCGGCCGCTCTCACTCGGGGACGTGGTGGACCGAGCCGTCGCCGTGACCCGGGCGAGCTTCCCCGCCCTCTTCGCCGTCTGCCTCGCCACCGGCCTCCCCGCCCTGGTCCTCTACCGCGCCTACGCCGGCGTGCTCTCGGAGCTCCTCGAGGTGACACTCTCCCGGCACGCGCTCCCCCCGGCCGGCGCCGAGCGCCTCTTCGCCTGGTCGGCCGCGGTCCTCGGGCTGAGCTCCCTGCTCCAGCTCGTCGCCTCCGGTGCGATCGCCGCCGTGGTGGCCCCCCGGCTGCTCGGGGAGGACGGGGAGGCGGGCCTGCGGCCGGGCCTCGAGCGCGCGCTCTCCCGCCGCCTGGCCGTCGGCTCGGCGGCCGCCGCCGTCTTCGGCGCCCTCTTCCTCGCCGCCGGCGCCGGCGCGCTCCCGGGCGCGCTCGCCGCCTGGGCCACCGAGGGGCTCACTCGCTCCCTGGCGCTCGCCCTCTCGGCCGCGGGCGGGCTCGCGGCCCTCCTCTGGGCGGTGGTTCGCCTCGCGCTGGCGCCTTCGGCCGCCGGCGCCGAGGGGCTCCACGGGCTGCGGTCGCTCCGGCGCAGCGCGCGCCTCATGGGCGCTGCGCCGGGGGAGCGAATCGCCGAGCGACCCGGCATCCGGGTCTCGGCCATCTTCTTCGTCACCTTGCTCCTCGCGCTTGCGGTGAACGGGCTCACCGGGCTGCCCCGAGCCGCCCTCACCCTCGCCCTGGGGCGCGGCGGGCCGCTCTCGCCGCTGCCGCTCCCCGCCGAGCTCGGGGTCGGGCTGCTCGAGGCCGTCGGCAACGCCGCCGTGCAGCCCTTCGGGCTCGTGGCCCTGACGGTCTTCTACTTCGACCGCCGCGCCCGCCGGGAGGGGCTCGATCTGGAGCGCTGGGCGGAGGCACTCGCGGGGCCGGAGGCCTCCTGACCCCGGCCCTCCTCCTCTCCGTCGCGCTCCTCGCCGCGCCCGAGCCCGAAGCCGAGGCCGGGGGCGCCGCGGGGGCGCGCATCGCCGCCTGGGCCGCCAGGCCGGCGCCGGCCGGGCTCCGCAGCGGCGACCGCGACGCGCTCCGGAAGGCGCTCGCCGGCCTCGGCCCCGACCGCCCGCCCCGGGCCGACGTCTCCGCGGGCCGGCTCGCCGAGCGGCTCTGGGAGTGGTTTCTCGACCTCCTCGGCACCCCCGAGGCGGAGCGCTACGCGGCGGGGGGACGGGTCGCCTACCTCGTCGCTCTCGCGGCCGCGGCAGCGGCCGCCGCCTTCGTCCTCTCCCGCCGGCGCGCCTCCCGCCCGCCGCCAGGGGCCGCTCCGCGGCCGGTCGCCGGGAGCCCTTCCGCCCGCGAGGCGGCCGACGCGCGCGCCGAGGCCGCCCTGGCGAGCGGGCAGCCCGCCGAGGCGGTGCGCCAATCCTTCCTCGCCGCCCTGGCGGCGCTGCAGGAGACGGGCGCCCTCCCGCGCCGCTGCGACCTCACCAACCGGGAGCTCGTGCGGGAGCTCGACCGGAGCCCCCGGGCCACCTCGGCGGCGCCGACCTTCGGGTGGCTCTCTCGCCGCTTCGAGCGCGCGGTCTACGGCCAGGCCCCGGTCGAGATGGCCGAGGCGCGGGAGGCGGTCTCCCGGGCGCGCTCCCTCCGCGGCGGCCTCTCGCAGGAGGGGGGGTGAGGCGAGAGCTGGCCGCCGCCGCCCTCCTCGCGCTCGCCGGATTCGCGGCGGCGACCGCCCTCCTGCACCGGCGCGAGGTCGACGCGGCCCACCGGCTCGCGCCGGGCGCCGACGGCACCGGCCCCGAGGGCGCGGCGGGGCTGTGGCGCTGGGCCGAGTCGACCGGCCGCGGGCCGCTGCGGGTCGAGGACGGGGAGAGGGCCCCGAGGGGCGCGGTCTGGATCTTGGGCGAGCCTCCGGGGCCGCTCGGGGACGCGGAGGCGGCGGCCTTCGTCGACCACGCGCGCTCGGGGGGCCTTTCGGTGTGGGCCCTGAGCTCGAGCCCCCAGCCCGCGCTCGCCGGGCTCCTCGGCCTGCGCCGCGGCCCGGCGTCGGCCCGGGGGGAGACCACCGCCCTCGCCCCCCACCCCCTCTTCCGCGGCCTCACGCTCTACGGCCGCTGCGGGGAGCTCCAGAGCGCCGTTCCCGGCGCCCTCCCGGTGGCGGGCCAGGAGAGGAGCGGCGCGCCCTGCGTCTCGGCCCTCTCCGTCCCGGTCGGGCGGGGAGAGGTCCTCGTCCTCGCCGGCCGGGATCTCCTCGCCAACGCCACCGTGGCGAGGGGCGACAACCTCGAGTTCTGGGCGCGCGCCGCGGAGGGCGGGCCGCTCGCCTTCGACGAGCGGCGGAGGGCGGGAGGCGCCCTGCCGTCCCTCCCCGCCGGGCTCCTCGCCATCGCCGGCCAGGCCGCGCTCGCCCTCGGGCTCATCGCCGGGTCGGTCCTGCCGCGGCTGGGCAGCATCCGGGCCTGCGCGGAGCCGGGCGAGCGCGGGACGGAGCACTACCTGCAGTCGCTCGCCGCGCTCTACCGCCGGGCGCGGGCCGAGCCCGAGCTCGTGCGGGCCGCGCACGCCGAGCTCCGGGAGCGGCTCCGCGACCGGGCGGGGATCCCGCGCGCCCTTTCCACCGCCGAGGCAGCCCGGCTCCTCGAGCGGCGCAGCCCCGCCGCGGCCGCCGCCCTCGAGGAGGTCGCGGCCGCCGCGGAGCGAGCTTCGTCCGCCGGCCCCTCCGATCTCCTGCGGGTGGCGCGCGCCGCGAGCGCGGTGGAGGCGGCCCTCTCCCCCTCCGCGCGCCCGGGGTGAAAGGCCGGCCGGGCTTTTGCTATCTTGCCCGCCATGTCCGAACCGCAGCTCGTCCCGGTGCACGGGCGCCTTCGCGCCGAGATCGGGAAGGTGGTGGTGGGCCAGGGGGCAGCGGTCGACGAGATCCTCGCCGCCTTCGTCGCCGGCGGCCACGTGCTCCTGGAGGGGGTCCCGGGAGTGGCGAAGACCCTCATCGCCAAGGCGCTGGCGCGCTCGCTCGATCTGCGCGCGACGAGGGTCCAGTTCACGCCCGACCTCATGCCGGCGGACATCCTCGGGACGAGCGTCTTTCGCCCCAACACCGGGAGCTTCGAGCTCGTCCGCGGCCCGGTCTTCACGGACCTGCTCCTCGCCGACGAGGTGAACCGCAGCCCCCCGAAGACCCAGGCGGCCCTGCTCGAGGCGATGGAGGAGCGCCAGGTCACCCTGGAGGGGACAAGGCACCCGCTCGGCCCCTTCTTCTTCGTCATCGCCACCCAGAACCCGGTGGAGTACGAGGGGACCTGGCCGCTCCCCGAGGCCCAGATCGACCGGTTTCTCGTCAAGGTGCGGGTGGGCTACCCCTCCGACGCCGAGGAGGCGGAGCTCCTCCGCCGGGCGAGCGAGAGCGGCGACCCGAGCGACCTCGCCGCCAAGGGCGTCGGCCCGGTGCTCGGCCAGGGCGATCTCGCCGGGCTGCGCGCGGCGGCGAGGCGGCTCCCCGTCTCTCCCGCTGTCCTCCACTACGTGGGCTGCCTGGTGCGCGAGACGCGTGCCATGGCCCGCGTCCGGCTCGGGGCGAGCCCCAGGGCCGGGCTGGCGCTCCTCGCCGTGTCCCGCTCGCTCGCGGCACTTCGCGGCGCGGAGTGGCTGTCCCCGGACGACGTGAAGGCGGTGGCGCACCCCGTCCTGCGCCACCGCCTCCTGCTCCGCCCGGAGGCGGAGCTCGAGGGCGCCACGGCGGACGACGTGGTGGATGAGCTGCTCTCCTCGGTCGAGGTGCCGCGCTAGTGCTCCTGCCCACCCCGAGGGCCGCCAGCCTGGCCGCGGCGGGGCTGCTCGTCGCGCTCCTCGCCCTCCCCTGGCCGCGGCTCGGCGGCGCCGTCCTCGCCCTCGACCTCCTCCTCCTCGCCGCCGTGGCGGCGGATGCGCTCCGGGCCCCGCGGCCCGGGTCGCTCGCGGCCCGCCGCGGCTTCGCCGACCCCATGTCGGCCTTCGCCCCGGCCGCGGTGGGGCTGGAACTCGCCTGGCGCGGCTCGCGCGCCGCCTTCGTCCGCCTCGCCGACGCGCCGCCCTCCTCCTTCGAGTCCCAGGGCCACCGGATGGAGGTCCTCCTCCCGCCGCGCGGCGAGGTCGCGCTCGGCTACCGGGTGGTGCCGCGTTCGCGCGGCGACTTCCGCTTCGGCGACCTCCACGTCCGGGCCGCCGGCCCCTGGGGGCTCGCCGCCCGCCAGTGGCGCACCGAGCTCGCCGCGGCGGTGCGCGTCTACCCCGACCTGCGCGGCCTGGCGCGCCTCGACGCCTCGCTCGCCCCGGGGTCGGCCCCCTCGCGGCGGGGCGGCATCCCCGACGGCCGGGAGTTCGAGGGCCTCCGTCCCCACCTCCCCGGCGACGACGTGCGCCGCGTCGACTGGAAGGCGACCGCCCGCCGCGGGGCCCCGGTGGTGCGGGAGATGGGGCCGGAGCGCAGCCAGACGGTGTGGCTGCTCCTCGACTGCGGCCGCCCCCTGGCCGGGCGCCTGCCCGGCGGCAGGACCCGCCTCGACGGAGCCGTGGACGCGTGCCTGGCGCTCTCGCGCGCCGCCACTCGCGGCGGAGATCGGGTGGGGCTCGTCGCCTTCGGATCGGAGGTGAGGGCCCTCGTCCCTCCCGGCCGCGGGAGCGGCCAGCTCGGCCCGCTCGCCGCCGCCCTCTACGGCCTCGACGCCCGCCCCGAGGAACCCTGCCTCTCCCACGCCCTCGACCTCGTGCAGGCGCGCCAGGGGCGGCGCGCGCTCGTCGTCCTCTTCACCGACCTCACCGACCCGGAGAGCGGAGCCGCGCTCGTCGCCCGCGCCACCCTCCTCTGCCGGCGCCACCTCGTCCTCCTCGTCGCGCCGGCCGACCCCGCCCTCTCGAGCGCCGCGGCTTCCCGTCCCTCCTCGGTGGAGGACGCCTTCGCGCGCGTGGCCGCCGCGCGGATCCTCGCCGAGCGGGAGGCCGCGCTCGCCCGACTGCGGGGCACGGGGGTGCGGGTGGCGGACGTGGCCGCCGGCCAGTCCGCCTCGGCGGCGGCGCTCACGGGCTACGCGTCCGCCAAGGCGTCGGGAAGGCTATGACTGCGCGCCGCCGGGCCAGACCAGGGTGAGGAGCACGGCGCTGTCGCGGCGGGCTTCGACGTCGTGGAGCATGCCGCGCTCGAGCGTGGCAAGGTGACCGGCCGGGAGGTCGATCGGCCCCTCGGGAAGGTGGAGCGTGGCGCGCCCGCGCAGGGTCTGCACCGAGACCCGCGCCTCGGCGCGGCTCTCCCCCAGCCGGGCTCCGGCGCGCATCGAGAGGAGGACGATGCGGAGGTCCGGGTACTTCACGAGCGTGACGGCGCTGTGCCCCTCGGTCGCGAGAGCGGCTTCGCCCCGCAGACCTCTCTCCACCTCGGCGAGGTGGAAGTGGCCGATGGGATCGCGGAGGTGATCGAGGTGGATGCGCACCACTCCGGGGGCGGGTCGCGGCCCGGGGCGGCGGGACCAAGCGTGTGCGACGGCCATGTCATTCCTCCTCTTTCGGGTGTCGCCCTTCATCATTAGTGGGGCTCGTCGTCGAGGCAGGGCCCATCCGGGGCTGCGCCCCGGATCGATCGGTGGTAGATTGGCGTTTCGTCGGCGTCTCGCGGAGTTGGGCGAGGGCGGCCTCGGGCAGCCGGAGGCCGCAGGGAGGCACGGGGTGGGTCGGGTGGCGGCGGGAGTCCGCGTCGAGAATCGCGAGAGCGCCGCGCGCTCGCGCACAGATGGTCTCGAGCCCGGGCCCGGCCTCACTCGCTTCCACCAGCTCGTCGCCGCCGAGTCGCTCACGGCGCGCGCGGGCAGCGGCGCGGCTCGGCTCGCCCCCGCGCTCGCCCAGGCCGCGGTGGACCTGAACCCCCACCAGGTGGAGGCGGCGGCCTTCGCGCTCGGCTCGCTTCCGACGGGCGGCGCGGTGCTCGCCGACGAGGTCGGGCTCGGCAAGACCGTCGAGGCGGGCCTGGTCATCGCCCAGCTCGCGTCGGAGGGGCGCGGCCGCACCGTCGTGCTCGTCCCAGCCTCGCTCCGCAGCCAGTGGCGCGACGAGCTCCGCTCGAAGTTCGGGCTCGAGGCGGAGGTCCTGGACGGCGAGCGGGCCCGCTCCCTGGCGGGCAACCCCTTCGAGCGCCTGGCGGGCGTGACCATCGTCTCGCACGCCTTCGGCGCCCAGAGGGCGAGCGATCTCTCCCGCGTCCCCTGGGACCTGGCGGTCATCGACGAGGCCCACCGCCTGCGCAACGCCTGGAGGCGGGACCACCGCACCGGCCAGGCCTTGCGAAAGGCGCTCCTGCGCGCCCCCAAGCTCTTGCTCACCGCCACCCCGCTCCAGAACGAGCTCCTCGAGCTCCTCGGCTTGGCGAGCTTCATCGACGACGCGCTCCTCGGCACCGAGGAGTCCTTCCGCCTGCAGTACGCGAGCGGGGAGCCGAGCGAGGAGCGCATGGCCGACCTGAAGGCGCGCCTCGCCCCGGTGGTCACCCGCACCCTGCGGCGGCAGGTGAAGGAGCACGTCCGCTTCACCGCGCGCCGCTCCATGGTGGAGGATTTCGAGCCCACGCCCGAGGAGAGCGCGCTTTACGACCGGGTGAGCGACTACCTGCGGCGCGAGGACGCCCACGCCATCCCGCGGGCCCGAAGGGCCCTCATGGTCCTCGTCTACCGGAAGATCCTGGCCTCCTCGAGCTTCGCCCTCGCCTCCACCCTGGAGCGGCTCTCCCTCTCCCTGGAGGGTCGCATCGCCGGTTTGGCCCAGGCGGCGGGGGAGTGCCCGGAGCTCGAGGCCTTCGCGGAGGAGGCCGAGGAGTGGGGCCCGGAGGAGCGCGCCGAGGGGGGCTTCCGCACCCCGCGCGTCCTGCGCCAGATGGAGGCGGAGCTCGCGGAGCTGCGCGCCTGCGCCCGGGCGGCGCGGGCCATCCGCTCGAACGCCAAGGGCGAGGCGCTCTCGCGCGGGCTCGATCGGGCTTTCACCGTGGCACGCGCCTGCGGCTGGCCGGAGAAGGCGGTGGTCTTCACCGAGTTCCGGCGCACCCAGGACCACCTGCGCGACCTGCTCTCCTCGCGCGGGTACTCGGTGACGTGCCTCGCGGGCGACTCGGGGAGCGCGGACCGGCGCGCGTCGCTCGTCGAGGAGTTCAGGGCCCGCTCTCAGGTGTTCCTCATGACGGAGGCCGGCGCCGAGGGGCTCAACCTCCAGTTCTGCAACCTGGTGGTGAACTACGATCTGCCCTGGAACCCTCAGCGCATCGAGCAGCGCATCGGGCGCTGCCACCGCTACGGCCAATCCCGCGACGTGCTGGTGGTGAACTTCCTCAACCGCCGAAACGCCGCCGACGCCCGGCTCTACGAGCTCCTGGGCGAGAAGCTCAAGCTCTTCGACGGCGTCTTCGGATCGTCCGACGAGGTCCTGGGAGCCCTCGGGAGCGGCGTCGACTTCGAGCGCCGCGTGCTCGAGATCTACCAGGCCTGCCGGTCGGGAGAGGAGGTCGACCGGGCGTTCGAGGCCCTGCGCCGCGACCTCGACGGGCGCATCGAGGCGCGCCTAGCGGCCGCCCGCTCCCTCCTCTTCGAGCGCTTCGACGGGGACGTGCGTGCGAGGCTCAGGCTCACCGCCCGGGAGGCCGAGGAGGCGGTGAAGCGCCGCGAGGAGGAGGAGGAGGCGCTCCTCTCCTCCGTCCTGGCCTCGGGCGAGACCCTCCCGGCCGAGGTCCCGGCGGGCGCCGCCCCCCGGGCGCGCCGCGCCCGCCTGGCGCGGGCCGCCGCCGACGCCGTCCGGGCCCGGCCCGCCGAGGCGGTGCACCGTCTCGAGGTGGACGCCCGCGGGCTGCCGCCCCGCCTCGGCCACCTCGCCGGCCGCGAGGGCTGGTGGTTCGCCTGGCGCTTCTCCTTCGGTGGCCTCGCCCCGGAGGAGCGGGTCGCCCACGTCGTGCTGTGGTTCGACGGGGAGGCGTGGCGGGCCCTCGACGCCGAGGACGCCGCCCGCTTCGCGACGCTCCCCGCAGCTGAGGGGCGCGGCGCGCCCGCGGCCACTGCCCCGCTCGGCTCTGCCCAGGAGGAGGCGCTCGCCCGGCTGTACGCCGAAGCCCAGGCGCAGGCTGGCGCCCGCTCCCTCGCCGCCCTCGACGAGGCCCGGGAGCGCTGGGACCGCAGCGCCGAGGACACCCTCTCGGGGCCGCGCCGCTCCGTCGAGGACGCCTGCGACGCCTGGAAGAGGGCGCGCGCCGAGCTGCACGCCGAGAGCGGCCCTCTTCCCCTTCGCGATCGCCGGGCGCTGCTCGAGCGGGCGGAGCGCGAGTACCGGCGCGGGCTCGAGCAGCTCCGGGCCGCGGAGGCCCTGCGCTACGGGGAGAAGGACCGGGCGCAAGCCGAGATGCGCAGGCGCGCCGAGGCCCACGGCCAGCGCAGGCTGCTCGCAACCGCCTGGTGGCGCTGCGGGTAGGACTAAGCCCCCGCTCCTTCCGGAACGTTGCCTCCGGCGATCGCCCCCGCCATCATGGCGGCGCCACCCGCCGCCGGAAGGCCCCCGCCATGACCCTCGACCTGGAAACGCTAGACCGGACGCCCGCGGAAGGGGCCCGGGTCGTCTCCCTCGCCCTGCTCGCCGACGTGACCGATGCCGCGGCCCGGCTCGGCGACGGCGCCGACGAGGAGGCGCTGCACGACTTTCGCGTGGCGATGCGCCGGCTGCGTTCCACCCTGCGGGCCTGGCGCCCGGTCCTGGGCGACGCGCTCCGCAAGAAGGACGAGCGGCGGCTCCGGAAGATCGCCCGCGCCACCAACTCGGCCCGTGACTCCGAGGTGCTGCTCGGGTGGCTCGGCGAGGTGCTCGGGGACATGGCGGAGAGCCACCGGCGGGCGGCCCGCTGGGTGGCGTCCCGGGTGGAGCAACGGCGGCTTCGCCCCGACCCGGTGGCGCAGGAGAAGCTCGGCCGCCTGGCGCTGCGCCTCTCTTCCCGGCTCTCGCGCGGCGGGGGCCCGCACCGACCCGAGGGCGAGACCTTCGCCTCCGCCCTGACGGCGCGGGTGCGCGCCCAGGCCCGGCTCCTCCGGGAGGCGCTCGCCCGGGTGTCGTCCCCCGAGGACGTCCTGCACGCTCACCGCGCCCGCATCGAGGGCAAGCGGCTCCGGTACCTGATGGAGCCGCTGCGCGGCACCCCGCTCGTGGACTCTGGCGCGGCGGTCCAGGTGCTCAAGTCCCTTCAGGACCTGCTCGGCGAGCTGCACGACGCCCACGTGGCCGCCTCCGCCATCGCCAGCGCGCGGCTCGAGGCGGCGGCGGAGCGCGCACGGGGGCACGGCGAGCTGCCGGACGGGCCGGGATTGCGCCCCGGCCTCCTCGCCCTGGAGCGGCTGGCCCAGAAGCGCGCTCGCAAGCTCTTCGAGCGGCTGGAGGAGGAGGTGCTCGCGAAGAAGGGCGTCTCGGTCCTCGACCCGGTCTACGCCGTGGCACAGGCGCTCGAGGAGCGCACCGCCGGTGCCCAGGCCGACCCGCCAGCGCCCCGGCGCCGCTTCCTCCTCTCCGAGCTGCCCGACCGGACCCACTGGGGCACCGCCACCGAGATCGAGAAGGGGTGGCTGCCGGGCGACGGGCGGCGCGAGTGCTACGGGCGGGCGCGCTCCCCGAAGGGAGAGACCTACTTCCGCACCATCTCCGGGAAGGGCGGCCGGCGCGCGCGCGACACCGAGGAGATCGCCTCCGCGGTCTTCGAGGCCTTCTGGCCCCTCACCGAGGGCCAGCGGGTGCACAAGCGCTGCTACCTCGCCCCCGGCGAGCCGGGATGGCGCTTCGACGAGTACCTCGACCGCCAACTCGCCCTGGCGGTGGCCGAGCCCGGCAACGAAGCTCCCCTGCCCGCCTGGCTCGAGCCCTACCTGGTGCGGGAGGTCACCGGGGAGCGCGGCTACCACGACGACTTGCTCGCGCGCCGGGCTCCGAGGGGCGCCCGCGCGCGCCCGGCCCGGGAGGACGAGACCGGCGCCGCGCCCACTGCCCCCGCGGGCGAGGCGGCGGAGGTCCGGCCGCCGGAAGGGGAGAGCCGCTCCGCCTAGGATCGAGGGAGTGGCACCCGGATCCGGAGCGCCCCGGGCAGGATCGTCCAGCGCGCCGGCAGCCTCCCCGGCTGCTCGCCGTCCACGTCGAGGAGAACCTCGGCCCCGTCGACGGGCTCCGCCTCCACGGTGCGGGCGCGAGCGCGCCGGGTGTTCGGGAGGCGGACGTGGCTGCCGTCGTAGAGCATGTGCCGCTTGGTGACGAAGGCCATGAGGCCGAGCCCCTTCCAGACGGTGAGGTCGAACCAGCCGTCGTCCATCCGCGCCTCGGGGGCTACCGCCATCCCTCCGCCGAAGTAGCGGCCGTTGCAGACGCAGAAGGCGGTGACGGCCTCCTCGGTCCACGCCCCTCCGTCCGCCCTCCAGCGCACCGGTAGGTCGCGATAGCGGAGCAGGGCCTTGGCGCTCGCGAGCGTGTAGGAGAGCTTGCCCCCCATCCACTTGCCGCCGCGGGCGAGCTCCCGCACCACGTTGCCGGAGATGCCGAAGCTCGACACGTTGACGAAGTGGCGGCGCTCCGTCCTCCCCCCGTGCCCCAAGAACTCGACCAGCCCCAGGTCGCAGCTCACCGTGGCCCCCGAGGCCAGCGTCCGGGCGGCGTCCTCGGGCGACTCCGGCCAGCCTAGGGAGCGGCGCAGGTCGCCGCCGGTCCCGCGGGGGATGCAGCCGAAGAGCACCTCGGGGTCGACCAGGCGCCCCTCGTCGACGAGCCCGTCCACCACCTCGCTGGCGGTGCCGTCGCCCCCGACCGCCACCACCAGCCGCTCCCCGCCCCGGGCCGCTTCCCGGGCGAGCTCCTTCGCCTCGCCCTGGCGCCTGGTGAACACCGCCTCGAAGCTCCCGATGGCGGACCGCACCGCGCGCGCGATGCGGTCGAAGTGCCGGCCGGTGCTGCCGGCGGCACTGGCCGGGTTGACGATGAGGAAGGGCTTCAAGGGGCGCCACTCTACCCCAGCGCGCGCTCTCGCGCCCGCCGCGCCGCGCCAAGGCCCGGGTCAGGCGGGCGCGCCGCCCCGGGCGCGCGCCGCGAAGGAGCGCACCAGCCTCGCGATGGGCACCCCGGTGGGGCAGAGCGACTCGCACCCGCCGCAGGAGCTGCAGGCCTCGAGCCCCTCCGCGCCCGGCCCGAGCGCGAGGGAGCTCTTCGAGTAGAGGCGGAAGGCGGCGTGCAGCCCCAGGTCTCGGACGGAGGGCGCGACCGCCGCGAGCGGGCACGCCGACTCGCACAGCCCGCAGGAAATGCAGGCGCTCGCGGCCTCGCCCGCCGCGCGGTCGTCGGGGGAGGTGGGCGAGAGCCCCTCGGGCGCGTAGCTCGCGAGAAAGCGCTCCGAGCCGCTTCCCTGGCGGAAGAGGCGCCGGAGCGGGTGCGCCACGAGCGCGCGGTAGCCGAGGTAGGCGAGCGAGCGGACCCGTCCCATCGCCTCACCCCACCCCCGGGAGCGCGCGCTGCGCCCGCGCCACCCCGGCGGCGGCGCGCCCGGCCAGCCAGCCGGTGAAGATGGCCACCCCCATGCCGGTGCCGTCCGAGGCCTGGTCGTGGCCGCCGACGACCGCTCCGGCGGCGAAGAGGCGGGGGTTCACCACCCTCCCCTCAGCGTCGAGCGGCCGGAGCTCTCCGTCCACCTTCAGGCCCGCGGAGAGCAGCGGCTGGGGCGAGCGGCTGTCCCGCACGGTGAGCGCCCAGGGCGAGCGGGCGGCGAGGCGCGCGCCCGCCTCCGCGAACGGCCCCTCGGAGGCGAGCACCGGGAGGCCGAGCGCCGGCTCGACGAGCTCGCCGCGGCGGGCGATCCCCCCTCCCGCGAAGCGGCCGGTGGCGAGCACCCAGCTCTTCGCCACCACCTTGCGCCCCCCCACCCGGGCCTCGAGGGCGAGCGCGCTCGCCTCGCGGACCTCGCCCCGGAGCACCTCGACCCCGGCCGCGCCCAGCCGGAGGTCGATGGCGCGCTGCAGGCGCAGCCCCGGGACGCTCGGAACGTCGGAGAGGAACTCGGCGACGGGGATCCCCGCCCGGCCCTCGATCCTTTCCGCCACCCGGGCCTCGGGCGTGAGCCCGAGCACCGGCGGGAAGAGGGCCACCGTCGACCCCCGCGGGAGGCGTTCGGCGAGGAGCTCGCCGACCTGCTCGGCGGCGCCGGGCGCCTCGAGCAGGCGGGCCAGGTCCACCGGGCGGGCGAGCGCCGCTTCCTCCCACATGAAGAGGTCGAGGAGCGCCACCTGGACCTCCGGCGCTCCGAGGTGCCGCGCCCGCGCCGCCCCCGAGGCCACGAGCCCCGCGTCCCACCAAAGGTGGCCCCGCGCCGCGACCACCGCCATCCTCCCCCGGGCCTCGGCGAGGTCGCCGGCCACCATGCTGCGCTGACAGGTGGCAGCGGGGTGCACCTTGCCGAAGGGGGTGAGGAGCCAGCGGTTGCGCCCGGTGGGCGGGGCGAGGACGTGAGAGAGCTGTCCGCTCGCGAACTCCACCGCGTTCCAGAGCCGGTCGAGGGAGTCGCGCAGCACCTGGTACGGGTGCCCGGCCACGGTGGCGGCGACGCGGCGCGCCGACTCCACCACCCCGGCCCGGCCGGCGAACGGCACCTCCGGCAGCGCGCTCGGGTCGTGGGCCACCGAGATCGCCCCCCCGGAGAGGCCGGTGCTGCCCGGGGCCCGCCGCACCAGCACCACCCGCGCGCCGGCGTCGCGGGCGGCGAGCGCCGCGATGGCCCCGGCCATGCCGCCGCCCACCACCAGCACGTCGCAGAGAATGGGCGCCGCTTCCTCCGCCACCCCTACACCTCTCCCAGACCGCGGTGGACCGCGCGCAGGAGCTCCTCCTGCGAGAGCTGAAAGCCGTCGAGGACCGCCCGCCTCTCGCGCCAGTTCACCTCGAGCAGCTGGTGGAGCTCGGCGCGCAGCCGATCGCCGTCCCAGTCGAGCTCGTGGGCCACGAGCTGCGCCCCGAGCCGCGCGCAGTCGAGCCCGCCACAGCCGGCGATCCCGAGGCGGCAGCGGCGGCGGAGGTCCTCCAGCCGCCGCACCTTCTCGTGCCGGGCGATGAAGACCACCTCCGCCGCCAGGATGCCCTCGTCGCGGCAAACGACGAGCTTCAGGCGTGGGTCGTCGTCGGCGAGGAGGAGCACCTCGCGCGCCCGCGAGCCGTGGCGGTAGACGAGGCGGCGCACGGCGCCCTCCCCGACCCCGTGGCGCCGGGCGAGCTCGTGGGCGTCCGCGACGGCGTCGCCGCCCGGGAGCGGCTCCTCGTGGGTCCGGCAGGGGCGGGGCGCCTTGCCGAGGAAGGAGAGGAGGCGGTCGGTGATCTCCTCCGACTGGGCGCGGTAGCTCGCCAGCTTCCCCCCCACGAAGGAGAAGAGCCCCTCCGCCCCCTCGGGCGCGTGATCGAGGAGCTGGTGCTCCCGGGAGAGGGCGTCCTCGGTCTTGCCGTACTCGTAGAGGGTGGTGCGGACCCCGCTCCAGGCGCGCGTCACCCGGGCGCGGCGCACCGAGGGGACGAGGGACTCGACCCCCTCGAGCAGGTAGGCCACCTCGTCCGAGGTGGCCTCCAGGTCGTCCGGGTCGCCGTAGAAGTCGTCGTCCGTGGTGCCGATGATCGACTCGTCCTCGTGCGGCATGAGGAACATCTGCCGGCCGTCCACCGCGCGGCAGATGATGCCGTAGTTCGAGAAGCGCCGGTCGAGCGACAGGTGCACGCCCTTCCCCGGCCGCATGGGCACCTCGACCCCGTTTAGGCGGCCCCAGTGCGGGGACCAGGCGCCGGTGGCGTTCAGGACCGCGCCGGCCCGCGCCTCCCCGTGCTCGCCGGTGACGAGGTCGCGCCAGCGCACCGCCACCGCGCGTCCGCCCTCCCGGACGAGCTCGGTGGCCTCGGTCCAGGTCCGCACCTCGGCGCCGTGCGCCTCCGCGGAGAGCGCGTTGAGGAGGCAGAGGCGCTGTCCGTCGATCCCCCACTCGTCGAGGGTGACCGCCCCGCCCAGGCCGGGCCGGAGCGAGGGCTCGAGCGCGTACATCTCGGCAGGCGTGAGCCGGGTCGAGGGCTTGCCGCCCTTCAGCGGTTGGTAGAGGTCATAGGTCCCGACGTAGACCTCGGTGGCGTACCAAGCCGCCCGCTCGGCGAGCGACGCCTCCTCGGCGCGGGAGGCGAAGGGCATGAGGAAGGGGATGCGGAAGACGAGGTGCGGCGCGATGCGCCTGATGTAGCCCGCGTCCCGGCAGGCGAGCTCGGTGACCTTTCGGTCGGAGAGCATGTAGCGGATGCCACCGTGGATCATGCCGGAGCTGGCGCCGCTCGCGCCGGAGGCGAGGTCGCGCTTCTCGAGCAGGAGCACCGAGAGCCCGCGCATGGCGCAGTCCCGCGCGGTGCCGGCGCCGTTCACGCCCCCCCCGAGCACGACGACGTCGTAGCTCTTCCGGTCCGCCATCACGTGGAGTCTACCGCCCGCCCGGCCGGGGCGTGGTGCCCGCGCGGGGCCTACTTCGCCGGCTCGTACGTGCTCTTCACGTAGAGGTCCCGCAGCTGTCGCGCGTCGGCGTCGCCGGGGGCCCCGGTCATGAGATCGGTGCCCTTCTGCGTCTTGGGCCAGGCCACCACGTCCCGCAGCGACTCGGCCCCGGTGAGGAGCATCACCAGCCGATCCATGCCGAGGGCGATGCCGCCGTGGGGCGGAGCCCCCATCCTGAGCGCGTCGAGGAGGAACCCGAACTTGTTGCGGGCCTCCTCGGCGGAGATGCCCATGGCCTTGAAGACCCGCGCCTGCACCTCGGGGTCGTGGAGCCGGATCGACCCTCCGCCGATCTCGAACCCATTCAGGACGAGGTCGTAGCGCCAGCAGTAGACCCGGCCGGGGTCGGTCTCGAGGAAGGGCAGGTCCTGGTCGCGCGGCCTCGTGAAGGCGTGGTGCGCCGGCTGCCAGGTGGAGGAGTCCTCGTCGTACTCGAACAGGGGCGGGTCGACCACCCACAGGAAGCGCCACTGGCCGCCGGAGCCGAACTCGGGGATGAGGCCGGTACGCTTCGCCAGGTGGACGCGAAGGTTGGCCATCACCGTGTGGACGGTCGAGGCCTTGCCGAACTGGAAGAGGATGAGGTCGCCCGGCTGCGCCCCGGTGACCTGGTTGATGGGGAGGCGCATCTCGGGGGTGACGGTCTTCGCGAAGGGCGACTGCGTCCACTCGCCGTTCTCGGCCACCTTGGCGCGCGCCAGGCCCTTCGCCCCCATGCCCTTCACGTATTCCTCGAGCTTGTCGATCTCGGTGCGGGAGAAGTTGGCGGAGGCCGGTACCCGCATGGCCTTCACGATCCCTCCCTTGGCGACCGCGTCCTGCAAGAGCGGCACCCCTCCGCCGCCGTGCTGGCGGACGAGGTCGGTGAGCAGCTGGTGCTCCATGCCGAAGCGCAGGTCCGGCTTGTCGTTGCCGTACTTGGCCATCGACTCGTCGAAGGGCATGCGCGGGAAGGGGCGCGGCAGCTCCACTCCCAGGACCTCCTTCCAGAGGCGGCACACCAGCCCCTCGATGACGCCGAAGATGTCGTTCTGCTCGACGAAGCTCATCTCCACGTCGATCTGGGTGAACTCGGGCTGCCGGTCGAGGCGGAGGTCCTCGTCCCGGAAGCAGCGGACGATCTGGAAGTACCGGTCGAACCCGGCGATCATGTAAAGCTGCTTGAAGAGCTGCGGGCTCTCGGCGAGCGCGTAGAACTTGCCGGGGTTGAGACGGCTCGGAACGAGGAAGTTCCGGGCGCCCCCCGGGGTGTATTTCACCATGAAGGGCGTCTCGAGCTCGAGGAAGCCGTTCTCGGTGAAGTAGTTGCGGGTGACGTGGTTCACCCGCGCCCGCGTCATGAGCGTCCGCTGCAGCGGGGCGCGCCGCAGGTCGAGGAAGCGGTACTGAAGCCGCTTCTCCTCGGCCGTGTCGACCTGATCCTCGATGGGGAACGGGGTGGCCTCGGATCGGTTGAAGATCTCGAGGTCGCTCGCGTGCACCTCGATCTCGCCCGTCTTGAGCTTGGGGTTCACGTTCTCGCCCCGGGAGACCACCTTGCCGCGCACGCCGACGCAGTACTCGAGCCGCAGCTTCTCCGCGGTCTCGTGCACGTCCGGCCGCACGTCCTCCTCGAACACCACCTGCGTCACGCCCTCCCGGTCGCGCAAGTCGATGAACACCGCCCCGCCGTGGTCGCGCCGGTTGTTCACCCAGCCGAACAGCACGACCTCCTTTCCGATGTCGGCCTTCGTCAGCTGTCCACAGCTGTGGGTGCGCTTGAGATCGGTGATGAAACGCTGCACGGAAGCCTCCGGGAAAAGCGAACATAGGCAGGTAGCACCCGGGGACGCGATGCGTCAAGGATCCGAGGAGGCGCGCAGGTCGCGAACCCGCAGCTGCAAGCGCCTCGTCCCGTCCCACTCGTCGAATCCGAGGCTCACCGCGGCCTCCACCTGCGCCCCGCACAGCGAGAGGCGGTCGCCGAGGGAGAAGCCGATGGCGTCCCGGTCCGCGAGCTTTAGCTTGAGGTGCACCCCGCCGGCCCCCACCTGGCGCGCCCGCGCCGGGGTGGCCCGCAGTCCGAAGACCGGTTCCGGGTTCCCCGCGCCGAACGGCGCCAGCCGCTCCAAGTCCTCCGCTCCCCTCAGGTCGAGCAGCGCCGGCTCGACCCATCGCTCGAGCCGGGTGCGCGGCACGAGGTCGTCCTCCGACACGCGCTCGGCGGCGTGGCGCTCGAAGGCCCGCCGGAATCCCTCCAGGGCGTCGGGCTCGAGGGTCACCCCGGCGGCGTGGCGGTGACCCCCGAAGCGGGTGAGGTGCGACGCGCAGGCGGCGAGCGCCTCGTAGAGGTGGAAGCCCTCGATGCTCCGGCCGCTCCCCTTCCCCACCCCGTCCGCCACTCCCACCACCACTGCCGGCCGGTGAAAGCGCTCCACCACCCGCGAGGCCACGATGCCCACCACGCCCGGATGCCAGCCCGGCCGGGCGAGCACGAGCCCGCGGGCGCCGGCGGCCACGAACCCGGCCGCGTCTCCGAGGGCCTCCTCCAGCATGTCGCGCTCGATGTCCTGGCGGGCCCGGTTCTCGCGGTCGAGCTCCTCCGCCAGCGGCAGGGCCGCGGCCTCGTCGCTCGAGAGGAGGAGGCGCACGCCGCGGCCGGCGTCGTCGAGCCGTCCCGCGGCGTTGAGGCGCGGCGCGAGCCGGAAGCCCACCTGCCCCGCCGAGACGGCCACGCCCGGGGCGACGCCCGCCACCCTCTTCAGCGCCCGCAGCCCGGGGCGACGCGCCTGGGTCACCTCGGCGAGGCCCCAGCGCACCAGGGCGCGGTTCACCTCCACGAGCGGCACCACGTCCGCCACCGTCCCGAGCGCCACCAGGTCGAGAGCCTCCTTCAGGTTCGGCTCCGGGCGGGAGGGGCCGAACCGGCCCCGCTCGCGAAGCCGCCGGCGCAGGGCGAGGGCGAGGTTGAAGGTCACCCCGACCGCGGCGAGGTGCTTCGAGGGGTACCCGCACCCCGGCTGGTGCGGGTTCAGGATGGCGGCGGCGGCGGGCAGCTCCACCGGGACGGTGTGATGATCCACCACCACGACATCGACCCCGCGCCGCCCCGCCTCGGCGACCTCGGCGACGCTCGTGATCCCGCAATCCAGGGTCACGAGGAGGCGTACCCCCCGCTCCGCGAGCCGCGCCACGGCCGCGGCGTTGAGCCCGTAGCCCTCCACCAGGCGGTGCGGCGTGTAGGTGATCGCTTCGGCGCCACAGGCCCCCAGGAAGCCGGCGAGCAGCACGGTCGACGTCACCCCATCCACGTCGTAGTCGCCGTAGCAGGCGACGCGCTCGCCCTCCTCCACGGCGCGGGCGATGCGCCCCACCGCAGCGTCCATTCCTCTCATCGAGAAGGGATCCGGCAGGTCGTCGAGGCGCGGATCGAGGAAGCGCTCAGCGGCCGAGGTCTCCGTAAGTCCCCGGGCGGCGAGCACGTGGGCGGCGAGTGGATGGATGCCGAGATCGCGGCCGAGTCGGGCCGCCGCGGCCTCGTCGGTCCGGCACTCGACCCAGCGCCTCGAGATCGGGCTCACGCGGCAGGCCTTGTAGCACCGTGCGCTGACACCGGTTCCCGTTGGGCGTGCGCCCAATTTGAGGAACCTCTTCGTGACCCGAGCCGCATGGAGCCAGGCAGCGACCGACGCTGGTCGCGGCGGCCCGGGGCGCGCTCCGCTTCTGAACTCAATGTCTTGCCACGCAGGCGCGGCTCGGGTAGCTTCCCCCGCCCGACCCCATCGTCTAGAGGCCCAGGACTCGGCCCTTTCAAGGCCGCAACCAGGGTTCGAATCCCTGTGGGGTCACCACTTAACTACGCGGAATCGCTGGTTGTGACGGGCGAGGCACCCCTGGTTGCCACAGGGGTTGCCACGCTCTCCAGCGCCTTGATGCCGGCCGCTGGAGCTGCTGCAGACAGGTGCATGTAGCGCATCGTGGTCTCGATGCTGGCATGGCCGGCGAGCTCCTTGATGGTCAGCATCGGCACGTTCCGCGCGGCGAGCCGCGAGCAGAACGTGTGGCGAAGGATGTGCAGCCTGCCACCCCGAGGGAGCCCGGCGCGACGCTCCGCGACATCGAGGGACCACTTGAGCCACCACCGGCTGACTGGGGTTCCATCGTCCTGGCAGACCACTCTCGCCCCCCGCAGGTGTCGGTGCGCCTTCAGGAGAGCGAGCAGCCTCGACGCCATCGGCACCACGCGCGACTTTCCTCCCTTGGGAACGCTTAGCTTTCCTTTGTAGTCGCTGCGCTGGACCTTGATGAGCCCGCGACCAAGGTCGAGGTCCGTCCACTCCAGGGCCACGATCTCGCCGGAACGGAGTCCGGCGTCACCGCCCAGGAGCACGACGAGCTGCGTGCGCGGGTCGCATGCCCCGGCCGCCGTGACGAGTCTTTCGAAGTCCTCGTCTTCGTAGTGCTCGACCACTGGCTTCGCGCTCTTCAGTAGCCTGACGTGGCAGGGCATGGCCTCGATGACCTTCCACTCGACCGCCACCCTCAACGCCTTCGAGACAACGGCGAGCACGTTGTTGACGGTCTTCGGGCTTCGGTTCGCCATCCGCGCCTTCAACCGCTGTATCTGCTCGTCATCGATGGCGTCGAGCCGGAGACCGCCGAAGGCCGGTCGCAGGTGCGTCCTCCAGATGATCTCCCGGGTTTCCAGGTTTGATGGCTTCTCCTGGTTCGCTCGCGCGTAGCCTTCCATGAACCGCGGCCAGAATTCCGCCAGCGTCGGCGCAAGTTGAGCCGCCTCCTCCTTGGTTCGTTTGCCTCCCTGCGCGACGATCGCGCTCTCGAGTTGCTGTCCCCACCGCTGGGCGGCGCTCCGGGTGGTCACGGCCACCCTGTGCCGCTCGCGGTACCATGACCCGTCGAGCTGTCGGACTCGAACGTCCACCACGTAGCCCTTCCCGCCGGGTCGTCCTCTGATCTTCACCGCCATCGGTCCTCCTGACCGGTGACGGCACTCGGCGCAGTTGAGTCTACGGGAGTGGACGGACAGCGACTAACCATGACGCCCCATGAGGGCGTCGAGCGCTTCGCGCTTGAACCGGAACTGGCGCCCCCAGCGACGCACGGCGTCCTGGGGCACGCTCGCCCGCTCGATCCTCTTGTAGAGCGCCCGGACACTGGGGAGACCGAGATACTCTGCCGCCTGCTGAGCCGTGAGCCACGGGCTCGCGGCGGCTGCTGGCGTAGAAGCACGCTTCGGGGAACGGTCGCCCACTTTCTCGTGCCCCTCATTCCAGCCGAACGTGATTTGTCCTTCGCCCAACACTCTCTCCTTCAGCGGTGCCCGGCAGCGTGCGATCCCGAGCTCGCCGGGTGCGACGGCGGCTCGTCGTATCCCAAGTCCTTGCCGATGAAGCCCCGCCAGACCTGCAAGGCCGAGACGACGGCGGGCGGGATCGGCTCCTTCGCGCCAGCCTTTGCCGCCGCGTAGCCCCAGTCGCGAACGGCACCGTTCAAGGCCAGGTAACTCATGTAGAGGTCGTTGAGCTTTGCTTGGTCGACGGTCACGTGCCGTAGCTTCGTGGGGACTGCCTTCGACTGGAGTCGCCCCTCGAGGATGTACGGGGCGAGCACGGTCGCGGCCTCGGCGAACGCGAAGACGAGCACCGCGAACTCCCGCTCCCGGCTCCCGGTCATCTCCGCCTTGACCGCCTCCTCGACGCGCTTCTTCCGCTCGGCCGAGTGGACGAGGAAGACGACGCGGGGAACGAAGCCGTCTGGGTAGGCGCGCCGGTACCAGGTCTCCGGGCTTCTCGCGTCGGTGAGTCCGCCGAAGAACGAGGCGTAGCGGCGGAGCTTCGCCACGATGGCACCGCTCCTGGCCGGGTGGGCCGTCGCGATGCTCTGGGTGCCTGTCTCGGCCTCCAGGAAGAGCCTCCGTTTCCTGTGGGCAACCTCGACTATGGCATCCGGCTTCAGTACGGCCGAGACCCTCGCTGCCGTGGCCCCCTGGTGCTCGTAGC